>Ga0316197_10002246_pt1 | contig 13831 bp, 12 predicted proteins | sample OudBiesiAoxic_MG_FD_204939 | JGI IMG/M metagenome (GOLD analysis project Ga0316197, IMG submission 204939) | Coastal sediment microbial communities from Oude Bieten Haven, Netherlands - site A oxic | ecosystem: Environmental > Aquatic > Marine > Coastal > Sediment | place: Netherlands...
TGAATTCGTCGAAGCCGTGCATCGTCGGCAGATGCTCATCGAGATCGCCTAAGTGATTTTTGCCAAACTGGCCGGTGGCGTAACCCTGGCTTTTTAGTATTGTGGCCATCGTCACATCCGTTTTCTGCCAGCCTTCCTTCGCACCGGGTAAACCGACCTTGGTCATACCACTACGGACAGGGACACTACCGCCGACAAAAGCCGCTCGACCTGCCGTGCAACTTTGTTGAGCGTAATAGTCAGTGAAACCTATGCCTTCTTTGGCGATACGGTCAATGTTGGGTGTCCTATAACCCATCAAGCCGTCATTGTTATGGCTGATATTTTCAATGCCGATATCATCGCCCCAGATAACGAGGATGTTGGGTTTTCCATTAGCCGCAATAACTCCCGGGCTTGCCAGACACAGGCCCAACATGGCCACCACAGCCACAGTAAACATTTTCCATGAGATCATTTTTGTCATTTTTCGTCCCCCCCATTTCAGGTTTAAGGGTTATTTGATTAAAGCGAATCTTATCATTCTTATATATTTCAGCTCTTATTTACCGCTGACACCGCCAAAACCGATCGTCCAGCGTCTGGTTTTTCGATGCATCCTGGGCGGATACCGCCTGGGCGAATGCAAACAGCATTACCATACTGATTACACTGGCTATCATCGTTTTCTTAAGCATTTTTTCTCCTTTTTTTGGGTTATAGAACCGTCATAATTCCCTTTTCAAGAATGGGATATGGGAAAATCACAGGGGCTAAAACGCAAACTGTTCTCCAATGACCCGTTCTTCCAGCGAATGATCAGGATCGAAGAGAAGGGTGACCCTGTTTTGGTCACTCTCGCCTATAGTGATGGACAACACACCAAAAACTTCCCTAAAATCAGCTGTGGCTGCTAGCGGGCGCTTGCCTGGATCAAGGTTGTCGAAGGTCACTTTTGCAGCATGCGGAAGCAGGGCGCCTTTCCATCGTCGTGGCCGAAACGGACTAACCGGTGTCAGCCCAATCAGTTCAGACCCCAGGGGAATGATCGGTCCGTGGGCAGACAAGTTGTAGGCAGTGCTTCCGGCAGCGGTGCAGACAATCAGACCGTCTCCCACAAATTTTTCGAGTCGTTCAACTCCTTCGATGGTGATCCGCATATTGGCGGATTGCCCGGAGTGTCGGGTGACAGAGACTTCGTTGAAGGCAAGTCCCGTTTTCACCCGCCCGTCTTCCAATGTGGCTTCCATGGCTAAAGGGGTAAGGCTGAATTCCTTCGCTGCTTCGATGCGGTTCGGTAACTCGTCGAGACGAAAGTCATTCATCAAAAAACCGACTGTGCCGCAGTTCATGCCAAAGATAGGTTTGCCCAATGACAAGTAGTTGTGGATAGTGTGCAGCATCAGACCGTCACCTCCCAAAGCGACAATTGCATCGCTCTGTTCCGGTGCCACAAAGTCGTAACTACCGGCAAGCCTTTCAAAATTATGCTTTGCCTTTTCTGAGCCAGAGTGAACACAGGCTATTCGAATGATTGACATATCCTTCTCCCAACGGTGTTGTTTGCCCTGTCTAAACGGTCAAACCGCCATCCACTACCAAATTGTGTCCGGTTAAAACGAAGCTCCGGGAGAACACATCCAGAGCATGGCGCAATATCGACTTCGCTGGTGATGTCTCCCTGGACTAATTTGCCTTCATGACCAAAGTTTTTGATAAGTGTAAGGGTTTCAGAGCCCTCGGCTTCACGACGTCCGGAAACAACTACATCGCCCCGGTACGTGCAGAGGCCACTGCTGTGGCGCGACCGATGCCACTGGTGCCCCGGGTAATTCAGACGACCTTTTCTCTCAAAGATACTGTCATTTTTAATCTATCTCTACGTTTAGTATTCAATGGTGCCCCGCACCGGCTTGAACCTCCACCTTGGGCAGAAAGGAAACCACAAACAGTGCAACCAGAATCAGGGCAATCAAAACCCCCATGGTCGCCTTAAAAGCATCGACGTAAGCCGCCTGATTTAACGCTTCGAAGTTGGGTACTTTCTCCTGGACAATCTTATCCACAGCGTCCGGAACGGCATTATCCTCAACCTGCAAAATAAGCTCGGCCCGCTCTTTAGAAGACAGATCTTCGTTCACCTGAAGGGCCACCTTGTCAACTATTCCGCCGATGGCAATGCTGAACATGATCGATCCGATGACAGCCGTTCCCAATCCCACGCCGATCTCTTTCATCATTTCGGCAAAACCGCTGGCACCGCCCTGCAGTTCCGGCGAGAGGGTTGAAAGTTGGATATTTCCGATCTGGGTGGTCACCGTCCCGAAACCAAGGCCGATAACAATCATGGGCAACAAAACCGTCGCCACTTTCATGGTTGGCGAGGAAGCCGCCAGTAGCCACAGCATGCCTGCCGCACAGAGCACCATGGAGATTTGCATGAGGGTTCGGGCTTGCATTTTTTGGATGAGGAAACCGGATGACATACCACCGGCAATGGATCCGATCATGAATGCGGTCATCACCATACCGGCCATGGAGGCGCTGAAACTAACGGCATCCTGAAGGAAAATGGGGACAATGAACGGTAAGGCGCCCACCAGCATGTAAAACAGGAGAGCCATGACCGATGAAACCGAAAAGGCGCCGTTCTCAAACAGTTTCAAGCTGAACAGGGCGGGCCTTCCCTTTTCTTCGGAACGCGAGATGTGATTAAGAAGAAGAACACCGAAAAGGATGCTGATGCCGTACAAAAGGGCCGATGGTGACAGGTTGAGCGGGTGGATGGGTACTCCGACCAGTTCAAATGGACGGCGGGCATCCCACCAACCATAGCGGCTGCCCAGCATTCCGGCCAGGATAACTGCGGCGATGGCCACAAACGTCAGGAAAATTCCCTGCCAGTCCAGTTTAGCTTTGATGGTTTGCGTTTCTTTTGTTTTCAGGGTGAGAAAAATACCGATCGTGGCAATTACCACCTCCAGACCGAAGGGCACCCGCCAGGAGACATTGTCGGCCATATATCCCATGAGCAAGGGGGCAACGAGTCCTGCACAACTGGCGCCGACCCCATATATCGAAAAAGCTTTAGCGCGTTGGGCATTGTCGGTGTAATAGGCAATGATGAGTGCAACGGAGGCCGGAAGAGCCAATGATGCCCCCAACCCACGAATCACGGAAAATCCCAGGATAACAGTGCCGAAATTGGGGGAAATCGCGGTCACCAGTGCCGACAGCCCATATAGAGCCAGGCCGATGATGTATATCTTCTTTTTGCCATGCATATCGCCAAGCTTGCCGCCCAGGATACAAAGTCCTCCAAAAATGATGGCAAATATGGAGATGGCGGCCTGGACGGCAGCGGCATCGACACCGAACTCATTTTGCAGCGCGGTTTTCGCCACCGGCTTCATGAAGATGTCCATGGTCACGAGTACCATGCAGGTAGTTGCCGCCAGGGCCGGGATCCAGCTTATTTTTGCATTGTCGTCATTCATTGCTCTTACCTTTTAAGTAAAGAATCCGAGCCCAGAGGACAAGGTTCTCAATTTTGAATAAACCCCTCTTTCACCGGCCAGGGGGTGGAAAATACACACTCAGCCTTCATAGTCGCCCAGTTTGGCCACACCGGGCAGATTCAGCGGACTTTCTTCGGGTGTCGGAATCTGACACAATTCAATCATATTGCCGAAGGGATCACGGGCATAAACCGCCCCGCCGCCCTCCGGCAACCTGCCTAACGCGCAACCGCCCAGGGATATTAACCGGTCCAATTCCTTTTGGGAATCATCCACATAGAAGGCGATGTGCCGGATGCCGGTTTCATGGGCCAGAAATGTTTCCGGCGGAGCCACCGTCTGCTCCGGCGCGGTGTATTCAAAGAGTTCGATATGGCAGTTGTGCCCCGCCATAATGACACCCTTGGCAGCGGATCCTTTGAGCCCGATGGCTTGATCGTAGGCATCGCTGTCTTCCCAGCCTTCGTTTCCGATCACTTTGAACCCGAACATTTTACCGTAAAACTCGATGGCTTTCTCCAGATCAGGCACCACAATTCCCGGGTGTGCGAATGCGAGTATCATCTTATTGTCTCCATAATATTCTTTTTTGATCGCAGACCACCGCAGACATTTTGCTCCTTTTTGTCTATGCCGGTCTGCGAGGGTCTGCGGCAGATTCTATCTTCTCTTAGGGCTTGATCAATAACTTGATCAGGGATTTGTCGGTCTTTAGACGCTTAAAACCCAGCTCTTCAATGTCCGCCATCGCTATCGTCTCGGACAGTAACGGTTTGGTCTGGATCTTCCCACTTGCCAGCATGTCCACCGCGATCTTGAAATCATGATGGGTCCATGCCAACGAGCCCTTTAGCTGGATTTCGCCCAGTATGAGTTTCATGGGCAATACCGGGGTTTCCTTTTCATTCACCCCGACGAGGATCACCTGTCCGCCGGGACGGGCCATGTCGATGCACTGCTGAAAAGAAACCGGTACACCGGCGCATTCAATTACCACGTCAGCTCCGCCGTCGGTAATCTTGTGGACTTGATCGCCGACCGGATTGTCGGGGTCGCGGGGATTGACCGCCTCGTCAGCACCTAATTCCAGTGCCAGTTCGCGCCGTGGTCCGGGGCTTTGGGACACGATGATCCGGCCCGCACCGCCAATCTTGAGTACTTGAATAGCCAGCAGACCGATTGGGCCGGCCCCGGCCACGACAACCGTGTCCCCCACCTGAAACTGGGAAATCCGGACGGCATGAACCCCTGTGGCCAGAGGTTCCGTCAAGGTCCCATCCTCAAATCCGAGGTTTTCCGGCATCTTGGTTGCCATGATCTCGATATCCGGCAGCCAGATGTAGTCGGCAAAGGCCCCGTCCAGCTTATCACTGTTGCCGATGGTCCGATCAAGATTGTTAACACAGGCGTTATCCAGTCCCCGGCGACAGGCCACACAATACCCGCAGGGCGAAAACCCATTGATGGCGACGTTGTCGCCGACCTTCAAAGCTGAAACGCCTTCGCCAAGCTCTGTCACGGTACCGACGGCCTCATGGCCCATCAGGGTTCCTATGGCATAGACGGATCCTCCGGCCTCCCAGCCGTGGAGATCCGACCCGCAGATGCCGCAAAGTTCAATCTTTACAATCCCCTCGCCCGGTCCGGGAGAGGGCAGGGGACGTTCTTCGATTGCTATTTGTTTGGCGCCGGTCAGAACGACGCCTTTTTTTGTGTTCGGCATAATGAACCTCCTTGTTTTATTCCCATGGACGCAAGAAAATTTTTCCACACTGTTTGCTGACCTGTACCTCGAAAGCTTCGTCGGCCTTTGACATCGGAAAAACATGGGTGACCATGGCATCGATGTTTTTCTGCACTTGCGGGTTGCACAACATGCGCACCAGGGTCTCACGGTCCCGTGCGTTGACATCGTGTTGGCCCATTATGGCATTGCCCGGGTCGATAATGTGCTTGAGGTTTTCCAGGGGAATATTTTGTCCGGGAATGTGACCGCAAAAGTTGATTTTAGAGTAGGGAACTGTAGCCTCCAGGCATTTTGTCTGGTAAAAGGGGTGCCCGGAACCGTCAATACAGTAGTCTACGCCCTGCCCCTCGAAAGTGAGTGCCTTGACCTTTTCCAGCCAATTTTCGTCATTGGGATCGATAAAATGCTCCACACCCATTTTGCGCAGAATTTCCTCGCGGTACTTGTTGCGGATCAGGGCAATAACGGTGCAGTTTCGGTGCAAGGCCGCAATAACATGGCCCATGGTGATGAAACCGACACCGGCCACAAGTACGGTGGAACCCGGGCGCATGTCCATGAGCTCCTGGTTGCTCCAACCAACGCCCACCGAGCAAGTGCCGGCCTGGGCGTATTTAAAATCCAGACTGTCTGGTATCTTTTGCAGGTTTGCTTCATGGGCAATGCGGTACCTGGCCATGGCCCAGCCGCCGGATTCACTCTCATTCCAGTCCTGAATCCCCGCCATGCCGACCCGGGTCATGCCTTCTTTAGGCGGAAAGGTGTTGGCGGAACAGTAGGTGGGCGACAGCCCGTTGAGACAGGCATGACAGTGACCGCAATGGTCACCCTGGAAGATAATGACCCGGTCGCCGGGCTTGAAGTTGGATCCGGGCATAACCTCGTCGATGACGCCCACGCTTTCATGGCCCAGGCCGTCGGGGTAATCGCTTTGCCCACCGCCGTAAAACTTTTCAAAACCATGCCGGGTCCAGATACGGGAGCCTTCCAGGCAGACACCAGCATAATCATTCTTCACAATGGCATAGCCGGCCTTGATCTTAGGAAAGGGCTTTTCCACCAATTCGAATTTTTTAGGTTCGGGAATCGTCAATACAACGTTAATTTTACTCATAATGTATCTCCTTTTTTAATATAAAAATATTTTGAGGGATATATTGTGGCCATTTAATCATCTTCACGCCAATAAGAAAATGTGGCGCAGTGCATACCGCTGCCGGTGGCGTGATAGACGTCGTCAAACGGAACCGGCACTACGTTGACGCCTCGCTTTTCAACCTCTTTTATATACTTCTTCGCACCGGAGGTAATGGCCTGGGCATCTTTGCTGAGCGCCACCGAGTTGCCGGCGCCGATCACGTATTCGTCCGGATCGATGTTTATTTGCTCCCAATCCCGGATTTCCTTCGGCAGTTGGGTCAAAAGCACATTCTCGTTGACGGCGATGAGCCCTTCCCGAATCACGGGCATCAGGGTGTCGATGTGGTAACCGTAATTGGCGTCAAAGTAAATTTGTTCCACCCGCCAGCCGAATGGTTTCAGCATGCGCCGCAGTACCTCCGCCCCCAACTCGTTGCCCGATGATCGGGGTTTGGACGTATCGGCGATGTGAGACTTGTCAAATACACCATGGCCGACGACCACAAGTTTGTCAGGAAAGATCCGAATGTCGCCCGGGGAAAGACCGACGCCAAAAGCGGTAGGCATGGGCAACTGGTTGGGCATGGTCAGCCACACTGCATTGGTATCGCCTTCAATGAGCCCCATGAAGGCTTCAATGTACTCGACGCAGTTATAACGAATACTGGGCTGGGTTTCATGGAAATTCACCAGCACGTTTCCAAACGTCTCCCCAAATGCCTGGGCGTGAAACGCCCAATGCTTTCCGTACTTGCCCAACCAACCGGATGTGTAATTTATAACTTCCGGCGGAGGCGTCTGGGTGTTCTGGATCACATGGGCACCGGCCTGGCGGTAGACGTCGGCCAGCGCTTCGAGTCCTTTCACCATTTTCTCCCAAAGCCCCCGGTCCACATCACGGACGTGCTTGCCGCGATTGCTTGCCATCCAGTCCAGTTTTTCCCGGGGCAGCGATCGAAAGCTTGTGTACCATGAGGGATGAAAAGGATCGGGAAGATACATCGACTCCGGATTACCGAGGATGACCCCCTTGAGACTGGCAAACTCATGCTCTACGTATACTTTTTGTCCTTCGGCCTGTTCCCGCAGACCCGGAATCATCACCTGTTTGTTTTCTTCCAGCGCCGCAATGGCACGCTCTTCGGTCCATTCGGGCAAATTTCCATTGTCCATAACACCTCCTCGTTTCTCTCAAATTGATAGTTTAAAGAAAATCATCCAATTTAATTGCTCTTATTCTTTGGGCCATCCCCAGGCAACATCAAAATAGACCAGCGTCCCTTCCGGCCCGTTGCGCACATCGAAATCCTGGTAAGCACGCAAATTTAGGTTTACCGGACCGATGCCGTGCGAAAGGGTCAAGCCAATGCCGTTGGACTGGTATTTGTCCACCGGTTCTGCATCAGACCCGCTGGGATCATTGACCTGCCGGTAGAAAAAACCGGTAAGACCGAAACTGGTGCGTTCGGTAAATTCCAGCCCGAGGCTCCACTCAAAAGTAAAGCTATCGCCAGGCCGGAAATCACGCCCCTGCTGGTTTGAATGAATTTCATAAAACAAACCACCGGTGGCTAGCAGGGGTAGATCCTTGAAAATGCCCTTTTCGGTACGGTAGGTTCCCAATGCGAAGGGCATGACGGTCCAAAAGCCTAAACCGGTATTGTCGTTCTCTCCGGAATTATATTTTCCGGTAGGGGCAAATCCCCCAAGTGCGGTAACCAGATGAAATTCCGACCAGTGCCAGCCGAGTCCAATCGGGGAGAAAAACATGTCGGTGAGACCCACCGGAACATCCTGGGGGTCGCCGTCGACCAGCACCGGTACGCCTGACAGGTTTCCAATCGCAGGCGTCACTACCGCCTGGTAATCACCGCCGAAGATCTTGAAATCCGGCCGCCACACCAGTGCCAGGGAAGTGAGCAGATAATCTGTCTCGTCTGAACTGGCCGTGTCACCCGATCCGTCCTTGAATTTGCGCGCATTGAAATACATTGTGGTGCTCTGCATATACAAACCGGGGTCCTGCGCCATCATGCCGGCTTTCAAGTTGCCGTTCCAGCCCGGGGCGTAATGACCGGTCTGAACATTCTGAGCCGCAACAGAACCTTCACCCGCAATCATTAGCACGAGAATGCATATAAGGATCATCTGCCGTGTGACGCTGGTTACCCCCTGTCTGGCTGGAATAATCATTCCATAGGGCCGACTTGGCATTCCTCTAATCCCTCGCCTGGTTGATTCATTGTTTTCAAGCCAAAATTTGCTTCCGCAGGATCTAATCCAGAGTTCCTTTGGCCACCTCAGAGCGTACTTCGTTTCAGCGACCGTGTTTTCAGCGTTATTAAGGCCTCAACCACCTCTTCTTCGAGGCCCTGGGCAATGGTGCGGTACTCATTGACCCTTATTTCGGCTTCAGGTTCTTTCGACTCGGTCCAATGCCGCAACGTATCGACGCAGAGATCGTATTCTTCACACAAGGCGAGGAACTCAGGATCTTTCGCCATGAGCCGATCGATGCTTTGTTTTTTGTCTGGAAATCGTTTTTGAATATGATGTGCCATGTCATTCACAGGTCCTTTAGCCATTTGGGCATCTGGATTCGATATCTACGATTGAATGTATGATGAATTTTTGGTAAATGGGAACCTATATATCATTTAATTGTTCCTATGTAGGGTACCGTACTGTACCGTACAGTACGAAAAAGTATTTTTCTTAAAAGATTTCTGATACTTAATAAAAAACAGGAACCATGACAGCCGATAATAAACCAGCGCTTGAAGCAATCAAGGTCCAGTTGAAACGCATCCTCATAAGTTCCGAGTTCAAGGCAACAGATAAACAGAAAAAATTCTTAAGCTTCGTTGTTGATGAGACCCTGAAAGACCGAGCCTCGCAGCTCAAAGGATACACAATCGGGGTGGATGTATATAAAAGGAAGGAAAATTTTGACCCTCAGATGGATCCAATCGTTCGGTTAGAGGCCGGAAGACTGCGTCGTGCGTTGGAAAATTATTATCAAGAAGCTGGAAGAAATGATCCTGTTCGCATAGAGATTCCGAAAGGTGGATATGTACCAACCTTCCACACAGTCCGGATGCCGCCATCCGGTAAAGAGACGTTTGCCTCGGAAAACCAAGACGATGCGCTATCCACTAATCCCTCTATTGCCGTAATACCACTTATCAATTTGACTGGTGACAAAGAGCAAGACTACTTTGTCGATGGCCTGACGGAGGAATTGACCAGTGAGCTCACACGCCACCAGGAATTTCAAGTCATTGCCTCTCAATCAACCATGCGGTTTAAGGACCGGAAGGCTGATCCCGAAGAGATCGGCAGGGATCTTAACGTGCGGTTTATTTTGACGGGAAGTGTCCGCAAGGATGTAAAGACGGTTAAGGTTACTGTCCGATTACTCGATTCATTTTCCGCAGAGCAAATCTGGGGGGAGAGCTATAAACGTGATCAGACGCCTGCCGATCTGATTGCGGTACAGGAAGATATTTCCGCCAATGTTATCGGAACCATTGCCGACCAGTATGGTATGATAACACGGAAACTGTCGAGAGAGGCCCGTAAGAAGGCGCCTGCTGATATGAAGACATATGACGCCATCCTTCGTTTTTACCATTATGAAACGAAATTAACACCTGAGGCATTTGGAAAAGCACTGGCAGCCCTTGAGCAGGCTGTTGAGATAGATCCGGAGTATGGGCTTGCATGGGCCATGCTCGGCCATTTGCATGCCGATAACCACGCGTTGGGATTTTGTGAGATTGAGGCCTCGCTGGAAAAAGCGTTGACTTTTGCCCAGAAGGGAGTGGCTTTGGCGCCGGGGAATCAGTTTGCCTGGGATTCCATTTCTCTCGTATATTTTCACCAAGGCGATAAAGAGTTGTTTTTGCTACACGTTGAACAAACCCTTGCACTCAATCCCAACGCCCCGTATGTCGTAGGTGTTGCTGGCTGGCATATGGCGCTTTATGGGGAATGGGACCGCGGACTCACCTTATTGAGAAAAGGGATGAAACTCAATCCGCATCATCCAAGCTGGTTCCATCTTGCGTTCTACATGGATTTCTATCGCCGTGGTCAGTACGAACAGGCCTTTACCGAAGCTATAAAATTCAACTATCCTGAATTATACATTGATGCAATGATACGAGCTTCCGCTCTCGGACAGATGAAAAAAAAGCGAGAGGCAGAGGCTGCAGTGGACGAATTGCTCAAGCTTTATCCGGATTTCAAACACCAACCGCGGCACATGATCGGCCGCTATGTAAAGGTTGATGATCTGGTCGATAAGATCATCGAAGGATTACAGAAAGCGGGGTTGGATGATCTCAATTGATTCGCACGAAGTTGGGGCAGCACTCTGAGAACACCATAGGCTTACTTAAAATAGTTCAGATTGCTTGAATTTCTTGCCAAGATCTGGAACCAAAGTCGATAGCGAAGTACCCAAGATCTTGTGGTCGATTAGCGTGCTGTATGCGTGGTGCTATCATTCCGGAAAACCAAATATCAGCCGGATGCAGGTTACCTTGGCGCGATTAGATCGCGTGCCACCATCAATCATTGCAAGTGACTGTGCATTTGGAAATCCAATCTAAAAAACCTCTTATTCTGCATCTGAGATCATTTCTTCGTATCGCAGAAGTGCTCCTACCTTTGATAATCTTTACCTGCCTACTGACTGGGCGGGGTCCGGCATAAAGGTGGCGTGAATCTGATTTAGGCTTTTGCACGGAACATGGGAACCTGTCGTCCTGATGGCAAGGGAGAAACTCAAGTGGAGGACCCACAAGAGTGAGAGTACCGATGCAGGTCACTAAACCTGATGTGATCGAACTAGGTATCGATATGATGGTTATCTATTTTTGATCAAGCATCTTGAGTGATTTGGCCACTTTCATTTAACGCCTCCTGCGATATGGAATAATACGGTAATTCATTTTACTGGGCCAGGCCTTCTTCTTTTTCAAAATCGGGAAGGGGATTCTGATGAAAGAGATGCAGATCCCGCCGGGTAAAGGCCATGATGATGCCCTCGTTCTGAAAACGAAGCGTCACCTTCTCCTTCAGTTCACACTTCGTTATAAAGCTTTTGGCATTTAACGCCCAGCCACGCGCCCAGAGCACCACTGCACCTTGTTCCCACCCTTTCACATTGACAGCCGGTCTTGGGGACGGCAGTATCCGGGGATCTTCGATAAACAAGGTTTCCAATATCTGCTTGGCTTTCATAATGTCCTGATCGTATTTAACCCCGACTTCTATCGCCACCCGTCGATGAGGGGTAAAATGGTAGTTGATGACATAATCGTTGAGGATTTTGCTGTTCGGGATAAATACGGTCTTACCGTCAAAGGTTTTTATGCGGGTATTCAGGAAAGTCGTGGCCTCAACCTTTCCCATAAAATCACTGGTCTTGATGATATTACCCACCTTAAACGGCAGGCTTGGGATGTAAGGCCGAAAAAGGATGATCAGGGCAACCACCCCGAGGGTTACCATAAAAAGTAGCCGATCGATCACGAGGGGATCAACACCGGCTTCTTCAAGTACGAAGACAACCAGAAAAAGCATAAACAGGACATACAAAACGTTCGTGATGGTTGCAACGAGGGCTGGTTTGGGTATAATCTTTGCGAGCAGAATGTAGGAATACTTTCTGAGATATTTCGCTGCGATCAGGCCAAAGACGAGAATCGCCAGTGCCAATACCAGCTCTTTTCCGTAACTTAGGGCTATATTGTTAAGTTCGCTCAGCTTAGCAAAAGTGTCGTTCATGTTTACCTCCTGAGATCTTAGAAAAATGTTAAATTTCGATTATATCTACCAAAAAGCAATCATAGATACAATATCGCCAAAAAAATTTATAATTAGCCGCAGACCCACACGGACACACGCGGGCTTTTGCAAGTAAAAAATCTGGTCCAGAGGCCTATGTTTTATAAATTCGTCTGTGTTTGTCTGTGTGCGTCTGTGGCAAAAATAATATTTTCATGAAATGACAGTATTTCGTCGGATATGGTCCCCGTTTTTTTCGCCCCTGCTTGAGTTTTATTCGTTTTGGGTATACGTTTTATCTGTTTCCGAATGACACTAAACATCAAAACGAAGGGGTTGAAAAATGAACCTGAAAGTTTTTTCTTGTCTCGTGACCCTGCTTGTTGTTTTTGGCGCAACACCGGCCGAATCGACCGAGATGAGTCGTCCCGCCAACGGTCCGTTAAAGGTATATGTCACCATTTTTATTATCGACGTGGATGAGATCAGTGGCGCGAGCCAGAGTTTCGATGCCAACATACACCTTCAGTGCCGATGGCGGGATGAGCGGCTTGCTCATAAAGGGCCAAAATCGATTGTCCGGGCGGTTGATGAGATTTGGAACCCTGAGATTCAGGTTATCAATCAGCAGAAGATATGGCTGACGCTCCCGAGGATCGTAAAAATATCTCCCGAAGGCGAAGTTCTCTACCATCAGCGGGCGTGGGGATCGTTTTCCCAACCACTTAAGTTGAAGGATTTTCCATTTGACCGGCAGGAATTTTCTATCCAGTTGGCCACGATCGATTACACCCCGGACGAGATTGAATTCGTACAAGACAAGAATGACGAGAGCGGGATGGCCCAGGATTTGTCCGTGGCGGACTGGGAAATAACAGGATATAGCGCCGAACCTCGACCTTACAAGCCCAGCCCAGGGACGAGCCCCATGGCGGGATTCGCATTCTCCTTTGAAGCCGAGCGAAAAGTCGGTTATTTCATCATCAAGGTGATTATTCCGCTCATTCTTATCGTGGCCATGTCCTGGGTTGTTTTCTGGATCGACCCGATAGAATCAGGGACCCAGATCAGTGTGGCCATCACCACCATGCTGACCCTGATCGCTTATCGGTTCGCCATCGATACGGATTTACCCAAAGTATCTTACCTGACTCGCATGGATTTTTTCATTTTGATTTCAACCGTACTGGTCTATGCCAGCCTGATTGAAGTCGTGGTTACCTCTACGTTCGCCAAAGATGGTAAAATTGCTCGGGCACGGACAATAGACCTCTGGATGCGATGGGTCTTTCCTTCGCTGTTTGCCCTCGTAGCCGTTAAGTCTCTCTTTTTTTAGTGATATAATGTCCTTCGATCGATTCAGCAACATCAACGGACATTGCGACGCTTTTCCTCTTATTTTACGCTTCAATTGAAGCAGACACATATTGTAGATTACATAATGATAAACAAACATAATTTTAACCCTTCGAAAAGTTTGGACTTCATGCCTCCATCGAATCTTTTAATGTGCATGAAAAAGCTGGGATTAGTGAATGAACTGAACCGCTCCGCGGAAAATAATCAAGAAAATCCCACCAGATTACGTCTACCATCACAGTCAGCCAAATTGAGTATCCATTTTTAGCGATAATCGGCTATAATATCTCCC
>Ga0316197_10002247_pt1 | contig 13829 bp, 11 predicted proteins | sample OudBiesiAoxic_MG_FD_204939 | JGI IMG/M metagenome (GOLD analysis project Ga0316197, IMG submission 204939) | Coastal sediment microbial communities from Oude Bieten Haven, Netherlands - site A oxic | ecosystem: Environmental > Aquatic > Marine > Coastal > Sediment | place: Netherlands...
CGCTGCTCGGGTGTCATCTCTCCATAGGTCATTGCGTAGCCGTCGGGCATGAACATCGGCTCGAAGCCGTGGCCTAGATCACCGCGAATCGGCCAGACCAGGGTGCCGCGCGTTTCGCCGCGGAACGCGCGCACGCGCCCGTCGGGCCAGGCGACGCATAGGACGCAAATGTAGCTGGCCCGGCGGCTCGCGGCTCCGCCGAGCTCTTGAAGCTCTGCCTGGACGCGGCGCCGGGCGAGATCGAAGTCTCGCGCTTCACCGGCCCAGCGCGCCGTGTGGATTCCCGGTTCGCCTCCGAGCGCATGTACGGCGACACCGGAATCGTCGGCCAGCGCGATCCTGCCGGTGGCCTGGGCGGCGGCCAGGGCTTTGAGCTCCGCGTTGGCTTCGAAGGTCGTGCCTGTCTCCTCGGGCTCGGGCAACTCGAGCTCCTTCGCAGAAGTCAGTCGAACCGGGAGCTTCCCGAACAGCGCACGGATCTCCCTGGCCTTGCCGCTGTTGTGAGTCGCCAGGACCCAGTCCTTGGAGTCCTCCGTCATTGCTTCGTGCGTACGAATGGCAGGCGAGGCGGTGCGCTGTCCCTGAAGCTCGGATAGGGTTTGCGCCGCTCCAGCTGCTTGTGGAACATCTCCGGCTTGGCGGTCGGCAGGTCACAGCGGCCTCGCTCGCAGACGTAAGCGGTGCTCTTGCCACCCATCGCTCGCTTGCCTTCGAGCCAGGGGATCTCCGCTTCTTGCTGACTCGCTTCGGCGTCGGTCAGGACGGCGAAGGCCTTGTTGGGCACGAAGGTGCTCCGAAGTCGGTCGCGCAGTGCGCTTGCTTCGTCTCGGCTGGCCGGAGCAAGTACGGCGACTTCCAGGGGCGTATCGTAGTAACGGTCGAGGGCGACGAGGAGCATGGGGAAGCCGGTGGGTGCCCGGGTCACTTGGAACGCCAGCGATCCGAACAGCTGCTCGGCCTCTGTTCTCCATTTGCCGTCTCCGGTGAAGTCGTGAAGCCGCAGAAGATTGTTGGCTGCAACGGAATTCCCAGACGGAACCGCGCGGTCATAGGCAGGCTTTTCGCGGACCAGCAGCGTTTCGCCGTCGCCCGGGCTGAGGTAGTAGCCACCGCTCTGAGCGTCTAGGTAGCGCGCGTCTTGGTCTGTTTGAAGCTCGACCGCGCGCCTAATCCAGGTCGCGTCACCGGTCGCTTCGTAGAGGTCGAGGCAGGCGCCGATCATGAAGGCGTAGTCGTCGAGAAACGAGACGCTGCCTTTCCTCCCTTCGCTATAGGTGCGAACCAGCGCGCCATCTTCTGCACGCATCTGTTCGAGCACGAATCGCGCGGCGCGAGCTGCGATGTCGACGTACCGAGGCTCCGCGAGCATCCAGCCTGCTTGCGCAAAGGCGGCGATCATCATGCCGTTCCAGGCGGCGATAATCTTCTCGTCGCGGATGGGTGGCGGGCGAGAGGCTCTGGCCTCGTAGAGAGTGGAGCGCGCGCCCTGCAGGAGCTGCGCGACGCGCTTGGGGGGGATACGAAGCTCCGAAGCGAGCTCTCGGTCTGTCTTGGCGCGGTGAAGGATGTTTCGCCCCTCGAAATTTCCGCGCCGAGTCACGCCGTATGCGGACGAGACCAGCGCAGCGCTCTCGGCGCCGAGCTGCTGCTCGAGCTCGTCCGGGGTCCAGGTAAAAAACCAGCCTTCTTGGTCGTGCCCACCAGGCGTCGGGCTGTCGGCGTCGGTCGCAGAGTAGAAGCCCCCTTCGGCAGAGGTCATCTCGCGCGCGACGTAGTCGAGAATCTCGCGCGCAACGCGCTGGTAATCCGCATCCGCCGTGTGCTGCCAGGCAGCCAGATAGACGGTCGCGAGCTGGGCATTGTCGTAGAGCATTTTCTCGAAATGCGGAACCAGCCATTGCGCGTCGGTGGAGTAGCGGTGGAAGCCGCCGCCTACCTGATCGTAGATCCCGCCTGCTGACATCTTGTCGAGCGTCGTGGCCACCATCGCCGTCGCGCCTGCGTCAGCCGTTCGGCGCGCGTATCGCAACATGAGCGCGAGCCGCGAGGGTTGCGGGAATTTCGGCGCGCCACCGAAGCCCCCGTCGACGGGGTCGAAGGACCTGGCGAGGTTCTGCGCGGCCACCGCGATGACCTTGTCGCTAGGGACGCCGGGCCCGGGCCGAAACGCCGCCGCTTTCTCGACACGCTGGCTGAGCTCTTGCGCGCGCGCGACCACTTGTGTCGGATCGTTTCGGAACTCGTTGAGCATCTCGGCGAGGATGTCGACCAGCCCCGCCCGGTTTCCGCGGAAGCCTCTTCGGGGCGGAAAGTACGTGCCGCCGAAGAACGGCTCCTTGTCCGGAGTCATAATGACGGTCATCGGCCAGCCCCCTCGTCCGGTGAGAATCGTGACCGCCGTCATGTAGACGCTGTCGATGTCCGGTCGCTCCTCTCGGTCGACCTTGATCGCGATGTAGTGTTGATTGAGATAGGCTGCGATCTCTTCGTCTTCGAACGACTCGCGCTCCATCACGTGGCACCAGTGACAGGTCGAATAGCCGACCGATAGGAAGATTGGCTTGTTCTCTCGTTTGGCCCGTTCGAATGCCTCGTCGGACCAGGCGTACCAGTTGACCGGGTTGTGCGCGTGCTGGAGCAGGTACGGACTCGATTCCCTGATCAGGCGATTGGTGAACTTCGGCGAGCCGTCTTCGTTCAGGTGGTGGCTGCGAGGAACGTAGCCCGGCCCCTGAGCAGCAAGCTTCCGATCGAGCTGCTCTTGGAGGGCCTTGTCGACGGACGCCACACCGGGCACATCGGGATCGCCTTCGGCGCCTACGATTGGCTCGGAGCCCGGCTTAGGCTCGGTTTGCGGGACCGGGTCGCAGGCAAAGCCGGGCAGCGCGGTGGCGGCGAGCAGGAGCAAGGCTCCCATGTGCGTTACTGCGGATCGGTTCATCTTGCCTAAACCCTAATGAGAACGGGAGCTTGCGGAGGGATGCTCCTAGGGCTACATCCAGGGGATCGCAACCGGATGCAAGCCCATCGCGTCCGTGATACACGACGGGCTCCTTTTTTCCGCGCCCCAGGGCCGGCTTCTACCCGATTTCCGAGGAACTGTAATCGATGCCAGAGTCTACTCCATCTGTGACCCCGCGAGTTTTCGAGCACATCAGCCGCAAGGACTGGGGTCGGTCGGTGCTCGTCCTCGAGATTCCAGACAAGCGCACCTTCCTGTTCGAAGACGGTGCGGAGCGTAGCTTCCGGCCGGACTACTGGCACAAGATGGAGACCATCGAGCTTCTGCCGAACGAGGCTGTGCGCATCGACCGGATCGCGCGCCGCAACCAGGCGCCGGCGCCGGGCTCGACGCGTAAGTCGAAGGCCCCGCCCAAGAAGCCGGATATCTCCTTCGAGCAGCAGGTCGCCTATTTCATGACCCTGTACCCAGTCGGGTTCGAGGACGAGAGCTACATCAAGTCTGAACGAGGCGAGCCGGGCTCCAAAGGCGCCGAGAAGCTCAAGGATGCTGCGATCGAGCGCGCCGAGGACCTTCTGAGCCAGAAGAACCTGGACGAGCTGACGGGCAACGCGAGCTACGAAGAGATCCACCAGATGATCTACGAGTTCCTCACGAGCACCAAGAGCACGACCCAGAAGGCGGAGGCCACCCGCTTCAAGAACCTTCCCGAAGAGACCCGCGAGACCGTGGCGATGTCGCTTCGGGAGCTGCTCTACGGCGAGCGGACGTATCCGATTCGCTTCGACTCCTTCATCGCGGCACTCGACGTCGAGGACGGGGCAACCTGGCCGTTGGTGACGCTGCTCCCCGCACTGGTTTACCCCAACGATCACCTCTTCGTGAAGCCGACCTTCTTGAAAAAGCAGGCGCTCATTCTCGACATCGATCCCAAGTACGACACGACCCCCAACTCGACGACGTACACGCAGTTTCTGGAGGCAGCCAAAAAGACGATGGAGATTCTGCAGGAAGCCGGACAGCGACCGCGCGACCTCTGGGACGTGCACGTGTTCATCTGCAAGACGCTGAGCCCGAAGGCGATCAAGGAAGCGACCGGCGTCGCCTAGCCCGACGCGATGAAGGCCTTGGTCCGAGCGGAATCCTGGCCGATTCGAGGGGGATTTCGAATCGCGCGCGGGGCTCGGGCGGCGGCTGACCTCGTCTTGCTCGAGCTTCATGACGGAGGCTCGGTCGGGCGCGGCGAATGCGTGCCCTATGCGCGGTACGGGGAGTCGATCGAATCCGTGTCAGCCGAGATCGAAGCGGCCTGCCGCAATCTGCGGGGATCAGATGCCCGTGCAGGGCTGGCCGCGATGCCAGCGGGCGCTGCGCGAAACGCATTGGACTGCGCACTTTGGGACTTGGAGGCGAAGCAGGCAGCCATCCCAGTCTGGCAGCTTGCCGGTCTCAGCTCGCCGCCCGGGCCCGTTCACAGCATGCGAACGATCAGCGTCGACTCTGCCGAGAAGATGAAAAGCGCAGCGAGCGCGCTCAGCAGCGCGCGGGTCATCAAGGTGAAGGTGGACGGCGGCCCGGATATGGATCGCATCGCGGCGGTGCACGAAGCGGCTCCGGATGCCGAGCTGGTCATCGACGCCAACGAGGCATGGTCGGCAGAACAACTGCGAGCCTGGCTGCCTGAGTTGCCGAAGCTAGGGGTCGTCCTGATCGAGCAACCTCTAGCGGCCGGAAACGATTCGGCGCTCGAGGGTCTTCAACGTACCGTGCCGATCTGCGCCGACGAGTCGTTTCACGATCGGGGTTCGTTCTCCGGCATTGCGGGTCGCTACGACATGGTGAACATCAAACTCGACAAGACGGGCGGGCTCAGCGAAGCGATGCATTGCAGCAGGGAAGCGAAACACCTGGGCCTGCAGCGAATGCTTGGATGCATGGTCAGCACCTCGCTCGCCATCGAGCCAGCTCTTCTTCTGGCCTCGCAAGCCCAGTACATCGACCTGGACGGGCCTCTGCTCTTGGAGCGTGATCGAGAGGGCGCGCTTCACGACCGGGAAGCGGGCCTGCTGCGACCTTCAAGCGCGATCTGGGGCGCCGCTTAGGAACGAAACCGCGCCGCGGATCACATCGGGGTGGTTCATCACGAAGGTGTGGACTGCAGGCACGATATGGTGCTCGGCCGCGCCGTCGAGCAGAGTCTCCTCGACGGTCACTAGGCCATCGCCAGGCACGCCGGCTGCATCGCCTGCGAAGATCGCGACCGGCACGTCGGGCACCGGAAGCGTCTTGGCGAAGCCTTGGGCGATCTGTCGATACGAGGGGCCGAGGATGCCTCGCATGAGCGGGCCCTTGTCGAGGGAGCCCGCGAGCGATGCGCCCTGATTCGGTGGGGCAAGCATCACGACTCGCTCGACAGCCGAACGCCAAGGCGCGTCGTAGCCAAGAAGCTGCCGGATGATGAGACCGCCGAGGCTGTGCGACGCGAACGAGAGCTTGTTCGGCGTGGGCACATGGTCGAGCAGGTCGGCGAGCGTCGCGGCGTGATCCGGAATCGACTTGCGAGTGCTCGGATAGTCGAGACGCGCGGTCGTGAAACCGGCTCCACGAAGCGCTTCGTCCAAGCGCGCGAGCGAGCGGCGAGTTCGGCCGAGCCCATGCAAGAGTACGACGAGATGATCGAGCGAGGCGGCCACGGGCTGCGCTTGCTCGAGCGCCTCGCTGCATTCCTCAAAGGAGCCCCGGCGCACGACCCTGCAGGCCGGGTTGAGAAGCCGACAGGTCTTCCCATCCCAGCGACGCTGCAATCGCCAACCGTCCCGCCATCGCGTGTCGGCCCACAGCTGCGTGCCGGGGGGCTCGATCATCCCCCGAGGTCTTCTTTGAGCCGATCTTGGATCTTGTCGTCGCTCGGGTAGATCTCTTCGACGTGCTCCGAGTCGACCAGGGTCGCGGTCAGCTTCTTGAGCATGTGCTTCATCGAGCGAGCGTCGGCGCCTGCCGTGACGAGCTCGATCAGTAGGGATTCCTTGTGATCCTGGTCGAGCTCGAGCTCGCCTAGCTCCACCATGCGGTCGAGCGAGAGCGACAAGGCGTGCATCAGTTTTCGGGTGAAGGGTGTGTGCTGGAAAGGCGGCGGCTCGTCGACGTAAGCGTCCTCTTCGTCCGGCGAGGGGACGTTCGCCGCCGTGCGCCAGCCATCGTGCCGATCGATCCATTCGACGGCCATCATCGCGAGCTTCGGGTCTTCTCCGGCTGCCGCCTGGTCGACGATTCTGGGCACGTCGCCGGCATGGATCGCCTGCTCGAAGTCGATCAGGTGCTCGACCAATGATCGATGGATCGCATCCATGTCAGAAACACCAATCTCTTCTGGTAGCTCGAGGGCGCGCGTCGCGAGGAACCGTCGAGTGAGCCAGAGCGACAGACGCCGTTGCCAGCCATCTTCGCGATCGACCGCTGGGCTGCTTCCGTCGGACTCGACCAGCGGCCACTGACCACGGGAGATCGCATCCCAGGCTTCGAACAGCGGCGTGTCGAGCAACTCTTCTACGATGTAGAGGCCGGAGGTCGGCCCTTTCTCCCAATCGTCGTCGAGCAACGAAGATGCTTCGCTCTGGATCACTTGAAGCGCAGCATCGTCGAGCTCGTCTTTCGCGTGTCGAACCTGAGCGGCCATCCAGCGGAGCGCGCCCGTGATGTCCGCGAACTCCAGGTCGCCGCGCGTTCCGTCCTTCATGCTGTACACCCGATGGAAACCCTCGGGGTCGGCGATCGTATCTGCGAGGAAGATCAGGCCTTCGAGATCGGAGGCGACAAAGGGCTCCACCTCGCCCACCTGAAGCGCCCAGTGCAATCGCCAGGGTCGCGACGAATCGCCGACGGCCATTCCCGCGTAGGTGGAGTCGAGCAGATCCAGTAGTTGGAACCCGTGCTCCGCGCCCGAGGTCACGTGCAGTAGATCGACGAAGGCATCCATTCGGGACTCCCCAAGCTCGGGGGGCTCCCCCGGTTGGCCGAGGGCGTCCCAGTACGCCTGGATACCCTGCAGAAACGGCTGTTGAGGCATAGGGGCCGAAAACTAGCCCAATTTCGGAAAGGTGAAAGCCCGCCGTCGCCTTGAAACACGTTCTATTTTTTCCTAGACCCGCTGGAGTATGGCTACGGCAAGCTCTTCTACCGATTCACGCGCCGCGGCTGGGTGTCCCGCCGGCTGGATATAGGGAGCCAAACGATGCCAATTGATCAAGAAGCATTCAAAGAGGCGCTTCGCGCCTGGGCCAGCGGGGTGACCATCGTGACCTCTCGGAGCGGCGACAAGGTGCACGGCATGACGGCAACGGCGTTTTCCAGCGTCTCGGCCGATCCGCCGCTGGTTCTGGTCTGCGCGAACCGAGCGTCGACGACCCACGGCATCATCGAAGAAGGCGGCGTCTTCGCCGTGAGCATCTTGGCCGCCCACCAGCAAGAGGTGTCGAACGTTTTCGCCTCGTCGAAGCACGAGGATTCGCGCCTGAAAAAGGTGAGCTGGTCCGAAGGGACGACGGGAGCGCCGCTGATCGATGAAGCGGTGGCGTCGCTAGAGTGCACGGTTGCAAGCGCGCATCGGGAGGGGAGCCACACGATCTACGTAGGTCGGGTCGAGGCGGTTCACACAACCGAAGCCGAGCCCTTGCTCTACTACAAGGGCGGCTACCGATCGCTTCACTGCGACGACTAGCCCTCGGTGAACTGGCGCCAGAGCGTCTCCAAGGTGGTCTCGAGCATGCCGGCCTTGGTCGCGTTGTACGGGGTGAAGTTCATCAGGCGGACGTAGTCGACGCGGGCATTCGGTCCCTCCCCGTCGATGTCTAGGACATTGAGGCAGCCCGGGTCCTGCTCGATACGTCGATAGATCGAAGGGCCGGCACCGAGGGCCTGGGCGAGAATCGTTCGGTTGACGACGCCGTGACAAGCAACGAAGGCCTGGGTCCAGTCGCGGCGACTCAGCAGGCCGTGCCATGCGAGGGCCACACGATCCCAGAGCTCGGCATAGGACTCGCCGGTGAGAAATCGGGCCTCGGGCTCGTCGGCGTTGTCGAAGGCCCGGGTGAAGAGGGTTGCCATGTCCTCGAAGCTCTCGATGTCCTCAAAACTGCCTGTTTTCGCCTCGCTCAGGCCTCCGATTACGTCGATCTCGAGGTCCCTCGGACCCATCGCGAGCCGCGCGGTTTGCTCGGTGCGGCGCAGCCCCGTGCAGACCGCCAAGTCGATCGGCAAGTCGGCCAGGACCTGCCCCAGGGCTTCGGCCTGAGCGACCCCGATCTCATTGAGAGCCGGGTCGTGGTCACCGGGCGCCTGGCCTGGCTCGAAATAGGATACGTCCCCGTGCCGCGCCAAATACACTCTGCGTCTGACCTTCACAGCGCCGCATCATAGCAGCGGGTGCCCGAATGCGCTTCGGCTGCTAGCGTTCGCCGTATGTCAGAGATGAAGTGGGCGCTCATTATCCTCGCCGCCGCGGCGGTCGTAGGTTGCACGAAGAAAGAAACCCCTGCTCCGGCAGCAGAGCAAAAGGCTGCCGTCGAGGAGGAGAAGCCGGCCGTGGCGGCCGTCGAGCCACTCAAACCGCTCCCGAATTCCGTGAACGTGAACATGGACAAGGTGTTGCTCGGTAGAAGCCTCTACCACGACACGGCTCTGTCCGGAGACGGGACCATCGCTTGCGTCACCTGTCACTCCCTCGACCACGGTGGCGCAGAGCCGCGCAAGACCTCCACGGGCATCGGCGGCCAGATCGGGCCTATCAACTCGCCCACTGTGCTGAACTCCGGATACAACTTCGTTCAGTTCTGGGATGGGCGCGCGAAGGATTTGCAGGAGCAGGCCGCGGGTCCCGTCGCAAACCCGAGCGAAATGGGCGCCAAGTGGGAGGACGTGGTCAAGCGTCTGCAGAAGAACAAAGAGTACGCAGCTGCGTTCGCCAAGCTTTACGAAGACGGAGTGACGCAAGACAACGCGACGGACGCCATCGCCGAGTACGAGAAGTCCTTGATCACGCCCTCGCGCTTCGACAAGTTTCTTTTGGGAGACGAAAGCGCGATCAGCGAGGCTGAGAAGAAGGGCTACGAGACGTTCAAAGAAGCGGGTTGCACCGCCTGCCACACCGGAATCATCGCCGGCGGCACGATGTTCCAAAAGATGGGTCTCGTGAAGGACTACTTCGCAGATCGCGGCACTCCGATCACCGAGGCCGACCTTGGACGTTTCAACGTGACGAAGAACGCCGCCGACAAGCACTTCTTCAAAGTCCCGACGCTCCGGAATGTCGAGCTCACTTCGCCGTATCTACACGACGGCTCGCGCGCAACGCTCGAGGAGACCGTGAAGATCATGGGAACCTACCAGCTCGGCAAAGAGCTCAGTGACGCACAGGTGAATAGCATCGTGACGTTCCTGAAGAGTCTGACCGGAGAGCTGCCCGCACACGCAAAGCCGCAGGGCTAAGGCCGCGCCCCTCCACACAGAGAGATTTGAGCCGCGTACATCCGTACGGCGCCACCAAGAGAAGTCCTCCACGCCACCTCAAGACACCCGCGGCAGCGCGAGCCCGAAGGGCGAAGCCCGGCGCGAACGCGCCGGCAAGGCAGAGCGCAGCGAACGCCGCGCCAGGCACGCTGCTCACTCGCGTGAGAGTGATACCAGAACTACGGGTGGGGGTAGGCGGTGTAATCAAGCCGCACCACGCGACCCAACCAAAACCCGCCTCCACAACACTCGCGGCAGCACAAGCGCTGTGGTGCCATCCGACCCAAACAGCGACGCCCACCGACCTCCAGCACCACAAGCCGTCCTCCAACGAGATTTGCAGGCGTCATTCGGTTTCTTCCTGCTAACGTGAATTCGGGATGAGCTCGCGCTTATTGCTGGGGGTGCTCTTGGGGGGCTGCTTGTGGCTTGGCACTTCGCCGGTGCAGGCGCAGAAGCCGACGGTCGTGGTCATGGATTTCCCCGGCAACGGGGGTTCCACTGCGCGTGCTGAGGTCCTGCGCGGCCTCGGCGATGAGGTGACGTTCGAAACGCGGAGCGATGCGAAGAGGGTGTTGGCCGTCGAGGGCGAGAAGGTCTCGAGCGTGGCGGGCCGAGCGGCCGTCGCCGAGGAGCTCGGACTGGATTACCTGATCTGGGGTCGCGTTCGTGGTCGTGGTAGCGCGGCGCGCGCAGAGATCCGGGTCGCGGGCCCGCAGGGAAGACAGATCACGGAGCTCGTGGCAGGGCCGCCCGGGCAGTCCAAGGGCAATGCGAAGATTCGGAGGGCAGCTCGGGCCGCGCTGGCCAAGGCCATGCGAGTCGCCCCACCGGAGCGGCGAGCAAGGAAGGCGGAGCCGGTCACGGTCGGCGAGATCGAGATCACGGTCGGCGAGATTGAAGTCACGCTGGGCGAGGATGCAAAGCCAGCGAAGCAAGCTGAGACGCCGGAGGCTGCAGCGGCAGCAACCGTGGCGGGGTCTGCAGCGACGGCGAAGCCTGAGAAGTCGGTGAAGTCTCAGAAGGCCGAGAAAGCGAAGAAGGCCGAGAAGCGCGCCCGCCAAGAACGATACGCGCCGATCTTCAACATACTCGGCGGTGCAGGTGGGCGTTTTCGCGATATCAAGATCGACGTCGACGACGGCTCGAGCGGGACGGCGACGCGAACCTACAAATCTGGTGTGTATCTCGACATCGTGTTTCGACTCGAGCTGCGGCCCCTAGCCCGTAACCGCAAATCGGGGCTGCGCGGCCTAGCGCTGGAAGCCGACGGAGACTTCGGCGTGGGGCTCGATACGGAGACGCCGGGCTCGTCGGCAAAGCTCAGTACCAAGGCATGGCGTGTGCTTGGGCAGATCGGGTACTTCCACGGGTTCGAGAAGAGCGAGCTCGGCGGCTTGATCGGCATCGGTTTTGACGCGCTCGACCTCGAAGACAACGGCGCGATGCCGTCGATCCAGTATTTGTTCCTGAGGGTCGGCCCTGCCTTTCGGTACTTCTTCATCGAGCGCTTGCTCTATCTGCGTGTCGATGCGGGCTTCCGATTTCCGTTCTCCTACGGGGAGCTTGCGGACAGATTTGGCGAGGCCAAGGGTTTCGGCTTCGACGCCGGACTGATGCTCGGCGGAGAGCTCGACGTCGGCTTCTCGTACATACTTCGGGTCTCGTCTGATTACTTCAAACCGCAGTTCAGCGCGTTCCCCAGCGGCGTAGTGCCCGGCCTTCCCGGGGCCGCGCAGGGCAGAGACGGCAGGGACCTGGCCATCAACTTCAACGTGATGGTCGGCTGGTCGTTCTGAGATAGGTCGCCGAGGGGTTATATTTACACCCTTAAGTGCGTCTTTGAACCGGAATTTCTAGGCTTTCGTGACTGCAAGATAAATTACATACTCCTTACGGGTGACATTTGAGTCTGAGCGGCTAGGCTGGAGGGGTGTTCGACTCGACTCTGCGCCTGCCGTGGCTGGCCCTGTTCGTGATCTGGGGTTGCGGAGACGCTCAAGTTGGAAACAGCGGGGCCGGCGTGGCCAGCGACGTCTCCGCCGTGGCGTCCTGTGAGGCGCTCGCTGAGGGCGAGGCTTTGGTCGGAGTGAGCCCGAACGGAGAAGCCTGGGTCCAGGGTGACAACGGCATGCGGCAGCTTTCGCCGGACGGGGTCTCGACACCCGTCGACGCCGGTTTCACCCGTTCTGACGAGCTGGTCGGCTGGGACGCCTCGACGGCCTTTGTCGTCGGAGACAACGCGCTCTGGAACGCGACGCTATCGGACTCCGAACCCGTGGCGCTCCCGCCGGAGCTCGGAAAACCGCGATTCGTTTGCGGGGATCCGCGGAACGCGGGCGGCTCATTCCTCGTCTCGACCCGGGGGCTCTTCGAACGGCGTGACGGCACTTGGCTACGATGGGACGTTCCGGCTGAGCTGCTCGAGTCGATGAAGATTCGAGACCTGCAGGGTGCGTGCTCGGGCGAGGCGCCGGTGATGTACATCGAGGCCGAGCAATCTCTGTGGGAGGCTCAGTACGGCGATGCTGCGTCCTTTCGCGAGGTCGCGGACTTGAGCGAGATGACAGCGACAGGCGCCGACCTGCGCATCGGCTTGGTAGCTCTTCGCAACGGCGAGCTCATTCGTTACGACGGCGAAGGCTGGGCAGCCATCCCGTTCGACGAAGGAGCGGTGATGTCCATGAGCGTGGCCGACAGCGTGCTCTGGGCGAGCGTCGGTGCGGAGCTCTATCGGCGCGACCGTTTCGAGAAGTGGGAGCGTTTGGCAACGACCACCGCGGCTTCCCCGATCACATCGATCGAGAGCTACGCAGCGGGCAGTGCATGGTTCGTCAAGGGCGGCGAGCTTTGTCACGTCGCGCATCGCGACACTCTTCGCGTAGATGGCGTTCGACCGTATCAACGACTCCCCGAGGGGAGCACGATGAGCTTACGGGTCTCGGGCGACTCTTCTATGGGCTCCGCCCTGAGCGCGGGCCTCGATGGACAGTCCTTGGCGGTGAACGGCGGCTCTGGCGCCTGGACCGTGACCGGCGTCAACGCGCTGGGCGCTGGCTGGCACACGCTGACCCTCGAGGTCGCTGCGCCCGAGGGACCGGTTCGGAGGACGGTGAGGTTCCTCATCGAGAGCGACGCCGTAAGCCCGCCTCCCCCGGGGCCCGAACCGACCGTGTTCTGGGAGCGCGATATCCTCCCGATCTACGAGGCGAGCTGCGCGGTCTGTCACGGTGCGGGCGGCAACCAAACCTTCATGGGCAGCTACGAAGCGTTCCGCGCGCTCGGGCCGCAGGCCCTCGACCTCGTATCGCGCGGGCAGATGCCGCCGCCCGCCGGCTCGGTCGAACCACTGAGCGCGGCGGAAATCGCGCTGATCGCAACTTGGGTGCAGGAAGGAATGGAACCGTGATTTGGACCAAGAGGGTGACCGCGCGCTTTGCCGCGGCGATTGTGTGCTCGTTTCTCGCATTCGGCTGCAGCGGTAAATCGGAGGGTTACGCCGACCCGCGACGCATCGTCGACCCGGAAGAGGTTCCGGAGACGAAGCGCATCCGACGCTTGACCGCCGATCAGTTCTTCGCGGCGCTTGCGGTCGCGACCGGACAGCAATGGGACGATGCAGAGCAATTCGCGGCGACCCTGGGCCGGCCGGACTTTGCCGAAGTCACAGTCGAAGGCCGTGAGATGTCGGTCGGCTTCGCGAAGCTCGCCGGCGATGGCGCGCGCGAGACCTGCCGGCGCGCTGTCGAGTTTGATCGCGAGAACGGCGACCCGGCATCACGGGTCATCTTTAGGCGGATCAACGACATGGATTCGCTCGATCCGTTCGCCACGGACGTCGGCGAGAACCTGCGCTACCTGCTGTTGCGTTTTCACGGTGTGTACGTCACCGCAGAGGACGATCGACGTCTTCAGCCCTGGTTCACTCTGCTTCAAGACGGCCTCGATCCGAACGACCCCGGGCGCGCCGCCCAGGGCGAGGAACGCTGGGCTGCGGTCTGCACCGGCCTAGCCCTTCACCCCGACTTTCTGACCTATTGAGGGACCACAATGAGTAAGCGAAACAGGAACAAGCTCCACTCAGCAGAACTCGGGAAGCATCAGTGCGGCCCCCATCTCGGTCGCCGCGCGCTTCTGCAGGGCGCGCTCGGCGGCGCCGCCATGTATGCGCTCTGGCCGATCAGGCCGCTGCTGGCTCAGGACTCCGACGGCCATCGCTTCGTAGCCTGCTTTCTAGAAGGCGGCTGGGACGTGCTGCTCGCTGCCGACCCGCGCGACCCGTCGGGGAGCTACGCGGGGATCGACCTCGGGACCGACCGACTGGCCGCCGAGTTCCGCGACCCACGACCCGTGTCCATGGGCG
>Ga0316197_10002248_pt1 | contig 13827 bp, 15 predicted proteins | sample OudBiesiAoxic_MG_FD_204939 | JGI IMG/M metagenome (GOLD analysis project Ga0316197, IMG submission 204939) | Coastal sediment microbial communities from Oude Bieten Haven, Netherlands - site A oxic | ecosystem: Environmental > Aquatic > Marine > Coastal > Sediment | place: Netherlands...
GGTGATCAGCCGCGCAAGCGGACACTGTGAGAAGGCTTTGTGAGGCATAAATCAACGGTAGAATATCAGTTAGAGTTAAGTCGTTTCCGGTTTTGCTGCCTGCCGCATGATCACGGCACAAAGCAGAGCGACCCCGTAAGCCACCGCTGCGGTTGTCATGACGGCTGTTATGCCCTGACTTATTGCCAGTTGAGCGGCAATTATTGATGCCATTACCGATGTACAACCGTTGGCCGTCCAGGCGTAGGCTCTATCCACCGGTGTCCTCAGGCAGTGTCGCATGGCCAGGGGAAAGGGAATACCGGCGAGAATCCCCGGAACGGACAGCCATACCAGGGCTATTGCATAGCGCTGCAATCGTGGTAAAAATAGCGCCGATTCCAATAACCGATCTGTCAACGGTTCAGCCAGACTCACTACCAGGATCAATATAGCCAAAGACCCGATAAGTGATCGATCCGTCAATCGCTGGGATAAAAATCCGCCCATACCCGAAAACACCAACATTCCGGTGAGGACTGCGGTAAAGCTGACAACAGGATCTCCAAAGAGTAATACCAAGCGCTTGATAAAATAAAGCTCAATCAGCATAAACCCGGCGCCGACAAAGAGAAAATAGACGATCGGTGCGACTGCCGGCCGTTTGGCTGAATTCCGGAACCATAAAAAAGGCAGTGCCATCAAGACCGCGGATAAAATTGAAGCTGCAAGGAAAACCGCTGCAATCACCATTTCACCCGACAGGATCAAGGTATGCATTCGACTACCTGTGCTGCGAAATAGATCCATCAGCCGATGCCATTTCAGAAATCGATAGGGAAACGGCCGATCATCGAACTGGGGCGATACATCGAGGAAATAGGAATCGAAAAATTCTTCTTCACGACCATCCTGAAAAGCAGCAGCCAGCCGGCCGATGGCTTGGTTGTGATAGGGGGCGTCAAGTATGTTATAGCGGTTGAACCACCCCTCAAGGTTGTTCGGCAGATAAACCCAATCAAAATTGAGTTCCTCGGCGAACGAAGACAGCGCATTCACCGAAACCATTGGGCGGTGTGAGATGAGCATTACGTAGGTATCCCAATTTCGCAGAACGGCCAAATGGTTTTGGGGCCGAACGAATCCTGCTGCTTTCATGGCTTCAAATGCAGTCGCCCATAACCGCAACATATCCGAGGGTGGCAGAAGCAGTCGGCGGGCAAGGAGAATGATACCGTTAGCGCTCAAGTGCTTGAGATAGGCCGTCAAGGCATCAATTGTGAGAAGGTACTCTTGGTTAAGAGTCGCTGTGCCGGGTAGCGAGGTTCCCCAGTTTTCAATATGAATCACATCGTATTTTTCGGTTGACCGGTCTAAGAATTGACGTGGTGATAGAGATTTGACAACGGCGAAACGATAGTGCCCGGCGGCGATGTGTGCCATTTCAGCGTGTTCTTCCACAAGCGTGATATGTGGGATACCGGCCACCCGGGCACAGGCCATGCCCAATCCTCCGCCATTTTGGATAATCAGAACCTTTGAGGGGTTGTCGGCCAACTTGTAGGCGGAATAGGAAAGAGTGTAGGCGGCAAAACGATCCCCTGGGTTTGGCGTATCTTCAGAGAGTACCATTTGGTTGTCACCATCCCTGAAAGTTGCTTTTTGCCGGGGAAGCTCGCCATCGAACTTCAGGCTCAATCCGGGAGCAAACCGCACATGGGGACTTGTGACAGTTGTCGTGAGTCCCGTAAGGCCGTTGCGGGTCTCGACTACCTGACTTTCAGGCAATTGGAGAATCTGGGCCAGTGCCTTGTAGGGCGATACCCTGATCGCCAGAATATCCTTTGCGGTCGTCGTGAGTAATATAGAGGTTCCTCCAATAAGCAAGGCGATGCTCAAAAGAGTTTTCCGGGAGTAAAGCCATCCTGCGCCTGACTTTTCCGGTGATGGCGGCAGAAACAGGACGGGAACAATAGTCAGAAGCGGTAAAGCGGCGGTGAGAACGACCAGACGTCCCTCATCCATATGTGGAAGTAAAACGGCGGGCAGGACGGCGCCGCACGCCGATCCTGTCATGGAAACGAAGTAATTAATACCGGTTTTTTCGGGTATCATGCTGTAGGCACTCGAAATAACGAGTCCGGCCAGAAAAAACGGTGCGACCAGCAACAGGTAAGTGAATAGCAGATATACCATTTGAATGTTTATCAGCGGCAGTCTGAAATAATCGAGCGGCAGGTGGATCACGATAAGAAAGGCGAGGGTTGAGGTGACAGGGTAGGCCAGACTGGTAGCCACCAGGAATTCGATGGATACCGGGCCCGTATTATGGCTCTTCTTTCTGGAATTCATCAGGCTCAGGAGCGTACCGGCGGCGGCAAACCCCAGAAGGGCAATGCTGATCACCATGAAGACCATATGGTTCCATTGACTGATCGCAAACACCCGCGCCAGGAGAACCTCAAAGCACAGGGAGGAAAAAGATATCAAAAAAACGGCGGTCAGAATAACCCACCGAACGCGTTGCGGCAGCACGGGAGCCTACCTTTTCCGGTCGAGGGCGTACCCGGTCATGGGAACGAAGAGGACACCGGTTATCTGCTTTACTTTGAAATCCTGATCGCTCTTGGTTACCAGGACAAGGTTCTGGTAGCTGAAAGGATTACCTAACGGTAGTACCAGTCGACCGCCGTCTTTAAGCTGGCGCAGCAGCGGCGGGGGGATGTGGTCAACGGCTGCCGTAATCATAATCGCGTCAAACCGCTCTTGGGAATCCCATCCGTAATAGCCGTCTCCCAGACGTGTTTTTATATTATTCAATTCAAGAGCGCGCAGGGTTCTGTCGGCCTGCTGATAAAGCCGTTGCTTGATTTCTATCGTGTAGACCTCACCTGCCATAGAAGCCAGGATTGCGGCCTGGTAACCCGAGCCGGTGCCGATTTCCAGAACCCTGGATGCCGGTCTTAATGACAGAGATTCCGTCATCAAGGCCACGATGTATGGTTGTGAAATTGTTTGCCCCTCACCGATAGCTAACGGACGGTCGCTATAGGCTTTTGAACGCAGTGCCGGGGGGACGAACAGGTGGCGCGGGACGACACGCATGGCTTTTAACACCCGGGGGTCGGTGATTCCCCGTTTTTCAATCTGTTCCCGTACCATTTCGAGGCGTGCTTGCCGGGTTTCCCGGGGCTCGGTCGTATCGGCTGTGACCGCAGTGTTCCAGAGAAGCACTGTCACCAGAAGATTTGTCAGTGCGGCTTTCATCACTTATCTCTCCTGAGCGGTGAGGTATTGGGTGACTCCAGGGGGAGCAAACAACGGGTTGGTCGTCTGATGTCGCCACTCCCTGCACCTGCCCCACTATGGATCCCTGTTCGAAGGTGTAATACACGTCTGTTGATTTCTCAACTGATTTATTGATTTATTTATAAATAAACGGTATGTTATACGCTTGATAGCAACAGTCGCAAAGAGGAGTTCATTCATGGGATGGTTCAAAAAATCAAGTCCACGTGAAGAATCAACGACGACGGCCACGGCCACAACTACACCCCCCCCTACGACACCGCACGAGACGCCGGTCAGCAAAGGCGCAACATACCTGGGGAAAAACTTAAACATCAACGGATCGATAACCGGCCGAGACGATATTCAGATTTTCGGACGTCACACCGGCAATATGCAACTCGAAGGCGATATTGATATCAAGGAGTCGGCCACAATACAGGGGAACCTTAAAGCCAGAACGATTCAAGTCGGCGGTAACGCCGAGGGGGACCTGATCGCCAGTTCGAAGTTGCATATAAAACGAACCGGAAAGGTCACAGGGAACATCACCTCCCCCGTACTGGCCCTGAAGGAAGGTGCTGTGTTTAACGGCGAAGTCAACATGCGCAGCCGCTAGCATTCGATAAAAACAGGCCAAAAAGGCATTCAAGGAGCTGAAACCTATGGATATGTCAACGACCGGCGCATCTGTGTCGCTTGTCAGCGAAAACATAAAAATCGAAGGCGAATTGAGCGGCGAGGAAAATATTCTCATTAATGGCCGCGTTATCGGATCAATCAAACTTAATGGCGATATCGTCATTGGCAGCACTGGCGTCGTCGAGGCCGATATCGATGGCAACACAATCATCATTCAGGGTGAGGTCAAAGGTAATGTGATTGCCCGGAGCCATCTCGAGATTCAATCGACCGGGAAAATGATTGGAGACATCTCCGCCCGTTCAATCGATATCAAGGAAGGTTCGACCTTTGAGGGCCGCTCGCATATGATAAAGACCGACAGAAGCGCAACCGTAGCGCCCGTTAAGCAACCCTCCCCGCCACCACCTGCGGCAACTGCCGACAGTCAGTGACCTTAGAACTGATAGCAAAACCTCGTTTTCCCGACACATCATGCTGGGGCTAGCGTCGGTCTTTCTGACGGATGCGGCACATTGGCGCGTTCCTTTTAGTTCAGTGCGAATAGGGGGCCTGTGCAAACGGGCGCATCTGGTATGGGATAAGGAAACTCTTAGAGGAATCTGGCATGTGGACGATACACTCTCTGCGGCAATCTCACTCACCCAAACAGAGGGAATCGGGGACATATATTCTCCTGACGAGCCTTTTTCTACTAACAGTGATGCTGGCTGCCTGTGTGACTCGGCAGATGACGGTTCGGGTGGTTACCGACACCATAACAGAGGGCCTTAGCGCGTACGAAAGCGACGATGACCTTGATTTGCTGGGAAAAGCCTTCCCGGCCCACATAAAATTGTTGGAAGCGATGCTCGTGAGCGATCCGCACAACCGGCAATTACTGGTGCTTCTCTCACGCGCTTATGGGAGTTATGCCTTCATCTTTTTTGACGGCCAGATTGATTCAGCACAATTGATTGTTGCTCCAACGGCTGCCGATCGCGCACACGCGAAAGGGTTGATTGAAACCGCATCCGCATATTACCGCAAGGGCAGCGAATACGCTCTGCGCGCCATAGAAATCCGGTATCCCGACTGTCGGCGGCAGTTGGGTACCATCACTACCGCCGGACAATTCATTCATACTTTGGGGATTAAAGATCTTCCGGCACTTTTTTGGTATGGATACAACCTGAGTGCCGAGATAAACCTCAACCGGGAATCGATCAGCGCTATGGCCGGGGCGCACCGGGTCGAAAAAACCATGCAGCGGGCTATAGAACTTGACGAATCGTATTTTCACGGCGTCGCTCACCTTGTCCTGTTCGGATATTACGCCGCTCGGTCTCCCCTCGTGGGTGGCAATCCCGCCTTGGCTCTGGAACACTACCGACGGTTAAAGCAGTTGCAGGGGGATTCTTTTTTGCTCACGGATCTCTATTTTGCCCGCTATTATCTCTATCACCGGCAGGATCGTGAGCGGTTTGCAGAAGTTCTTAATCGTGTCCTCAGCCAACCGGTAGAAGTGGAGGAATTCCGATTGTTCAACAAGGTGGCCATGGACAGGGCCCGCATCTATTTGAACGCTACAGACAGACTGTTTATCGATTGATCAGTTGGGGATGGTATGATGGAGAATAACAGACGATATCGCCACGCCTTGATCGTACTCTTGTTATTGAGTTTTTTAATGTATTGGCAGAGTCCGACAGTGGCTATCGGCAGCGAGACCGTAATCAAAGTTGCCCTTATCACCCCCGAGGGTAGTCCGTGGACAAACTCCCTCTACAAATTGGCTGATGAGGTTCGGCAACGAACCGGCGGTTCGGTATCCTTCGTGGTTTACGCCGGGGGAATCAGTGGAGATGAAATAGACGTCCTAAGGAAAATGCAGGCCAATCGTATTCAGGCCGCCGGGTTTTCCGGGGTCGGGCTGGGAATTCTTGTATCACAAATCCGCATACTGGAGGCCCCACTGCTCTATAAAAATTATGACGAAGTCGATTTCATAAAATCACGTTTGATGGACCAATTTGCCGTGGAATTTGAAAAAAAGGGATATATCCTGCTGGGATTTGCCGAAGCCGGGTTCGTCTACCTGTTTTCCAATGAAAGTATGACCGGTCCCGAAGGTTTTGACCCCTTAAAAATGTGGGTCTGGAAGGGAGATCCTGTGGCCAAGTCCAGTATGGATACTCTCGGCATTAAGACATATCCACTCCAACTTACTGATGTCAATACCGGTTTGGAAACTGGAATGATCAACGCTTTCTATTCGCCACCCGCGGCCGCTATTGCTTATCAGTGGCACGCCAAGGTAAAATACATGCTCGATTATCCGCTGGTTAATTCCACCGGCGCCTTTCTTATTAAGAAGAGTACGTTCGACTCCCTTGCAGAGGAACACCAGAAGGTTTTAAGGGAAGCCTCGGCTCTTTTCTGCGACGAATTGGTTCAGATATCCCGCAGGGTCAACCAGGAAGCCCGGGAAGCCCTTAAGGATGCCGGTATGGTATTTGAGAAACCAACCGACGCTCAACGGCAACTCTTCGCATCCAAAGCCCAGATTATTTACGACGACAATGTCAATAAACTATATTCGCGGGAACTTTTCGATTCGGTGACGGCCTTGCTCGAAGCCAAGCGGCAGTGACAGTTACCTGGCCTTGATCCTGGCGCAGCCAAGTGATCAGGGGCTGGGCCGCAGATGTGATTCTGTCTGATGCATTTTCTGACCAAGATCGACAGCGCGTTGGAATATCTGGAGAAAGCCCTTGTGGTGGTCCTGTTTGCTGCCCTGGTTCTTCTGATCACTTTCAACATATTGGTTCGCAATCTGTTTGGTGTTTCTTTTCAGGAGACACTGGTGTTGCCCCCCACCCTTGTTCTTTATATTTCCCTGTTCGGTGCGACGCTGGCCCTGAAAAAGGGGCGCCACATCAAGCTTGAAATCCTGCTGCGCTACACCAGTCTCAAGACGCGCCGCACCGCCCGGCTTATCAGCGGCCTATTCGGAATGGCTGTCATGGCCATTTTGTTTGTTGCATCACTATTCTTTGTGAAAAACGAGTGGACCATTTTGGGTTTCCGTGGTGCGACGGCATTGGTTTTTCCACTGTTCTTTGCCCTGGCCAGTTTTCGATATCTACTTAGGAGTTTCACTGGCCCGAATAAGCCAGATCAACGCGAAGACGGGCAATATAGAAAGGCCGATCCCTCCGGCATTGCACACCCCTCAAGGGAGGATTTGTGAATTTGTTCACAATGGGGATTGTGACTATCGCCGGCTTTGCATTGTTAGAAGCCCCTTTATTCACTGTCATCGCCGGAATAACGATGTTCTGCCTTTACGCCGTCAGTAAAGACTGGATGGCGCTTCAGATGATCATAATTGAATTGAACCGCTTGGCATCGATGCCGGTTCTTGTCGCCCTGCCACTGTTTACGTTTACCGGCGTGCTCCTTACAGAAACCAGCGCACCCCGAAGGATCATGAATTTCCTGCAGACAGTGATCGGGTGGTTGCCCGGTGGTCTTGCCATAGCGGCCCTCTGCTCCTGCGCCTTCTTCACGGCCTTGACCGGAGCCAGCGGAGTGACCATCGTGGCCCTGGGGAGTGTCCTTTACCCCGTATTGCGTAAGGAAGATTACCGCGAGCCTTTCACATTGGGGTTGTTGACGACCTCGGGAAGCCTCGGGTTGTTGTTTCCTCCCAGCCTGCCGGTTATTTTATATGGGGTTATTTCGCAAATCGACATTGCCCACATTTTCAAAGCCGCTCTGCTGCCCGGTGTTCTGCTGGTTTCAGCCCTGTCACTTTATGCGATGATCCATCGAAAATTAACCACCTCCGCCAACAAGTCTGAACCCCATCGAATGTCGACCAGCTGGCCGCAGATAGCGGCGGCTTTTAAGGCCGGAATTTGGGAATGGCCAATTGTCCTGGTGCTCGTCGTGGGTGTTTACGGGGGCTTTGTGACCATTGACGAAATCGCTGCTGTGATCCTGATCTATGTGATTGTGGTCGCGTGCTTCATTCGCAAGGAAATTGCCTTTCGACGTCAAATACCGGGAATTATGGTTGAGAGTGCCATTCTTTCCGGTGCCATAATCGTTATTTTGGGTTTCGCGCTCGGGTTCACCGGTTATCTGGTGGACGAACAGATTCCCATTCGTATCCTTGGATATCTAACGTCGCTGACCGAGAACAAGTACATTTTCCTGGCCGGCCTCAATCTATTTCTACTGGCCGTCGGCTGTATAATGGATATTTTCTCGGCCATTATTATCATCGTACCGGTTATCGTACCCATAGCTCTGACTTACGGGGTGGACCCCGTTCATCTTTGCATCATATTTCTGGTTAACCTCGAAATCGGCTATTCGACACCGCCGGTCGGCATCAATTTGTTTATCGCCAGCCTAAAATTCAACAAACCCGTTGTGCAACTCTACAAAGCGTCTTTGCCTTATCTGGCATTGCTTTTCATCCTGCTTCTGTTAATTACTTACGTGCCGCAACTGACCCTGGCCCTGGCGCCGTAATCCGGATTTTTTTACCGGCCTATATTCCTGGAAATCGAACCGGGAGAAAAGATATTGTGGGTAACACGAAGACGATATTTCTTGTTATGGGTTTGGTATTGACACCGTTTTTCTCCTTGGCGAATACACCGTTTAGAACGCTTGACCGTCCAGACATTACAGTGCGGTTTGAAATGCCGCTTGAAGCAGCGGCAAACGACCTGGCCGATGATATGCCTGTGATTAAGGCCGATCTTGAAACATTGTTCGGATGGAATCTGCCCCACCGTCCCACCGTCGTTCTCATTCAAAACAGGGAGATGTTCAGGAAATTGGCGCGTCATCCGTTGATCGTCGCCTATGCCGTGCCGGCTGACAACCTGATCGTTATCGATTATGGCCGGCTCAACCGGCGCCCTCACCGCGGCAAAAGTCTTCTCAAACACGAAATGGTGCACCTTTTTCTGCATGCGCATATCACCGGCAACCGGATACCAAGATGGCTGGAAGAGGGTGTGGCACAATGGGCCAGTGACGGGGTGGCCGATTTGCTGGAAGAACCGCGACCGGCCCTGCTGACAGAGGCGATTCTGTCCGGTTCCATAATACCGCTAGCGGTCCTGGCGGACGATTTCCCGACTGACGATCATGCGTTGATGTTGGCCTATGCCCAGAGTCGCAGCATCGTGGCCTTTATCGCCGATACCTACGGGAACGAAAAAATCGTAAGAATTCTTGAACACCTCAAAGAAGGTTCCGAAATCGAAGAATCTGTGCGCCGCAGCCTGTCGGTTTCCGCACAGGATTTAGAGAAACAGTGGCTTTCATCTCAGGAGAGGCCTGCCGCTTTTCTGGCAATGCTGGCAGGATACCTTTACGAGATCCTGTTTCTTGCGGCGGCCCTGTTGACGGTGGTCGGATTCGTTCGCTTTCGGATTAAAAAACACCGCTACCGTGATGAAGACGACGGTCTCTGACGCCCTATCGGCGGTTGATGTACGACCGGTCACCGATAGAATAATAATGATGACTTTCTTTCTGACCGGATAAGTGGACTGCCTGTTGCGTTTTTAAAGCCTGCGACCTACTGTATAAAGAAATACCGTGGGCAAAAGGAAACCATGCTCGAGAACAGCTGAGTGTTGATTAGCGCGTGTTAATTGCCTATATTCACATACGAAATGATGCAGATATCAGGGTGTTCTTTTTCCAATGAAAAAGTGGTTGTACGTCCTTCTGGCTCTTTTATACATACTGTTCCCATACGACCTGTTGCCGGATTTTATCACCGGCTTGGGTTGGGTGGATGACCTCATCGTATTGGGTCTGCTGCTGCGGTTCCTCTATTCGCAGTTGAATAAAAGGCGGCGTGACGAGCCGATCGGTACGACCGCTTTCCCCAAAGGTAAGAAGGAAAGAGGGGCGAGCGCTGCAGACGATGAAGAGCGCTCCGCCGATCGATTTGAGAGTAACGATCCCTATACCGTATTAGGGGTCGACAGATCGGATAGTGAGGCACACATTAAGAAAGCCTACCGGGAATTGGTCGGCCGGTATCATCCCGACAAGGTCGCTCACCTCGGGGAGGAATTCAAGACGCTTGCAGAAGAGCGGTTCAAACAGATACAGAATGCCTATCAAAAAATTTTGCAGATAGGACGTTGAACAAACACCGATGTCAGTCAAATTTGCCACCGAAGAAACCCTCGGCAGGTTGACCAAATGGTTGCGCTTATTGGGCTTCGATACCTGTGAAGATTCAAGCCAAGTGAATGAATCGGGACCGGCACTGGACCGTGACCGTTATCGACTCACCCGCACTCGGAAACGGTACGAGCAACTTCAGGGCAATCGAGGCATTTTCATTCAAGCCAACGAACCCGCCCAGCAAATAAGGGAAGTTATCCGGGCGCTCAATATTTCGAAGAAAGACATCAATCCCTATTCCCGTTGTCTTGTTTGCAATACCCTTATCGAACCGGTCGATAGAGAAGGGGTGCGTTACGCCATCCCTGACTATATTTGGGAGCACTGTGAAAAGTTCCGCCAATGTCGACGCTGTCGGAAAATTTATTGGGCCGGTAGTCACATCGATCGCGGCCTGAAATGGATTAAGATATTGTTTGAAGAACGATAACCTTATCTGTCACATCATGGATCCAAAATTCAAGGCGATCGCACTTGAGGGGCGTTTGAAAAGCTGTCGCAACGTCGTGACGCTCGGCGTGAAAACCAATTTCTCGGAATATAGTGTTGGCGACCAGCAACGGATACGTCAAGCGGTCAAGATTTACTACCCCTCGAGCTTTTATGCAGAATTGTTCGATACCATCGGGAAAAATACATTTCCGAGCTATCATACGTATAAATTCGTGCAGGACAAAATAAAACAGTCGGCTTTGTTCGCCTTGCTTGACATCCCCCATCCCCGCACGCGGGTATATTACGGAAAGCGGCAGAAGAGAAGGATACCCGACCAATTCGGTTTTCCGTTGATAGCCAAAGTTCCGCGGGGATCGGCCTTGGGGCGGGGTGTTTATTTGATTAATAATATACAGGAACTCGACACCTATCTGGAAAGACCGCATCCGGCTTACATCCAGGAATATCAACGCATTGACCGTGACATCCGTGTGGTCGTCATCGGTAAACGGATCGCACATGCCTACTGGCGTATCAACCCGCCCCATGAATTCAGGAGCAATGTTGCTCTCGGCGGTCGAATTTCGCTTGATACAGTCCCAGAAACCGCTCTGGCATTGGCCCTACACACGGCGCGCAAATGTGGTTGGGACGATGTCGGAATTGATATCTGCCTTGGAAACGGCTGCTTCATGGTTCTTGAAGCCAATATGAAGTATGGTAAAGAAGGCTTCCGAGCAGCCGGAATCAATTACATAGAGTTGATGGAGCGAATGATCGACAATGGCGACATATGACGAACCTCATGCCGGCCCTTCACTGAGAAGCATCACTGCGGATCTCGACCGGAATGAAAAAAAGATCCTGTCTTCCGAAGCGACATTGAATTCCGCAGGGCGGCGTCGGCGCCAGGAACCGTTTCTCGAAGAAGGTTACCGACAGCCGTTTTCAATCGATACCGATCGGATCATGCATTCATTGGCCTATACCCGATACATCGATAAAACCCAAGTCTTCTACCTTATCGAAAACGATCATATTACTCACCGGGTATTGCATGTCCAATTGGTTTCAAAAATTGCCCGTACGATCGGTCGTTTTCTGAGCCTCAACGAAGATCTCATCGAAGCCATAGCACTAGGACACGATATCGGTCACATTCCGTTCGGGCACGATGGCGAACGGATAATGTCACAGATCTGCCATGATAACGGCATTGGACACTTTCACCACAACGTGCAGAGCGTGCAGTTCCTTGACCGGGTCGAGCGGAAGGGCACAGGGTGGAACCTCTGCCAACAGACACTCGACGGCATTCTGACCCACGACGGTGAGGTCCACAATATGCAGCTGATGCCGCAACGCAAGAAGGTCTTTGAAGATCTGGAGAAAGAGGCCCAATCCAAAATTAGGGATCCGGATACGCCGTTGATTCCGATGACCCTGGAGGGGTGTGTGGTCCGGATGACGGACACCATCAGCTACATCGGTCGGGATATCGAGGATGCCATTCGTTTGGGCCTTGTGCAACGTTCGGATATCCCCGAAACATGCGTCCGACGGCTCGGGAACACCAACGGCACCATCGTCTTCAATCTGGTCTCGGACGTCATCAAAAGCAGCTACCGAAAACCATACGTCACTTTCAGCCCCGAGGCCTCGGAGGCCTTGCTGGCGCTAAAGACCTTCAACCTCGAACGCATTTACATGAACCCGAAAATAAAGACCCACCTGGGCACGATAAAAATTTTGTTCGAATTGCTGTATGACAGGTACCTGACGGATCTTGAGAATAATAAAACAGCCTCGGTCATCTACACCCAGTTTCTTAAAGACATGTCCCCGGCGTACTTGGCGCAGCATACGAATTACGAGATCGTCCGGGATTTTATCGCCGGTATGACAGATCAGTACTTTCTGAGGTTGTGCCCCGAAAATATTCGGCCGAAGCCGATGGTATGGTAGCTCACTGGCCTTTCTTTGTCCGGATACCCCCAGTTGGCAGCATCAGAGAGAATTTGATATGACAATTGCTACTGCCCAGAATCGTTTCTATCGTACCCTGGGTCAGCCGACGGGTCTCAGGAGCTTTAGGGTAATGGTCAAGGAGACCGATCTTCAGATTCATTCCCAAAGTGACCTGACGGATATAGCGCTTGAACTGGTGGCTCAGTACCGCGGATTCATTGAAGGATTCATACGACGCAACCCGTTATTTCTCGACGCGTTAGTGCCCGTAGCGTTTGACGAGCCCGTTCCGGCCATCGTTCGCGACATGATAATGGCTTCATCAAAGGCGGGTGTCGGTCCGATGGCGGCTGTCGCCGGCGCCATTGCCGCAAACGTCGGACACGATCTGCTGTCTCATACCCCGCAGGTGATTGTGGAAAATGGCGGCGATGTTTTTGTCAAGACGCTCAGCCCCCTGGTGATGGGTATCCATGCGGGTTCTTCCCCGCTTAGCCTGCGCGTTGGTCTGAAGCTGGACCATGAAAAGATGCCGCTAGGTATCTGCACGTCATCAGGGACAGTGGGTCATTCAAGGAGCACGGGCAATTCCGACGCCGTATGTATCGTATCTCCCAACTGTGCTTTGGCTGACGCCGCGGCAACGGCCATCGGCAACTGCGTGCACTCGGCTGCTGACATCTCTCAGGCTATTGAATACGGGCGCACGATAGATGGGGTGACCGGTATCGTGATCATCATCGACGACCGAATCGGCTGTTGGGGCGATGTGGCGCTTGAAGCACTGTAGCCAAAAAAAGGTTGAGTTTTAAGGCCAAAGAGCATAAGCTCTTTGATTAATTCAAATTCTAGCGGATGGAGATCATTATGAAAAAGGTTAAAATGGCTGTGTGGGCTCTCATCATTGCGTTCGTTATCGTTTTGATCTACCAAAATCAGGCATTTTTTTTACAAACAAAGCAGACACTGAGCCTCGACCTGATATTCGCTGAATACAAAACACCAGAATTGGAAATCGTATATTTCAGCGGGATCTTTTTTCTGGCTGGATTGCTTATGGGATTTTACTTCCTTACCGCCCATGGCTTGAAGACACGAAAGAAGACAAAAGTCCTCAATGCTCAGGTGACCGAACAGACCGAAAAGATTGCCTCCCTTGAGACCGAACTGGACACCGTCAAAGGGGCGCCGTTGCCCGAAGCCCTACCGAACGCGGATCCGGATGCCAAAACGGTCGTTATCAATCCGGACGAATCCGCAACAAAAAAATAAAAACAGGACCGGTTTTTGAGAAATAGGCCCGTC
>Ga0316197_10002250_pt1 | contig 13819 bp, 7 predicted proteins | sample OudBiesiAoxic_MG_FD_204939 | JGI IMG/M metagenome (GOLD analysis project Ga0316197, IMG submission 204939) | Coastal sediment microbial communities from Oude Bieten Haven, Netherlands - site A oxic | ecosystem: Environmental > Aquatic > Marine > Coastal > Sediment | place: Netherlands...
GCGATCTCGAGGCCGCGCGCCGCTGTTCACGTAGCGCGGTGCGCCTCGTCGAGATTCTGCTTAAGTTCGGTGTCCTCGCCTCTGGTAAAGCGATCATGTCCCTGCACGGCGTCGATTGCGGCGCGCCCCGCCCACCGGTCTCCCCCCTGACGCCAGACGCCCGGGCGCGACTCCTCCGCGACGTCGAAGCACTCGGGATTATCGCCACGGGCTAGCCCGATGCCGCCTCGGATTTTCGGCCCCTAGTTCAAAACAACTGCAAGCACCCAATGATCTCCAAGCCATCGATCGCCGACCAGCTTGCTGCCGTCCTCGCTGCCGTCGTCCTGCTCCTGGGGGATGCCGCTGCGCTCGAGTGGTCTCAGCTCCCACCCCTGCCGGACGAACACGGATTTGCGGGCGCGTTCGCTGGCCTTGTTGACGGTGCCCTCGTCGTTGCCGGTGGCGCCAACTTCCCCGACGGCTACCCATGGGACGACGGGATCAAGGCCTGGCACGACAGCGTCTTCGTGCTCGATGCGCCGGACGGAAATTGGGAGAAGTCCGCCCTACGGCTCCCCCGTCCGATCGCTTACGGAGTCTCGATCACCACCAGCGATGGCTGCTTTTTCATCGGGGGCCAAGATGGTGAATCGTCCTACTCGAGCACCTTCGGTATCGGTCGCCCCGGCGGGTTGGAAGTTCTACCAGCCCTACTTCCCGAGCTCCCGACCGCGACGAGTATGGCTTGCGGGGCGCTTGTGGGAGAGTTCATCTATGTCGCTGGCGGCAGCCCAGACGCTGGGCAGAGTGCCCAGAAGACCTTCTACCGGATCAAGCCGCACGCATTCGGCGACTGGGAAGAGCTCCCCTGGCCAGAGGATGCCCCAGCGAGAATCCTCGCCATTGCCGGCTCGGCCGGAGGCAAATTCTATCTGTTCGGCGGGGCCGACCTCGGATCCGAGCATTGGGATCGGCGCCGCTACCTCAACGACGCCTACGAGTTCGACCCCGACACGATGAGCTGGCGACGCCTCACCGACCTCCCACGCCAGATGACCGCCGGCCCGACGCCGGCGATCCCTAACAGCAGCTCCGAGCTAGTCCTGGTCGGCGGAGCTAGCCGCGAGTTTGTCGATGCGCAGCGCGCCCTGCGCCCCACCACCAACGGCAACGGGCTTGATCATCCCGGGTTCCCCAAGCACGTCTTTGCCTACAACACAGTCACCGATACCTGGCGCGAGCTCGGAGAGGTACCCGAGGGGATCTGGTCGCCAGTCACCACGCCGACGCTCTCATGGCACGGTCAGACGGTCATCCCAAGCGGTGAGATCAAGCCCGGCATCCGATCACCGCAGGTGATTGCTGTAACGACGCCGGGTGCCAGCGGCAGCTTCGGCTGGATCAACTGGACGGTCATCGCTGCCTATCTGGGTGGCATGTTGCTGGTCGGGTACTGGTTCTCGAAGCGCAACCGCAGCACCGACGACTACTTCCGGGGCGGGCAGCGTGTCCCCTCCTGGGTCGCCGGCCTCAGTATCTTCGCGACGATGCTCAGCGCGATCACCTTCATGGCGATCCCGGCACGCGCCTACGCCACCGACGTCACCTGGTACATCGGCCAGCTGCCGATCCTCATTGTCGTCCCGCTCGTGATCGTGTTCTACCTGCCATACTTCCGCCGGCTCGACATCACCAGCGCTTACGAGTTCCTGGAACATCGATTCAACCTCCCCGCCCGGCTGTTCGCCAGCCTATCGTTCATCCTCTTCCACATCGGGCGCATCGCCATCGTGCTCTACCTTCCCGCCATCGCCCTAGCACAGGTCAGCTCGATCAACGTTGTCACCTGCATCCTCATCATCGGCATCCTCTGCGTCATCTACACGGTGATGGGCGGAATCGAAGCAGTCGTCTGGACCGACGCGATCCAGGCCATCGTCTTGCTCGGTGGTGCCCTGCTCTGCTTGCTGCTGGTCTTTCTCAAGATCGAAGGCGGGATCACCTCTGTCTGGCAGATCTCGGTCGACAACGGAAAACTCTTCAGCAACCTGAGCACCGACTTCAACCTTGGCGATGGCACGACGTCGATTTTCATCCTCTTCACCGCCTTCCTGTTCAATGCCCTCGTCCCCTACACGAGCGGCCAGGATGTCGTCCAGCGATATGTCACGACGCCCACCGAAAAAGACGCCGCACGCTCGCTGAAGACGACGATGTGGATGTCTATCTTTGGCTCGATGATCTTCTTCGCGCTCGGCCTCGCCCTGTTCGCCTTCTACGATACCAAACCGGGCTTGCTCGATCCGGACATGTCGACCGCCGACGCGATCCTGCCGTTCTTCATACTCCAGCAATTGCCAGTTGGCATCGCGGGCCTGATCATCGCAGCGATTTTCGCGGCTGCGCAATCGACCGTGTCGAGCAGCCTCAACAGCGTCGCCACCGCCTACGTGACCGATTTCCACGCCAGGGTCTTCCGTCCGGACAATTCCGACAGGTGCAACCTCAGGGTCGCCCGGATCGCGATCATCTTGCTCGGGATTGTCGGGATCAGTGTCGCCTGCATCATGGCCAAGTCGGAGATCGAGTCGGCATTCAAAACCTTCAATACCCTGATCGGCCTGACCGCGGGATCTCTCGGCGGGCTGTTTGCTCTCGGCGTCTTCAACCGTCACGCCAACGGCAGCGGAGCAGTCCTCGGGGCGCTGCTGGGCTTCGCCACCGTCTTGGGCTTGCACTTTGCCGAGGCTCCGATCACCGGTCTACTATATGCCGCGATCGGGTTCATCACCTGCTTCGTCGCAGGCACACTGCTCAGTTTGGCCTTTCCCGGCGACAAGCCGAAGCGCCCGTAGAGGGGCGCACGCTCCTCCCTGGAAGCCCGGCATCCTGGCTTGCATGTTGGCTGGCACTCGCGCCAGACTAATCGGGCATGCGAATCCCGATCTCGTCCCCGCTGATCTTCCTGCTGATCTCAGCAACAATCTCGATGGCTTCGGCTTGGGAACCGATCACGCTGCCTGCCGCCGGCTCCACCATGCCGACCTGGATGCGTTGCCGGATCCAGGTCCCCGACCGCCTGGTTGTCCCGGAGGGGAAGAACCCACGTGACCTCTGGCGCAGTTCGACCATGCTCGTGTTCGCAGACCTGCCCGGGGGCGCCGAGGTGATTCTCAATGGCCAGCCAATCCTGAGCACCGGACCGATCCCGATCGGCCAGAGCAGACGCTTCAAAGTCCCCAAGGATGTCCTCGTCGCGAAGCGGTTCAATACGCTCACCCTCAAGCTCGAGAGCGGAACCCTCACCAAACCACCGATGCTCATCGACTACTTCAACGAACTCACTCTCGGTCCGGCCTGGGAGATTCGCACTACCCAGCCCGAATTGAATGAGCTCGAGCCAGTCACCGGCCGACCGGACCAGGCGGCATACACCCAAGACGACTTTCGCCTCTCCGCGACGCCACTCGATTCCACCCTCGAACCGATCCCTGGCAGACGCGTGCCACCCGCCGAATCGCTCGCAGCCATGCAGACCGACGACGATCTGATCGTCGAACAGATCCTCCACGAGCCGGAGGTCGCGCAGCCGACACACATCAGTTTCGATGCCCGCGGTCGCATGTGGGTCTCGCAGTACCGCCAGTACCCGTACCCGAAGGGCCTGCGCATGCTGAGCCGCGATCAGTACTACCGTTCAAAGTACGATCGCGTCCCCCCTGCCCCACCCTACCACGATCGGGGGGCAGACATCATCAGCGTGCACAGCGACAGCGATGGCGACGGCACCTTCGACCAGCACAAACAGGTGCTCTCTGGGCTCAACATGGCGAACGCTGCCGTGCGCGGCTGGGGCGGGTTCTGGGTCATGCACACTCCCTACCTGCTCTTCTACCCAGATGCTGATGGTGACGACCAGCCAGATAGGGCTCCAGAGGTCCGTCTTGCAGGCTTCGGGCTCGAGGACACGCACAGCGTGGCCAACGGTCTCGTTTGGGGGCCGGACGGCTGGCTCTACGGCGGCCAGGGTAGCACCACGACCAGCCGGGTCACCCGCCCGGACACCGATCCAGCCGACTTCGAGGGGATCTACAACGAGGGCTGCCTCATCTGGCGCTACCATCCGAGGACGCGGGCATTCGAGATCTTCGCCGATGGTGGTGGCAATATCTTCGGCCTCTCATTCGACACCGACGGCCGCCTCTTCACCGGGCACAACGGTGGAGACACGCGCGGCTGGCACCACATCCAGGAGGGGCAGTTCCTCAAGCAGGGCAAGAACCCGGGGAAGTTCGGCCCGCCGCCGAACCCTTACGCCTTCGGTGAACTACCGATGATGCGCAGCACCAACCCGATCCCGCGCTTCTCGAACATGGCCGCCCTCGCCAGCGGCACCGCGATGCCGGATCGGCTGCTGGGAAAATTCCTCTGTGTCGACCCGCTGCACCACGAGGTCATCGCTGCCGAGCGCCGCGCGCAAGGCAGCACCTTTGAAACGACCGATATCGGCATCCCACTGCGCAGTGACGACTTGACCTTCCGTCCGGTGTTCCTCTGCAACGCACCAGATGGCAGCATGGTCATCGCCGACTTCTGTGAGGAGTTCATCGCCCACGGTCAGAACTACCAGGGTCAGATCGACCCGAGCAGCGGGCGCATCTATCGCCTGCGCGGCAAGGGGCGGGGACTCACGAACGACAACAACCTTGAGGCGAAGTCGAGCGCCGAGCTGGTGCAGGCGCTCGATGCGCCCAATCTCTGGCACCGCCAGACCGCCGCGCGCCTGCTCGGTCAGCGTGCCGACCGCACCGTCCTCCCAGAGCTTCTCACCACCGTGAGGACGGCGGCGCCGCACCCGGCGCTCGATGCACTATGGGCGATCCACCAGATGGACGAGCTCGACGAAGGTACGGCCCTCGAAGCCCTCCGGCACCCGAGCCCGATCGTGCGGGCTTGGGTGATCCGCCTGATGGGCGACGCCTGCAGGCTGCCGGGTGGCTTCTTCGAATCGCTGGTCGCCCTCGCCAAGACCGAGAGCGATCCCGAGGTCCGCTGCCAGATCCTCTCCACCGCGATGCGCCTCCCCGCTGAGCAATCGATCCCGCTGATCACTGCAACGACGCCGCGGCAAGGTCAGGGAGCCGCAGATCTGACGGATCCCTTCATCCCACTCATGACCTGGTTCGCGCTGGAGCGCCACTGCGCCGACGACAGCGAACACGTGCTCGCCCTATTCGAAGACCCCAGCTTCTGGACGCACGACGTCGTCGAGCAGCACGTGCTGCCACGAATCATCCGGCGCTTCGCTGAAGCTGGATCGCGTAGCGATTATCTCCGCTGTGCCAGACTCCTCCGCCTAGCTCCATCGCCTCAATCCCGCAAGATACTACTCGCCGGATTCGACAAAGCCTTCGAGGGCCGCATCCCTCCAGCTTTCCCTGAGGAGCTCACCGCAGAGCTCGGTGGTGGCTCGCTCTCCATGCAGATCCGGCAAGGGGATCGCGACGCCATCACGGAGGGACTGGCGCTCCTCGGCGATCCAACTGCTGAGATCCCGCAGCGGCTCCTAGCCATCCATGCCTTCGGAACCTCAGCACAAGCAGAGGCACTCCAGCCACTGCTGAAACTCGCCACCGTACCAAGCGAGTCGGATCAAGCATTGCAGCAGGCAGCCCTCAGCGCGACCCAGATCTACAGTGAATCGCGCGTCGGCGTCGGCCTTGCCACCAGTCTCCACCGCCTACCGGAGAACCTGCGCCCGCTAGCTCTGAACATCCTCGCCTCGCGACCACAGTGGGCGATCGAGCTCCTCGGGCAAGAGAATGTCCCAAAGTCCTCGATCGACCCAGATCTGGTGGCGCGGATGCGGCTTCATGGGTCGGAGGAATTGACTGCGCTCCTCGACAAGCACTTCCCCAGCTCGCCCAAGCTTGATCCGGCAGCCGAGTCCGACGCCATCCGTACCATCCTCGCTGCCAAACCAGGCGATCCCTACAGTGGCGAGTCCATCTTCACCGCCCGCTGCGCGTCTTGCCACACCCTCTTTTTCAAGGGTGGCAAGGTAGGCCCCGACCTCACACGTTACCAGCGTGACGACCTCTCGACGATGCTCATCAGCATCGTCGACCCAAACGCCGAGATCCGCGAAGGTTACGAGAACTTCATCGCCACCACCATCGACGGGAGGATCCTCAGCGGATTCCTCGCCGACGAAGATGCCAACACGGTCGTGCTGCGCGGATTCGATGGCTCGGACACCACCATCGGACGCGCCGACCTGAAGGAGCTCAGATCCGCTGGCCGCAGCCTGATGCCGGCAGGGCTACTCAGCGGACTCGACGATCAGGGATTGCGCGATCTGTTCGCCTACCTCAAACTATCGCAACCGATTTCCAGATAGATGAAAACACCAACCTTGCTATTGATGACCGCCCTCCTCGCAACCGCATTCGCCAACGCGCAGGACACGATTCGCATCGGTATGATCGGCCTCGACACCTCTCACGTCACCGCCTTCACCGAGACGATCAATAACCCTGAGGCGAAAGGTCATGTCGCCGGTGCCAAGGTCATCGCCGCCGTCAAGGGAGGTAGCCCAGATATCGAATCGAGCATCTCGCGGGTCGACGGCTACACCAAGACACTGCAGGAAAAATACGGCGTCGAGATCGTCGAGACGGTCGAGGAGCTCTGCAAGATGGTCGATGCCGTGATGATCGAAGCGGTTGATGGGCGCCCACATCTCGAGCAGGCGCGCAAGGTCATCGCCGCCGGGAAGATTGTCTACATCGACAAGCCGGTGGCGGGGACATTGAAGGACGCGATCGAGATCTACAGGCTCGCCGCAGAGGCTGGTGTCCCGATCTTCTCCTCATCGTCACTGCGATTTGCCAAGTCGACCCAGGCCGTGCGCAACGGCTCGATCGGCAAGGTCAGCTATGCGCAGACATCCAGCCCCGCTTCGATCGACCCGCACCACCCGGACCTCTACTGGTATGGCGTCCATGGCTGCGAATCGTTGTTCACCGTGATGGGCACTGGCTGTGAATCGGTCGTGCGCGGCAAGACGGCTGACGGCATGATTGAGGTCACCGGCACCTGGAAGGGTGGCCGCACCGGCATCTTCCGCGAGGGCAAGGGCTATAGTGGCATCGCCCGAGGCGAGGAGGGCGAGGCCGAGGTCGGCAACTTCGACGGCTACCAACCGCTCGTCGCCGAAGTGATCAAGTTCTTCAAAACTAGAAAACCGCCAGTCAGCGCTGAAGAGACGATCGAACTCTTCGCCTTCATGGAAGCCGCCGACGAGAGCAAGCGCCGTGGTGGGGAAGCGGTCACCATCGCAGAGACATTGGAGAAAGCCCGGCAGCCGGCCCAGTGATACCAGCCGCAAGGTTAAACGTGTAGAACCAGCTCCATCGCGATCTGGCGACTACGGATCCTTCCTTGGCAGCAGGCCTACCAATGGGTTGCAAATCCAGTCTCCCAGGTCGGGAGCTTGGAATTGTATTCTGAGTTCTGGACGGTGATTCCGCCGGTGGATTCTGGTCAAACAGGCGCTGGATTGGTCTCAGCCGATCCGGGCACGCCAGATCGGCGCCGCTCAATAGAGCTCGATCCCGAAACGCCTCACGATCGCTGCTGTCAGGAAAAACGCGCCCACCGTCAGCACCGCACCGAGCCCCATCGCCAGAGGAAAGCCCATCCCCTTCTTCAAGAGATACGGGATCAGCAGGAACATCGGCAGGGTCGGCAGGACATACCAGAAGGTGTACCAGGCGTGGTTTTCGATCTTCGCCGTGGGCTGCTTCTCGACGAACAGCCAAACCATCACCAGCGTCGTCATCCACGGCATCGCCCCAACTGCCGCCCCGAGCCGGTCGGCGCGTTTGGCAATCTCTGAGATGCCGACGATGAGAGCGGCGGTAATGAGGTACTTGATCCAGATGGGCATGGCAGACTCGGGAAATGGGTGATTGCATCGATAATCGCCGTCCATACCCATTTGTCCAGCCCTTGCGTGCCCGGCGCAGCCCACGCCAATCCCTGGACACTCTAGAAGCGGAAACCCGAGCCACCCCCTCAATCAACCGTCAGCCTCAGCCTCAGAAATTGGTGCTGGCTGCCATCCATCGATCCGTGTTGCGCCAATGAATGATGACACCCTAGCGCGTTTCCGTTTTTGGTTCTTTTTGCCTCTTTAGGCAAGCTTCTCCACCGGCGGAGTGCCGCCCTGCTCGATTTTGGCTCGCAATCTGTGCCCCGAAGCGCAACATTCGCAACCAATCCTCATGTCATTTCTTCGCCCTCTCCTGAGCGCCTGCATGCTCGCGACCGCCCTCAGTGGATGCCGGGAAGAAAGGCCAGTGCCGGCCGAACAATCGCCCTCACCACAACTAATCAATGCAGCCGGCCGCGAGTATATCTGGCAGATCGAGCACCACGTGAACCTGCTCAAGGAGCACGGGCTAGCGCGTCTTTCGAAGGCGCTCGCGAGCCGCGACGGGGGCGCCCTGCAGAGCATCCTCGACCCGGACTTCCACGGCAGGAAGCCGGTTCCCAGCGCAGAGGATTCCCAATTCCAGACCGGTTCCTGCTCAGTTCGATCGAGTCTGCTCCAAGAAAATGACGACACCCCCGCCCTTGGTCGTGGGCAGTTTGTGCGCTGGCTCCTCGACGAGCTCGCTGCGGAGGTGCCGGGCGAATTGAAGGTTGGCGCGCATGTGATCACCCTCTCGCCGGTCGAGCGAGAGCGCCTCGAATCCGCCTGGTCTGGCACCGGGAAGATCGAGATCTCCTCCGAAGCCGACACCGGCGAGCTGGCGGAACTGGTTCTCTACGTCAGGTTCAACCTGGCCGATCTCAGCGAAGGGCGACTCGAAAAACCCGGCTGGCTCACCTCGATGAACATCACCCGGATGCTGATCGGAAAGACTGCAGCTCCACTGATGCGCGACGTCACCGCCGAGCGTGGCATTCCACACGACCTGCTGTGGGACAACTGGAAAGTCCCGCGCCAGCAACGCCTCATCAACACCGGCGGAGTCTACTTGAACGACTTCAACCAAGACGGCCTGCACGATCTGTTTGTCACCGACCTGCGACGCTCTTTCTTTTTCACCGGTGAACCGGCCGGCAAGTTTCGCGATGCCACTCAGGAACTCGACATCCGCGGCGATCTCGGTGGTGGCTTCGCGGCCTTCGTAGACATCGACGGCGACGGCTGGGAAGACCTGATCCACGGCGTCGCGCAACACCCTGACGGCTTCCGCATCTATCAGAATCTGCAGGGGCAATTTTTCAAAGATGTGACCTCGCTGAGCAACCTGCCCGGCTTCCTGCTCGGGATGCCGATCCAGGAAGCACGGGAGATGATGGCGAAGAAAGAACCCGCCAAGGTGCCACAGAAACCGACCGGGCTCTCGATCGCCGATTACGACCTCGATGGCATGGTCGACCTGTATGTCACCCGCGGCGCTGGTGGCAGCTTCAAATCCGGTTCGTGGATCGACGGCAAGGCTGGCAAAATCGCGAACAACCAGCTGCTCCGCAATCTCGGTGGGTGGCAGTTCGAGGATGTCACCAGCGGCGCCCCGCTCGATGGGGGCCAGCGCTCGACCAGCAACGCGGTCTGGTTACACGCCGACGATGACCTGCGCCCCGACCTCTATGTCATCGACGAGTTCGGCGACGGCATCCTCCTTGCCAACCGGGCCGACGGGACATTCGAAGGGATCGAGCTCAATGATCGACCAACCGACTTCGGCTCGATGGGCATGACCGCCGGTGACGTCGACAATGACGGCCACGCCGATCTCTACATCGGTGAAATGTATTCCAAAGCCGGACAGCGCGTCATGGCGAACATCCCGCCGGGGACGTACGACGAAGAAGTGACCACGAAACTCGAACGCCTCGTCGACGGTAGCCAACTCTACCTGGGCGCCGGCGAGAGAGGGTTCCATCCGGCCGGGATCACGATGGGCGTGAACGCCGTCGGCTGGGCCTGGGGACCGTGCCTCGCGGACCTGAACAATGACGGCTGGCTCGATCTCTATGCGACAGCCGGCTTCATCAGCCAGGAGCGCGGCAAGCCCGATGGGTGAAGCTGCCTCTGGCAGGTTGTCGTGTCACAACCTTTCGATCGCTCCGCCACCTGCGAGCAGCCTGGAAAAATCGACCCCAAGCTCGGCGAGTTCTGGGTCGGGGATCCGTTCCAGATCAACTTCGAGAACAACCTCAGCAGCTACGAGCGCAACCGTGTCTTCCTCAATGTTGGCGGCAAAGGGTTTCTCGAAATCAGCCGCCTCACCGGAGCCGATAGCGATGGCGACGGCCGCGGCGTGGTCGCTGCCGACCTGCGCGGGACTGGCCAGATGGATCTCATCGTGCGCCAGTCTGGCGGAGGGCCCTTGCTCATCTTCGAAAACCATTTTCCCAGCGGAAATTTTCTCGACGTCCGCCTGGTCGGAAACGAGAGCAACCGCCTCGGCATCGGCGCGCGCCTCGTGGCAAAAATCGGTGCACGGCAGCTATTCCGCGATCAGTTCCCTGTCAATTCCTACCGCTCGCAGGCGCCGAACCGTGTCCACTTCGGCATCGGATCCGCCGAGACTGTCGATGAACTCCTCATCCGCTGGCCATCAGGGAAGACGCAAGCGATCCAAAACATCCGCAGCAACCAGCACCTTGTGGTCTCTGAAGAATAGCAAATCCGCTTAAAAGAAGGGGTAAAAGCTCCGATCTAGCGGATTTTCTGTCGCATTGATACACAAAGTTGCCGCAATCGGAATAGTTTTATCCCCGCCTTCTGCCAATCATCGTTCCGGTAGCCTCTCCAAGTAATCGGGAATTTATCTCTTTATGAAAAAAACACTCATCCTCACTACCGGCATCCTCTGTGCCGCTCCGGTCGTTTCCCCGGCAGCTCTAATTAACCGCTACAGCTTTAATGCCATTGCCGCTGGGGCGCCAGCAGGCACGACAATCACTGACTCCGTCGGTGGTGCGAACGGCGTGATCATTGGCGACGGAGCAAACTTCACTGGCGGCGCGATCAACCTCCCAGGCGGTGCGGGCGGCTCGACCGCAGCCTACGTCGATCTTCCGAACGGGCTCCTCTCTAGCCACAACACGGTCACCTTCGAGGCCTGGTTCACGGTTGAGTCAACCACCAATGCCTGGGGGCGTGTCTGGGACTTCGGCTCCTCCTTGGGTGGCGAGGTGACCGGCTCCGGCGGTGGCGGTGAGGGCTGGGACTACTTCATGTATGCGCCGATGCAGGGAACTGACATCAACCTGCAGCGCAATGCCTTGCGCAACCTCGACCCGGCCACCCTCGGCTCAGGGGTGGCGCCCGTCAACGCCGCTGAGATCGACAATGACCCGAATCTCACTTCCCTCCTCGGCACGCAGTACCACATTGCGACGGTCTGGGAAGACGATGGCGCGGGCGGCGGGATCTTTTCGACCTATCGCGACGGCGTCCTCGTTGGCGGTCCGACCGCATCCAACTACAACGCGACGGACATGAACGACGTCAACAACTGGCTCGGCCGCTCCAACTGGACCAACGACGGCTACTACGATGGGGACATCGACGAGTTCCGCATCTGGAATGAAGCTCTCGATGCGAACGCCGTCGCCGCCTCATTTGCAGCTGGCCCCGACTCAGTCGTGCCAGAGCCTAGCACCTTCGGGCTGTTCGGTCTCGCCGGCTTCGCCCTGATGCTGCGCCGGCGCCGTCGCTAGCAAAACAGATCTAGGCTTGAAAACGCCCGTCCCGAAGTAATTTGGGGCGGGTGTTTCTCTTTCTAGGTTTGTGAATTGTCGGACAGAGATGTTACACTGACCCCTCAGACGCCAATGGACGAACCTCCTCACATCTGGCCCAGTTGTCTCCGCTTCGCCCCCCTCGCCATCTTGCTGTTGGCTGGATGCGGAGACGCGGATACCGATACTGGGGATCCTAACAAGCAGGCTGCCGAGCCGAGCCCGGGCAAAATCGAATCCCGCGCGCTGCCGCCGCGCGCCAATCTTCCTGGCGATCAGAAACTCTTCGAGGCGCTCGAGCCGAGCCACACCGGCATCGGTTTCGGCCTGCATTGGGATGATCCTGCACGCTATTTGAAGGAATTCATCTTCCTCAACCCCGCCGGCGGAATTTGTGTCGGCGACTACGATGCCGATGGCCTGCCGGATCTTTACGTCACCAGCCCTTCCGGCGGTAATCGCCTCTACCGCAACCTTGGCGATTGCAAATTCGAAGATGCGACCGCGGCTGCGGGCGTCGCCGACGAATCGTTCTGGGGCACCGGGGCGAGTTTCATCGACATCGACAACGATGGTGACCTCGATCTCTACGCCTGCGGCTACACCCGCCCGAACAAGCTCTACGTCAACGACGGCACTGGGAAGTTTACCGACCGCGCGGGCGAGTTCGGCCTCGACTACAACGGCGGTAGCATGATGATGAGCTTCGCTGATATCGACAACGATGGCGACCTCGATGGCTACCTCGCCACCACTGCGGTCGCCCCACCGCCCGGCACCCAATTCCGGGTCAACTACATCCCGCGGGAGAGCGACGGCAAAGAGATCCCGGTCGTCATCCCGGAGTTGCGCGAGTATTGGGAGATCCTCATCATGCCCGGCGACCGTGTGCGGCGCGTCGAATCGGGGCAATACGATCACCTTTACCGCAACGACGGCGGAAAATTTGTCGATGTCTCGAAGTCGGCGGGGATCGACGGCGCTTACTTCACCCTGTCGGCTACCTGGTTCGACTACGACGCTGATGGCGATGCCGACCTCTACGTGTCGAACGACTACACCGGACCGGACATGCTGTATCGCAACCGGGGCGATGGAACCTTTGAGAACGTCGTGGCTGACGCGGTTCCACACACCCCATGGTTCTCGATGGGCAGCGATGTGGGAGATCTGAATAACGATGGCCAGCTCGACCTGTTCGCCTCGGACATGTCTGCCAGCTCACACTACCGGGAGAAGGTCATGATGGGAAACATGGACGACATGGGATGGTTTCTCGAGTGGGCGGAGCCCCGCCAGTACATGCGCAATGCTCTCTACCTCAACGCTGGCGGCGGCCGATTCCGCGAGGCTGCCTTTCTCGCGGGACTCTCAAGCACCGACTGGACCTGGACTCCACGCATCGAAGACTTTGATCAAGACGGACACGCTGACCTCTTCATCACCAATGGGGTCATGCGTGACAACATGGACTCGGACCTCTCCGCTTACGCGACGAAGACGTTCAGGCCAGGATCGCCCGAATACACGAAGTTTTGGGTTGATAAACCGATGCGCAAGGAGGACAACCTCGCCTTCCAGAATCTCGGCGACCTGCAATTTAGGAAGGTGGGAGACCAGTGGGGTCTGCAAGAGAGCGGCGTCAGCTTCGGCGCAGCGACCGCTGACTTCGATCGCGATGGTGACCCAGATCTAGTCGTCAGCAACGCCGACCGGCCGGTCAGCCTCTACCGCAACCTCGGCAGTGAGCACCACCGGATCGCTGTGGATCTGATCGGCAAAACAAGCAACCGGAGCGGCCTCGGGGCGACGATCATGGTCGCCAGTGGCTCCGGCACCCAAACCCGTACGATCACCGCGGCGCGCGGCTGGCTCTCCGCGAGCGACACGACGGCGCTGTTCGGGCTCGGGGATGACGAGAGCATCGATCGTCTTGAAATCCTCTGGCCCGGTGGCAAGCGGCAGATTTTCGAAAACTTGGCCGCTGACCAACACTACACGATCACTGAGCCCGTCGGCCAGTCACCTGTTGAAACCCCACCTCCTCCAAAGCCGCTCTTCGAGAGAT
>Ga0316197_10002251_pt1 | contig 13818 bp, 9 predicted proteins | sample OudBiesiAoxic_MG_FD_204939 | JGI IMG/M metagenome (GOLD analysis project Ga0316197, IMG submission 204939) | Coastal sediment microbial communities from Oude Bieten Haven, Netherlands - site A oxic | ecosystem: Environmental > Aquatic > Marine > Coastal > Sediment | place: Netherlands...
GCTCGGGTTCTGGCTCGGACCGGACGACGCGGTGTCCATCCACGGATTCGACCCCGGTGTCGGCTTCGTTTCCGTCCACGATCCGAGCCGGCACCTGACGTTCAGCGTGCTGTCCAACAAGAGTCGAGGCGCATGGCCGTGCAGTCAGCGCATCTTGCAGATGGTGACCGGGAGTTGACGGCTGGTCCCCGTTTGCGGGCACCTGGGCCATGGTGTGGGTCAGTATCGGACCAGGTAGGGGACTTGTCCTCTTGTCCTCGAGGGGCAGCCGAACCGAGAGTGAGGGGAGAGGAGGCCTCAGCGGTTCCGTCTCGGAGGAGGTGATCGCGATGGCCGACGCAACAGCGGAACGCCCGGCCGCGGGAACCTCTGCGGCCCAGCCCCCACGGCGACACTGGCTCCCAACGGTCTTGATCGGCCTGGTCGCGCTCGCACTCGGGCTGGGCGGCGGCTGGGTGATCTGGAGCGGAGACGAAAGCGGCTCGACCCGCGACACCCTCCGATCGGATGGACCAGGCTTCGACACCGGCTGGACGCTCACCGGCAGCCCGATGCCGGGCGGATCGTGGAACGGGATGCTGGCGACATCGGCGAACACCGTCCTCTACATCGGACAAAGCCGCGACGCGATGAGCGCGTTCGTCTCGAGCGACCTCACTCAGAACTGGGAGGTCGCCGACGAGTTCCCCGACACCGCATTCCTCGAAGACCCGGACAACGACCCCGACCTTCGGCTCGAGCACACGATGCTGACAGGCCTCGGGGGCGGTCCGGCCGGGTTCGTCGCGGTGGCGACCCTCTTCGACGGGGACGGCCCCGGAAACGGGAAGACCCCCGTGATTGCGTTCTCGGCGGATGGGACGAGCTGGGACCTGATCGATGCGGACACCTTGCCGGCAGTGCCGGTGATGTCGTTGGACGACGTGATCGGCGGCCCGACCGGCTTGGTCATCGTCGGGACCGAACCGTCCAGCCGCCCGTTCGTCTGGTTCTCGGCCGACGGGCGGACCTGGACCGAGACCGACCTGCCCACGTTCCGAGGCGGTGCCACCTCCGTTGCAGTGGACGGATCGCGATGGGTGGCCCTCGTCGGCGAAGCGACCTCACCGGTCTCACCGATGCGGGCGTTCACCACCACCAACGGTGTTGATTGGGTCGAAGTCGACGTTGCAGAGTCGCCGCCGTCGATGGTGCTGCTGCCGCCCTACGCCGGCGGCGCACCGTTCGCGGCGAACGGCGACACGTGGGTGCTCGCCCAGGTCGATGGCCGAGGAGCGCCAGCGGTCTGGGCGTCCACCGACAATGCCGTCACTTGGCAGGAGCTCGACACCGACGGACTCGAGCTGGCCGAGACCGCCTTCGTCGTCCGGGACCTTGCAACGATCGAAGCAGGATTCCTCATCGTCGGGACCGAGGAGCTCTCCACCGGACGCACCGGACCGGGTGAAGCGCAGTTCCTGCTCTTCTCCGAAGACGGTACGACCTGGACCCGCTTTCCGGCCATCGCCGAATATCGCCAGATCATCGCAGTCGACGACGCTGTTCTGGCCGTCGACGATGGCGGAATCGTTCACCTCTGGCACGACCAGCAACGCTGACCCAGAGCTGAACCGGGCGCGGTCCCTGTGCGTGGAGTCGCTCGCGATGGGGACACCGTGATGAACGGCCGCCGCAGAGTGCTGGACGTGACGGTCGCCTCGAGCGCCGCAGCCGCATGGTGGTCGTGGCCTTCGACCCTGGCCAGCCGACACGAACTGGAGGACGATGAGCAGTACGGGGGCGGCACATCAGCGTGAAGGAGGCATCGGATGGCTGGTAACGGTGAATCGACCGGCGGAACCGTTTGGGTGGTCGGCGTCGATGGGTCGGAGCACTCCTCGCGTGCGCTCCGCTGGGCCGCCCACAATGCACCGGGGCGTGCGTCGACGCTGCGCGTGCTCCGTGCCTGGAGCGCTCCGGTCTCCGGCGGGTTGGCGATGCCGCCGTTGATGATCGACGAGCTGCGGCCCGAGACGGCCGACGAGTCACTCGAGTCGCTGGCGTCCGAGCTGGAGACGCATGGCCTGACCGTCGACGGATTGGTCGAGTACGGCGCGTCGGCGGCGGTGCTGCTGAGCGCGTGCGCTGACGCCGAACTGCTCGTGATGGGCACCCGCGGGCACGGCGGCTTCTCCCGGCTGCTCCTCGGATCGACGAGCCAGCAGTGCGCGACGCACGCGCCGATTCCTGTCGTCGTCGTTCCGGAGCCGACCGACGCCGATGCCGACGTCGAACGGATCGTCGTCGGGATGGACGGATCACCCGGGGCCCGTGCGGCGCTCGCCTGGGCGCTCGACTTCGCCGCGAGCGACGCGGTGGTCACTGTCGTCGGAGCGCTGACTCACGGGGTGACCACCGGGTTGGAGCCGGCGCATGATGAGGTCGACGAGGCACTCGCCGACTTCCATGCGGCCGTGGACGACGTCGAGGTCGCGAGCGCCATGTCGGGGAGGTGTGAGCGGCACCTCGTCCGGGATCACGCGGCGACGGCGCTCCTGTCAGCAGCATCGGATGCGGACCTCCTCGTCGTCGGCGAACGCGGACGACGCGGGCTGAAGCTGGCGCTGCTCGGCTCGGTCACCACCGAGGTGCTGCACCGGGCGGACCGCCCGGTCGTGGTCGTCCCGATCGGGGAGTGACGAAGCCGCGTACGAAGTGTTCAGACCTCGAACGAGCCGAGACGGATCTTGCCGGTCGGGACGTCGACGAACGCCAGCACCGTCCCGTGCGCGACCCCGACGACCGAGAACGCACCGGCGTCGTCGATCGTGCCGGCGAAGATCTCCCCGCCGACGACGAACTGCATCGTGCCGGCCACCGTCGGGGCGATCGTGCCCGAGACGTCGACGGATCGCCGGCCCGGTTCGATCTCCAACTCGATCGTGTGCGATCCGCTGACGAACGTCAGCTCGCGCAGCGACCCGGTCGAACGGACGCCCGCGAGTTCGACATCGTCGGTCGAATCGAACGTGAGCTCAGCGAGCTCCGCGTCCATGTTGAGCCAGTCGTGGACCCAGATGGCTCCTTCGATGACCGACTCGGGTGGGGTGTCGGACGGCGAGACATCGGCCGGAAGTACGTTCAAGCTTCGTCTGAGCAGGTCGACCAGTTCGTCGTCGGTTCCAGCGCTGGTTCGATCGCCATTCATTCGGCGTCCCTTTCTTCGAGGATCGCGCGCAGTCGTTTGAGAGCACGATTGCGGGTCGGGCCGATGTAGCCCTCCGTCTTGCCGAGCAACGCCGCGATCTCCCGGTAACTCTTGGGCGGCACGGCGCAGACGAGCCGCAACAGCTGTTGATCGTCGACCGACAACCGTTCGAACGCGGCGAGCGCTCTCCCGACCGTCTCTTCGTCGACGAGCCGTTCCCCGACCTCCGGAGCATGCGGGTCGTGACGGTCGAAGACCTCTTCGACGGGGACCTCGCGCGCCGAGGTCCGTCGCAGGGCCTCGCGCCGCGCGGTCGTGGCGAGCCACGCCGACAGCCGCGATGGGTCCTGGATCCTGCTGCCGAATCGGACGAGCTGCAGCCAGACGGTCTGGACCACGTCGGCGGCAGTCGCGTCGTCGAGCCGATGGCTGCGGGCGATCCACCACAGTAGCCGCGAGTTCTCGTCGACGATGCGAGCCCAGGCGACCCGGTCGCCGGCGAGCGCTGCTCGCAAGAGCTCGGCGCTCGTCGAATCGGGCTGCACGCCGCCGACCGTACCCGTCGCGGTCGACCCTGCGGGCCGGGTTGCTGCGTGGCGGCTCACGCGACGATCGTCCCGTAGTACGGGAGTCGGTCGAGATCCTGGTCGCGGACGACGTTGTCCAGCGCGCGAGCGATGGCCTTGTGGCGGCTCACGCTGGGGCTCTCCTGGAGCTGCGCGGCGAGCCGGGCGGTGACGAACGGGGCTGAGAAGCTCGTTCCACTCCACATCGCCCACCCCGTCGAGTAGTCGGTCGTGTCGAGAACCGACTTGTCTCCGGGCTCAGGATCGTCGATCGTCGCAACGTTGGCCGGCGAACCGGTGACCACTGCGCCGAGGTCCGGGAATTCGGCCAGGACGTCCACACCCGGGCCGGACGCGTCGACCCACGGCCCGAAGTTCGAGAACCAGGCGGGGCCACACGGGCCGTACGCCCCCACCGCGACGACGTCCGGGAGCGCCGCCGGCCATGCGAGCCGGCAGCTGGCGTTGTTGCCCGCGGAGGCCACGATCAACCACCCGCCCTTGATCATCGACTTCACCTGGTCGGCGAGCACGATCGAGGGGCGGTCGTCCTCGTTGTACCCGCTGAGCGACAGGTTCAGGATCTTGCGCTGCTTGGCGGCGTTGCCGACGTGCTTGTCGACCTCCTGCATCGCCATGACGAGGCAGGCGTCGTCGATGTCGCCCAGGGGGTCGGCCGCATGCCAGAGCGTGCATGGCAGATTGCTCTCCAATTCGACGATGCTCTTCACGAAGTCACCGTGACCCACGGCCGGGTCGACCCACCCGTCGGCGTTCTCGTCGACCGCCCTCTGGTCCGTCAGGTGCCCCGGATCCTCGAGCTCACCGGTCTCGAATTCCGCATCGCGGTCGTCGCCGGGCGATGCGATGTCGATCGCGTGGATCGCGACGATCGGGTCGTCCAGCGGCTCCACCCGACGCAGCGCATTCTCCGCTGCCGGTCGGGGCCGGGCGGCATGTTCCGGAACCGACCGAGTCTCGGAATCTGTGAGACCACCGCGACAACAACAGCCGGCGCCGGCTCCACCACCGGCGAAAAGGTTGGGTGCGAAGAGATTCGGTGCGAACAAGTTGGGCGCGAAGAGGTTGGGTACGAACAGGTTCGGCGCGAAGAGGTTGGGTGCGAACAGGTTCGGATCGAACTGCGACGCCACTCGGTTGCCGAGAGAACTCACGAAGTACACGTGGTTCGGCTGTGCCGCAATGCCGCGGTCGCGGAGACCGCGCACCAGCCGGATCACATCGACGTCGTCGCCCGCGAGCCGGTACCGGGTCCAATCGCCTCTGATCCTGGCGATCTCCTCGATCTCGGGCGGGTCCTTGTAGTCCGCGAGGGGAACCCCGTCGATCTCGGCCAGGATCTCGCCAACCTTGGCGGTGACGACCGCGATGCCGTCGGAAGCGTTCGCCAGGAACTCGTTCGGACGCACCTGGATGGTGCCGCCCGAGTGGTCGGTCCGGAACACGACGCGTTCTGGGCTGTAGTCGCTCCGTTTCGCGGGCTGGTCCTTGACGGCCATCGGCGGCTCCTCTGGGTAGGCGGTCGGCAGAGTTCACGTACGTGATCGCCAAGTCGAGCGCGATCTCCCCCGTCAGATACAAAGAATTGCACGGGCTTCGAATCGATGCGAGGAATATGTGAGCGACACGACGCCATCCCCCGAGCGTGGGGATGCTGAACGCATCTATTCCGCGCCCGCCGACGCCGTCGAGGCGGCACGCTCGACACTCTCGTCGCCGGTCGCAACTGGTCCCGAGCGAGGCGAGGCGCTCTGGGTCCTCGGCCGAAGCGCGTACTACGCAAATCAGGTGTCGGACGCAGTCCGGCTGCTCCGCGAGGCCGTTCCGCTGGTCGATGATCCGGCGGTGCTCACCGAGATCCTGCTCACACTCGCACCCGCGCTGAGCAAGGACGGCCAGCCGGAGGCGGCGCTGGGGATGCTCGAGAACCCGACGCTCGGGCTCGACCCGAAATACGCCGGGCAGCTGCGCAATCAGCGGGGGATCGTCCTCACCGAGTTGGGTCGTCTCCCCGAGGCGTTGACCCAGATGACCGAGGCACTCGGACTCCTCCAAGCGGCCGGTGACGTCCAACGCGAGACCCGAACGTTGGTCAACCTCGGCGCCGTCGCATCGATGATGGGGGAGCTCGACGACGCGACCCGGTGGTACGCGCTCGCCCGCGAGAAGACGATCGCGACCGGCCAACACGTGGTTGCGGCAGGTATCGAGGGAAACCTCGGATACGTCGAGTCACGACGTGGCAACTTCTCCAGAGCGCTCGACTGGTACGGCCGCGCCCGAGCCAGCTTCGAGGGCTTCGGTGACGTCGACCTGCTCGTCAGCGTGCTCGAGGTCGACCACGCTCGAACGCTCGTCGACGTCGGGCTCGCAGCCGATGCCGTCGATGCCGCCGAACGCGCCGCGCGCTCCGCGACAGCGGGCGGCAACCAGATGCTCGAGACCCAGAGCCGGTTGCTGCTCGCCGAGGCCTTGATCGAACTCGGCGACCATCGAGCAGCCGAGCGGGAGTTGCGTCGCGGCGTCGATCTCGCTCGACGGCTCGGACAACGGCCGTGGGAGCTCCGGGCGGCCGACCTCCGAACCCAGTTGCACTCGGGTTTCCCCGACGCGGAGCTCACCGACGACGCCGTGGAACTCGACCAGTTCCTCGCAGCGGGATGGGTGCGCGAGGGCTACCGGTCGGCGCTCGAACGAGCGCGAAGGATCAGGCGCTCCGAGCCCGAGCGGGCGCGAGCACTGCTCCGGTCCGCCGATCAACGGACCGCAGGGCTGGACGTCGACCCCATCGATCGGTGGCACGGCGCACTCGTCGTCGCGGCCGTCGACCGTGACCTGGAAGCAGCGGACCGCGCGTTCGATCGTGCCCTCGAGGCCGTCGCGGCGCAGCGCGACATGCTCGGATCGGTCGAAGTGCGGTCGACGATCTTCCGGCGCGTCGCGCCGATCCGTGAGTTGGCGCTGGCGGTCGCACTCGACTCCCCGCAGCCCGCCGCCCGGCTGCTCGACGTCATCGAGCGCACACGCGCCGTCCGCGAACCTCGGGTCGGCCGGGATCGGGCCGACGGTCGGCTCCCCGAGCGGATCGCTGCGTTGCGCAGCGCCCGCATCGCCCTCGATGAGACGAAGCTCGAGGGCGGCGACGTGGCGGCCGCCGAGACGGCAGTGCGCGAGATCGAGCGGGAGATCCTCCAGCAGCGCCGATCCGTGACCTCGGAGGGGACGGCCCGACGTCACGCCAGCGGACCCGACCTGGACGACCTCCCCGCCGACACCGGTCTGGTCACGTTCGTGGTGCACGAGCGCGAGCTCCTCGCGATCAAGGTCGTCGGCGCGCTGGTCGAACTGATCGAACTCGGCCCGATCGCAACGATCGTGCAGGTGGTCCGCGCGCAACGAAGCGCGCTGCGCCGGATGGCCGACGAACGCCGGACCCACCACGAGTCAGACCTCGCACAGCTGCGCGATGCGAGCAGCCGACTGGACGCCCTCGTCGTCGCGCCGCTCGGGCTCGACGACGTCGACCGGGTCGTCGTGGCGCCGGCGGCGCAGTTGAGCGATCTCGCCTGGTCGGCCCTCCCGTCGTTGGCATCGCGGCCGGTGACGGTCGCCGCAGGGCTGGGGGCCTGGACCGACGACCGTGGGCCGATCACGATCGAACGAATCGCGCTCCTCGGCGGGCCGGGACTCGTGCGTGGCGCGAGCGAGCTCGCCGGGATCGGGCGGATCTGGGACCGTCCGACGGCCGCTCAGCCCGAGGCGTCGTGCCAGGACGCCGAGCGGGCGCTCCTCCACGGTCATCTCGTTCACGTCGCAGCACACGGGTCGTTCCGCTCGGACAACCCGTTCTTCTCGTCACTCGTGTTCGCGGACGGGGATCTGTCGCTGCTGGAGATGTCCGAACTGGAGTCGCTGCCTTCCGTCGTGGTGCTCTCCTCGTGCGACGCGGCGGCGGCTGCGTCGACCGGTTCGGCCCCCGACGTGGTCATCGGGACCGCAACGGAACTCCACCGCCTCGGGGCACGCATCGTGATCGCTCCGACGGTCGCCGTCAACGATGCGGCGGCCGGCGAGCTGTCCGTTGCGCTGCATCGCCTCCTCGCCACCGGCGCCACGATCGACGAGTCGATGCTCGGTGCACGACTCGCGACGCTCGAGTCCGGCGATCCGCGACGCATCGCAGCGGCGTACGCCTTTCAGGTGATCGGTGGTCGGAGCACGAGGCTCCCGCTCGTGCTCGGTAGCTGACCGGACGTCTTCCGCCGGTTCTGCGCGTGCGCGAACCGCCGTTGTTTGTATCTCGACTCGACCGTCGCGCTCTGTTGGTCAGAAGGAGTCATCATGGCAACGACACAGCAGCAGCAGCAAGAACAGCAGGACCAGGACCACGTCACCGTCGTACGCGGGACCGTGAGTTGGGATTCGTCCCGGCCACTGGCCGACGTGGTGGTCGAATTGATCGGTGCGGTCGACGGCGAGACCCACCGGATCGCCGAGGCGCACACGAACGAGGAGGGACGTTTCGAAACGCGACTCGCGGGGATCGACGCGAGTCGCGTCTCCATCCGCGTGCGGTCACGAGCCGGTGTGCTCATCCACACCACCGAACCGATCGGTCGCTGCGGCATCGTCGAGGATCTCCACGTCGGCATCGGAATTCCCGACGACCGGCGCGATCTCCTCGACCCCCGTCGCCCGGCCGTACCCACCGTCCACGTCGGGAGCACCGATGTGAACGCTGCGGTGCTCGAGGGACTCACCCCGGACGACCTCGTGGTCATCGCACGTGCACAAGTCGACCTCGAGGTCGCGAAGGAGGCCGGTGATCTGATCGACCGGCTGTCGCCCGACCTCAACCCGCTCCGGCCCGGACCCCGTGTCCTCTGTTCGACGCCGACCAGGGACACGATCGACGAGATCATCGCGCTGAAGCGCTGGCCGCGCGAGCTGCGGGTCGAAATCGATCGCATCTTCCGGAATCTCGACAGCGGCTTCGCGACCAAGACCCACGACTGTGGCAACTTCACGATCACCTACCAGACGACCGGCACCGCCGCCGTCGACTCGAGCACGGCTGCGCTCGACATCGTCGACCCCGGCACGACCGATGTGATCCACACGATCCCGGCGGGTGGCACCGTGCCGACCTACATCCGGCTGATCTGCTTCTGGGCCAACAGAGCGATGGACTCGTACATCAACGCGCCGTTCAGCCTCAAGAATCCCGCCGCCGGCGGGAAGATCGCGGTCAACGTCACGTCGACGCAGTTCGGCAGCGCGAACGCGTCCGGCTTCACGATCGGGAACGCACTCAACCAGGAGATTCTGGCGGCGGTGACCGTGCACGAGCTGTTCCACATGGTGCAGTTCGAGTACGGCCTCTCCGGCGTCTGGCGTCAGACGATGATGGAGGGCGGGGCGGTGTTCGCCGAGGATGTCGCCGCCGACAGGATGAACCGCTACCTCTACGAGGCGAGCAGTACGCAGTGGTCGGGGATGGGGGTGATGCCCGACCCGAACAAGTCCATCAAGTCCGCGTCCTACGACGGGGCGCTGTTCCTCCGGTACATCGCGGAGCAGCAGGCCCACGACGTGTGGGAGCCGTTCGTCGGCGTCGACACGTATCGCGCCCTCATCGAGCGCTGTGAGGCCGACGGCTGCACGACTGCCGCGATCCGCCAAGCGGTCCGCGAGCTGCCGTACTACCACGACCTGCACCGGTTCCATTACCTCGACGCGGCACAGCTGGACCGGACGAACTCCGAGACGGTCTTCGGGAACTACGCGCTGGCGTGCTACCTGAAGGATCTCGGGACGAGCGAACCGGATCGGCGCTTCGAGTTCATCGAGGACGAGGAGACGATCGCGTTCGACGATGTGCTCAACGCAGTCGCCGGACCGTTCGACACTCACACGAACCTTGCCTCTCCGGCGGTCAGTGGCACTGCAACGGTGACGACCTCGTCGTCGGCATCGTTCTCCGGGTCGGTCACCGCATTCGGCACCCGCTACTACGTGGTGCCCGTCGATGGGGCGGTTGGTTCCGTCTCCGTCTCGATGGCGGCCAGTTCGGGTTTCGCCGACCCGCTGTTCCAGATCGCCCTCATCGATGACAACGGCGCCGTCCGCGACATCCATCGCAGTGACTCGGCGACCTACTCGAAGCGGATCACCAACGACCGCGACGGCGTCAAGCTCGACCGGATCGTCCTGGTGGTGTCGGGTGCCGACTCCGCAGGGTCGTTCACGATCACGGCAGCGTCTGCGGCAGCGGCACCCGATGTGATGGTGACCCGGTGGCACACGGTCGCCAAGCGGGAATACGAGATCGACTCCCGGTACTGGGCGTGGACGTGGGTCTCGCCCGACATCTGGGTCGACAACGACAACGACGGGGTCGCCGATGGGTCCGTCTACTTCGATTTCGACAACCAGCTCAACATCCGGTTGCACAACAAGGGCAACGCGGACGCGGCGGGTGTCCAGGTCCAGTTCTGGTACCAGAACGCCGCCGGCGGGTTGTCCGACACCAAGTGGCTCCCGGTGAAGAACAAGGCCGGTGTCACCCAGACGCTGACCGGGTTGTCCCTTGCAGCCGGCGCCTCGAACAACTGGTCGGTCGACTGGTCGCCGGTCGTCGACGGGACGAGCAAGCACTTCTGCGTCCGCGCCGTCGTGACGTCACCCGGCGACGGGAACACCGACAACAAGCGCGTGCTGTCGAACTTCGGCAACGTCGTGGTCAAGCCGGGAGGCTTCATCGACCTGGTGATCATCAGGCGCAACCTGCTCGAGGAACTGCGCGACATCCGGCTCGTCGCGGTGCCTCGACTCCCATTCGGGCTCGAGCTCGAGCGCCGAGATCTCGTCGAGCAGCGAGTCGTCACGCTCGGCGCCGGCGAGGAACGGCTCGACCGGCTGATGCTGACCCATCTCGGCGAGCTCGAACCGCGCAAGGCCACGCGCCGCCCGCGGTACGTCGGCCGGGACGGGTGCGCCGCGCCGATCCATGAGGTGGTCCCCGATGTGAGTGGCCACTACGACACGGACCCGAGGGCGCTGCCGCCGGGCGTGGCAGGCCGGCCGATGGTGACGCTGACCCATGTCGACGAGGACGGCTTGGTCGTCGGCGGCGTCACGCTGATGGTGACCGAGGGTGACGAGCAGGAGATCGAAGGCCGGATCCGCAAGGCGGCGTCGTGATGATTGCACAGCCGACCGAACCCGTGGTGATCGCGCTCGACCACCGCGGGGCGGTTCTTCGCCACGACGCAGCCGAGTTCGCGCAGGTCGACATTCCCTCCGGTGTGGGCGACCTCGCCCGCCGTTGCGGTCAGGCCGGCGTCGCCACGTTCCTGGCCGCCGAGCTGGACGGCGAGCACCAGGTGGAGTCCGGCGTTGCGGTGCTCGACACCTCGGACGGGCTCGCTGCTGCCCTCGCGCTCGCCGCCGTCCAGGCTCGGGGAACGGGCACGTACGTGGACACCGACCGTGTCCGCCGGAGCGCGGCCCGCCGGGCTGGGTGGCGGACGGTCCCGCACGAGGAGCTGCTCGAGGCATCGGCAGGCCGGCTTCGATTCCTCCGCATCGTCGGCCCGGTCGACCTCACCAGGCTGCCCGGCTTCGTGCCGTGCTCGCTCGATGACGTCGAGTGCGGCGTGGAAGCCATCGGCATCGGCGACGAGCGGACGATGGCCGCCGCCGCAGCGCGGCGCGCCGAGGCCCAGGTACTCGGTGGCGATCCGAGCACCGATGACCTCGTCCGTGTCCATCTCGACCGTGTCGACGACGGGGCGCTGGCGGAGCTGGCGCGGCGGAATGTGATCCACCACCGGCCGACGACGTCGGGAGTCGGCGTGGCCTTCGTTGCGATGGGGCCCGACGAGTCGGTCGATGACCTCCAGTTGCACGGCGCACACGGGCACGTGGTGTTCCTCCCACCCCGCCCGGAGCTGCTGGATCGCCCGGCATCGTTCGAGAACGGTCGCGAGTGGCCGATGGTGCGGGCGGTGCCGAGGGAGTTGCTCGAGGTCGTTCCCAAGCTCGACCTGGACCTGTCGCAGTTGCTCGCCGCCTCGTGCTCGCCGGACTCGGCGGCCTTCCAGGCGGATGTCGACCGCTACTCGGGCGCTGCTCCGCTCGACGGCACGGGGACGATCGTGTCGCGCCACGTCCGCCATCCGCACAACGACCGGGTGGTGGACGCGTTGCTCGCGGACCTGCGCGGAATCGGGTACTGCGCGTGGACGCACTCGTTCAGCTTCGAGGGTCGCACGGTCCGCAATGTGCTCGCCGAGCTGCCCGGTCGGGGGTACGTCGTCATCCGTCCCGATCTCGAGCTGCTGCTCCGCGAGTTGCTCCTCGAGGTGTACCGACCGGATGCGAGCTGGTGCAGGCGCGTCGAGTCGCTGCTCGCCGACGTCGTGCCCGAGGACAGCGGGTTGTTCGGGCTCGAACCGCTCGCACTTCGGCACCGGTTGGCCGACCTGCTCCAGCTGAGAATCTACTGGCCGTGGTGGTGCCTCAGGCCGGCAGCCGGCTTCGGTGCCGAGCTGGTCGTCGTCGGATGCCATCTCGACTCGACGGCGGCGTCCGACGGCGGCTTCGACTCCACGATCGATCCCGCACCGGGCGCCGACGACGACGCCTCCGGAATCGCAACCGTGCTCTGCGCTGCGCGGCGGTTGTGGGCCCACCGCAACTCGATGACGCACACGGTGCGCTTCGCCTTCTTCAACGCGGAGGAAGTGGGCTTGGTCGGGAGCGGGGCCTACGCGTCGATGCTGAAGTCCGACAACGCGCCCGTCAAAGCGGTGGTCTGCGCGGACATGGTCGGCTACAACAGCGACGCGAACGAGGTGTTCGAGGTCCACGCGGGTGCGACCAACGCCGCGGTGCGCGACCTGAGCGTGCCCATCGCTCAGAGGATCTCCTCGGTCGCAGCGTCGCACGCAACCTCGCCGGCACCCAGATCTACAAGGGAACGGCGTGGCCGCCGCCGGGCAACGCCGACCGAAATCTGTACGACGGGGCGATCGACCGATCGGACCACGCCTCGTTCCATGCGCAGGGGTACGGGGCGGTCGTCGTGTCCGAGGACTTCTTCGCCAACCTGGCCTCGGAACCTGCGAGCGATGCCAACCCCAACTACCACCGCGCCGCTGACCAGGTGATCGACGCGACGTACGGAGCGCGGATCGCGTGCGCCGTCAGTGAGTCGGTCCGTCAACTGGCGAATTGAGGAGATCATGAGCGACGACGACAACAACGTCCAGAACATCGAACGGAAGCCGGCGATGCTGCTTCGTGTCATCGCGATCTGGGAACCACTGATGGTCTGGTTCAAGTGGCGCTGGTGCCGAATTACCGGGCGTGCCGTGTTGATTCGCCACGCCGAGCCGCAGGCGGGCGGATCGGATCCCGATCTGGCGAGCTCGGGTCAGGCGCGGGCAAACGAACTCGTCCACGTCCTCGGCGACGCCGGCATCGTGAAGATCGTCGTCAGCCACCTGCAACGGACGCAGCAGACCGCGGCCCCACTCGCCGCCCACCTCGGTCTCACACCGGTCGTGGAATCTGCGCTCGACATCGGGGCGATCGCGGCCGAAGTGCGCACTTCGCCCGGGCTGGTGCTGGTGATCGGACACAGCAACACCGTCCCTGACGTGGTCGACGCGATGGCCGATACGTCGCTCGCCGACCTGTCCCACGACGAGTTCGACCACATGTTCGTCGTGCAGCACGGCTCGGTTGCCCACCTCCGGTACGGCGACTCTTGAGGGGTCCGCAACCCGGAACGCGGCCCCCGCCCGACCACGTCGTCGAACGCGTGAGAAGTGTGCGGCACCCAGCCGCCGACTTCTCACGCGAACGCCGGCGACAACGGCGAGGGGTGCTCTCGGGCCGATCGGTGTCGCCAGAGGCGTTCGACGACGATCATGTGGGGGAGCGTCAGCATGCTGACGACGACGATCACGATCGAAACCGTCCACTCCCGGGCGAGCTGCTGTGGCTGCGTTCGCAGCACGGTGACCATACGACCAG
>Ga0316197_10002253_pt1 | contig 13812 bp, 11 predicted proteins | sample OudBiesiAoxic_MG_FD_204939 | JGI IMG/M metagenome (GOLD analysis project Ga0316197, IMG submission 204939) | Coastal sediment microbial communities from Oude Bieten Haven, Netherlands - site A oxic | ecosystem: Environmental > Aquatic > Marine > Coastal > Sediment | place: Netherlands...
TAGGCCAGAATATAAAAGGCCGCTGCTCCCTTGGAGTACGCCCAACCGGGGCCACCGAGGAAGGCAAATGCGCTGAAGATCGTCGCGCCGGTGATGAAATACATCACGAGCAGACCCAGGGTACGGTCCCCGGCGACGAAGCCGGCCGCGGTGCGGCTGGCCTTGCGCCCGGGCAGGATACCGATGATCAGGCTGGCCAGCAGGTAGGCCAGCGAGACGCCGAAGACGATCCACCACGAAGGCACGTCAGCCCCGCTCGTCTTTTCCGGTGGCGTGATAGGCGACCAGTACGACGAAGGTCATCAGCACCCACCCGACGACCCAGGCCAGCGAGTAAGGTAGGCCCAGAACGTAGGGTTCGATCGAATTGCCGAACCGGTCGTAGACCGGCCAGGTCATCGCCAGAAGACAGGAAACGGCGTAGATCCCGAGCAGCAGGTTGCGGATTCGATCGCGGGTGCCCATCAGGCGCCGCAGCTTATTCGGGCTTGGTCCACTGATCGATCCAGTCGATGACCGTCTCGTGCCACTGGATACTGTTGTGAGGCTTGAGCACCCAGTGGTTCTCGTCGGGGAAGTAAAGCAACTTGCTGGGAATGCCCCGCCGCTGCAGCGCGGTGAAGACCGAGATGCCCTGGGTGTCGACGACGCGATAGTCCAGCGCACCGTGGACGACCAGCATCGGCGTCTTCCATTCGCTGACGTGGTTGACCGGGTTGTGCTTCTGGTAGGCCTTCGGGACTTCCCACGGTGGGCCCCCGCGCTCCCATTCGGGGAACCACAGTTCCTCGGTGTCGTAGTAGGCCATCTGCTCGTCCAGGTTGCCGTCGTGGCTGACCAGACAGCGGAAGCGATCGGGCCAGTTTCCGGCGATCCAGTTGATCATGTACCCGCCGTACGAAGCGCCGAGCGCGCAGACCCGCGTTCCGTCCAACCAGGGATAGCGCTCGACGGCAGCGGCCAGCCCTTTCTGCAGATCGACCAGCGGCTTGCCACCCCAGTCGTTGCCGATCGAGTCGGTGAAGGCCTGTCCGTAGCCGGTCGAGCCATGGAAGTCGACCATCACCGCGGCATAGCCGGCGCCGGTGTAGGCCTGCGGATTCCAGCGGTAGTGGAAGTCGTTGCCGAACGACCCCTGGGGCCCGCCGTGGATCAGGAATACCACCGGGTAGCGCCGGTCGGGGTCGAAGTCCGCCGGCTTGACCACGTAGGCGTGGACCGTCTCGTCGTTCCAGCCCTTGAAGGTGAATTGCTCCGGTTCACCCATTCTCGCCGCCTCGACCTTCTCCTTGTTCAGCAGCGTCACGTTGCGCACGTCACTGCCGTCGGTCCGCACCGAGAAGAGCTCGACCGGAGAGCGCAAGTTGTCGGCGGAGAAGACCAGGCGATCGCCCACCTCGGCGAACGACCGTACCGTGCCCTGCTCGACGACGGTCCGCACATCGCCGGATGCGACGTCGATGGCGAACAACGATCGCTGACCGAGGTTGGCCGCGTTGACGTAGAGCGTCTTTCCGTCGGACGACCAAACGATCGACCCCGGCGATCGATCCCAGGATTCGGTCAGCACACGGCCGGTGCCGCCGGGCCAGTCCATCAGAATCACACGAAATCGGTCCGACTCGTAGCCCGCGCGAGCCATGGCCAGGTAGGCCAGCGTCTTGCCGTCGGCTGAGAATACGGGTTGGGTGTCCCAGGCCGCGTTCGACTCGGTCAGGCATTTCGGAGCCGCCGAGCCGTCCACCGGCGTGCGGTACAGGTCGAAATCGGTCGACCAGGCCTCTTCCGGTCCGACGTCCCTGGCCGTGAAGACGAGCGCCGTCCCGTCGGGAGAGAAGGTGTACTCTTCCGGCCCTCCGAAGGGCTTGGTCGGGCAGTCGGCGTCCATGCCCGCCATGACATCCACCGGATCTCCGCCATCAGCGGGGAGCACGAACAGATGCGAGCGGCGGCCGTCCTTCCAGCTGTCCCAGTGCCGGACGAACAGACGCTCGTAGACCATACCGCTGCTCTTGCGGTTCTTCTCGGCTTCGAGTTTCTTCACCGTGCAATCGATCGAATCGCAATCCGGAAACACGTCCATCGAGACGGCGAGTTTCGAACCGTCGTGCGAGACGGCGAGGCTCGTCACGTCCAACGGCAGATCAGTCACCTGCCGCGCCTCACCGCCGTCGACGAGGATCCGCCATACCTGCGCGGACCCACTGCGCGATGACAGGAAGAAGATCGTTCTGCCGTCTGACGACCAGCGCGGATTCCACTCCCCTGCTGGGTTTGTCGTCAAGCGTTGCAGTCCGCTTCCGTCGGATCCGACCAGCCACAGGTCGGTGAGACCTCGGTTGGCTTCGAGATCGGTCGTGCGAACGCCGAAGACGATGCGATCGCCCGCGGGTGACACGTTGGGGTCCGAGATACGGTCCATCGCCAGCATGTCGTGAATCGAAAACGGATGGGTTTCCGTCGCGTTGGCCGTGAGCGACGTCGTGAGCAGGGTGGCGAGCAACAAGAAGCGGAGGGTCATGGTGTGAGTCTCCTGTGTCGCCCCGGAGCGGATCCGGGATTCCGTACTTCGGGATCAGTGCTGGCCCACCACGAGCACCGGACAGGGCGCGTGGTGCAAGACCCGTTCTGTGGTGCTGCCGGCCAGGGCGTGGACCAGAAACCCGTGGCCGTGCATGCCCATCACGATCAGGTCCGCACCGATCTCGCGAGCCAGCGCCACGATCTCTTCGTGGTCGGCCCCCTGGCGCACGATGCAATCGACCTCGTGCCCCGGAAGCAGGTCCGTGGCCACGTCGACCAGTGCCTTGCGCGCGTGTTCGCGGTGTCGATCGAGCAACTGCTCTTCCGTGTCGGTGGTATGGGCCAAGATCATCGCCGGCAACTTGTCTTCCATGACGTAGGTCAGAATGACGCGTGAGCCGATCCGGTCGGCAAGCCTCGCGGCGTGGCGGACCGCGTCCATCGAAGGAGGCGAAAGGTCGGTCGGTACGAGGATCGTCGTGTATAGAGTTTCGCTCATCAGGTCGCATCTCCTTTCCCGCGGTCGCGGAACGGTACGTGCTTGCGCGAGAAGTACTGTGCCGTCATCGCGGCAACCGAGCCCGATAGCAGGACCAGCGCGATCAGGTTCGGTAGGGACATCAATCCGAGGGCCACGTCACCGTAGGTCCAGACCGCGCTGAGCGGCAAGATCGACCCGAGGAAGAAGAACACGATGAAGATCCAGCGATAGACAGGGATCGCCCTCGAGCCGAACAGGTACTCCGTGGCCCGGTCGCCGTAGTAGGACCAGGAGATCCCGGTCGAGACCGCGAAGAGGACGACGGCGATCGTCACCACGTAGTTGCCCCAGTTGCCCGGCAGGCCGTGCTTGAACCCCTGGGCCGTCAGCGGTGCACCGATCAGCAGGCCGACACCGACCACCGATGCGCGGTTCGCTCCCTCGACGATGCTCAGCGTGCCGTCTTCGGGTTCGACGGCGACCCGTCCCGTCCAGGCCGACCCGGTCCTGTCCTCGATGCGCGCGTCTTCGAGCACCGAGGCCAGGTAGAACAGGGTCGCACCCACGGGGCGTCCGTCCACGATGTCGATCGTGCGCTCGTCGGCCGCTTCGCGCTCCTCGCGCAACTCGACAAGCTGGGGATCGCCGGCGTCGATCTGATAGACCGCCTCGACTTCCGACAGTGCGACGGTCTGCTCGACCTTCTCCTTGTAGGCTCCCGTCATCACGATCACCAGCCCGGTCATCGTGCAGATCACCAGCGTGTCGATGAAAGGCTCGAGCGAGGCCACCAGACCCTCGCGGACGGGTTCGTCCGTCTTGGCCGTGGCGTGGGCGATCGGAGCGCTGCCCTGTCCGGCCTCGTTGCTGAACAGACCTCGACGGATGCCCCACATCAGCGTCATCAGGAACGACCCCGCGGCACCGCCGACCAGCGGCTCAGGAGCGAAGGCGTTCTTGAAGATCAGCGCGAAGCCGTTGGGGATCTCGGTGTAGTTGACCGCCAGGATGTACATCGCCGCGAGGACGTAGGCGGCCGCCATCCCGGGTGCGAGGATCGACGTGACACGTCCGATACGGCGAATCCCTCCGATGATCACCATCCCCACGATCGCCGAGAAGACGATCGCGGAGTAGATCGTCGGGATGCCGAAGTGGGCCTCGACCTGGCCGGCGAGCGTATTGGACTGGTTCATGCAGCCGCCGCCGAACGAGGCCACCAGGGCCAGAGCGGCAAAAGTCACCGCCATCCACTTCCAGCCTCTGCCGAGCCCCTTTTCGATGTAGTACATCGGCCCGCCGGAAACCGAGCCGTCGACGTTGAGTTTGCGGTACTTCACGGCCAGCGTGCACTCGCTGTACTTCAACGCCATGCCGAAGAAGGCCGTGACCCACATCCAGAACAGCGCCCCGGGACCGCCAAGACGGATCGCGATCGCCACCCCGGCGATGTTGCCGATGCCCACGGTGGCCGACAGCGCCGTGGTCAGCGCCTGGAAATGGTCGAGATCGCCCGCGTCCTTGGGGTCGTCGTAGACACCGCGCGTGATGGCGATGGCGTGGCGGAAGCCTTTCAACTGGATGAACGCCAGACGCACCGTGACGTACAATCCCGTGCCCAGCAGGATGATCGCCAGCAGAGGCGCCGACTCGGGCCAGGCCCACACGTAGCCTTCGAGGAAATCGGCCACGGGGCCGAGGCTGCTGTTGATGACCTCGGAAATTGAATCCGACAACCGTTCGATCCAGTCGAGCACGCCTACTCTCCCGTGGCAATCGCCCCGCGCACCGTCGCGCCGGGTGCTGGTGAACGCGCCATCGTATCATCGGGCCGCCCCGCACCGGCAGCCTTTTCCCGGGTGACGGCCCGATCTCGCTCTCGTGGCGAGCGTTGGGCAGAGCGGTTAGCGTAGGGCGGATGGCGGACCGCGACACACTCCACACCCGTTTCGCGCGGTTGACGATCATCAACATCCTGTCCAACGTGACCGTGCCGCTGGTGGGTCTGGTGGACACGGCGATGCTGGGACACCTGGCCGACATCCGCTTCCTGGCCGGGGTGGCCCTGGGAACGATCCTGTTCGATTACGTCTACTGGAGCTTCGGCTTCCTGCGGATGGGAACGACGGGCACGACGGCCCAGGCGCTGGGGCGGAACGATCGCCGCGAGGTCTACCTGGTGCTCTACCGCTCGCTGTCGCTGGCGATCGTGATCGCGGCGGCGATCCTCGCCCTGCAGTGGCCGCTGCGCGAACTCGGTTTCGGTTTGCTCTCGGGCGAGGCCGGTGTCGAGGCGGCGGGACGGGACTACTTCGACGCTCGGGTCTGGGGTGCTCCCGCGACGCTGTGCAATTTCGTGTTGATGGGCTGGTTCCTGGGTCGAGCCGAGAGCCGACACGTGTTGGTGATGACGGTCGTCGGCAATCTGGGCAACATCGCACTGAACTACGTCTTCATCGTTCGCATGGGGCTGGCGGCCTACGGCGCCGGCCTGGCGACCTCGATCGCCCAGTACGGAATGTTGGCCGTCGGTCTGGCGCTGTTCCGGCTGCAGGGCGGCGCCGAACGCTGGGTCTGGCGCGAGGTCCTCGACCGTCCTCGCTTGGCCTCACTGTTTCGTTTGAACCGGGACATCCTGATTCGAACGATGTTGTTGGTGTCGAGCTTCGCGGTCTTCACCAATTTCAGTTCGCTGCTGGGCACCGCGATGCTGGCCGCCAACTCGATCCTCTTGCGCGTCTTCTATCTGGCGGCCTACCTGATCGACGGCGCCGCCTTCGCCTGCGAGAGCCTCGCCGGCATCTTCTACGGCCGGGACGACGCGGCATCGCTGCGCAGACTGATCCGCGTCGCGGTCGCATCCGGGCTCGCCTTCGCGACGCTGGTGATCGGCGTGTTGCTCGCCGCCCCGCGGCCGCTGCTGGGTCTGTTGACCTCGCATGAAGACGTCGTCGCCATCTGCATCGGATACGCGCCGTGGCTGATCCCGACGGTGTTTTTCGGATCCCTGGCATTCATCTATGACGGGGTTTTCCTCGGCCTGACCCGGGGACGCACGCTGCGGAATTCGATGATCTTCTGCACCCTGGTGGTCTTCCTGCCGCTTGCCTGGATCGGAGCACGGATCGGAAACAACCACGTGCTGTGGGCCTCGATGGCGCTGTTCATGCTCGCCCGCGCGGCGACCCTGTGGGGGGCGTCGGTCGTCTTCATGAAGGGGTTCGAACGGGAGACCGGCCAGTCCGGGCTTGTGTCGAGACGGATTTCAGGGTAGATCCATCCCATGGTCAAACGCTTGAACCCCGACGAAGACCTGGACGAGCTGATCCGCAGCCTCAACACTGCCGCGCGGGAGGCGGACGACACTCCTCCGTCCGCCCCGTCCGCCGCCGTCGCGGACGATCCGGCCCCCGTCGATCCGCGAGGTACGGCGCGCTGGCCCCTGCCGCCTACCGAGCCCGAAGGCGACGAGTGGTTGAGACGGCTGCTGGCCGAAGCGCGACGGCGCTTCTCGACCGACCTGCTGCTGGTCGTCGGTGCCCCGCCATCGATCCGGATCGACGGCCGGCTGGAGTCCGTCGACAACACGCCGCTATCGCCCGGTGGGACGGAGATGCTGTGCGCAGCGCTTGTCCCTCCCGAGCGCCGTGAATCGGCCGGCAGGCGAGGTTCGGCCGATTTCTCGTTTCGCCTCGGAGGACACGGCCGTTTCCGCTGCAACGTTCACCGCGAACGTGGGCGCTGGGCCGCCGCGGTACGTCTGTTTCCGGAAGAGCCACCGGACCTCGAATCCCTTCACCTCCCCGCGGATCTGGCGCGCTTCGCCGAGCGGCACTACGGATTGATCCTCGTCACCGGGCCCACGGGTTGCGGGAAGACGACGACGCTGGCCGCCTTGATTCGCCGCATCCTGCAACAGCGCCGCGTCCACCTCGTCACCATCGAAGACCCCGTCGAGTACGAGCACGAACACGGCGAGAGCATCGTCGAGCACGTCGAGATCGGCCGGGACGCCGGATCGTTCGCGGGCGCGCTGCGTTCCGTCCTGCGCCAGGACCCCGATGTCCTGCTGATCGGCGAGATGCGTGACCCGGAATCGATCGGCATCGCCCTGACGGCGGCCGAAACGGGACACCTGGTGCTGTCCACGCTGCACACGGGCGACGCCCCACAGACGATCCACCGCATCCTGGACAGCCATCCCGCCAGCCAGGTCGATGCCCTGAGAGCACAGCTGGCCTCGTCCCTCGCAGGGATCGTCTCCCAGCAACTGCTTCCACGCGCCGACGGCCGCGGGCGCGTGCCGGCGGTGGAGGTGATGACCTTGACGCCGGGCATGCGGAACCTGATCCGGCGCGGGAAGATCGAGCAACTGCGGTCGCAGATGTCACTCGAGCGCAGTACGGGCGCGATCGATCTCGACGAGAGCCTCTCGACTCTGGTCCGCAACGGCTGGGTCGATTTCGAGGAGGCGCGGGCACGAGCGCGGGCCCCGGAGGACTTCGGCAAGTGGCCGGGGAGGCCGGGCGGGCCCGGGCACAAGAAATAACTTTACGCTGCAAAGTACTTGACAGCGACAACCCCGGACCCTACCTTTCCCGCATGACTTCGATACATCCCGTGCAGCAGGAACCCGGCGAGCCCAGCGCCCTTCACAGCCGGGCGATCGACAACCTGCGTTACATCCGCGAAACGATGGAATCCGCCTCGTCGTTCACGGCCGTTCCGGGATGGGGCGGTGTGGTGATGGGCGCCTCGGCTCTTCTTGCCGCCGCGGCGGCGACCCTTACGTCCTCCACCGAAGGCTGGCTGCTGATCTGGGTCCTCGATGCGCTGGCCGCGTTCTTCGTCGGCGGGTGGACGATGGCTCGCAAGGCGCGGGGAGCCGGTGTTCGAGTGTCGCGCGGGGCCGGGAGGCGTTTCCTGCTCGGCCTCGGTCCTCCACTGCTGGCCGCCGTCGCGTTGACGGTCGTGCTTTACCTCAACGAGGCCGCCGAGGTCATCCCGGGAATGTGGCTGATGCTGTACGGGACGGCGGTCCTGGCCGGAGGAACGTTCTCGGTGCGCGCCGTCCCCGTCATGGGCGCGGCCTTCGTCGTGCTGGGCCTTGTCGCTTTCGCCTCTCCGTTCTCCTGGGCCAACACCTTGATGGCCCTGGGATTCGGCGGTCTGCACATCGTGTTCGGCCTTGTCATCGCGAGGCGCTACGGTGGCTAGGGGACAGACGGCCCGCCAGGCGCAAAAGGCAACCGGGCGGGCGCAGAAGAAGAAACGCCTGCAGTCGATGGGCGGGAGCCGATCGGACGGCGCGGCCACGGACTTCGATCGGTTGATCCACGAGAGGATTCGCCTCGGATTGATGAGCGCACTGGCGGTCAACCGTACCCTCAGCTTCTCGGATCTCAAGGACCTGCTTCGAACGACGGACGGGAATCTCAGCGTGCACGCGCGCAAGCTGGAAGATGCCGGCTACATCGCCTGCACGAAGAGCTTCGAGGGACGCTTCCCGAAGACCGAATACCAGTTGACGGCCAAGGGACGGCGAGCGCTCGAACGCTACCTCGACCACATGGAAGCCCTGATCCATGCGACTCGAGGGGATTGATCCTGTCTTGCGGAGTGACTTTGCAATGCAAGGTGGACGACACGTCGCGATCATCATGGACGGAAACGGACGCTGGGCGCGCGCCAGGCGCCGGCCCCGCATCGCCGGCCATCGAGAAGGCGCGAAGGCCGTGCGCCGCGTCGTCGAGGCTGCCCCGGAACTGGGCATCACGACGCTGACGCTCTACGCCTTTTCCTCGGACAACTGGAGCCGTCCGGCGGGCGAGGTCCACGCGCTGATGGAGTTGCTCGAACGCTACCTGCTTCGCGAGAGCAGTCGCTGCCTCGAGAACGGCGTCCGGGTCAACGTGATCGGCCGCCGGGATCGGCTGACGCCACGGGTCGTGTCGGCGATCCGTCGGGCCGAGACGCTCACCGCGCCCTCAACGAAGCTTCACCTGCGACTGGCCATCGACTATTCGGCACGACACGCGATCGCGGAGGCGGCGCGCATCGCTCCTCCGGGGGCCACTCTCGACACGGACGCCTTCTCGCGGCTTCTGAACCGAGCGATTCACTCCGACCCCGCGGCACCCGACGTGGACCTGGTGATCCGCACCAGCGGCGAGCAGCGATTGAGCGATTTCCTGTTGTGGGAGATCGCCTACTCCGAGTTCGTGTTCACGCCACGGCTGTGGCCGGACTTCGAACGGGCCGACCTCGAGCGGGCGCTGAACGATTTTCAGGGAAGGGAACGCCGTTTCGGCGGAGTTCTCGAAGACGTGGTCTGATCTCGCCGGGAGCCGCATCATCATGAACGCCACACCCAGACGTCTCCTGGTTCTCCCCTGCCAGGCATTCCGCTACCGGACCGTCTTCCAGCCGCGCGTGCGACCTCGTCCACCGGGTCGGTCCGTGACGATGCGGTGTCGCGGCCCACGGCGACAAGACCGATGGCCCCGTCCGACACCACGGCCCAATCAGACCTGATCGCTACGGTGTGCGACTCTCGCCGAACGGCGTCAGGTACGGGGCCAAGGCCTGCGCCTGGAAGGTCGGCAACGCGAATGCTGCCCTGTGAATCCGGGAGTTGTAGTAGCGGAAGTCGATCCCCGACGAGGCGACTCTCTCCTCGTCGAGGTTCACGAGCGGGCAAAGCCCCGCCTTGGTGGCCAGCGAGAACGACCACAGGCCACCGGCGTAGGTCATGTTGACGTAGTTGTACACGTAGACCCGTTCGTAGATTCCGCTCAGGATTCGAATCAACGAATGCTGGGCCTCGGCTTCGAGCAGGCACGATTCGGCCTGTGAGACGACGATGCCGTCGTCTTCGAGGATACGATGTACGTTGCCGTAGAACTCGGGTCCGAAAAGTGGCGTTGCCGGCCCGATGGGGTCGGTCGAATCGACGATGACGAGATCGTAGCGCTCGTCGGTCGTGGCGACGAACTCGACGCCGTCTCCTATCGTCACCTCGGCGCGTGGATCGTCGAGCGCCGCCGCGGTCAGCGGAATGTGCTTCCTGCAGCCCTCGACCACCAGCGGGTCGATCTCCACCAGACGACAGTGGCGGACCCCGGGATGCTTCAGGACCTCGCGAACCGTTCCGCCGTCGCCGCCGCCGATGACCAGCACGCGCCGTACGGCCGGGTGCACGAACAGTGGCACATGGCTGATCATCTCGTGATAGATGAACTCGTCGCGCTCGCTGATCATCACCACGCTGTCATTCAACAGCATCTTGCCGAACTCGGTGGTCTCGACGATATCGATGTGCTGAAAGTCGCTCTCACCCGAAAAGAGTGTCTTTTCGACACGGAAGCGCAGGGTCAGGGTGTCTCGATGGTTTTCTTCGACCCACAACTGAAACTTCTTCTTGGCGGTCTCGGACATGACGGTCCCCTTTTCGTCCGGACTTCATCAGCCGAGGCAGATCTCGGCAGGCAAGCGCAACCGGCTGCCAGGTCGGTAGAAACTCCTGAAGCCGACCTGGTAACCGCATCCGAGCTTGCCCGCGACGTGTGAGCGCAGGCTGTAGCGGGAGGGTTCGAGCGGCACTTCCTCGCCGTGCCGGAACAGAAACAGATCGAACGACCGCGGCCCGAACAGACCGAGGAGGCGGTCGATCACGGGCGCGAGGTCGTCACCGCTGCGGAGATTCGTCTCGAAGCTCACGTAAGAACCCTGGGCCTCGGGCGTGACGTGCAACGTCCAGTACATGTCCTCACGGATTCCATTCAGCGAATAGCCTCCGGGTTGAAACGAGAAATCGTCGACGCGGAAACCCGGGACGAGATCCTCGAGACCGAGACGCTCGCGCACGCCGACGGCCTCGTGCCGTTCGCCGGCCGCGAAGTTCGCGCGAACGGTTTCGTCGAGTCCGTACATCAGGATCTCGAGTGTGAGGTCGGTGTGCGGGCAGCGATAGGGCCGGTCCAGATGGAACAGCAAGATGTGGTGTTCGTCCTCGTCACCGAAACGAAAGGCTTTGCCGGGCAACACGGCATCGAGGCGCTGCACGTCGTCGTAGAAGCTCGTGGACTGACGGTGCGGATAGACTTCGTTCTTGCGTTCGTAAATGAAGAACTCCACCGAATCCGCCGGAACCCGGTCGAGCAATTCGATCACGGCATCCACCAGCCGGGTTTGACCGCAGGTGATCATGATCATCTTGTGGTCGAAGACAAACAAACTGGATTCCGACAACAAGTACGCATCACAGTGCTCGTTGCCGATCTTGGAAAGGATCTGGGCGCCCGCGGTGGAAACGATGCGCGCCCAGTACTCGTCCCCTGCCGCGCGCAAGGACGGTTGCGCGCCGTCGATGACGAGTTCGACCTTCTTTTCGGCGCCCTCGAAGAAACGAGGGTCCAACGGTTCAGGTTGTTGTATCCGGTCCATCGTCTCGCCCGTTGCCCGCAGTCCCTGTGCCGCGTGTAGCGCTTGATTGTGCCATATCACCCCGGCGACGCAAGATAACGCGGCGCACGGAATGGATGGCCCGACGAATATGGACCGATCGTGTCCAGATGTGAGTGCGATGCCTCACCAGTTGCGGAATACCGCGCCACCGAGATCGCCCCGGAAGCGAGAATATCTTCAACGCGCCCAGAAGATCCCGAATTTCAGCCGATCGTGATCCAGAAGACCAGGCGATTTTCGGAACGTCTTTTGCAGTCCGTGACCGTGTTCGGGTTCGTCCGCGAAGCTGTGAGTTCCGTTCATCGAAGCCTCGTGAGGCGCCCGTCAACTCGGACACTAACCTTGGGGGGAGAAGCGATGACCCGCACCGGGAACAACCCAGAACAATCCAAACCTCGTCTGCCGTCGATCGCGATGGGAACCGCACTGGCCCTGGCGATCCTCGTACCGTTGGTCTTTTCAGCGGAGACCGTCCCAACCGACGTACAGATTCCGGGCACGCAACCGATTCCGACCGACAACCCACCCGTCATCAGTTCGGTCGGCAACTGCGGCTGCCACGGATTCAGCGCCGGCAGCCAACCACTGGAGTCGGTACCCGAGGACGGCTGGATGGGCGGGATGATGGCCAATGCTGGCCGCGACCCGCTGTTCTGGTCCACGCTGGCCATCGCGGAACAGGACTTCCTTCCCGGCAGTGGCGGCGTCGGTGACCTTTGTCTGCACTGTCACTCGGTGAAGGGCTGGGTCGAGGGCCGATCCGTACCGACGAACGGGTCGGGGCTCGATGCGGGGACCGACGGCGAAGGCATCATGTGCGAGTTCTGTCATTTCCTGGTCAACCCGGACCAGGAGAACAACATTCCGAACCCGTCCGAAGGCTCCTACGTCGAAGAACAGAACGCGCCCTTCGAAGCTTTCGACCCGACGACGGGCGAAGGCTACTACGGCGGTGCCGAGTACGTTCTCAACAGCGGTGCGACACGGCTGGGACCGTACTCCGATCACACCGCCCGGCACGACGCGATCCCTTCGGCCTACCACCGCGATCCCCGGCTGTGCGGGACGTGTCACGACGTCAGCAATCCCGCCGTGGGCGATCTCGCGCCGAACCACGGTACGATGATCCCACTCCCCGGTGGGTTCAGCGGCGTGCCCAATGGACCGGTCGAGGACAAGGCAGCCCTGAACAACCCGCCGGAGAGCTACGGCGTCGTCGAGCGGACCTTCAGCGAATTCACGGCCAGCAGCATGGACACCTGGGAGGTGGACGACTTCGGGCTGCTTCCTGCCGATCTCCGGGTCCCCGGTGGGGCCTACGAGCGCATCTACCAGGCATCGCTCCAGGGAACTTGCTCGGTATCGGGTGACCCCTGCAAGACGAACGCGCAGTGCGGCGGCGGCGAGACCTGCACCAACCTCAGCGCCGACTATGCTGACGGGACGACGCGTTATTACACCTGCCAGACGTGCCACATGAGCGCCGCGTTCGGCAAGGGCGCGAACCAGGGCGACGACCGCACCGACCTTCCCACGCACGACCAGACCGGTGGAAGCTACTGGGTGGCCGACGCCGTGCAGTGGCAGGACAACAACGGAACGCTGCGCTTCGGCACGGGCCTGAGCAGCGCCGAGATCGACAACATGAACGCGGCGAAGGGACGCGCCGAGATCCAGTTGGCGTCCGCGGCCAGCCTCGGTGCCAGCCAGGCGGGCAACCAGGTCGTCGTGCGCGTGACGAACCTGACCGCCCACAAGCTGATCAGCGGTTACCCCGAGGGACGGCGAATGTGGCTGAACCTCAAGTGGTACGATTCGAGCGATGTCGAGTTGACCGCCTTCGAGAACGGTGCGTACGGCCCGATCGGCAACGTCGTCGCCGACCTCGACGGCGACACCTTCGACGTGCAGTCGATCATCGATCTCGACAGCACCAAGATTTACCAGGCGAAGCCCGCCATGACGAAGGAGTGGGCCGACACTCTGTTGGCTGTCGGATACCCCGGGGACATGATCCTGGAATGGGACCGGATGGCGAACTCCTCCGGCATGACGTTGTCCCAACTGGCCGCGGAGCCGGCCGCGACCAAGCACCCGACCTTCCACTTCGTGCTGAACAACGCAGTCTACAAGGACAACCGCATCCCGCCCTTTGGCATGGACTATGACGAATCCTGGCGCCGCAGTTGTCTGCCCGTACCCGAAACGCAGTACGGCGATCCGGGGGCGGGTGGCGTCTACAACTACTGGGACGATGTCTCCTTCAACATTCCGCCGGGGGCGGCCAGGGTCGAGGTCGAGCTGTACTACCAGTCGACCAGCTGGGAGTACATCCAGTTCCT
>Ga0316197_10002255_pt1 | contig 13801 bp, 8 predicted proteins | sample OudBiesiAoxic_MG_FD_204939 | JGI IMG/M metagenome (GOLD analysis project Ga0316197, IMG submission 204939) | Coastal sediment microbial communities from Oude Bieten Haven, Netherlands - site A oxic | ecosystem: Environmental > Aquatic > Marine > Coastal > Sediment | place: Netherlands...
TTCGTAGCTGTCATTCATGCGGTATGTCATGTCGCCTTTCGCAATGTGACTGAGGGCGCGTTTGATTTCGTCCAGACTAGTCGCAACACCGTCGCTGATCTGGTTCAAGCCGTGTGATATCTCGGCCAAGACGCCATCCTTGCCCGCAAGTGATAGCCGTTGACTAAAATCTCCGGTTGCACAGGCAGACACAACTGCCGCCAGTTCTTTCGTATATGCCTCAAGGTGTTTTTGTTCCTGCCGCGCGGCTGCCGCATCGTGTTGTGCACGCTCGTTTTCTGATTGTTGCCTCGCTGCTTCAACGTCTCGTGCCTGTGCTTCAGATCTGTTTCTGTCTTCAACGATACCCGCTTCGCGTTTCTGCGCCTCAACAACGCTTTTCCGAAAGTAGTTGATAGACCAAACAATACGACCCAGTTCAGCAGGAACTTTAGAAGGCATTTCAACATCTTTTTCCCCCTTCGCCAGCTTGTCACCCGCATTAGAAATTTCGCGCACAGCAACGAGCATGTTGCGCACGCTGAAGCGGGTCACAAATATCGCAAAGGCAAGAACTGAAAACATGCCAACGACCAGACTGACAGTTATCGAAAGAGAAGCGTAGAACTGGTCGGATGCAAAAACGCGTATCTCGTCAATCAAATCATCTTCAAGACCTTTCAACGCATTAATCCGAACGGTGGTTGCCGAAAAAAATTGTTCTGCTGTTATTCCCTGCAGATCATTCGAGGTCAGGCTCTCCTTGGCGACGCGGCGCATCTCCGAGATTGCTACTATCTCCGGCAATTTTTGAATTTCGGCCAACGCCTCTCTGTTGGCGACACTGGAAATACCGAGGTAGCTTTGCATGGCCAGTGTTTGCCTGGAAATCAGATCTTGCAGGAATAAAACGCGGGTGGGATCAAACTGACCGCTGGCAAAGCCGCCGGACCCGATCGCCCTTTCAATACCCGCGTATTCCTTTGCAGTTAAAAATGCCTCAAGGCCGACCACCTTGAGAATTATTGCAGTATCCGTGCTGATGGAACCTATCGTCTTGATCGCATCAAGGATGGCCGCATTATTCGCTGTGTAATGCCCCAACGCCTCGGGTGTCGGAATATTCAGCAGATCTACCCGCTCACGCATTTCGCGCCGTTGCGCCAAACCCAATAGAACACTGTCAATAGCACCTTTCAATTCTGGCCTTAGTCGTTCGTAGCCAACTTCCTCCAATCCAATACGAAAGTCTGACGCCCTGCGGTCCGTTAAAGCGCGTTGATCTTTTAGTTGCGGGCCGAAAGTTTCACCCTTGGTGGCCAAAAAGACACTTGTCGCACCACGTTCTTTTTGCTGTTCATGCAGCAGCGCCCCCAGATCATAAATAATCGAAGAAGTCTTTTTGAGCGCATAAGATTGCGCGAGCCAATTGGCTTGCTGAAAAATCAAAACAGCCGAAACGGTAAGGCCGAATGCGACCGGCAACAGTACCGATCCGATCATTGCATTGAACAGGCTTTCACTTAGTTTTCGTTTAATAAACATTCAGCGTTCCATCGATCAAAGAGCTGAACCGGACGCTACGTTAAAGAAGTAAAAATTGTTTTATCGACAGGTCGCCTTGGCCTCGCATCGCGGAAGGCGAGCTTGTAAACTGAATTAAGTAACATGTCTTCAAAGCGCTAGGCCGCATCTTAACCGACGCTGCCCCCCCAAAAGAACCGTGTACACTTTTTGAAAATGTCGCCGAAAAGGTATGGGCGAGCGTATGAGCCAGATTGCCTACATCGGCCAAACGATCAAAATCATCGGAACCGAAACGCAGACAACCAAAATCTCAAGCGGTAAACCCATGCGCCAGTAATCCCCGAATGCGTACCCTCCGGGTCCCAGAATAAGCGTGTTGTTTTTATGTCCAATGGGCGTGAGAAAGGCACAAGACGCAGCGACAGCGACCGTCATCAGAAAAGGGTCCGGACTGGCATTCAGGCTGTGCGCCATCTGGATGCTGACAGGCGCGGCAACGATTGCGGTCGCGGTATTGTTCAGCACATCCGACAGCGTCATCGTGACCACCATCAAAATTGTCAGCACGGCCCACGCGGGCCACCCTTCGGTCAGACCGACCAAAGCACCGGCGATCATGGCGGTGCCACCTGCATCATCCAAAGCGGCGCCCAGCGGTATCATCGAGCCCAAAAGCACAATAACCGGCCACTCGACATGATCGTAGAGGTCCGCAAGGGGCAGGATACCTGTCAGGACATAGGCAACAACAACAATTCCCAAGGCGACCGGCAGATAGAGAAACCCGAAGGACGCAATTGCCACCGCAGCTACAAAAATCCCGATTGAAAGCCACACCTTACTGGTGTCCGTCACTGCAAGCCCCCGATCCGCGAGCGGCAGCGCGCCCAGCCAGTCAGCGACCGCATCACTTTCCCCTTCGGGTGTCAACAAAAGCAGTATATCACCCGGCTCTACTGGTGTGCGACGCACTTCTCGGGAAATCTGCCTTCCCTGTCTTGAGATCCCCAGCAGGATCGTACGCTGCCGCCATGACAACCCGATGCTGCGTGCAGATTTCCCTGCGATCCGGGCGTTTTCAGGAACAACAACCTCGATGATTGACAAGCCGTTCCCTTCGGCAGTCAGGAGATGTTGATCTGCCTGATTGGTAAAATCGAGAGACAGCGCCGTGCGGAATTCATCAAGTGCTTCGGGGTGCGCTTCTATGACGATTGTGTCGCCGGCTGCCAAGACCGTGTTGCGTTGTGTTCCATACCGCCGCTTGCCGTTACGTATCAATCCCAGAATAGCCACATCATTCTTTTCCGCGATGTCGTGGATCTCGAAGAGGCGCTTGCCGATCAGATCTGACCCGCTTGGGACAGAAAGTTCGGCCAGATAGTCTTTCAGCGTTTTTCGCGCATCGGTTATTGCGCCATCGCCCTCGCGATTGGGGATCAAACGCCACCCGACTAGTGCGACAAACACAAGGCCTGCCAAAGCCGTGACACCCCCGACAGGGGCGAAATCAAACATGCTAAAGCTTTCGCCCAAGTTGTCTTTTCGGATCGTCGCGATCACGATATTCGGGGGCGTTCCGATCATCGTGACCATCCCGCCAAGAATTGTGCAAAACGACAGTGGCATCAGCGACAGACGCGCCGCACGGCCTGCTTTCTTAGCGGTTTGAACGTCGACAGGCATCAAAAGTGCAAGTGCCGCAACGTTGTTCATAAATGCCGACAAAACACCACCGATAGATCCCATAAAGGCAATGTGAGACCCCAGAGTTCTTTCCGGATCAACCAACGTACGCGTGATAAGAGACACAGCGCCGGACCGGACCAGTCCGGCCGAAACGATCAAGACCAGCGCGACGACAAGTGTCGCAGGATGTCCAAATCCAGAAAAGGCGTCCTCGGACGGAACCGCGCCCAGAACCACACCGATCAAAAGAGCTGAAAACGCGACCAGATCGTATCGAAAGCGCCCCCAAAGCAGCATCGCAAAAACAAAGCCGAAGAGAGCGAAAAGCACAGTCAGATCAGAAGTCATTGGCCCGTTTTAAAGTAAGGGGCGCCATCGCACAACTATGGCGCGCTTCGGCTTCCGGCCTTGAGGAACGCAAGGACCTGTTTTGTAAAAACCTTTGGCACTTCCTCTTGAACCGCATGTCCGCAATTCAATGCGGCCCCTTGAACGCACTCGGCTTTGTCGCGCCATGTCTGCAGCACATCATATAGTTCACCGACAACGCCCTTAGCGCCCCAAAGCGCCAAAAGCGGCATCTTGAGTTTGACGTGTGCATCAGCCGCGTCGTGCTCAAGATCGATACTGGCCGCCGCGCGGTAGTCTTCGCAAATCGCCCTGATCGTATCTGGATCTTGGTAGCATCGCAGGTATTCGAGAAATATCTCTTCGCTTACCGCTCCTTTTGTTTTGACCTGCCCTGCGATGTGGCGGCGTAAAAAGTATTCCGGATCCCTGCCAATCATGCGTTCGGGAAAATCGGCAGGCTGTATCAGGAAAAACCACCAGAAATAGCGCGTGGCGAATTCTTTGTCGGTAAGAGCATACATCGTCGCCGTTGGGGCAATATCGACGACGATCACCTTTTCGATCGCATCCGGATACTCAAGTGCCAGCCGGTGTGCGACACGGCCACCACGGTCGTGGCCCACGACACAGAACGTGTCAAAACCCAACGCCGCCATCAGTTCGATCTGGTCGCGGGCCATTTCGCGTTTCGAATATGTGGCATGTCGCGGATCGCTGGGCGGCTTGTCGCTGTCGCCATAGCCGCGCAGGTCTGCGGCAACTACGCAAAAGCCCGCGTCGACCAAATCGCCCGCCACTTTGCGCCAAACAACATGGGTTTGCGGGTGCCCGTGCAGCAGCAAAAGTCCCGGCCCCGTGCCTGCCATTGCGTAGTTGATGCCGACGCCGTTTACCATGGTCTTGCACACGTCAAACCCCGGCATGAACTGCGAGTGTGACGTCATGCAGCGTTTGAGAGCAAAGCATCCGCGACGGCTTGGCCGCATGTTTTTGTGTCGGCCACACCACCTAAGTCACGCGTGCGCAGCGTTTCATCGGCCAGAACGGCTTCAATCGCGGTAATTATGGCTTTACCCGCCTCTGGTTGGCCCAAGTGTTCAAGCATCATCGCTCCTGCCCAAATCTGGCCGATGGGATTGGCGACACCCAGCCCCGCGATATCCGGTGCCGACCCGTGCACCGGTTCGAACAAGGATGGAAACCGGCCTTCGGGGTTAATGTTTCCAGAGGGTGCAATTCCGATCGTACCGGTACATGCAGGCCCGAGGTCGGACAGAATGTCGCCAAACAGATTTGAAGCAACCACCACATCAAACCAGTCAGGGTTCAGCACAAACTGGGCGGTGAGGATATCGATATGATATTTATCCACCTTGATGTCCGGATACCCCTTGGACATTTCTTCAACGCGTTCATCCCAATAGGGCATTGTGATCGAAATACCGTTGGATTTGGTGGCAGAGGTAAGGTGCCCGCTGCGTTGCGCCGCAAGATCAAACGCATATTTCAGAATGCGGTCGACACCAACACGGCTCATCACGGTTTCCTGAATGACCACTTCGCGATCCGTACCCGCAAACATCCGGCCTCCGATGGACGAATACTCACCTTCTGTATTCTCGCGCACAATCATCATGTCGATGTCGCCATGTGCCCGCCCGGCCAGCGGCAAAGGCACGCCCGGCATCGCCCGCGCAGGGCGCAAGCTGACATATTGGTCAAACTCGCGACGGAACTGGAGCAGCGATCCCCAGAGAGACACATGATCCGGTACCGTCTCGGGCCACCCGACGGCCCCGAAAAAGATCGCGTCGCTGCCTGCCACGCGCTCTTTCCAGTCAGGTGGCATCATTTCACCGTGCTTTGCGAAATAATCAGCCGACGAAAAGTCATGCTCTTCGAATTCAATCCCGAGGTTAAAGCGCTTTGCTGCCGCTTGCAGAACGCGCACACCTTCCGGTGTCGTTTCTTTCCCGATGCCGTCTCCGGCGATCACTGCGATTTTCATTTTGTTTGATGACATACTGCCCCCCATTGAGCCGAAAGAAAGCCAGATTAAAACGCGCGGCGCAAGGTGCATCAGGCCGCATTCAACCCGCGTCGGCAGGGGCCCCCGTCAGCCTGTTACTGCCCCGGATCGCGTCGATCACCGCATCCGTCACGTCGCGCGTTGTCGCAGTGCCGCCCACATCAGGCGTCAGGATACCAGCGGCACAGACACGCTCCACAGCGCTCATCAGGTATTTGGCCGCGCTTGGCTCTCCCAGATGGTCGAGCATTTGCGCCGCAGTCCAAAAGGTTGCAACTGGGTTCGCAATACCCTTTCCAGTGATGTCAAAAGCCGATCCGTGGATCGGTTCAAACATGGAAGGAAAGCGCCCTTCGGGATCAATGTTTGCGGTCGGAGCGACGCCAAGGCTGCCTGCCAAAGCGCCCGCCAGGTCAGACAGGATGTCCGCGTGCAGGTTTGTCGCCACGACTGTATCAATGCTTTGTGGCTTCAGGGTCATGCGCACTGTCATCGCATCGACCAGCATCTTGTCCCACGTCACGTCGGGAAACTCTGCTGCCACCTCTGCGGCGATCTCATCCCACATCACCATACCGTGTCGCTGCGCGTTTGATTTTGTGACAACCGTCAGCAGTTTGCGCGGGCGCGACTGCGCAAGTTTGAATGCATAGCGCATAATCCGCGTCACACCCACCCGCGTAAAGATCGCCACCTCTGTGCCGACTTCCTCTGGCAGGCCCTTGTGCGTGCGACCACCGTGCCCCGAGTATTCACCTTCGGAGTTTTCGCGCACAATGACCCAATCCAAATCACCAACGCCCACATTGCGCAAAGGCGATGTGACACCCGGCATAATCTTTGTAGGGCGCACGTTCGCATATTGATCAAAGCCCTGACAAATGGGCAGGCGCAGCCCCCATAGCGTGATATGATCCGGTACATCAGGCGCCCCGACCGCACCAAAGTAAATCGCATCAAAGGGTTTTAGTTGCGCCAATCCGTCTTCGGGCATCATGACCCCGTTCTTTTTGTAATAGTCTGAGCCCCACTCAAAAGTGGTGACATCAAAAGTCATATCCGCCAGTTGCTCTGCCAGGGCCGCAAGCACTTCAGTGCCGGCCGCGATCACTTCGGGACCGATACCGTCAGCTGGAATGGCGGCTATCTTGTACGTGTTCATGACGGGTCCTGACTGGTTTTTACGAACGGCAAATGACCCAAGCGGGCCTACCTGCTCTTTGTTGTCTTAGCTGCGTATGTGCGACTTAACCAATGAAGGGCAATGAAGGAATATTGAACATAGTATTAGAAAAATTGGGGTGGCTGATGGTACTTCGGCAAATTAGCTGCCTGATACCCTTTGCAAATACGCTGCATTCCGGCCGTGCTGCACAAAACCTCAAAATGTTAACCGCATCACTGGGCCGCCGTATTTAGCTCTTGGAAGAAAGCCTTGGCGGAAGCCTTTTGCCAAGGACTACGCGAAGCGTTGTTCTTACAAGCGCCGGACGAGATTTGTTGGTGCCAGACAGGGGATCCCGTCCACACAGCCATGACCTGACGATCAAGCTATTTCCCCGGAGCTGGCTTGCCAGCAGGCATGGCTCAGATCGTTGACGTAAACGCATTTTCAGTCTTGTCGATACGGGAATTGGACTGGCCTTTTTCCCCAAATGGGCATCCCGACCCGGGATCGGAGGTGTAATGTTCGTCGACCTCATTTTACCGGAAGACGGCAGAAAACGAGAGCAGACGCTATTGGCTGTTCGGTTGTATCATCATTACGCATTTATATTTCCTGTTTCCAGCTTGCGACGCTCCTTTGGTGGTCTATAACTAGGTGATGCTTGGAAAACGCTGCTGGCAGAAGGGTGTACCCCTCGGTCCGAGCACCCGGCATGAACAACTAAGGGGAGGATAAAATCCTGATGACTGCAATTTTGAAAATTTCGGCGGTTGCCGTTACAACCGCTTTGACAGCGACCGTCGCATTGGCAGATGGCCACGTTGACCGTACAGGCTGGCCTGAAAGCTTTACCGTCGGAACAGCAAGCCAGGGCGGCACGTATTTCGCGTACGGCTCCGGCTGGGCCAATCTGGTCGCTGAAGAGTTGGGTGTCACAGGCGGCGGCGAAGTGACCGGCGGTCCAATGCAGAACATGGCACTGGTACACACCGGTGACGCGCAGTTTGGCATGACAACCATGGGCCCCGCGGCAGAATCTCTGCAAGGGACGAACCCGATCGCACCGGGCCTACAAATGTCCAACGCCTGCGCGATGTTCCCAATGTATCAAACACCGTTCTCGGTCACGACGCTGGCATCCTCCGGCATCACGTCCATTGCGGAAATTCCAGCGGGCGCGCGCATCGGCTTTGGCCCTGCGGGATCAACATCCGACACATATTTCCCGCGCATGATGGAAGAGCTTGGCGTTGAATTCGATCGCCGCAACGGTGGATGGTCAGACCTTGGCGGCCAGTTGCAAGACGGCTTGCTTGACGTCATCGCATTCGCTGCAGGCGTTCCGGTACCGGCGGTAAGCCAGCTGGAAGTGCAGACAGACGTGAATATCATCGAATTCACCGCAGAAGAGCAGGCCAAGATTGCTGCAGCTTTCCCTGTCGCTGAATACGAGATTGCGGCTGACGCGTATACAACGCTCGAAGCTCCTGCGCGCTCTGTCTCCATGTGGAACTTCGCCATCGCCAATTGCGATCTGCCAACGTCCTTCGTGAACGCTGTGGTTGATGTGGTGATGTCCGACAACGAGCGGATGGTGAATATCCACCGCGCAGCACGTTCCACGACGCCGGACAACTGGAACAAAAACGGTGTACTTAAGTGGCACCCGGGCGCGGCGCAGTGGTTTATCGAAAACGCGGGCGCTGAGATTCCTGCTGACATGATCCACGGAAATTAATCCGTTTTTCAGGTGTTCTTTTAAGCCAACATCTGCATAGTAAATAACAGCCTGCGCCTCTGACAGCGGCGCAGGTTTTTTTGTTCCAGCGACGCAAACCGGTCGCGCAAAATAAGAAGTGGGAGCGCAATGTCAGACCAGTCACAAGCCAAAGCCGAAGGCCCGATCGATGATATTGTGCTTGCCGAAGGGGTCGACGACGAACCTGTAGAGCGTAACCGTCGCTCATTCACCGGAACCTCCGGCATCCTGCTCGCCGTTCTGGCAACCATTTATTCTGCATTCCACATGCTCGCGCTGAACGGTGTATCGCTGTCCGACTGGACCGGTATCGACCTGCCGTTTTTGCCGCAGTTCCCCCTCGAGACCTGGAATTTCCGCATTGTCCACGTGGCGGGCGCGCTCGCTTTAGGCTTTTTGCTGTTCGCCGCGCATACCTATTCTTCAACGGAAGACGATAAAAAGACGCCAAAGATCATATCCTTGATCGCGGGGCTATTGATCGTTCCTGCGCTTCTTTCCGGTGCAACTGCGATCGGTTTTTTGAACACGATCAATTCCGGTACCTTACCGCAAATGGGGGGTCTTACCACTTGGGCAGCCTTTCCGGGAACGGATATCTACCAAAGCGAAGTGCGCTGGTTTGGCATCCCTCTTTTGTTGGCCACTTTCGGCGCCATCGCTCTGGGTTGGGTTGAGCGCCGCGATCGTAGCCAATTTGCAGCGTCTGATATTGTTCTGGCCATTTGCGCCATTGTTGTCGCTATATACCTCGTCGCCGTCTACGGCACTGCTGCGCGAAACTCTGTCGGCACGCCCTTTGTGCCGATTGGTGTCGCTTTTGCCGCAACCGCAGGCTCGGCCATGATCATGGAGCTTACCCGCCGCGTAGCGGGGCTTGCCTTGGTCATAATCACCGGAGTGTTTCTTCTGTACACGTTCACCGCGCACCTGATGCCTGGCATTCTCGCTGTGACAAATGCCTACACGTGGCAGCGCTTTTTCGGCCATGTTTATTCTGATGCGGGCATTCTCGGGCCTACAACGGCGGTATCCTCGACGTATATTATCTTGTTTATCATCTTTGCAGCCTTTCTTCAGGCGTCAAAAGTTGGCGATTATTTCGTCAACTTCGCGTTTGCTGCGGCAGGGCGCGCGCGGGGCGGCCCCGCCAAAGTGGCCATCTTTGCATCCGGCTTGATGGGTATGATCAACGGCACCTCGGCCGGTAATGTGGTCGCGACCGGTTCTCTGACGATCCCTTTGATGAAGAAAGTCGGCTACCACCGCAAAACCGCAGGCGCGATCGAAGCTGCAGCCTCGACGGGTGGGCAAATCATGCCACCGATCATGGGCGCCGGTGCCTTTATCATGGCCGAGATCACAGGCATTCCCTACACCGAGATTGCGATTGCTGCGATCATCCCTGCGGTGCTCTACTTTGTGTCCATCTACTTTATGGTGGATTTCGAGGCCGCAAAACTGGGCATGCGCGGCATGCGCGAGGATGAGCTGCCGAAGTTCAACAAGCTTGTCCGTCAGATCTATCTTTTCATTCCGATTGTCATTCTGATTGTAGCGCTGTTTATGGGTTATTCCGTGATCAGGGCCGGTACACTTGCAACGGTTGCTGCTGCCGTCGTGTCCTGGCTGACGCCCCACCGTATGGGCTTGCGGTCGATCCTGAAAGCGTTCGAGCTTGCGGGGATCATGTCGATCCAGATCATCGCGGTCTGTGCCTGTGCCGGGATCATTGTTGGTGTCATCTCTTTGACAGGCGTTGGTGCGCGTTTCTCGGCGCTGTTGCTTGATCTGGCCGGTGTCAGCCAGCTTCTCGCGTTGTTCTTCGCCATGTGCATTGCGATCCTGCTCGGCATGGGCATGCCCACAACGGCGGCTTACGCTGTGGCCGCATCAGTTGTCGCCCCCGGTCTGGTACAGTTGGGCATTCCAACCCTGACCGCGCACTTCTTCGTGTTCTACTTCGCAGTCTTGTCCGCCATCACACCACCTGTGGCGCTTGCCAGTTATGCAGCCGCAGGGATATCGGGGTCGAACCCCATGGAAACCTCTGTGACAAGTTTCAAAATTGGTATCGCTGCGTTCATTGTGCCGTTCATGTTCTTCTACAACTCAGCCATTCTGATGGATGGCAGCTGGGTTGAAGTAACCCGCGCGGCGCTGACAGCGATATTCGGCGTGTTCCTTCTGTCTTCTGGTGTCCAGGGATGGTTCATGGGCGCGCGGTCCGCATGGTTCTTGCGCGCAGGGCTTGTTTTGTCTGCACTGTTCATGATCTCGGGCGGGCTTATCACGGACCTGATCGGTATTGCGCTATTCGCCGGCATATTCTTTGTTCAGAAGACCATCGCACCACCGCCCGACGCGCAGATCGCCGTGAAAGGGTTAGACTGAACCTGCAACCCGAGCCGGTGCGGGCTTGCTCGAGGTACCAATAGCTATGGTTTTGAACGTCGTTCTACTAGGCTTGGCACGTCTAACATTCAGATAGAGGGCATATGGAACATCTAGTGGAGCGTCGGGAATTTGCCGTTGCGGTGTGCAAGCAAGCAGGAGAGCTTGCGGCCAAGTACTTTGCGGACCGAACTGCGCTGGTCGTGGACCAGAAAGGATCACAAGACTGGGTCAGCGAGGCGGACCGCAGTGTCGAGACATACATCCGCCAAAGGATCGCCGAAGATTGGCCTGAAGACGGGGTGTTTGGCGAAGAGCACGGCGATACCGCTGGCAAAAGTGGTTTTAACTGGGTCATCGACCCGATCGATGGCACGACGAATTTCGTCAATGGCATTCCCGCATGGACCATTGTTTTGGCTGGCGTGACCGACAAGCAGACTCTTATCGGCGTCATCCACGATCCGAATGTGGACGAAACATATGTGGCCACCAAGGGTGGCGGGGCGGCGCTGAATGGTGTGCCAATGCAGGTAGCTTCCGGAGTGGCACTAAAAGACGGAACGGTCGCGGTTGGCTACTCTAACAGGATTGACGCGCGCACCGTTGTGCCAATTGTGGCAGACCTGATCGAACGTGGCGCCATGTTCCACCGCAACGCCAGTGGAGCGCTGTCGCTGGCGTATGTCGCGGCGGGGCGTCTTCTGGGCTACATAGAAGAGCATATGAACGCATGGGATTGTTTGGCCGGACAGTTGCTGATCGCCGAAGCGGGCGGCATTGTGGAAGAGCAAGACGCCGAGGAAATGATCCGTGACGGGGGGCGGGTTATCGCAGGTACCCCGGATGTTTTTGAGGTTTTGCGCTCCATCTCAGAGGACGCATGGCACAGTTGACAGGCTAGTCAATGGCGCGCCAACCCGTTGGCCCCTGTGGCGCTGCAGTCATTCTCGCCGAGGCGCGGATCAGCATTCACAGCCAAGTTTCGCGAGGGCGCAAGAGTGTCGGCTGATTGACGCAACTTTACCTCGGCGTTGCTCCAGATTGCGGAAACACCGGCAAGGGTTGTGCCGCTTGAAAATGCTGCGGCGCGCTGGCGCCCCAAGTCACTCAGGCAAAAGAACAGGGCCTTTCTCCGCAAAGCCCATCCGCACCTCGGTTCCGGGTTTCAGGGGGGCGTCCACATCTTCGTGCACGGCGAACACCTGACCGAAGGTACCGGTCAATGTGTATTCCATCCTGACGCCGACATAGGTTGCCTTGGCAACGGTGGCAGGGACACCAACATCCGAACCAATCACCAAACGCGAGGGGCGCACCGCAATGGTTGCCGGTCCTTTTGAAAGACCCCGAGAGGCCAGCTTATATTGGTAATTTTCGATATTGATCGTGGCCACGTCTCCTTCGATCGCGACAATCTCACAGGCCAGCAGATTTGCCTCGCCGATAAAATCGGCAACAAAGCGGTCATTGGGCGCGTCATAAAGCTGTCTCGGCGTCCCGATCTGGGCAATGGCGGCATTGCGCATCACAACAATTTCGTCGGACACCGCAAGCGCTTCTTCCTGATCGTGCGTGACGTAGACAACAGTTAGACCCAGATCCTGCTGGATCGCGCGAATATCCTCACGCACCTGACGGCGGAGTTTTGCGTCGAGGTTCGAAAGCGGTTCATCAAAGAGCAGCACCTGAGGTTCCAGCACAAGCGCACGGGCAACGGCCACACGCTGTTGCTGCCCGCCTGACAACTCTGATGGCAAGCGGCTGTCGAACCCCTTGAGGCCCACCAATTCCAGCCCGTTCATGGCACGTGTGCGCGCCTCTTCTTTTCCAAACCCCGAGAACGTGAGGCCATATCTGACGTTTTCTAGAACTGTCATATGTGGAAATAATGCGTAGGACTGGAACACCATCGACACGTCCCTGTCTGTCGCAGGCAGTTTTGTGACATCACGATCACCGATGAAAATCTTGCCTGATGAGGCCATTTCAAGCCCCGCAATCATGCGCAAGGTGGTGGTCTTACCGCATCCGGAAGGCCCCAGCAGCGTCACCAATTTGCCCGCCTCTACGTGCAAATTGATTTCGTCCACGGCGACCACGTCCTTGCCGAATACTTTTGACACCCCCTCAAAGTGAACAGGCGCGGCCTTGGAGCCGATAATGGTGTCGGTCATGAAGGTTTCTCCGTTCCATGCTGCGTACGCCGCCCGATTTTGACCCGACCGACAAGGAGTTGCAAAAGGCCAACCGCTGCCAGCATCACGAAAATCAGTGTCGTAGAGTAAGCAATTGCGAGGCCATAGTCGTTGTTTTCAACACGCCCGATAATATAACTGGTGGCCATGTCATATTCGGCACTGACAAGAAAAATCACCGCAGAGATCGCGGTCATGGCGCGCACAAAGCTGTAAACGAGTGCCGCAAGTATCGCAGGGCGCAGCAGCGGCAGAATGATCCTGCGGAACGTCTGCCACGAATTAGCCCCCAGCGTGAGCGAGCTTTCGTCCAGAGACCGGTCAAGCTGGGACATTGAAGCGATACCAGCGCGCACACCAACCGGCATGTTGCGGAAAACAAAGCTGATAACAAGAATGACACCGGTTCCCGTAATCTCGATCGGGGGCACGTTGAACGCCAGAATATAGCTGACGCCAATCACGGTGCCCGGTATCGCAAACGACAGCATTGTGCCAAATTCAAACGCGTTTTTGCCCGCGAAACTCTGGCGGGTTAAAAGGTAGGCTGTCACCAGCCCCACGATGGCTGTCAGCGGGGCGGCAATGGCCGCAATTGTGATCGTCGTCCAGAAACTGTCCCACGCGGCACCTGTCCACCGAATGCCTTCTTCCTCAAGGCGGAAGGAAAAAGCAGTGACGTAGTGCTTGAAGGTAAGCGAATTGTT
>Ga0316197_10002256_pt1 | contig 13799 bp, 15 predicted proteins | sample OudBiesiAoxic_MG_FD_204939 | JGI IMG/M metagenome (GOLD analysis project Ga0316197, IMG submission 204939) | Coastal sediment microbial communities from Oude Bieten Haven, Netherlands - site A oxic | ecosystem: Environmental > Aquatic > Marine > Coastal > Sediment | place: Netherlands...
ATGGGATTATACTCATTACTTGATGGGTATAAGGTACTAAAAATGTATTCGGAACCGCCGTATGCGACCCACGCTTGTACGGTGGTGTGAGAGGACGGAGGCCGCGAGGCCTCCTCCTACTCGATTATTACGGTAATAGGTATTAACCCTTCCAAAATGCAGGGAAGAATAGGACTAATACTGTCAGTATTTCTAAGCGCCCCATCAACATACCAATACTTAATATCCATTTTGCGGCATCAGGTAATGTGGCAAAGTTTCCGGTTGGACCGACAATGTGCCCCATTCCCGGACCCACGTTAGCAACTGCTGTTATCGCACTGGTAATGCTTGTAACAGGATCAAGACCTAAGCTGCCTAATAATGCAGATATAATGATGATAGTTAAGAAGAAGGTGAATACCAAAGCAACTACTGAACGTGCGATATTATCGGTCACTGGGCGGCCATTGTAGCGTTGGACAAAAATACCTGATGGGTGAATCAGTTTCATCATCTGTTTATTAAGCATGGTGGCTGCAATTTGGAAGCGGAAGATTTTAATCCCGCCAGCGGTAGAGCCAGAACAGGCCCCTGCCATCATGACGAATGCAAAAATAATCGCTGGGAATGCGCCCCATGCGGTGAAGTCGTCTAAGCCAAACCCAGTGGTCGTGATTACTGAGATAATATTAAACACAGACACTCGCAATGCATCCATAACCTCATAATCGTTATGAATGACTAACCATGTCGCCACAAATAAACTTGTAATCAAAACGAGCTTTAAATAGCCAACGACCTGAGCATCTTTAAATAAAACCTTGGGATCTCGTTTTTTCAGTACTTGAATGAATAATAAAAACGGCAAACCGCCAGCAAACATGAAGAAAGAAGCGACCCAATGAGTACTGTTAGAGAAGCGATTCATTGAGCTGTCAGACGTTGAATATCCACCAGTTGATAACGTGGTAAAGGCATGGTTTATTGCCTCAAACGGTGTCATCCCAGTAACCAAGTAACTTAAAAAACATAACAGCGTTAAACTTAAATAGACACTTACTATATATTTGGCGACGTATTTGGTTCTTGGTGCACTTTTATCTGACCAGTCGGAAGACTCTGTTTGGAATAGGCGCATACCACCAACATTAAGCATTGGAAGAATAGCTACCGCCATTACAATGAATCCAACCCCACCAAGCCATTGCAGGGTCGAGCGCCATAGTAGAATACTTGGTGCCATATCATCTAGTCCGCTGAGAACCGTTGAACCTGTCGTCGTTATGCCAGACATTGTTTCAAAGTAAGCGTCAGTAAAGCTAATATGGTTGATGAACACAAAAGGCAGTGCAGCAAAGGCGCTGGCAATCGTCCAGACAAGTGTGGTGATAAGAAACATATCCCTCACGTTCATCTTAAACTGTTTACTACGGCCAAAAGTTAAACAAGCAAATGCCACTACGTGAGTAATAGCAACCGCTTGTCCAAACTCAAGAAAGCCAGCTGTACCAGTAAAAAGAGCAACAAGAGTTGGGATATACATAAACAGGGCTAGCTTTGAAAGCACTAGCCCTATTACAAATAAGATCGGTTTGTAGTTAACCATAATTACAAGAAGAACGGGCTCGGTTGGAATAAGCGTTCAACATCCTGAACGTATTTTTTATCCACTAGGAACATAACAACGTGATCATCCTGCTCGATCACAGTCTTATCGTGTGCGATGAGAACTTCTTCGCCACGAACAATCGCACCAATAGTGGTACCTGGTGGAAGTTTGATGTGTTGTACTTCTTTACCAACAACTTTAGAGGTAGTTTCATCACCATGAGCAATCGCTTCAATTGCTTCTGCTGCTCCACGACGAAGAGAAGATACGTTTACGATATCGGCACGACGAACATGGGTTAATAGTGCTGAAATAGTCGCTTGTTGAGGAGAAATGGCCACATCAATTACGCCGCCTTGAACTAAATCAACATAAGCGCCACGCTGGATTAGTACCATTACTTTCTTTGCACCCATGCGTTTTGCAAGCATGGCTGACATGATGTTTGCTTCATCTTCGTTGGTTACAGCAATGAAGACATCGACTTGGTCAATGTGCTCTTCACTGAGTAATTCTTGATCGGCTGCATCACCACAGAAAACAATACTGTCTTCAAGCAGTTCTGATAACTGCTCTGCACGTTTCATATTACGTTCAATGAGTTTAACGCTGTAGTTTTTCTCTAAACGTCTTGCAAGACCTGCTCCGATATTACCGCCACCAACAATCATAATTCGTTTGTATGGACGTTCTAGACGTTGTAACTCACTCATTACAGAGCGAATGTGGTTACTTGCCGCAACAAAGAAGACTTCATCATCCGCTTCAATAACTGTTGTACCTTGAGGTCTAATTGGACGACCTTGACGGAAAATAGCAGCAACACGAGTATCAATGTGAGGCATATGATCACGAAGTGCAGAAAGTGCGTTTCCGACAAGTGGGCCGCCATAGTAGGCTTTTACTGCTACCAAGCTGACTTTTTTCTCAGCAAAGCTAGCAACTTGAAGTGCACCTGGGTATTCAATTAGACGCTCAATATAACCAGTCACTAATTCTTCTGGTGCAATTAGGTGATCAACAGGAATAGCATCTGATTGGAATAAGCGGTCTTTTTCTTTTAGGTATTCAGGCGAACGAATACGAGCAATACGGTTAGGAGTATTGAAAATGGTAAATGCGATCTGACAAGCAATCATATTGGTTTCATCAGAGTTGGTTACTGCAACCAACATATCAGCATCTTGTGCTCCAGCTTCTCTTAAGGTATCTGGGTGACTTGCAAACCCTTGAACTACGCGTAAGTCGTATTTATCTTGTAACTCACGCAGTCGTTCAGAACTCTTATCAACAACCGTAATGTCGTTGTTTTCGCCAACCAAGTTTTCAGCTAATGTGCCGCCAACCTGCCCTGCACCTAAGATTATGATTTTCATACCGCTTGCTCGCTCGTATATAGATTATGCTTTCTGTAGAACAGCGTAGTAGAAGCCGTCCATATTTTCTTCACCAGGAAGAATTTGACGCCCAGGTTTTGCTGGATCAGTATTATCGATTAAAGAGGCATTTTCTGTGCGTTCTAAAAAGGCTTTTACTTGATCGCAGTTTTCTTGCGGTGTGATTGAACACGTCGCATACACCATGGTGCCGCCTGATTTTAATTGTAGCCACATAGCATCAAAGATTTCACTTTGCAGTTCAGCAAGCGCTTTAATATCCTCTGAACGACGTAACCATTTGATGTCTGGATGACGACGAATAACACCCGTTGCAGAACAAGGCGCATCTAATAAAATGCGGTCAAACTGTTCGCCTTCCCACCATTGTTCAGGATAACGAGCATCACCACAAATTACTTTTGCGGTTAAGTTAAGGCGCTCTAAGTTTTCGTACACGCGAGTTAAGCGTGTTTCATCACAATCGATAGCAACAACGTTTGTGTTTTTTGTTCGTTCTAAAATATGTGCAGTTTTGCCACCAGGAGCAGCACAGCAATCAAGGATTAGTTCACCATCTTGAGGTTGTAAGTACTCAGCAGATAATTGAGCCGCAGCATCTTGAACTGATACCCAACCTTGCTCAAAACCAGGTAATGTAAATACATCACGCGCTTTATCTAATAATAAAGCATCTGTTGCTTGGCTGTGTGGGGTTACTTCGATCTCTTCTTTTTCAAGTAGAGCGATGTATTCATCACGAGTGTGGTGTTGGCTATTTACGCGTAACCACATTGGTGCTTTGTTGTTATTGGCTTCAACAATCGATTCCCATTGTTCTGGGTACGCTTCTTTTAGCATTTTTAGTAACCAACCAGGGTGACCATATTTACCAGAGTCGTGACTGATTGATTTGGCATCCAGTTCTTCTTGATTACGTTGATAGCTACGAAGAACGCCATTAATTAAGCCACGTAGTTTTGGGCCTTTTAGGTTCTTAGTACCTTCAACGGTTTCGCCAACCGCAGCATGAGCAGGTATGCGCATGAAGCTTAATTGGTAAATACCGACTAAGATCAGATGGTGAAAAACACGTTGTTTTCCTTTTAATGGTTTATCCATTAGCGATTGAGCAACAGATTCCAAACGAGGAAGAAAGCGCAGTACGCCATAGCAAATCTCTTGCAGTAAAGCTTGATCGCGAGGTTTTATCTCGGCTTGAGCTTTTGGAAGTGCAGAAGAGAGAGAATGACCCTGATCGACAACTTGATAAATAACTTTTGCTGCCGCAGCACGAACGTTCATGTCATCACCTAAAATATGATTGGCAAAAATAAAATGGCAAATACAATATTTGCCATTTAAAAAAGTAAGGTGGCGATTATGCCACCTTTTTATATTTTGAAGAACTTAGTTAAGTGTATTACCCACTTCGAACCATTCTTTGCGAGAATTCAAGATATCTTGAACGCCCATCGCTTTTTTTCCAGGAACTTGCAGTTGTTCAAGTACAATCGCGTTTGAACCCGTTGCAACATAGATACCTGTTTTATCTGCTTGAATAATAGTGCCTGGCGTTGCATTCCCTGTGTATGTTTCTACACGAGATTGCCATACCTTAATCGCTTTATCTTCAACAGAGAAATGACTCATCGGCCAAGGGTTAAAAGCACGAACACAACGTTCAATGGCGTCTGCATCCATAGTCCAATCAATCTTAGCTTCTTCTTTGCTAAGTTTCTTCGCGTAATTAGCTAGTTCATCATTTTGCTTTTCAGCAACAGCAGTACCGTTCGCAATCGTAGATAAACAATTAACTAAAGCAACAGGACCAAGTTCAGCTAACTTGTTATACATTGATGCGCTGGTATCTGTCGCTTCAATTGGTAGCGTTGCAATGCTTAGCATGTCGCCAGTATCTAAACCGATGTCCATTTGCATAATGGTTACGCCAGTTTCAGTATCGCCAGCCCAGATTGAGCGTTGAATTGGAGCAGCGCCACGCCAACGAGGTAAAATTGAACCATGAACGTTAATACAGCCTAATTTAGGTGTATCAAGTACCGCTTGTGGTAATAGTAGCCCATAAGCAACCACAACCATTAAATCTGCATTTTGCTCGGCAAGTACTTGCTTTGCTTCGTCAGTTTTAAAGTTTTCTGGTTGGAACACGGGAATGTTGTGTTCAAGAGCCAGCTCTTTTACTGGGCTCGCCGTCAGCTTTTTACCACGACCCGCAGGACGATCCGGTTGAGTATATACGCCTATCACTTCATGGTGAGAGTCGATAAGTGCTGATAAATGGCGAGCGGCAAAATCGGGCGTGCCCGCAAAAATAATGCGTAATGGTTTATTCAAGTTGACCTCGGTATCTCTAATATCAATCCAAATAAGTAGCTTAGTAATTATTTGGATTGTTATGGCTAGTTTTTAGCGTTGAATTTTTTGATCTTCTCTAGCTTTTCTTTGATGCGTTTACGCTTTAACGGCGATAAGTAATCAACAAAAAGTTTGCCATCAAGGTGATCTAATTCGTGCTGAACGCAGATAGCTAATAAGTCATCAGCATCAAAGCCAAATTCTTTACCATCGCGATCAAGAGCGGTTACTGATACTTCAGCAGAGCGAGGAACCATCCCTTTTGCGCCAGGAACAGATAAGCAGCCTTCTTCAATACCATCATCGCCACTTTTTTGTGTGATAACAGGGTTAATTAATACCATTGGTTCATCACGAGTGTCAGAAACATCGATCACAACAATACGTTGGTGAAAATCAACTTGTGTAGCAGCAAGGCCAATGCCTTCTTCGTCGTACATGGTTTCAATCATGTCATCGATGAATTTTTGGATTTCAGGTGTTACTGCTTCTACCGGTTTTGCTACGGTACGTAGACGATCGTCCGGGAACGTTAAAACTTCTAATACAGACATAATTACTCTAAATGTTGAACTGCGCCGAAAACGGCATAAACCTAATAGCTCCAATTCTAGACATTTTATTAAGCAAATGACAGCATCGGTTCAAATGTCTGATAAGGAAAGCGGACCATGTTTAAAAAATTACTCATATTAACCTCGTTAACGGCAACGATGGTATTTTCATCTTCAGCTATTTCTAGCGAAGATAAGCTTATGCTAAAGAAAGATTACCCAACAAATTATACGGTTAAAAAAGGGGATACTTTGTGGGATATCTCAGCACTATTTTTAGATGATCCATGGTTTTGGCCTAAATTGTGGAAAATTAATCCAAGTATTAATAACCCTCATCTTATTTATCCAGGAGATAAACTAAGTTTAAGTTGGCACAATGGTAATCCTGTTCTTAGTGTTAAACCGCTGAAAAAATTATCACCTAAAGTTCGAACTCAGATTAAAGAACCAGTTCCAACACTTGCCCCCAGCTTGGTCGTCCCTTATTTACAGTCAGATAAGTTGATTGATAGTACTAACTATCAAAGTGCTTATCGAGTCTTGGGGACTAGTGATGGTAGAAAATTCTTAAGTGCTAATGAGCGCGTGTATGTAGATGCTGAGTTGTCGCATAAAGAGTGGGGAATTTATCGAGTTGTTAATGAGTTTACTCGTAATGACAAAAAACAGATGTCTTATGCTCTTCGATCGGTTGGAAGGGCTGAATTAGCAGAAAGCACGAATAAGATAAGTGGCTTAAGAGTGATTAAACAGCAACAAGAAATTGGGATAAACGATATAGTTTTGCCTTTAGGTAAGAATGATATTGAATCTGAATTAACAACAACATTTTATCCATCTACAGCACCAATTGACTTACAAGCTGCTATTTTAGGCTCAATTGATGGCGGTCAATATTTAGCGGTTAATCAGGTTGCTGTTATTAATAAAGGGAGTGAAGATGGCGTAATACAAGGAAGTATGTTCACGCTAAAAGAAAGTGGTCACGTTGTTCAAGGGGATAAAGGCGAATATCAATATGCAATTGATAAGGCAAGTAAAAAAGGCATTCAGTTACCACAAACAAATGTTGGAGAGTTGATTGTTATTCGACCTTATGAGTATTTTAGCTTAGCACTTATTACCAAAAGTGAAGCGCCAATACATAAGAGTATTATTGCCGTCTCTCCACAAGGTAATCATTAATATTTATGTCTACTTCTGAGTCACATTTATCTGCATGGTTGACGTTATGTTTTTGCCCTAGAGTCGGAGGGAAAATTATGACCCGACTGCTTGCTGTTGACTCTCCTGAAAATATACTGCAATACAGCAGCGATAAACTTCGCTCTCTTGGTTTGTCCTCGGCACAAATTACTTATCTACAAAAACCAATGAATGCAGAGGTTGAAAAGTGTTTAGAGTGGCAAAATGACAGTGATATTAATACTATTTTACCGCTAACTAGCTCTTTATATCCCAAGTTACTTTCAGAAATTAGTGCGCCGCCACCTGTGATATTTGTTAAAGGAGATCCGCTTACGTTATCAGAGCCTCAAGTTGCTATTGTTGGTAGTCGTAATGCTAGTTTGGAGGCGCTTGACTGTGCTAAGCAATTTGCAGGGTCTATTGTTCAACATAATTATGTGGTGACGAGTGGTTTGGCACTTGGTGTCGATGGATATGCTCATCATGGAGCTATTGAGGCAAAAGGAAAAACAATTGCAGTGCTAGGTTCAGGGCTAGATAAAACATACCCAGCAAAACATTGCTCATTAGCACAACGTATTATTGAACATGGTGCTCTTGTTTCTGAATTCCGACCGGATACCCCGCCAAGAGCAGAGAACTTTCCAAGGAGAAATCGAATTATTAGCGGTTTGTCTACCGGTGTTCTTGTTGTTGAGGCGGCAGAACGTTCAGGGTCGCTGATTACAGCAAGGTATGCAAATGAGCAAGGACGTGAAGTTTTTGCTCTTCCTGGATCAATACAAAACCCGACAGCGAAAGGAACAAATGGGTTAATAAAGGCAGGAGCAAAATTAGTCTCTTCTCCAGATGACATTTTTGATGAAATTGGAGCATTAACTGAGTGTGCAATATCTCACCAACCATCATTGTTTGAGCAAGAAGTTATCACAGAACAATTGCCATTTCCCGAAGTGTTCGCTACCGTAGGCAGTGAGGCGACGCCTGTTGATATAATCGCAGAGCGATGTCAGACGCCTGTACATGAAATCATGATGCAATTGCTTGAATTAGAGTTGCAAGGTTTCATCACTGCAGTCCCAGGGGGTTACATTAAAAAGCGGAGGGGCTAGCCATGATGGATGTTCTTATGTATCTATTTGAAACATATATCCATAGTGATGTTGAACTGAGTGTAGACCAAGAAAAATTAGAAGACGAATTACTTAAAGCTGGCTTTCATCAAGATGCGGTATATAAAGCATTAGATTGGCTGGAAGATTTAGCGCGCTTACAAGAAGACGATTCTTATACACACATAGAGCAAGGTACATCAACCTCTATGCGAATATACACGCAACTAGAAATTGATGGGATCGATACTGCTTGTCGTGGTTTTTTACTTTTTTTAGAGCAAATTAAAGTATTGACGAGTGAAACTCGAGAAATGGTTATCGAGCAAGTGATGGCTTTAGAAACAGATGAATTATCACTAGATGACCTGAAGTGGGTTGTGCTGATGGTGCTATTTAATGTTCCTGGTCAAGAGAGTGCTTATACGCAGATGGAAGAATTACTTTATACTGCAGATGTTGGTATCACGCATTAAGGTCTCATTTGAATGTCTGGAAAAATTGATAAACAGTTATTTAAAGCTCATGAACACGCTTTAGAGCATGAAAGCTGTCCTCAATGCAGCGGTGAATTAACGATTCGCTATGGTAAAAGAGGTCCGTTTTTAGGGTGCCAAAATTATCCAACATGCGACTATATTCGACCATTAAAAAGTAATGATGGGCATATTGTTAAAGAATTAGGGATCCCTTGCCCTGAGTGTGAAAGTGAATTAGTACTAAGGCAAGGCCGCTATGGAATGTTTATTGGTTGTTCCTCTTATCCTGAATGTTCGCATATTGAATCTTTAGAGCAAAAAAAAGAAGACGAATCGAAAGAATTAATTGAGTGTCCTAGCTGTAAGAAAGGCTTATTGCATGAGAAAAAATCACGTTTTGGAAAGGTTTTTTATGCATGTGATGGCTACCCTACTTGCCGGTTTGCTGTTAATCAAGAACCAGTAAAAGGGAACTGCCTGAAATGCAATTTTGCTTTATTACTAAAAAAAGAAATGGCCTCAGGAACTAAGATTGTTTGTGCAGATAAAAAGTGTGGCGTAACACAAGATAATAAAGAGTAACTCGAATTCCATTTATTAAAATAGAGAGAGTTACTCTTTAGATTTACACTCTTACGAAAGAACTCGGAAAACCTCACTATCTAATATGCTAGATAGTTTGATTAGCTCTTTTTGTAACTCCTCAGGAGATGAGGCACATACATTAATATGGCCCATTTTTCTTCCTGCTCTTTTTTCTTTTCCGTACCAATGAATATGGCAGTTAGGCATGGTCAATAACTCAGAAGGCAAAGTATCCTCACCTAAGATATTAATCATTGCCGTAGAGCGTAATAATGTAGAGCCTATCAATGGAAGATTACAAACCGCACGAATATGCATTTCGAATTGACATACATCTGCACCTTGTTGTGTCCAGTGACCTGAATTATGAACGCGTGGAGCAATTTCATTAACCAGCAACTTACCTTCGACGTCGAAAAACTCAATAGCCAGCACACCGATATAATCTAACTCATCAGCAATTGCTGAAAACATGCGATCGGCTTGTTCTTGTAATTCACTCGTACCTTCTAATGCAGTAGATAGAGCAAGTACGCCGTCCACGTGAACATTTTCAGTAAGAGGATAAGTAACCAGTTCCCCATTTTTATTACGAGCGCCAATGAGAGATACTTCACGATTGAAAGGAATAAATTGTTCGGCAACCATGGCTTGATTTGGTGTGCTCTGGATTAATTCATTCATTTCTTCCCAAATTTGTTCTATTTGAGATTGCTCTTTTAAGCGCCATTGCCCTTTGCCATCATAACCACCGAGTGCACTTTTTAATACCATTGGGATCCCAACAGTATCGATTGCATCTAGGAAATCTTGTTTTGAATTTATGATGTGGTATTTCGCATTGCTTACTTCAGCATTATCTAACAGAGACTTCTCTAATCGGCGATCTCCCCCTGCTTTAATTGCATTAGGGTTTGGTTGGAACTTACCACTTTGACTGCATGTATTTAAAATATCATGTGGGATGTGTTCGAACTCAGCAGTAATGACATCAACGTCGTTAATCGCTTGTTCTAATGATAAATCAATTACCTGCTGAGTTAGAGGGTGAACAATTTGTTTGTTATTCACATCATAAGCAATAATATCAATATTTAATGGTGCGCTAGCCAGTGACATCATTCGAGCTAATTGTCCTGAGCCTAAAACAAGAACTTTCATGATTAATCCTCTGATGGGTCTGGATTTTCTAATACCATTTCAGTCTGTTCTTTACGGAACGCTTCTACTTCCGCCATTACTTCTTCATTGTATGTACCAAGAATTTGAGCAGCAAGAATACCTGCATTTGCAGCGCCCGCTTCACCAATAGCAAGCGTACCAACAGCAATACCTTTTGGCATTTGTACAATTGAAAGAAGTGAATCCATACCTTTTAAAGCACGAGATTGCACTGGAACACCAAGAACAGGAATACTTGTAAATGCAGCAGCCATTCCAGGGAGATGAGCCGCACCACCAGCGCCTGCAATTATTACTTTAATACCACGATCTTTTGCTTGTGTAGCATAGTCAGCAAGCAGTTGTGGAGTTCTGTGAGCCGAAACCACTTTTGTTTCATAAGGAACATTAAAGCGATCAAGCATCTCTGCGGCTAGTTTCATTGTAGGCCAGTCTGATTTTGAACCCATGATAATACCGACTTTCATTGTGAACTCCTTGGATAAAGATATTGGCAATATAGAAAAAGTTGTAGGCATTATACGGTTATTTTTTGTTAAGGAAAACGTTTGCGTCAGTAAAAATACAAGTTATTCACGATTGTTGACAATTCAAAAAAGGAAAGCAGTTGTTTGATTTGAGTAGATCAATAGAATAGAAGATATATAGATAGAAGAGTGGTGTAAATGTGAAGAATCTAAATCAAGTCGTAGAAGCTCTAAAACGTGGTGATGTGATTGCTTATCCTACCGAAGGAGTTTTTGGGGTCGGTTGTGATCCAGATAATGAGCAAGCTCTTTTAAAGTTATTAGAGGTAAAAAAGAGACCACAAGAAAAAGGGTTGATTTTAATTGCGGGATCTATGGAGCAACTTGAACCATATATAGAGTTAGATGATCTTAGTTTAGATCAAATCAATGTAATTAAAGAATCATGGCCGGGGCCAGTGACTTGGATTGTCCCTGTTAGTTCTAAAACTTTACCTTTAGTGACTGGGCAATTTAGTAGCATTGCTGTGCGAGTAACAAATCATCCGCAAGTGAAAGCGATTTGTTCTGCTTTTGGAAAACCGATCACATCAACCAGTGCAAATTTATCCGGCCTTGAACCTTGCCGTAGTGTTGATGAAGTGGAATATCAATTAGGTGATAGCGGAGTTGTTATTTTTCAAGGTGAGATTGGTAATAGAACTCAACCAACAGAAATTCGAGATGCTAAAACAGGCAATACCTTACGCCAAGGCTAATGCATCAAATCTTTCTTTAAGGTAAGGTGAAATTAATTTTTACTTTCGTCATTATTTAAGAGGGAATTACGACATGGATAAGTATGCGGTTTTTGGTAACCCGATAAAACACAGTAAATCTCCATTTATTCATACCTTATTTGCTCGTCAAACAATGCAAAACTTAGAGTATCAAGCAATCGAAGCGCCAATTGATAACTTTGTTGAGACAGTCACTGACTTTTTCTCTCACCAAGGAAAAGGATGCAATGTCACTGTGCCTTTTAAAGAAGAGGCATTTCGTTTTGCAGATCAACTTACAGAAAGAGCAAAATTGGCAGGCGCTGTTAATACACTAAAAAAACTGGATGATGGGATTATTCTGGGAGATAACACCGATGGTGAAGGATTAGTCCAAGACTTACTGCAATACCAAGTATTACTTAAAGATAAGCGAATTTTGCTTTTAGGTGCTGGTGGAGCTGCTCGAGGTGTAATTCTTCCTTTATTAAAGCAAAACCCTACATCTATTACTGTCGTTAACCGTACTTATGAAAAAGCCCAAGAGCTTGCTGAATTATTTTCTCCTTACGGTGAGATAGAAGCGGCGATGATGAGCGAGGTTAATCACTCATTTGATGTTGTTATTAATTCCACATCAGCGAGCCTTTCTGGTCAGCTTCCCCTAATCAATCCAAGTATCTTTTCTAATAATACGATTAGCTATGACATGATGTATGGTTCAGGGAAAACGGTCTTTAGTCAGTGGGCATTGGATAATAATGCTTATCAGGCTTATGACGGTTTAGGTATGTTAGTTGGTCAAGCCGCAGAGAGCTTTACTGTTTGGAGAGGACTGCGTCCTGGAAGTAAGCAAATCTTACGAGAATTAAGAAAGAACTTAGAAGGTATGTAATGAATCAATCTATTATTTTCTCTGATGACTTATTAGTAGAGCAAGAAAAGCAGCAAGTTGTTTTTTCTGCTCAGCAAATGGGAAGCCTAATTAAGTGCTCGGTATCTTTTTTGTGGCTAACAGAAGAAAGCGGAGAAACAGTAAATACAAGTCAGCAAGCAGAAGAGGCATTTCTTCAGTTGCGTTTTGATATAGAAGATAAAGCAGAAGCATTGATAGAAGATGAAGAATTCAATGCTTCTGGTGGTATAGATATCAGTTAGTTTCTTCTTCTATATAGTCATTCTTAAATGAGACATAATTCATTGCCGATTTTTTAAGTGATGCTATTTCCTCTATAGATAGAGGGCGAACCTGTTTTACTGGGCTACCTATATAAAGGTGGCCTTTTTCTAATTTTTTATTTGGTGGAACTAAACTACCTGCACCAATCATGACGTCCTCTTCTATTCGTGCATTGTCTAAAATAATACTTCCCATACCAACTAGTACGCGATCTTCAATGATGCAACCATGAAGCATTACTTTGTGACCAATAGTGACATCATTACCAATGATTAAAGGTGCGCCTTTTGGGTTGTCTGTATTTTTATGAGTAACGTGAAGAACAGAACCATCTTGAATATTTGTTCGATCACCAATTGAAATATGATTCACATCCCCCCTTGCAACAACTAACGGCCAAACACTTGAATCTTCACCAATAGTAATGTCACCAATTAAAACACTCGATGAATCTATATAAGCAGTAGAAGAAACAGCAGGAAAGGTAGATTTATAGCGACGTAACGACGATTTCATATGATCTCTCTTAAAAATGATAACTTACTGTTAATAAAATGAAGGGAAAAAGCTAATTTAGCATTGATTTGTACGTACTTTAACCATAAAAACATAAATATCAAATAATCTTGAAAAAGAGCTTGCCAATGTGATCGAACTCTCTATAATGCAACCTCACTGACACGGAGAGCCCATCCCATAAGGGGTTAGCAATCAGAGTTAGTAAAGCGGTTTAGAATTAAGTTTTAAATAAGTGCTTGACACTGAGGCTTAAATCGATAAAATGACCGTCCTCTTCAAAGAAAAGCGAAATCGCTTTGAAAGTAGAAGAAAAGCTCTTTAACAATTTGAAACCTATTAATCTGTGTGGGCACTTGTGAGTTGATAATCACTAGTTTGCTTTTACTTTTCGAAGTGAATTCAAACAAAAATAATCAATGAACTGAG
>Ga0316197_10002257_pt1 | contig 13797 bp, 12 predicted proteins | sample OudBiesiAoxic_MG_FD_204939 | JGI IMG/M metagenome (GOLD analysis project Ga0316197, IMG submission 204939) | Coastal sediment microbial communities from Oude Bieten Haven, Netherlands - site A oxic | ecosystem: Environmental > Aquatic > Marine > Coastal > Sediment | place: Netherlands...
TGTCTTGCATTTTAGGCGTATCACCCAATATGCGAACGCCGGGTGCTGAGGTTTTTTGTACAGCTAATTTTAATGCGCGGTTTTGAATCACTAGGCTGCGTTTATCGCAGGCCCTAGCTATGCAATCGAGTAGTGATTCATTAAGTGGCTTTTCAAATAAATCATAGGCCCCTAGTTGCATCGCTTTTACAGCAATTGTTACATCGGCATAACCTGTTAAAAATATAACCGGAAGCTCACTGTCAAAGGCAGTTACTTGCTCAAGCAGTGTTATCCCATCCATTGTGGGCATATTTATATCGCTAAGCACCACGCCCATAAAACGGCGGTTGAGCTTGGTTAAGGCGGCGCTTGCATCGCTAAAACACTCAACTGTATAGCCTTCAAGGGTCAGTAATTGCTTTAATGAATCTCTGATCATAGCTTCATCATCAATAATAATGATGTGCTTACATGCTGATTGTTCAATCATCTGCTTTATCCTGCGTACTCGATAAGCTTATTATAAACTCAGCCCCCCCTTCCAATCTATTATGTGCACTTAAAGATCCGCTAAACGAATCAATAATTTGCTTTGATATAGATAACCCAAGCCCTAAACCATTACTTGCTTTAGTACTGTAAAATGGTTCAAATAAATTACCAAATGCATGTTGTTCGATACCCGAACCGGTATCTAAAATTGAAAGTTTTACGCGGTTATCAAAGCATTCAACCTTAAAGCTCAATTTACGAACTATTGCGCCATTCATTGCCTGGCTTGCATTAGTAATCAGATTAACCAGCACTTGCTCAAATTTAAGCGAATCTACCCATACAATCAACGCACCATCTATTTGAGGTGGATCTACTTGCACGTTATCTTGCTTTAATTGCGAGCTGGCTATCATTAAAGCGTTATTAATTAAACCCGCCAATGGGTGAGGCCGTAATTGAGTTTGTGAGGGTTTGCTAAAATGCTTTAACTGTCCGACTATTTTGTGCACTCGCTCAACAAGCCCTTCAACAACATTAAGGCTCTCAGCTAGAGCGCTATAGTTTTGCTTAGCTAACAATCTTTTAGCACTTGCAAGGTAAGTGTTAATTGCACTTAATGGCTGATTTATTTCATGATTAATGCCTGCACTTAACTGCCCTATTGTGGCCAGCTTAGCAGATTGCACTAGCGCAACTTGTGCTTTTTCAAGCTCTTGTGTTCGCTCAATTACTTTTGTTTCTAGACTGTGTCTTGAATATAAAAGTTTTTTATAGCCAGCAAAACGAGCCAGTAAGCTATAGCCTATAATAGTTATTAAACCGTAAATAACACTAACCCAAAATAATCGAGGTAATTGCGCCGAATTGACAGAGGTTACATCAACAAGCACATACATATTTGCGCTAAAATAACGCAGTGGTTTAGCTGCGCTTACATATAACTTTTTATTTATTTTATAATGCGTTATACCTTCACTAATATATTGAAATTGCTCAACATATGCAGGTTGATGATCTAAATACGCTCTGCGTAATTTAATATCACGACGCTGCGTTATATCAAACTCACTAAAACTATTTAAACGCCAAGCGGGCACATCCGACATAGCAATAACGTCATCAGCAAGCTGCAAGTAAAAATGACTCGCCATTGATGTATTTAAAAGCTCTCTATCATTTTCAAATTTACTTACATTAACCTTTAATACCACAACACCTACCGCTTTGTTGTCATGATAAACTGCTTGTGAAAAATAAATTCCTCGCTCTTTTGAGCGCATGCCTAAGGCAAAATAGGCCACTTTTTCGCCTGCAAAGGCACGTTTAAAATAAGGTCTAAATGCAAAGTTACTACCTAAAAAGGTGTAATCAACTTGCCAATTGCTACTCGCTGTAACCTCGCCTTGAGTATTAAGTACAAATATATCAGAGGAGCCACTTGCCTGTTGAATGTCGGCCAAGTAGTTATTAATAGCGTTGTAATGTTGTTGCTCACCACTTACAAAATCAATCATTAACTGATTGTAAGTGAGCAGTTGTGGAATCGCAGAAAAACGAGCTAGCTCTGTATCAATATAATTATTTAATTGAGTAATTTGGCTTTGTGCTTGCACCGTTGCTTTTTCAATATCGTTAGTGCGGCCTACCCAAAATGTAACAACTAAAATTAATACTAATAATAAACATACTGTAATTATTTTTTTAGAAAACGTAAACATGGCCTGCCCGAGAAATAGCCTAAAAATTTAAGGCAGCTAGTGTAACGACTTATAGGACACAGAGATATAAACTTTTTGTTAACAAATGCATTTATACCAATCTGCTTATATATGAGGTCTATTTAACGTTAAGAAAATTACGCTAGAACTAGGCAAAAATTTTTGTATCTAGTTGTTCTAAATAAAAAATTTTTAACGACGTTATAGTGCAATTTAATTCGTTAAATTGATCAAAGATTTATGCTGGTTGGTATTAATTATACTTACTAACTAAATTTAACCCTAAAAGCAAAAAACACCGCAAACAGTTATGTTTGCAGTGCCTAAGATGTAGAGCAAAATTAATACTTTATTAATTTGTAGCTAAAGTTGATCTGTTTTTTAAGTATTTGTATAAACCGATTAATGATGCGGCTATCCAAAATATTTCAATCACAAAGCTTGCTAAATTAAAGTTATAGCAAAGGCTAATTAACAATAAAATCGCCCCTGTTAAATTCATCATATTATACGTTAGGCTAGCTGGAGACGTTTTACCTAGCTGCAGTAAGAAAAATGAACCAACTACTAAAAAAGTACCTGTCATGCCTATGATATCAAATAAGAGTGCTATCACGAAACTATCCTTTATCCATTTTTAAAATAACCCAATAAACTGGCCCAATCCATGGGGAGGGTGTTTTTTCATTCATTGAAACAGCAAACCGAGCGATTCTATCAATATGGTAAATTCTAACAAGGCCATATGTCCGTATGGAGAAGGCTTTACTTCAAAACTTTATTTAAACGTTACTTTTCCGCCGATAATTTTATAGGCTGGTGCACCACGAATAATAGCTTCTCGGGCAAATGGACGGCTACAGTTAGGGCAAATACATGGCTCACTTGTAAAGTCTTGACTAATACGCTCTTTAAAACACTTAACTAATGCCCCTTTCCCTCCTTTTCGGTATTTAAATAACGAAGCTTTACAGGCTGAGCAAAAAATATCGACCGTTTTAGTAGGGCCTTTTTTATTAGGTTTTGCCATTACGTCCTACTGGATTATAAAAAGTAATTAACTATGATATCAGTTTAGATAGGTAAAGGTTACAACAGGAACTTAGAATTTTTATGCGGTATGTTTATTGAGAATAAGCTCATAATAGTTTTGTGGCTATAAATAAATACAGCCTAATCTTTAAAAAAGAAGCGGTTTAATTGAGATGATAATACATTCATATTAAAAGGTTTAATTATAAATCCCGACACTTTAGCTGCAATAACTTGCTTAACTTTATCTGTACCATCTTCACAGGTGACCATCAATACAGGAATATCAGCAAGAGCTTCATCTTTTCTAATATTTGCGAGTAAATCAACACCATTCATTTTTGGCATATGGAGGTCTGTAATAACCAAATCAAAATGCTGATTGTGTAAAAAAGCCAAAGCTTGCAATCCATCAGTGGCTTCAACGATATTGCTATACTCTAGTTTTCTCAACATATTAATTAATACATGACGCATAAGCGGCATATCATCAACAACTAATATTTTCATTAATACCTTTACCAATCATGTAAATGGAGATTATATAAAACTACTCTACTCGTAGATAAGAATCAAATTAGGCGTTAATGGTTATTAAAATTTTACGGCCATAGCCCTAAAATAAGCCCCATTAACGAAAACTGTAAAATGTGATACCCCCCGTTAATTAAAAAAAGCTTTAAAGGACGTTGCTCAAATATATAACTTAATCCTAATGAACTGCCAATCCAAAAAAAGCCGATAATAAAGCCAGTCCCTATACTTTCACCTAAGCTTGCGTCTTTACCTAAAAAAAGAGACAGCATTAAAGCCGCTATAAACACTAAAAAAAAGCTGCCGCCAAATATCAACTTAGGATTAGCCGACTGCAAATCTTGGTCGGTTAAGCCAATACTTTCTAGCCATGCATTTTTAAATAAAGCTTTTGAGTACCATACACCGCCAAGCATAAAAGATGAAAGTGCAGCTACAAGTATTGCAAAATAATCAACATCTAAAAGGTTCATACAAACAGCCGTATACAAAAGTATAATACCGTTTAGTATTAAATATTAACGGTATAAAGATACTCTAAATGTAGCTACAAATAGGGGATTGAGCAAATGGCTTAACTTGAATTAATTACCTGTACAGAAGGTAATTATACAAAATAAAGTCTATAAATCGCCAAATTTAGCGTTAGTCAATACAGCCAAATCAGTTGGTGAGAGTGCAATTTCTAAGCCTCGTTTTCCGGCGCTCACATAAATAGTGCTAAACAGTGAAGCACTACTATGAATAAACGTAGTTAGACGTTTTTTTTGCCCAAGAGGACTTACTCCACCTAAAATATAACCCGTGCTAGTTTGGACTTTTTGTGGGGCAGCCATCACTACTTTTTTAGTACCACATAATTTTGCTAGCTGTTTTAAGTTAACTTGTTGAGAAACAGGGGTGACAGCAACAATTAGTTGGCCTTCGTGCGTTTCAAGAACGAGAGTTTTATATACCTGAGCACTATCTAAATTTAACTTTTCAACGGCTTCAAGCCCATAATGGCTATTACTTGCATCGTGTTCATAGCTGAGCACTTCAAAGGGAATTTTTTGTTTTTTTAATAGTTCGATTGCTGGTGTCATAATCATTTATCATATTGCTGAATTAATATTAAAGTAGCACAATTTTAAGCAAAAAAAACGACGCTAAAAGCGTCGTTTTTTGTTTATAATAATTTAAATTTATTTAGTTAAATCATCAAAAAACTTTTTAACACCGTCAAAAAAGCCTTGCTCTTTAGGACGGTTTTTTGAGCTATCTGTGCCCATGCTTTCATCTAATTCTTTAAGTAATTCACGTTGACGCTCATTCAAATTAACTGGCGTTTCGATTACCACTTTACAAATTAGATCGCCTTGAGCGCCACTGCGTACTGACTTAACACCTTTACCACGCATACGGAACATTTTGCCTGTTTGCGTTTCAGAAGGTATTTTAAGTTTTGCACGACCATCAAGTGTTGGCACCTGAATTTCGCCACCAAGGCCTGCAGTTGTAAAGCTAATTGGTACTTCACAGTATAAATTGTTTGCTTCACGTACAAATATTTCATGCTCGCGAACCGATACTTGCACATACAAGTCACCCGATGGGGCGCCATGCATGCCTGCTTCGCCTTCACCTGTTAAGCGGATACGATCGCCTGTATCAACGCCAGCTGGAATTTTAACTGAAAGCGTTTTAGTTTTTTCTACGCGGCCTTGACCATGACACTTGTTACAAGGATCTGAAATAATCTGACCTTGTCCCTGACACGTTGGACATGTTTGCTGCACAGCAAAGAAACCTTGGCGCATTTGCACTTGGCCAGCACCATGACATGTAGTACATGTTTTAGGTTTAGAACCCGCTTTAGCACCGCTGCCATCACACGGCTCACAGCCAACCCATGTAGGTACTTTAATTTCAACTTCTTTACCACGAACCGCTTCTTCTAAGCTTAAGTCCATGTTGTAACGTAAATCAGATCCTCGTTGCTGACGAGATTGACGTCGGCCACCGCCGCCACCAAAAATATCACCAAACACGTCGCCAAATACATCACCAAAGTCGCCATGGCCGCCACCAAAACCACCGTGACCACCGCCGCCACCTTGTTCAAATGCTGCGTGACCATGTTGGTCATACATTTGACGTTTTTGGCTATCAGTTAAAATTTCGTACGCTTCTTTAACTTCTTTAAACTTTGTTTCGAGATCTTTATCGCCTGCGGTACGATCTGGATGATATTTCATCGCTAAGCGTTTATACGCCTTTTTTATGTCTCGCTCACTCGCATCTTTGCTTACGCCGAGGACTTCGTAATAATCGCGTTTTGACATATCTATCACACTACTCTTTTCTGTTTACAGCATAAGCTGCAGGATAAACCGATAAATCGCATCGATTTATCATTGAATTTTTGAACCTTAAACACATGCAAAAGGCGCGACAAGCTATTGCTCGCGCGCCTCAATTGTTCATCCTAACCTAAACACCTAACGTAGTTAAGTGTTTTTGGTTAGCGAGAAGCGGTAGCAACAATTACTTGTCGTCTTTCACTTCTTCGAACTCTGCATCAACAACGTCGTCGTCTTGCTTAGCTGATTGCTGTTGCTCGCCTGCATCTGCTGAACCTTGCTGTGCTTTTGCTTGGGCAATTTCCATCAGTTTTTGAGACTTTTCAGCAAGAGCTTGAGTTTTAGCTTCAATCTCTTCTTTATTGTCGCTCTTAATTGCAGCTTCTAAATCTACAACAGCAGCTTCAATCGCTTCTTTATCTTCGCTTGGTAGTGCATCGCCAGCTTCTTCAATTTGCTTACGAGTACCGTGAACTAAAGCATCAGCTTGGTTACGAGCAGCTACAAGTTCTTCAAACTTTTTATCGTCCTCAGCATGTGCTTCTGCATCACGAACCATTTTTTCAACTTCTTCATCGCTTAAGCCAGAAGATGCTTGAATCGTAATTTTTTGCTCTTTACCTGTATCTTTATCTTTAGCAGATACATGTAAGATACCATCAGCATCAACATCAAATGTTACTTCAATTTGCGGTGTACCACGTTGTGCTGGGCGAATACCTTCTAGGTTAAATTGACCTAAAGATTTATTATCGCTTGAACGTTTACGCTCACCTTGTAACACGTGAATTGTTACAGCAGATTGGTTGTCTTCAGCTGTTGAGAATGTTTGCGATTTCTTAGTAGGAATCGTCGTATTTTTCTCAATCAATGCAGTCATTACTGAACCCATTGTCTCGATACCTAGAGATAATGGAGAAACGTCTAGTAAAAGTACATCTTTAACATCACCCGCTAATACACCACCTTGAATCGCTGCGCCTACTGCAACTGCTTCATCAGGGTTAACGTCTTTACGTGGCTCTTTACCGAAGAAATCAGCAACCGTTTTTTGTACTAAAGGCATACGTGTTTGGCCACCAACAAGGATAATGTCGTTGATGTCGCTTACTGATAAATCAGCATCAGCAAGTGCACGTTTAAGCGGCTCTAGAGACTTCATTACTAAATCTTCAACTAGTGACTCAAGCTTAGCGCGTGTTAGTTTCACGTTCATGTGCTTAGGACCAGATGCATCAGCAGTTACATACGGAAGATTTACTTCAGTAGACTGTGCAGATGAAAGTTCTATTTTAGCTTTTTCAGCAGCTTCTTTAACACGTTGCATTGCAAGAGGATCAGTTTTTAAGTCTAAGCCTTGATCTTTCTTGAATTCAGCTACTAAGTAGTTGATTACGCGGTTATCGAAATCTTCACCACCTAAGTGAGTGTCGCCGTTTGTAGCAAGTACTTCAAAAGTGTGCTCGCCTTCAACTTCATCAATCTCAATGATTGATAAATCGAAAGTACCGCCACCTAAGTCATATACTGCAACTACGTTTTCGCCACGGTTTTTATCCATACCGTAAGCAAGTGCCGCAGCAGTTGGCTCATTAATAATACGTTTAACTTCAAGACCCGCAATACGACCCGCATCTTTAGTTGCTTGACGTTGTGAATCGTTAAAGTATGCAGGTACTGTGATTACGGCTTCAGTTACTTCTTCACCTAAGAAGTCTTCAGCAGTTTTTTTCATTTTTTTCAGTACTTCAGCAGAAATTTGTGGTGCAGCGCGTTTTTCGCCGCCCGCTTCTACCCATGCATCGCCGTTGTCAGCTTTAACAATTTTAAACGGCATGATGCCGATATCGCGTTGTACTTCTTCGTCTTCAAAACGACGACCAATTAAACGCTTGATTGCAAATAATGTGTTTGTCGGGTTAGTAACCGCTTGACGTTTAGCTGATTGACCAACTAATGTTTCACCGTCTTGCGTATAAGCAATAATAGACGGGGTTGTGCGATCGCCTTCAGCGTTTTCAATAACACGTGCTTTGCCACCATCAAGTACTGCAACACAAGAGTTTGTAGTACCTAAATCGATTCCGATAATTTTACCCATGAAACTTCTCCAACTTCAATATTCGTTAATACGTTCGATGACTTAGTTAATAGGGATGCTGCAAACTTAATTCAACTGTAAAAATGAAAAAAAATTCATTTTTTGTGATTTATTTACAAAATAACCCTAATAATTGTAAGGAATGGTGATTTTTACACCGCCAGAGAGGTTTTTAATTACTGGTCTGACTAGTTGGGTTGTGTTATAAATTTATTAAATCGCACTTTAAAAGGACATCCACATGCATTTTGAGCAATTACTTCAACAAGCCGCAAATCTTGGAAATTCAGATAATATCGAACAATCAACTAGCACCATGCAATTTCCAGAAAATTGGTGCCAAGGCAGAACCGCGTTTGGTGGCCTTTCTGCTGCATTACTTTATCAAGCAATTAGAGGTAAGGTAACGGATGATCGTCGCTTACTCTCTCTCAGTACTAATTTTGTAGGGCCATTACTGGCCGATACTCCTTTTTCATTGTCGGTTGAAATACTACGCCAAGGTAAAAGTAGTACACAGGTATTAGCCAAAGCGATTCAAAATGAACAAGTATGTGTAATAGTACAAGCGTGTTTTGCAAAAAGCAGAGACTCGGGCATTAATGTGCCTGTTTCAAAGTCATTAGGCTTAAAGCCGGTAGATGCGCGTCATACATTACCTTTTATAAAAGGTCAGATGCCTGAGTTTTTTCAGCATGTTGATTTATGCCCCCAACAAGGTGGTATGCCATTTAGTAGTGCAGAAACGTCTCACCTAGGTGGTTGGATGCGCTTTAAGCATACGCCAGAGCAAATAACAGAGGCACATGTTATTGCACTTACCGATGCATGGCCGCCAACCCTCTTGCAAATGTTCAAACAACCTGCGCCGGCAAGTAGCATGTCGTGGTATTTAGAGTTTGTACAAGAGCCGAACTTAACTCCCGGCGAATGGCTAGGTTTTGAAGCAATGACACATCATTCAAAAGATGGTTACGGTTTAGAAGATGGCTGTATATGGTCACAATCGGGTGAGTTAATAGCCCTTACACGCCAAACAGTCGCTTTATTTGACTAAAAGCACGGCCAAACAATATTAAATTGTTTGGCCATTAAATGCTTATTAGCTGTTCGCGTTGTATTAATGCATTAAATATTGCAAAATTGGAGAAATTTTCTTCATGCTTGGTATTAAATTGCAAACTGTATGCCCCTGCTGCGATCTGATCATAGATATACCTCGCATAATCGCAAAACAAATGGCGATATGCCCGCACTGCCACCATAAACTTTGCGAAGCTGATGTTAATCACGACAGCCGAATTGTCGCACTGAGTTTTAGTGCCCTACTCATGCTACTTAGTAGTATGTTTTACCCGTTTATTTCTTTTAGCAGTAGTGGTATTACTCAAACAATTACTCTGCCCGATGCTGCCCGAATTTTATTTAATTATGATAGTGAACTGCTTGGCTTATTTATCGATTTGAGCATTATTGCTCTGCCTATGGGTTTGCTTCTTATTTTAATTCCTTTGCATCTTGGCCTTTTAAAAACATTACCAGAGGGGATTGCAAGGCGACTACTAAAGTTCACCCTTGCGTTAGAGCCCTGGATTATGTCGGAAATATTTTTAATCGGTGTACTGGTTAGTATGGTTAAAATCATGTCGCTGGCTGATATTAGTTTTGGTACTAGCTTTTGGGCTTATGTGGGGTTTGTTATTTTATATATAGCGGCGCTTGTTCACTTAAACCGCCCACGCTTGTGGGCTCAAATAAAGCCTGTAAAAATACTCGAAGGCGCAGAGCATGCTAAACGTGCAATAGATGAAAATATTAAAGCCTGCCATGTGTGCCATCAACTTTGTACGGGTAATATTTGTCAGCGTTGTCATACTAAAACACACGTCAGAAACCCTTATAGCGTACAAAAAGCAGCAGCTTGGCTAATTACTTCTGTTGTTTGTTATATTCCAGCTAATGTTTTACCTATTATGCACACCACTAGCCTTGGGGATGAATCACCTTCAACTTTAATTGGTGGCGTAATTACACTTTGGAAAAGTGGCTCCTACCCTATTGCTGCTATTATCTTTTTAGCCAGCGTAGTGGTGCCACTTGCTAAAGCTTTTGTGTTGAGCTTTTTATGCTTTATGGTAACCAGGCCTGCAAACAGACACACTAAAAGTTATACACGAATTTATCAACTGACAGAGTTTATTGGCAAATGGTCGATGATAGATGTATTTGTGGTGGCAATTTTAGTTGCCTTAGTTCAATTGGGTAATTTAATGTCAGTAACACCAGGATTAGGCATTGTATTTTTTACAGTTATGGTAATATGCCAAATGATGGCTGCCCATGCCTTTGACCCACGTTTATTGTGGGATTCACCCAAAAATAAAAAATCAGAGAACAAAGCATGACCGAAACTGCCGAAATAACAAAAGAACCGAAAATTTCCGCTATCTGGATTATTCCGGCAATTGCGCTGTTAGTAGGCATGTGGATGCTATACCAATACCAAGCTAATAAAGGCCCTACTATTTTTATCGAAATGCCACAAGCCGAAGGCATTATTGCAGGTAAAACTGAAATAAAAGTACGTAGCGTAAAAATAGGCCAAATTGATCATGTTCGACTATCAGATACCCAAGACAGCGTTATTGCTCGAGCGCAAATAGACAAAAACTACAATAACTTGTTAACTGATGATGCGAAAATTTGGGTCGTAAAACCACGCATTGATGAAACGGGTATTAGCGGAATGAGCACGCTATTGTCTGGTGTATATTTAGAGTTTTCGCCAGGTGAAAGTAAAGAATTAAAAGAGCGCTTTCAATTACAAGATGAACCCGCCCTTATTGGTAAAGATGTAAAAGGCGGCCGTTTTAAATTAATGAGCTACAGCGCTGAAGTACTTGATGTAAGTACCGGTATATTTTTCAAAAACTACAAAATAGGTCAAATAGAAACCGCCACTTTTGATTGGGAAAACCAAGCAATGAAGTACGGCGTATTTATTAAAGAACCATATCAAAACCTCATCACCAAGAACTCTATTTTTTGGGTAAATGCAGGAATAGAAATTGACCTGTCTGCCGATGGCATAAATATTAATACAGGTTCTTTAAGCAAGCTTTTAAAAGGCGGTATTTCGGTTGGCTTACCTGAGCAACAAGCCCCTGGCGATATAGCTGATGATGGGTATAGCTTTTCACTAAGTCAAAGTTACAAAGAAGCACTTGAGGAGCGTTTTTACGATTTTGATTACTACCTAATTGAGTTTGAACAATCAATTAGAGGGTTACGCCCAGGTGCTCCAGTAGAGTATAGAGGTATGCGCGTAGGTACAGTGGTAGAAGCCCCAGCCAATGTAATTATTGACGGTAAACCTGCACACTTTAGAAATAACAGCACCGCTGTGCCAGTATTAATAAAAGTTGAATACGGACGCTTGTATCACGATAGCGCTTCAGCTAAGGAGTATTGGCAAGGCAGTTTAAAAGGCTGGATTGAAAGTGGTATGCGTGCGTCGTTAAAGCCAGGTAATTTATTAACAGGTGCTGTGTATGTTGATTTTGATATATACCCCGATGCACCACAAGCGCAACTAGGTAAACTTGTACAGTATGATGTTTTTCCGAGTATTTCTAGCGGCATAACCGTATTGGCAGACCAAGTCTCTGACGTACTTAATAAAGTAAATAACTTAAAAGTTGAAGATAGCTTAGAACAAATGCAAGCCACATTTACCGATTACCGAGCGCTTGCTAATGAAATGCGAGAGCTGCTAAGCCAAAAAGATACACAAAACTTACCAGGCGACTTTAATCGTAACTTCGAAAAAATGACAAAAAGTATGGAGCAATTTGAAGTAACCATGCGCCAATTTGATAAAACCATGGCCAGTTACCAAGCAGGCTCTGAGCTTCATCATCAAATACAGCAAACGTTAAAAGAATTTAAACGTTTAAGTGAAGGTCTACAGCCACTTACTCGGGGATTAAACGAGCAACCTAATATGCTAATTTTTGATAAATCATTACCAGCAGATCCAAAACCAAGGAAGCAATAATGAAATCGTTATTTTTAACTGCAAGCTTATTATTACTATTGGCAGGTTGTAGTTCATCAATACAAACTGCCACACAGTATTATCAGTTTGAGCAGCCTATAGGCGCATCGTCTCGAAACGTTGCAGATACAGATGCGCAACTAAGAATACAAACTGTTGTACTTAGAGGCGCTTTAAATAATTTGGGCATTGCTATGAAAATAGATAGCAACCAAATACATGCTGCTAATTACAACCTGTGGGGTGAATCACCTGATGTAATGCTTACAGCAACAGCCCAGCAAACACTTTTTAATGCTATGCCTAACTGGATGGTGATAAAGGGTTTACCGGTCATTACTGAACTCGATCAACAAACGTTTTATGAACTTGAATACGAAATTCACCACTTTAATGGCGATATGCAAGGTAACGCTGATATTTCAGGGCTTTGGCGTTTATATTACACACACCCTGAAACAGGCCGACGCCTAATAAGTATTCATAACTTTTCAAACGTAGTAGCTATTGATGATGACGGCTACGATGGTTTAGTTTCAACGCTTGAAGCAACATGGCTCAATATAAACCTAAATGTTGCAAAACAAATAGAACAAGCAAGACTCTAATCATTGAGTAAAAATACAAGCACGGCGGTTTTATCATCAATTACCGCCGTACCTTTCGCTTAAAACTCCTTATTTAATTATTTTCATCCTGCTCAACACTCCGCGCCACAAAAAAGTGAGCCATATGAATCACACTATTAAAGCCGCCTCTAATAAATTTTATCAATCATGTGTTTTTTTGTTGACTGAAATACAAAAGCAGATTATTTTTGCGCCGATGTTTTTACAGGCACAACAATAGCGGTTTGCACTCCTTGCACCGTCTGGCGCCAAAGCCAACGCGTTTCACTTAAGCTGCTATTTAACATAACTGTTTATGTGTCCCTCCCTCGCGTACAAAAGCAGTGACTTGGAAAATGATTTAACAACAAACTTATCATCTTCTTTGTTTTTGTATAAGCAGCTTAAAATTAATATTTTTTAATTTTTATGCATGCTTTTAATTTTGTGAATACTTAAATGCTTGAACCTTCTGCGTTGAGTTTACTACCACCGTTAGTGGTGGTTGTATTGGCTGTTGTATTACGCCGCCCTATTTTATCTTTACTTATTGGTGCTTTAGTTGGTTTAGTTATAGCCGATCCTGCACAGGTACTTACTAACTTTGCGAGTACATCGCTAAAAGTGATGACAGACGAAACTATTGGCTGGCTAATACTTGTATGTGGTGGCTTTGGCGCTTTAATCGCGCTATTAGTGCGCACAGGTGGCGCATCGGCTTTTGGCAAGTTAGCCCTTAAATACACTAAAGGTAAGCGTTCATCTTTGTTTATGACCTTTTGTTTGGGTGTAGTTATTTTTATTGATGACTACTTAAATGCGCTTACCGTGGGTGAAACCATGAAACGCATTACCGATAAATTTAAAGTGAGCCGTGAGATGCTTGCTTACGTTGTTGACTCTACTGCTGCACCAATTTGTGTACTTG
>Ga0316197_10002258_pt1 | contig 13796 bp, 13 predicted proteins | sample OudBiesiAoxic_MG_FD_204939 | JGI IMG/M metagenome (GOLD analysis project Ga0316197, IMG submission 204939) | Coastal sediment microbial communities from Oude Bieten Haven, Netherlands - site A oxic | ecosystem: Environmental > Aquatic > Marine > Coastal > Sediment | place: Netherlands...
CGCGTTCGCCTCCACCGGATCTGCGATGGCGAACATCGATCCTGATCGTCTCGATCAGGTCTGCAGCAACCTCATCGAAAACGCCCTGCGCTACACCCCCGAACACGGGACGGTGACCGTCACGGTTGAGACCGACGTGGATCAAGGGTCCGTTCGCCTCATCGTCGGGGACACCGGCCCCGGTCTCGACCCGGCCGACGCGGATCGTGTTTTCGAAAGACTCTATGTGCAACAGCGCTACCACCCGATCCGCCCCGAGGGCAGTGGACTGGGCTTGACGATCGTACGGGAGCTCGTGGACGCCATGGGTGGCACGGTCCGCGTAGAGAGCACACCCGGCGAAGGCTCACAGTTCATCGTCGAGCTGACGGCGTAGGCCGCGAGCGAGTGCATACTCCCATGATGCGAAAGCTCGTCGCTGTTGTGCTTGTCATGTTCGTTGTCGTGGGGTGCTCCGGCCCTGCCAACGATGCGTTTGGTGCCGACCTCTACTCGTCGTCGTGCGCTCATTGTCATGGGAGCGACCTCGCGGGCGGCATCGGTCCGCCGCTGGGCGCGGGTTCGAACGCTGCGACACTCACCGATCAGCAGATCGTCGACGTGATCCGCATCGGACCCGGCGCCATGACGTCGTTCGGGAATCGATTCACCGAAGCGCAACTCGACAGCCTGGTCGACTACCTGCGCACCGAGCAAGGGTCGTAGCGTTTCGTGATGCTCGATCGAATCCTTGCCGATGCCCGATTCCGCAGCGACCAAGCCGCCGCTGAATCCGCCGCGCTGGTCGAAGCAGCGGCGCGATCGCGGCCAGCGAGAGGATTCTCGGCGGCGCTCGCCCGGCCGGGGCTGTCCGTCATCGCCGAGGTCAAACGTCGGTCGCCTTCGAGGGGTGTGCTGGCCGCCGGTCTCGATGCAGTCGCGCAGGCGCGGATCTACGAGGATGCCGGTGCCACGGCAGTCAGCGTGCTCACCGAACCATCGCATTTCGACGGTTCCCTCGACGACCTCATCGCAGTGCAGGACGCCGTTGATGTCCCGGTGCTGCGCAAGGACTTCGTCCTGGACCCCGCCCAGGTGTTCGAGGCGAGAGTAGCTGGAGCCGATGCGGTGCTGCTCATCGTTGCGGCCCTCGGCGCCGATCTGCTTGAACGCATGATCGTGGCAGCGGCGGAGGCGGGTATCGACGCGCTTGTTGAGGTCCACGACCGAGAAGAGGCGGCGATCGCCCGCGCAACCGGGGCACACCTGATCGGCGTCAATAACCGAAACCTCGAGACGTTCGTCACTGATCTTGGTGTTGCGGAGGCGCTCGCCGCCGCGGTTCAGGGGGACGGGATCGTCACCGTGGCCGAGAGCGGGATCCACACACCGGACGATGCGGAGCGCATGAGGAACGCCGACTACGACGCGATCCTCGTTGGGGAGGCTCTCGTTGTTGCCGATGACCCCGCGTCGTCGTTGTCGAGACTGGTCGGCCGATCATGACGTGGGTCAAAGTCTGTGGCATGACGCGCGAATCCGATGTCGCCAACGCTGTTGATGCCGGGGCCGATGCTATGGGTTTCGTGCTTGCGCCCAGATCTCCGCGCGCAATCGATCGCCGGCGGGCCGCTGCTTTGATGGACGGGATTCCGGTGTTGCGGATCATCGTCACCGTTGACGCCTCCGCACGTGATCTGGAGGAGGCGGTCGAAGCGACCGGAGCCGACGGTGTGCAGCCGCACGGCCACTACGCCGAGGAGGCGGCCCAATGGGCGCAGGGATGCGGCTTGTTCGTGCTCCGGCCGATCCGCCGGGACAGCAGCGGCGGGTGGGACGATTCCGGAGTCCCGAGCGGTCAGATTCCATTGCTCGACTCAGCGACCGGCGATATTCACGGTGGGACGGGGCGCCCGCTCGACTGGAATCGGCTGGTGCCTCCGGAGCGTGGTTTTATCCTCGCGGGCGGGCTGAAACCCGACAACGTCGCCACCGCCATCGAGGCGGTGCGGCCATGGGGCGTTGACGCCTCATCGGGCTTGGAGTCTGCGCCTGGGATCAAGGACCCCGCTAGGGTCGCCGCCTTCCTGCAGGAGGCGAAACGCCAATGACCGGGCCAGACGAACGAGGACGATTCGGTGCCTACGGAGGCCAGTACGCACCCGAGACGCTCATGCCAGCCCTCGAGGAGCTAGAACGTGAGTTCTCGACCGCTTGGGAGGATCGCACCTTCCGTTTCGAGCTCGGTGAGCTGCTCTCCATGTATGTGGGCCGACCAACACCGGTCTACCACGCGAAACGTCTCTCAGAGCAGCTCGGACTCGATCTGTGGCTCAAGCGTGAGGACCTGGCGCATACCGGTGCCCACAAGATCAACAACACGATCGGCCAGGCGCTCCTCACCAAACGGATGGGGAAACCCAGGGTGATCGCCGAGACGGGAGCCGGCCAACACGGGGTTGCAACCGCGACGGCCTGCGCGCTCCTGGGTCTCGAATGTGCCGTGTACATGGGTGTCAAGGACATCGAGCGACAAGCGCTCAACGTCTACCGGATGAAGCTCCTCGGAGCAGAGGTGATTCCCGTCGAATCCGGCGCAGGGACGCTGAAAGATGCCGTCTCCGAGGCGATGCGCGACTGGGTGGGTTCCGTCGAGAACACCCACTACATCATCGGCTCGGTCGTCGGGCCGCACCCGTTCCCGTGGATGGTTCGTGAGCTTCAGCGGGTGATCGGCGAAGAGATGCACGAACAACTTCACGGCGCCGCGGAACCGGACGTCGTTGTGGCGTGTGTCGGCGGTGGTTCGAACAGCATCGGGGCATTCGCCACCTACGTTGACGACGATATCGAACTTGTGGGGGTGGAGGCCGGGGGATATGGACTCGAAAGCGGCCTTCACGGTGCCTCCCTCAGCGAGGGCACCCCAGGGGTCATCCACGGATCGTTCACCTACCTTCTCCAGGACGGTGAGGGTCAAGTCCTCGAGGCGCATTCCATCAGCGCGGGGCTCGACTACCCGGGCGTGGGTCCCGAGCATGCCGCCTATCGGGATGCCGGTATCGTGCGCTACGAGTCGGTGACCGACGACGAGGCCGTTGAAGCGCTCCACCTGTTGTCGCGGACCGAAGGCATCATCCCAGCCCTCGAATCCGCACACGCCATTGCGTGGGTCGTACGGGAGTCCGCCTCGATGGTCGGCAAGACCGTTGCCGTTCTGCTCTCGGGGCGTGGAGACAAGGACGTGATGCAAGTGGCGGCGCTCGATGACTGACTCGGGCGCCCAGAAACTGAGCCGGCTCTTCGAGAGAGTTCGATCGGAGCACCGAGCGGCGCTGCTCCCGTATCTCACCGCCGGGTTGCCGGACGCCGATACGTCGGCGGCGCTCTTCGAGGCAATGGCTGAAGCGGGCGCGGACGGGTTTGAGATCGGGATACCGTACAGCGATCCGCTGATGGACGGCCCCGTCATTGCCGAGGCGGGGGCACGTTCCCTTGCCGGCGGCACGACCTTTGCCACTGCGCTCGAGATCACGGGAAGGGTCACTCGGTCAACCGGGAAACCGGTCTTGCTGATGACCTACACCAATCCGGTGTTGCATCACGGAATCGGAACATTCATTGAAGAGGCGGGCGCGAGCGGGGCCGCGGGGGTGATCGTTGCCGATCTCCCGGTTGAGGAGTCCCAGCCATTCCACGATGCGGCTCGAAGTGCCGGTCTCGGAATGGCGCTGTTCGCAGCGCCGACGACAAGCGACCGTCGACTCGAGCGCATCGCGTCTGCCCAGCCTGCCTTCATCTACGGCGTCGCTTCGTTGGGGGTGACGGGGGAGCGGACCGAATTGTCCGACCGGTCACACCTTCTCAGCCAACGGATTCGCTCGATCACAGATGTTCCCCTCGTCATGGGAGTCGGCATTTCGACGCGAGCTCAGGCGACAGCAGCGGCCGGCGACGCCGATGGCGTCATCGTGGGCAGTGCGCTGGTTCGGCGTGTCCTCGACGCGTCCAGTCCATCCGAAGCGATCAGGTCGGTCGCCTCCGCCGTAAGAGATCTCGCCGCTGCCTTGAGGGACTAGCCATTTGTGACGCTCGGGAAACGGCCCTCAACTCGAGCAACAAGCGCGCCGGTAGTGGTCGAACACCCGTCGCAGGGGCACGGACATGGAAGCTGGTACCGGGAGTGGGACTCGAACCCACACGGGCTTGCGCCCAGCGGATTTTGAGTCCGCCGCGTCTTCCATTCCGCCATCCCGGCGCCGGGCCATGGTATCGAAGAGAAGTGGCTACAAGAATGGCGGATTCGGCCATAGAACGCGGCGGCCGACCACGCAGAGTGGGATGTTGGTGATCTGAGAGTGGTTGCACTGGTGGTATCGAGATGGATGCGTCTCACCGGCCGTGAACGCGGCGCCGTGATGGTCGAGATGGCCCTGGTGCTCCCGCTGCTTCTGCTGCCGATTGTCGGGAGTTTCGAATTCGGGCTCCTCTTCCACGAACGTCTGAACATCGCGTCCTCCGCAGCACGGACCGGTGCGACGATGGGTGACCGAGACGAAGCCGACTACGCCATCCTTCAGGCGCTCGAGGCCGGTCTCTACGAGCAGGTAGACACGTCCGTGATCATCCGGAGTCGAGATCTTCCAGGCCAACCCGATCACCGGGACGAAGCTGGGCCCGTCGGATGGCTACGACTACATCGGGGGCTCTGGCTGCAAGTGGGATCCGTGTCCGGATCTGGCGGCGGAGGGCCCCACCGGCAGTTGGCTTCCGTCGGCTCGTGACACGGTGCTCGACCCGGCCGGCGGGGGGTTGGATGTTCTCGGCGTTGAGATCACCTACCACCACACAGCGGTATCCGGCCTGATCCCCGGCGTTGACCGCGATCTCACGGAGCGCGCCCTTGTGCGCCTCGAGCCGAGCACGTTTGGGACGAGTTGATGAACATTCACATCCGCCGCCGGGCGACCGAGGTACGCAAGGAAGAATCCGGGGCCACCGTTGTCATCGTGGCGCTCTTGATGATGGTTCTGCCCGGAATGGCCGCATTCGCTCTCGACTTCGGCTGGCTCTACTGGAACGTCATCAAAGTCCAGCACGGCGCCGATGCTGCCGCGCTCTCCGGGGTGATCTACGAGCCGAACGACCGGGCGCAGGCCTACGTCCAGGTCCAGACCGCAACGGAGAACGGCTACAACCCCGCGGACGCCGGTACCTCTGTCGTTCCGGTCGACTTCATCGATGATCCGGCGGCCGTGGAGAATTCTCACCAGCTCCGGGTCACGGTGACCGATGCCGTACCAACGTTCTTTATGAAGGCGTTCGGAATCGACACGGTGTCGATCACCAAACACGCAGTCGCGGAGTACATCCTTCCGCTTCCGATCGGTAGCCCGGAGCACACGTTCGGGAACGATCCGGCGACCGGCTACGACCCGGGTTTCTGGGGGAACATCCACGGCTACTACACCGACATGAAGCAGGGCGACCGCTACTCGTCGCAGTGCTCGAATGGTAGAAACGGTTCGGGTTGCACTCCGGCGAACGACGTCCGGAGAGAGACGGTCTACCCGAACTCCCAGGACGCGACCGGCGGCTACCTCTACGGCATCGAGTTCGACACTGATCCGTCCAGCGTGACGGTGGAGATATTCGACGGGCCGATGACGAGTGGTGGCGGGGACCACTTCCTCACGGGGGACCAAGTACCCGGATACAGCGACGAAACCACGTTGCCAACGACGGTCTTCATCCTCTACGGGCCGGATCCGACGCCCCTCAACACGTCCGACAACGAGGTGCTCTGTACCGTCACGTACCCGCCTCGTCCGCCCTACTTCGACCCTACCGGTGATGGGAAATCGGACGACGCCGACGACCTGACCGGCGACGGAGTGCTCGACTGGGACGATCTCGATGAGCCGTACGTGGCAGACGGATCTGGGGGGCTCCTCGGTGGAGTGGCATCCCTCTGGGACGAGATGTGCCCCCTGGCAAACATGGACAGAGGTGCCGGCGTCTATCCGCTCCGGGTGTTCACGGTCGCCGACGGCAACATGGGGTTGAACCGCTGGTCGTTGCGAGCGAGCGGTGGTCCTGCGACCGCCAGCGTGTACGGACTCGGCGACATGGCCATCTACTCCAACGTGGATCCCAGCAAGGGCCTCACGGAGTTCTTCCTCGCCGACGTCATCGACCTCCACGCAGGCAAGGATCTCGTCATTGGCTTGTGGGATCCGGGTGATGCCGGCGGGAACCACTCCATCGACATCGTGAATCCGGCGGGAAACGTGGCGACGTGTTCGTGGACGTCGACCAATCCGTCGTATCCCGGTGCGGCGAGTGGGGCCTGCAACATTCCGACCAGTTCATACCGTTTCAACGGCCACCAGGTCGAGATTCGCGTCGAACTCCCGCCCGACTACGCGTGTGAACCCGGACCATTGGGCTGTTGGTGGAAGATCGAGTACCACTACCCGGGCACGACGAACGACACCACAACGTGGGAGGCGCGGATCGAGGGGAACCCGGTCAAGCTCGTCGAGTAGCGGGTCGATACTGAAGAACCGGTACCTCGGTGACGTGCTCCGGCAACGGATGGGCCTGGAATCCGAATCTGGCGACCTCCGTTTCGTGGTGTGCGTCCGGGGTATGAGGATCATCTGGAGGTGTGGTGGATCATGGCACGGCGCGAGGAACGTATCTTTCGCATCAACGACGAAATCGCAGCACTGCGCCGCGATGAACACCTCGCGTTCGAAGAGCAAATCATGCTCGGCCATCTCGATGACGACGCACAGCGCGACGCAGCCACCAGCGGGAGCCCGCTGGACGCCGCGGAGGCTCGGGAGACCGCGGGGGACGTTGCTCGGATGCAGGGGCACGTCGCCGACTTGCGGGCCGCCCGTGAGGGACTCGAGCAGAAACGCGACCAGATGCTGGGGGATCTCACCGTGTCGGCAGCGGAGTAGTCGGGTACGGACTACCAGAGACACGAGATCCGAGACACGAGACACGAGACGGCCGAAATCCGCGGTCGCGGATTTCCGATCTCACGTCTGAGCCTCCGGACACCGAACCACGAAACGGGGCGCTACGCTCGGTGAATGCGCAAGCTTGCCCTTCTCGACGGCCATAGCCTCGCCTACCGGGCGTTCTACGCGTTACCGAGTGATCTTGCCACGTCGTCCGGACTCGTGACGAACGCCGTCTTCGGATTCACCTCCATGCTGATCAAACTCATGCAAGACGAGCGCCCGGACGCGATAGCGGTTGCATGGGATGTACGCGGCCCGACGTTCCGCACCGAGGCCTACGACGATTACAAGGCCCAGCGAGAGAAGGCGCCGGACCTGTTCACGAGTCAACTTCCGTTGATCGACGAAGTCCTGGACGCGATGGACATCGAGCAGATCCGAATCCCCGGGTACGAGGCCGACGATGTGATCGCGACGCTTGCGACGCGCGGCCGTGCCGAGGGATGGGACGTTGTGGTGGTCACCGGCGATCGAGACGCCTTCCAGCTCATCGAACCAGGCATCACAGTCCTGTACACCGTCAGGGGTATTTCTGACATCGTACGGGCCGATGAGTCGTGGCTCACGGGGCGCTACGGCGTTGGTCCCGCTCAATATGTCGACTACGCAGCGCTCCGCGGTGACACGTCGGACAACCTCCCCGGTGTTCCGGGAGTCGGTGAGAAGACCGCGGCCAAGCTCATTGCACAGTATGGAAGCGCGGAAGCGGTGGTCGAGGCGGCCGCCGACCAAACACCGAAGCTGAGCGAGAATCTCGAGGCCTCAGCCGGCCAGGTTCTGCTCAACCGGCGCCTCATGGAATTGGTGCGCGACGTGCCGATCGAAGCGGCGATCGACGATCTTGTCATGGATGATCTCGACGGCGAGCGGATCCGGCCGGTGTTCGATGCGCTGGCCTTCCGCGGGTTGTGGGATCGGCTCTCAGACGTCGGCGGTATTGAAGCCGGCAGTGCAGATGAGTTCGAGATCGATGTTGTCACGACGGTCGATGCCGACCGGGTGGCAGAGGCCGTCGTGGGCCGTCCGGTGGCCATCGAACCGATATGGGACGACGGTGCGCTTGCCGGGGTTGTTGTCGCGGGATCGCCTGCGGTTCACGTACCGGTTGACGCACTCGACCCGCTCAGCGGGGCGGAGTCGATCGCAGGCCACGACATCAAGGCGTTCGTACGAGCCCTGATCGAGATCGGGCGGGAGCCGCCCCCCGTGTCGTTCGACACCGCGTTGGCCGCGTGGATAGCTAATCCGACGCAGCGCGTGCCCGACCTCGCCGATCTCGCATATCGCGACCTCGGATTGTCCGTCGAAGGCGCCACAGACTCCGATGTCGCATCACAGGGCGCATTCGACTTCGACGGGGGTGTCGACCTCGAGGCTGTCGCTCGTCGGGCTGTTGCGGTCGAGCGTCTGATCGAACCGTTGACGGGCCAACTCGAGGCGCGCGGTGCGATCGGCCTCTACGAGGACGTGGAGCTTCCCCTCATTCCGATTCTGGCGCGGATGGAGGTGGCAGGTGTTGGCGTCGACGTGGGGTTCCTGGGCGATCTGGGAGATCGGCTGCGTGAACGTCTTGCGGAGCTCGAAACGCTGATCCACGATGCAGCAGGCGGGCCCTTCAATGTGAACTCGACGCTGCAACTCCGCGAAGTCTTGTTCGATCGCCTCGACCTCCCTGTGCTGAAGAAGACCCCGAAAGGTGCACCATCGACGGACGCGTCGGTGCTTGAGAAGCTGCGCGACGAGCACGAAATCGTCGCCCATCTCTTGTTGTATCGCGAGCTTGAGAAGCTGCGGGGAACCTACGTCGAAGCGTTGCTGAGGCTCGTCGACGCGGACGGCCGGATTCGGGGCAGGTTCAACCAGATGGGAGCCGCGACCGGCCGGCTCTCACAAGAACAGCCGAATCTGCAGAACATACCGGTTCGGTCAGAGGAGGGGCGCGCGATCCGGGAGGCGTTCGTCGCGGACGAAGGGTGCGTGTTCCTGGTTGCCGACTATTCGCAGATCGAGCTGCGCATCCTCGCCCATCTCTCGAATGACCCGGGACTCGTCGATGCGTTCGATCGCGACCTCGACATTCACGCAGCGACGGCGGCGCGCATCAACAGCATCGACCCGGAAATGGTGACCGCCGATCAGCGCCGTACGGCGAAGATGATCAACTTCGGCCTGCTCTACGGTATGGAGGCCTACGGCCTTTCACAACGCCTCGAGATTCCGCGTGACGAGGCCCAGCAGCACATCGATACGTATTTCGCCCAGTTCGCCGATGTCCGCGACTTCCTCAAAGGGCTGGTCGAGGCCGCCAGATCAGACGGGTTCACCACGACGATTCTCGGCCGTAGACGGTACCTCCCCGAGTTGGCGAGCTCGAACTTCCGCGATCGTCAGGCAGGGGAGCGAATGGCGCTGAACGCCCCGATCCAAGGCTCCGCTGCCGACGTGATCAAAAAGGCGATGATCGAACTCGATCCGCAACTCGGGGCGTTTGATGCCCAAATGCTGCTCCAGATCCACGATGAGCTCGTTGTCGAGGTGCCCGTGGAGCATCTTGCCGACGTCGCGGACGTGACCAGAGATGTCATGGAGAGGGTCGTGCAGCTCAGGGTCCCCCTCAGGGTCGACGTTGCTTCAGGCCGGACACTCGCCGACTGCAAGACGTGACATCTTGCCTCTTGGGGGCAATTGGCTGTAGCATTCCTGACGGCTTCGAGCCGCGTCCCTTTCGCGCGCATCGAAGTGATCCACGTACACAGGAGTCGAACCCTTTCCATGACCACGAACGAGAACGATCTCGCCACCACCGGCGAGGAGCGTGCGGACGCTCCGGAGGACGCACTGCCCATCGAAGACGCGACCGAGGCTGTCGCCGAGGAAGCAGTGGAGGTGGTTGAGGCCGCAGCCGCCGAAGAAGCAGTGGCCGAGGTCGAAGAGGAAGCCGCCGCCGAAGTGGCTGGTGAAGCCCTCGAAGCAGAAGCGGCTGAAGAAGTGGTAGCTGACGTCGTCGATGGTGTTGTTGCCGACGCGTCGGCTGAGGCCGTCGATGCTGCCGAAGCTGAGGTGGCGCCGGAGCCGGCCGTGACTCCACGTGGGGAACGACCCGCTATCACGGCGCCGAAGGAGATCGCCGACCTCCCAGACGATCTCTCGGCAGACGACTTCGCGCGGGCCATTGAGCAAACGGTGTTCGAGTTCAAGGAAGGGGACATCGTCGGTGGGACGGTCGTCCGCATCGATCAGGACGAAGTTCTCGTCGACATCGGATACAAGTCCGAAGGTGTGATTCCCGCAAAAGAGCTGTCGATTCGCAACACCGCGAACCCGGCAGAGATCGTCACCGTCGGCGAAGAGATCGAGGCGTTGGTGCTCCAGAAGGAAGACGACAACGGTCGTCTGGTCCTGTCGAAGAAGCGGGCACAGTACGAACGTGCCTGGGGCCGTATCGAGCGGATCATGAACGAAGGGGGCACGGTTGCCGGTCCGGTGATCGAGGTCGTCAAGGGCGGTCTCATCGTCGACATCGGGCTGCGCGGATTCCTCCCTGCATCGCTCGTCGACCTGCGACGCGTGCGCGACCTGCAGCCGTTCATCGGTGAGACGATCGAAGCGAAGGTCATCGAGCTCGATCGCAACCGCAACAACGTCGTGTTGTCTCGGCGCGCCTACCTCGAAGAGGAACAGGCCGAGCAGCGTCACGCCTTCCTTGCCGATCTGAAGCCGGGTGACGTACGTGACGGTGTCGTTTCCTCGGTCGTGAACTTCGGGGCGTTCGTCGACCTCGGGGGGATGGACGGTCTTGTGCATGTCTCGGAGCTCTCATGGCAGCACGTGAACCATCCCGGCGAAGTCGTCAATGTCGGCGACAACGTCACGGTCCGTGTTCTGGAAGTCGACTACGACCGAGAGCGCATCTCCCTCTCGATCCGACAGACGACCCAGGATCCTTGGGAGCAGTTCATCGCGGCGAGCGACGCGGGCGACGTCCTCGACGGCGAAGTCACCAAAACCGTCCCCTTCGGTGCGTTCGTTTCCGTTGGTGAAGGAGTCGAAGGACTCGTTCACGTGTCGGAGATTGCGATGCATCACGTCGAGAGTCCAGAGTTGGAGCTTTCCATCGGGCAACAAGTTCGGGTAAAGGTCACTGAAATCGATGCCGACAGACGACGAGTGAGCCTGTCCATTAAGCAGGCACTCCCCGAGTGGGAGGAGCGCTCAACGTGGAGCGACCGCCAACCGAGCAAACCCCGTAGAAGGGAGTTCCAGCGTGAAGATGAAGCAGAAGCAGAGCCTTCATTCAACGCGGATGCCTCGCTCGAGGCCATCCTTCAGGAACTCAAAGAACGGGGCATCGGCCGAAGCTAGCCCAACAATCGTTGGTCTCCAGCTTCAGCCCAAGTCGGCTTTCGGTCAAGTCTTCGCTGCAGGTGTCCGATCCCATCGGGTAGATAGATTGACATCACTGTTGGGGAGGGCCAGCTGACATGGGACGTAGAACCATTGTTCTCGTTATCGCAATAGCGCTTGCCGCCGTTTCTGCGTTCGCCGTGTGGCGATACCTGACGACGGTCGAAAGCGACATCCGAGCGGACATTGCCGAAGTGCGCGTGTATCGAGCCACCGAGCTCATCGAGCCGAAGACAACCGGCGAAGACGCACAACCCTTCATCGAGGAGGCGCTCGCGCTTCGCGAGAATGTGGTATTCGAAGGATCCACCGTTCTTTGCGCCGGTCCGAAGACCGAAAACGAGGGTGAGGACCCGAACGTTTACGGCTGCCCCGAAAACCCGCGTGACCTGACGAACACCCTGGCGGGCAAGGTCGCTGCCGGACCCGTGAGCGCCGGCCAGGTTGTCACGACAGACCAGTGGGTGGAGATCACCGTGTTCGAGGACGTCAGCCTCTCCGAAGAGATCACACAAGGCAAGGTTGCTGTCGGGATCCGGCCGGACGATGTCGGTTCTGCCGGCGGATTCATCCGGCCCGGCGACTCCATCAACTTGATCGCATCGGCAACGCTTGAGATCAACAGCTTCCTCCAGCTTCTCGAGGACCCGGTCTTGCGTGAGGTCGTGCTCGGAGAAGCGTTGACCGGCACCGGCGGATCGTCGGAACCGAGTACGACGACGGTGACGGCTGAAGATGGCAGCGAAGTGACCTTCGAGGTCACTGAGGAAGACGATCCGATTGCCAACTTGGCCAAGACGTTCCCGTCCCAACTCGACTTCACACAGACGATTCTTCAGGACGTCGAGGTCATCGCCGTTGGCGACGACACACTCCCGAATCGGACGGGCACTGGGCTCACGCCGGTCGGGTCACAGGTGATCGTCCTTGAGGTAACGCCGGAACAGGCCGAGATTATCGAGTTCTCTCGTCAGTACACCTCGGTCGCGATGGCGTTGCTCCCGAGTGATGTCCCGTACACCCCATTCGAATCGGCAGGCGTGACCGTCGACGACTTGTTCACGCTCATCGATCGGATCGAAGCACAGGTGGAGGCTGCTCTTGGTGGCACTGGGAACTAGCAGCGGTGAAGACCGCACGGTCATGCTCGTGTCGAGCGACCAGAAGTTCGTCGAAGGCGCCTCGCGCTTCTTGAACGGACACAAGGTCCACACGGCACGCAATGTGACCGACGCGCAGCGACGGATGGTCGAAGACCACGTCGACCTGGCGGTCCTCGACGCATCGTACGCAACCGAGTCGGGTGTGATCGACGGGGGACAACTCCTGCAGGTCGATCCGGACCTCCCGATCGTCCTCGTCGCTTCGACGCTCGACATGTCGGTGCTGCGGGTCGCCTTGCGGATCGGGTACAAGGACGTCGTCGACGCTCCCGTGGATCGCCCGAAGATGGAGGCAATGCTCGGTCTCATTGAGGATCAGGCGCAGCGGGAGATTCTCAAGGAAGCGAAGACTCGGATCGGTCGGATCATCACCGTGATGTCGCCGAAGGGCGGCGCCGGCAAAACGATGACCACCGCCAACGTTGCCTTGCAGTTGGCGATGTGGGGCGATCCGGGCCGCGTCGTGGTCGTCGATGCCGATCTGCAGTTCGGTGACGTCTGCATTGCGATGCAGGTCGACCCGGTGCACACGATCGTTGAGGCGTCACGAGAGCTTGACGACCTCGACGAAGACCTGCTCGAGAGCCTTCTCTCGACGCATGCGTCGGGACTCAAGATCCTCGCCGCACCGCTCGAGCCGTCACTCGCGGACGAAGTCTCAACGCAAGCTGTCGTCCGGGTGCTTGGATTGCTGAAGCGGATGTTCGACTACATCATCGTCGACACGGCACCGTTCCTCGACGAACCGGTCCTCTCGATCCTCGAGCGGTCGGACGACGTCCTGCTCGTGGTGGATATGGATCTACCGAGCGTGAAGAACGCGAAGCTCGCCCTCGACACGCTCAAGCTCATCAAGTATCCGTTCGAGCGGATGAAGCTGGTGCTGAATCGCGTGAATTCGAAGGCGCGTCTCGACATCGGTGAGCTCGAACGATCGCTCGAATTGGAAGTACAGGCCGCAATCTCCTCAGACAAGCTCGTGCCGAGAGCCGTCAATGAGGGCGAGCCTGCGGTGTCCTTGTATCCGCGGTCACGAGTGGCGAAGGACCTTCGCGGTGTCGCCATGCTTGTGGTCGATGAGGAAGCGACACCAAACGCCGCGGTATCGGATGGACAGCGCAAATGGTTCAAGTAGTCATCATGCGCAGTGAGCGGTTGTCGAACTGGGAGGACACCAATGAGTCTCGCTGATCGAGTGAAAGCAGCAAAGGAA
>Ga0316197_10002259_pt1 | contig 13792 bp, 13 predicted proteins | sample OudBiesiAoxic_MG_FD_204939 | JGI IMG/M metagenome (GOLD analysis project Ga0316197, IMG submission 204939) | Coastal sediment microbial communities from Oude Bieten Haven, Netherlands - site A oxic | ecosystem: Environmental > Aquatic > Marine > Coastal > Sediment | place: Netherlands...
CAAGAAAAAAGTCGCTGTAATAACTATATACAGTGTGAATAACATTTGACCTAATCGTTTAAAAATAAACTTTCCCATTTCTTCCTCCCTTATTATTAAATTTTGCTTAATCTTTACATATCATTATGTATATGTATAACTATAAATATAGCACATAAATTTTAATAATCCAAATTAATTCACATGATAAAACCCGCATATTTATAACTCAAACGTATCGAAAACGTGCTGAAATACCATTTTTTCAATATATTTGTATCCGAAAAAGTAATTTCGTGATATTTTGAATGAATAAAAATTAATTTATTTTCGAATTATTTTCCCATATAAATTTTTAATTTTTCATAAGTAAAAATGTGAATTCAACCTAAAATAAATTTTATTTTTAGTTATTTTTATATAATCAATATATATTATAATTGATAAAAAACATAGAAGACTTGATTTTTAGTATAATGAACTTTTTTTAGTATTCTAAAAAAACCTCCTAAAAATTAGGAGGTTTTCATCTTTTTAATGAAATTTATATAGCTGCTATAACAGACACTTCTACCAAAAGAGATTCTCTGGCCATATTTGCTTCTACACAGGCTCTTGCCGGAGCAGTCCCTTCCTCTACCCAGTTGTCCCACATTTCATTCATCTCTTTAAACTGATCCATATCTTTAATATAAACTGTAGCAGAAAGAATTTTACTCTTATGACTTCCAATATCAGCTAGAAGCTGGTCCACCTTTTCCAAAGTTGTTTTTGTTTGTTCTGCCATACCCTTTGTTTCATCTTTAGGAACCTGTCCACATAAATAAGCTACATTATTATGAATCACTGCATGACTCATCCTTTTTTTTGTATTATGTCTTTTAATATCCATATTATTCTCCTTTTATTTCAATTTTAGTTTTGGGAACTCTTTTTTTAGCAGTAATCAGATGATAAATATAAAGTACAATACATGAAGAACCTATTCCAACTATTGTAAATGGTATAGGTGAATTTGTATAAAGATTGTATACAGTAAAACAAACTCCCACAATCATGGACAAAATAGCTCCTTTATAGTTTAATACCATTCGCTTATTTAAAATATACCCTAAATAAATTGGCCCTAAAAGAACTACCGCTGACAATCCATATGATAATATTAGCCATCTAAGGGCTTGCGGGTATAAAATCGCAAGAAAAGCTGCTAAATAAGTCACTACAACTGCTGCTATCCTCGTTACTAAAAGCTTATTAGTAAAATTATTTAAAGGCATTACCTTCTTAAAAAAATCTTCTGATACACTTACTACTACTGACTGTATAGACCCATTTACCGTAGATAATATGCTCACCATAAGAAATCCAGAGAAAAGTCCCATAAACCATTTAGGAAATTGAGACAAAAGCCATCCAGTAGCCATCTCGCCGTCCAGTCCAGGCATAAGACTCCTAACTCCTATTCCAGTTACTACAGACCATATTTCAACTATTATTATTATTACTCCTGTTATAATAAGACTTTTCTTCACACTTTTGGCGTCTTTAATAGCGCATATCCTTTGAATAGCCATCTGGTTTGTGATTCCCCCAGGAATTACAGACGTAACCCATAAAAGTATTGTCCCCCATCCAATAAGAGTCATTCCCTTTGGAAATTCCGTCATATCTTTAGGCACCCTAGAGATCATTTCCCCTACACTTCCATTCATTTTTATGAGGAAAAATAAAGATACTGTGGTTACTATCAGCATCATGCAACCAAAGAAAAAATCTGTCCATGCTACCGATGAAAGCCCCGCTGGAAGTACAAATATCAGACAAAGAGTAGCAAACCCTACAATCATATACTTAGGATCTACTCCAATTATAGGTGAAAACAACTTGGAAAAAGCTACCAGCTGTGTGCATAACCATCCAAAGGGTACTATTATTGCTGCTATGGTAGAGAACAGAGCTAAAACTCTGTTTTTTCCATAGAGTTTTTCCAAAACGTCAGGTATGGTATTAAAATTTTCTTTTCTCAACCAATCGGCTATGAAACATAGAACAAAAAATATACATGCCATTATGAGCCCGTAAGTCAACACACTCCACCCATGGGTATATCCAATACCTACATGGGCTACTACAAAACCTCCACCCATTATTGCCGCAAACTGTGTACCTATCGTTACGTATAACGGAAGTGATCTTCCCCCATTAACCCAAGCCTCTTCACTTCCTTTAGTTTTTCTGCTGATTACATAGGTGATAGAAAACCCTATCCCTATAATTATCACAGAAAAAATTATAACTACTAATGCCGAACTCATAAAATACCTCCTATTTTATTTAGATCAAAGGCTATCATTATGAGTTCAATATTATCAGTAGGCTTGACGGCCTTTCTTTTCTTTATTTGGAAAACCTATTTGGATCAAAGCCCGACATATCGACGAAAGTTTCTCCATCTATGATAATATCTGCAACAACTTTTCCTGTTACTGGAGCTAGAGCTATTCCATCTCCCTCATGCCCTGCAGCTATGAAAAGCCCCTCTATTTCAGTCCATCCAATTAGAGGAAGACCGTCTGGAGTAAATGGTCTCAATCCTCCCATAGTTCTTATTATACTCATGTCTTTTAATTGGGGAAAATAAGTAACTGCATTTCTAATTACCTCTCCGATCCCTTCATAGGTAACGTTTTTATCATAACCCACAAATTCTCTTGTAGCTCCAAACATTATATTTCCCTTTGGAGACTGACTCAGTGCAAGTCCTATTCCTAATTTAGCTATCAGTTCAGGAGCATCTTTTAAAAGATCTGGGTTGTGTTTTGCCATCATATATTTTGCTGAAAGAATAGGCATATCTATAAAGTAATCTACTTCATCAGTTATACAGATTTGACCTCTTCTTGGTTTTATAGGAGCTTCTATACCTAATTTTTCAAATAAAAGAGGAGCCCATACACCAGCTGCATTTATTATAGTAGGAGCATAAAATTTACCTTTTGAAGTCTCTACTCCAACTGCTTTTTTTCCTTCTGTAATTATTTTTTTTACTTCAGTTCCTAATACTATCTTTGTTCCATTTGCTTTAGCTCCCCTTGCAAATGCTATATTTAAAGCTATAGGATCTACTTCTCCATCCATAGGGCTATAAGTTGCTCCTATTATATCTTGTGAGATCCCTGGTTGAAGTTTATTAATCTCTTCTAGAGTAATAATATCAACATCTAATCCTGTTTTTTTCTGCTTTTCTACAAAACCTTTCATTATTTCCATCTCTTTCTCATTTTCAATGAGAATCATACCACCTTTTTGTCTAAAGTGTATTGGTTCTCCCAATTCTTCCTCTAATTTTTTATACATTTTTAAACTTTCAAGAGCTAATGCTAAATGCACCCCTGGTTTTTTAGACTGCATTAATACTAATTGATCACTAGAACCTGATGCTCCTTTAGCATGATCATATTTTTCAAAAAGAGTCACTTTTTTTCCTCTTTTAGAGAGGTTATAGGCTATAGAAGTTCCAATTACACCTCCACCTATTACTATTACATCTGTATCATTAATATTTTTATTATTCATAGTTTCTATTTCACCTCCAAAAATTCACTTATTTTGGCTACTCTTGCAGGAGGTCTAGATGATCCTGGAGTTATTTTTTCTGGAGATTCTACTTCAGAAAGCATTCTCGCAATAATTTTTCCACAACCTCTACCCTGACATAGCCCCATTCCAGCATGAGTTCTTATTTTTACTCCAGCTACAGTAGTAGCTCCATCTTTTATAGCTTCTTTTACATCTTCTACTGTCACTTCCTGACATCTGCATACAAAAACTTTATCATCACTCATTATATTTACCCCCTATAGATGGTTCTTATTTCCATAAAATGTTCTTTTGGAATTTCTACACTGATAAGAGTTGTACCATCATTTTTTTTCTCTTTTTTTACACTCAATACTTTACCATCAGCAATATATTTTCCAAATCTATTTCCACAAGGTACCTGATCTCCTTTTTTGGGAAGGGGCAGATATTCAAATGGAAATTCAACCAACGATGTTTGTTCACTATAATTTTTATGAATTTTAAAGATCGCCAATCCAGGACATTTTGGAATACAGGCCCCACATCCTATACATTTTTCCTCATCTAATTTAGGAAGGTTTGTAATTGAACTTCCTACCTCTATTGCACCAAATGGACAAGCTGCCTCACAGGGGTTACACGGTATTTTCTGAACACATTCTATTGCTACAACAGGCCCTTTTTCAAATCTCTCCTCACTTGGAGTTCCTGGACAAGCTTTTATCTCCTCCATAGAAGGAACTCCCGTAAATTTTACTCCTCTATTCATTAGCATCCTCCATATATCTACTTATCTGAATTTTTTTAGATTGTTTTCTTTTTTCACCAAATTCTCCATCTCTTAAAGTATTTAACCTATTCCATACTTGTCCTTTTAACTCTTTAGCTTTTTCTTCACTATAGAGTCCCAAAGATTCTGAAGCTGCTATACCAGCTAAACGTCCCTCTTCCATGGCAGAACTAGCTTCCTCTACTCCTGAAATATCTCCCGAAACATATATTCCTGGAAGTGTAGATTCCATATTTTCATTGTGTTTTGGAACATGCCCCCCAAATGATGGTATAAATGTAAAGTCACATCCAATAGTCCAAGCTATTTCAGACATAGGGCTAAGTCCTACAGCAATACAAATAGTATCTACATCTAAAATTTTCTCTGTACCTTTAATCATTTGAAATCTTTCATCTAGCTCACATATCTCTACCTTATTGACTTCCCCATCTCCCATGGCTCTTTTTACAGTATGTGAAGTATAAATTGGAACTCCCCCACGACTAATTTTAGAAGCATGAACACCATATCCACTTACATTTGGTGCCGCTTCTACCAGTCCAACTACATCTGCACCGGCTTGCATCAATTGATAGGAAACAATTAATCCTACATTTCCTGATCCTACCATAAGAACTTTTTTCCCTGGAAGTACTCTATTTACATTTATCATTGTTTGGGCTGCTCCAGCACCCATAACACCAGGGAGATCAGATCCTGGAAAAGCAAGGGTATTTTCTGTAGCTCCAGTTGCAAGAATTATTTTATCTCCTTTTATTTGATGCTGTTTTCCGTCTTTTGAGTAAACTACTGTTCTATCTTCAAATATCCCATAAACAGGAGCATCTAGTATAACGTCAACCCCTAGTTCTTCTGTTTCCTCCAAAAGTTTTGTTCCTATTTTATATCCTCTAGTTCCTGCCTGATGTTCCCTTGAGCCAAAGAACTTATGAATCTGCTTAAAAAGTTGACCTCCAGGTTTTTTATTTTCATCTAAAACAGTAACTTTACCTCCAGATTTTGCAATTTCTATTCCCGCAGCAAGACCTGCAGGTCCGCCCCCTATAATTACAACCTGAGTCTCTTTCATTACTCCTCCCCCTTTCCATATCCAATCTGTGTTTCTACACTCATTCCTTCTTCTACAGGAGTTACACAAGTTCTGACATTGGGTTTACCATTTACTACCATGACACAGTCAGTACATCTCCCTATTCCGCAGTACACTCCTCTATCCCTCTTGTATTTAGGAGTTTTTCTAAATTTTCTTATCCCCGCACTCATAAGAGTTGCTGCTATTGTTTCACCTGCTAAAGCGTTTAAAGGCTTCCCATTGTAATAAATAGTCACACTTTCTTTTCTTTTTTCTTCACCTAATATAGGGTGATCAACTATTCTCATCTTATAACCTCCTTTTTTATCTACCTAGTAAAATGATTACATGATAAGTATATGCCTGAGATTATCTATCAAAGCAACCTAAAAACAATATTTATTTTTATTATTAAAAACATGCTTTTTCATTAATTTTTTCAACCCCTTTATTTCCAAGGTATTCAGCTCAAGTGTTTCAAAAGCAAAGTTTTTGTTCTGCAGATTTGAAACACCCCTCATAGATGAGTAGCAAAATTTTGATTTTAGATAAAATGGAAGTATAATTAAAATAGAATCAAATAAATTGAGGTGAACAAAAATGAACAATGATGAGATAAACTACGATTACTCTATATTGAAACTCCTTGAAAAACATCAAAAACCTACAGGGGCTTCCTCAATAAAGAGAGAACTTAAAAATTTAAAGATAAATATTAGTGAGGCAACTATTGGAAGAGTCCTTTTCAATTTAGATAATATTGGCTTCACTTTAAAAGATGGATATAGAGGGAGGATTATAACCGACAAAGGAAAACTTTACTTAAAGGAAATTCAGAGAGAAAAAGATAGAAGAAAAAAAGGAGAATTATTTTTAAGTGCTCTGGATATCCAGGAGATCGACATACTTTTAGAAGCTTTAGAAGCTAGAAAGGTAATAGAGAGTCAGATGGCTAAACTTGCCGCTGCAAAGTCTAATATTCAAACTGAAAAAGATTTTAGGGTAATTATAGAGAGTCACGAAAAAATGGTAAAAAATCTTACTGAATATGAATATAATATTCCCTTTCATAAGTATGTAGCAACCCTTGCAGGGAATAAAATATTGGAACTCATGCTCCAAATGGTAATGGATGATACCAGATTTACACCGGCTTTAAAAAAAATAGAAAAAAATTTGGGTATGAAAACCGTAGAAGAACATAAGAATATAGCTGAATCTATAATTGAGAAAAATCCTGAAGCTGCCGAAAAAGCTATGGCCAATCATATAGAAAGTCTTATTGTGAAAGTAAAAAAATTTAGAGTAAATTTAAATTAGATAAAAAAGTTAAAAGATAAATATGTTTTGTATTCCAATAAAAAACCTCCTAAAAATTAGGAGGTTTTCATCTTACTTATTTTTTTTATCTTTTAACTATTCCATCTATCTCTAAGGCTACCTTTAGTATTTCTTCTAAATCTTCTAATTTTAACATATTTGGACCATCACAAGGAGCGCAATCTGGATCTTCATGCACCTCTGCAAATATTCCATCTACTCCTACAGCTAATGCAGCTCTCATTAGGGGGAATACATATTCACGATTTCCACCTGTACACGTTCCCTGTCCACCTGGTATTTGTACTGAATGGGTAGCATCAAATATCACAGGATATCCAAATTCTCTCATTTCCATAAATGATCTCATGTCTACCACAAAATTATTATATCCAAAGGTTACTCCCCTTTCACACAACATAAAGTTTTCACTTCCTGCTTCCTGCATCTTATTGACCACATTTTTCATATCCCAAGGAGCTAAAAATTGACCTTTTTTAACGTTTACAGGTAATCCAGTTTTAGCTGCTGCTACCAATAGATCTGTCTGTCTACATAAAAATGCAGGTATTTGTATCATATCTACAACTTCCGCTACTCTTTCACACTGCCAAGGCTCATGTACATCTGTAATCACAGGTATATCATAAGTATCCTTTACTTTTTTTAAGATTCTTAATCCCTCATCTATTCCCACACCTCTAAAACCATGGATCGATGATCTATTGGCTTTATCAAAAGATGACTTAAAAACATAATTTATTTCTAATCTATCACATATTTCTTTAATCTTACCAGCTACTCTTATACTCATCTCTTCTGATTCAATGGCACAAGGTCCTGCTAAAAGCGTAAATTTACCTTTATTGCCACCTATCTCAAATCTATCTGCTATTCTTACTGATTTTACTTCCTTCATCAACATATTTATTCCTCCCTATACCCTAAGTACGCGTCTTTCTTACAATCCTTCTTACTAACCATTCCTTTTTATAGTTTGCCCTTTATGACATCGTAATTTTCTTAGGGTTATTTTATCTTATAAAATATTAATCCAATATATTCCCATATAGCACTCCTAATATCTACGAAATTACTGGCATTGGGGAAATAACTTTCCATCCCGTAACTTTCTTTATATCTAGATACATATCCTGTAGGAGCTGGTATTACCTCTGCACCATATTTTTCAAAGATATATTTTGACCTTTTCATATGAGTTGCAGAAGTTATAAGGGCTGCTTTTTTATACTCATTTTTATCCATTATACCTTTTGTCAATTCTGCATTTTCTTCTGTAGTCCTACTTTTACCCTCTATTATTATATCGCTACTAGGAACTCCTAAATCTACCATCAATTCCTTGTACACACTTCCCTCTGATTTTTCTCCATTATATACTATTCCTCCTGTAACTATTATCTTCTTAGGAGATTGTTTATATAGACGTACTCCCTCTATTACCCTAAATAATGCAGATTTACTTGGACTACCAGTTGAAGAAGACAAACTTTTAGGAGAATTATCATAAATTCCTCCTCCCAAAACTACATAACAATCTACTTCCTCTAACTGAGCTTTAGTTATGGGAGGATAGTTTTTTTCCAAAGGTTCTACTATCATATCTTTTACCGGTTCAATAGATAATAAATAGATGGCTGTTATTGTTATCAACAACAAAAACTTTGCCTTCACTATAGATCTTTTACGAAAACTCATTATAAACACAATAAATAAAATAATTACAAATATCCCAGGAGATATCAATATATTTGATATAAACTTTTGTAATAAAAACATCTTTTCCCACCCTTATTTAATTGAAAATTAAAAGTTAAATTCAAAAACTTTTTTGTCACGAATTACACGAATTATCTTTTGTATTCAAGATTCCTATTTTTTCTTTAGATTCTTAAACGAAATTTATAGTCTTTCTACTCTAACAATGAAACATTTACTTTGTTTCTCCCTTTGAGGTTCACATTTAAAATCAAATTTTACTTACATTTGATTTTGAATACTCGTGGAATCTACTTAAAAAGGAGAGGGTTATTTTTTAATCTTTTCTTCAATGTATTTCCCTGCTATCTCTCTATCATCAAAATGAATTTTTTCTCTGCCTATTATTTGATAATCTTCATGTCCTTTACCTGCTATCAGTATAATATCATCTTTAGTTGCCATAGATACAGCATCTGCTATAGCCCTTTCTCTATCCGCGATTCTTATATAATCTTTAGCTTCTTTAAATCCTTTTTCCACATCATTTAAGATTAACTCTGGATCTGCAGTTCTGGGGTTATCTGAAGTCAATACCACAAAATCACTTAGTAATTCTGCCGTTTCTGCCATCCTAGGTCTTTTAGTGGTATCTCTATCTCCTCCACATCCAAATACAGTTATGATTCGACCTTTCTTTATCTCATTTAGAGCAGTCAAAATATTTTTTAATGCATCTTCAGTATGAGCATAGTCCACTACAACCATAAAATTTTGACCTCTATCTACAGTTTCAAATCTTCCTGGAACTCCCTTTAATCCTTTTAATCTCTCAAGGATAGTTTCGATATCCAGTCCTAATTGAATACCTCCTCCAATTGCTCCCAAAATATTCATAAGGTTAAATCTTCCCAAAAGTCTACTCTTTAACCTATAACTTTTCCCTTTATAGGTTACCTCGATCTCTTGCTCTATGTTTCCTACACTTATTATCTTTCCTCTTAAATTACCAACCTCTTCACCATAACCTATACCGCCAAATTCGTCATATAATCTCTTCCCATGGGTATCTTCTACATTATATACTCCACACCGAGGATCTTTTAATTTAGTGAACAATTTTCTCTTAGCTAGATAATAATTTTCGATTGTTTTATGGTAATCCATATGTTCTGGAGTCAAATTAGTAAATATTCCAGCATCAAAATCTAGCATCTCTACCCTTCCCATCTCAAGAGCATGGGAACTAACCTCCATCACTAAATATTCTATATTTTTTTCCACAGCTTTTTTACACATTTTTACCAAATCCATAGATTCTGGAGTTGTATTAGGAGCTGGTATTATCTCTTCACCGATCTTATATTCCACAGTCCCTATTCTCATGGTATTTTTTAAAATTTCATCGAGAATATAGGTGATCGTTGTTTTCCCATTGGTTCCTGTTACTCCTATAACCTTTAGATTTTTTTGAGGCCAGTTATAAAAATTAGAAGTTATTATTCCTAGATGTAATCTCAGGTCTTCTACCAAAATATATGTAACCTCTTTATTTAATATCTCTACATCTTTAGAAATCAATATACATCTAGCACCTAAGGATATAGCCTTTTCTATATAATCATGCCCATCTACTACACTTCCATCTAGTGCTGCAAATATATTCCCTTCTACTATTTTTCTTGAATCATATTCCATTCCAGTATATTCTATCTCTTCCCCAGAATTTAATATTTTATATCCAATATTTTCTAATGTTTTTTCTATATTTTTCACTTTTTACCTCCTATAATTGCCTACAGATTTACAGTACGGGTAACTCATGAATTACCCTTTCATAAATATCTATATTGACTTTATATTTTAAAGATCTATTTTTTGCCCTATATTCAGCTGAATAGCTTTTTCATATATAAGTTTTGCGACATATAGATCTAAAAGAGCCATTCCTACTGATTTAAAAAAAACTGTTTCATCTATTTTCTTTTCTTTACTCTCAAGAAAAGAACCTATAGTATAGATCTGTTCCTCTTTAATTAAACCTTCCGATAGGGGATAGCAAAGATCTCCTGATTCTTCCTTTGCAAAATAAGTATCTGTATATATTTTATCTACAAGAGAATATATATCTTTTGGAAGTTCTCTCATAGTAGGTTTATAAGATCCTATTGCAATAAAAGTTTTGCCTTTTAGAAGTTCAGCATTGTCAGGTAAAACAGGATTTTCTGAACTAGTAGCTGTAATTATAATGTGAGTTCCCTCTAAAACTTCTTCTGCAGAATTACAAATAACTACCTCTATATCAATCTTCTTTTTTAAACGATTAGAAAAATCTTTTAATTTTTCAATATTTGAACCATAGATTTTAACTTTTTTAATGGGTCTGACTTTGGATATGAATAATACTTGCTGAAAACCTTGGACTCCTGTCCCTATCAGACCTAAAGTTGAAGAATCTATTTTAGAAAGATACTTAGCTCCTACTCCTCCCACGGCTCCAGTTCTAAGTTCTGTTAGAGTTTTCGCATCGATCATTGCTAGTGGCTCTCCAGTATTAGAATCATTTAAAGTCATGAAACCATCTATAACTGGCTTATCTACTTGACTGTTTTTAGGAAAAATAGTCAAAGATTTTGTTCCAAAAATTTCATTTATGAAACAAGGCATATAGAGAAGTGTATTTTCTTTATTATCCACATGGATCCTATCTGGCATCTCAAAATCATTATTTTCATAAGCTAAAAATGCATTTTCTACACTATCCATAACTTCTTCTAAAGAGATTATGTTTTCAATTGCTGTCCTATTTAAAAAAATCATATTTTTGTATGATAAATATTAGTTTTTTATCATACCCTCCTTTTCATTATTATAATATATACATCTAATCTATTATTCATAATTAATCAACAATTAAAGTTCTATCGATATTAAATTTTCTTTAGAAAATTTTCAGGTATCTCCCTCTCTATCTCAATATTATACTTAGGTATATTTACATAGTATGAATAAAGATACATCATACTTTCCTTACTGATCCCATATTTCATATCTCCTACAATAGGTAGATTTTCATTGGCTAACTGAACTCTCAGCTGATGGGTTCTTCCAGTTCCTAATAGTCCTTCCAAAAGAGTTCTAACTTTTCCATTTTTTACGGTTTTAAAGTAACTAATACTCTCCTTAGCTCCCTCTTCATATTCATCTAATTCTATTACTTTAGTTTCTGTTTTCTTCAAATAAGATTTAATTGTAAACTTATTTTTTTTAGGTTTTCCATCTACTAAGATATAATATTTTTTTTCTACCCTTCTCTCTCTGATCTCTTCCGATAATTCTCTCACCACTGGTAGAGTTTTAGCTCCTATAATCATCCCAGAAGTTGCTTTATCTATCCTATTTACAAAGGTAAAATTCAAATTTTTTGTATATGCTTTTAGCATCTCTGACAACCCATAGTCATGACCACTTCCCTTGTGCATAACCATATCTGGTTTTTTATCAAATATCAGGACTCTCTCATCTTCATATACAATTCCAGATTTTATATATTTCATCTCTTTTTCCGTCAATTCTATAAATGATTTTTCTACAGTAGCTCCCTCACGTAAAAATACATTTACAACATCCCCTACTTGTAGTCTATATTTTCCCTCTACTTTTTTCCCATTTACCTTTATTTTCTTAGTTCTAAGATATTTAAATATCTCACCTAATTTCACTCCTTCATACTTTTTTCTGACAAATTTATCCACTCTAGTATCTTTATATTCCTCTGTTATCTTATAATCCATTACTCCACCTCTAAAATTTTCTATTTGTTAAAATTATATCATATAATAACCATTCTTTCCTAAATTACATAAATTCAAATAACATTTTTATGATATAATCTTGTTAAATTTTGTACAATGCTTTATAATATTAGTTAATTAATTTATTAGGGGGAATTCTATGGACTTTATGAAAATTCAGATATTAGCTATCGGAATGCTAATACTTGGAGCGTATACTGGGGGAGTAATTGCTAAAAAGATAAAATTAGGAGAAACTGTAGGTCAAATTTTAGGGGGAATGTTAGTTGGTCCTCATCTATGGACATTGGTACATGACTGGGCTTCTACAAAAGAAGGGTTATCTTCTATGCAGTTTTTTCAAAAATTAGAGTATGTCTATACTCATGGATTTACTACTTATGGTAATGTAATTGAAGAAAGTCATTTCTTTGTATTTTTCTTCTTAGGACTCATAGCCTTTAGTTTAGGAGAGGAACTTCATTTTGATAGATTAAAACAAATGGGACTCAAACCTACTATTATATGCCTTACTCAAGCTATGCTTGCATGGGTTTCTATAACACTAGTATTTTTTAAAGTCTTTCATTTTCCACTTATCAATTCAGCCATTGTAGGTTCTATCGGGATAGCTACAGCACCAGCACTTACTTTTATCCTTATGAATAAATTAAAAGTCGAGGGTAAATTAAAAAATATTTTAGCCAATATTGTGGTATTAGATGATATTATTGAAGTTATATTCTTTTCTGTATTTTTGGGTATAGCCGTAATGATGCAAAATGGAGAACAATTATCTTTTGGTCACCTTGCATTTGAAGTTGTAAAAGAATTTTTCTTTGCTATATTAATAGGAGTTGTTATTTTTTTCCTCCTAAAATTTACTGTAAAACCTAAAAAAACAGATGGATTAGAAATTAAAGTTGAAAGTTTTTATGGACCTATGCCTTCAATAGAACTTTTCTTTATTATTTCAGGTATTATTGCTGTGGGTTCTGCTGTGGCACTACATTTTCACTTACCGTTCTTAGTAATGGCAGTAGTTGCCGGTGCTCTAGTTTCTAACTATCACTATCATGCTATATTTCATTCCCTACAATTAGGTAATGTTATGCCAGCTTTAAACTTATTTTTCTTTGCATTAATCGGAGCCAGTGTAAAATTAGAAACTTTCTCTAGCAAGACATTTGTCTTTGTTTTAGGATATCTATTGGTAAGAGGTAGTGCAAAACTTATAGGAACATGGCTTGGATGTCATATCACAGGTCAGGAAAAAGAAATTACAAACAGTTTACCAAAATTGATGCTTCCTCAAGCTGGAATGGCAGCAGTCGAAACTATCTTAGTAGCCACTGTCTTAAAAAATAATGGAGGAGATCTTATCTTCAACACTATCATTCCTGCTTTGGTTATATTTGAGATTGGAGGAGCATGGATATCTGAGAGAACTTTGATATCTTGGAATAAATTTATGGGTGAGAAATACAAATCTCATAAAAAGAAAAAACATTTTGCCATTGAAGATATCGTGGG
>Ga0316197_10002260_pt1 | contig 13790 bp, 14 predicted proteins | sample OudBiesiAoxic_MG_FD_204939 | JGI IMG/M metagenome (GOLD analysis project Ga0316197, IMG submission 204939) | Coastal sediment microbial communities from Oude Bieten Haven, Netherlands - site A oxic | ecosystem: Environmental > Aquatic > Marine > Coastal > Sediment | place: Netherlands...
CGTTGGTGACGCTCATGCCCTGTCCGAAAGAAACGGTAGCCGCATCGACTTCGTACCAACGCCGGTAGTGACGAAGGATACCCGCCGTCTCGCCAGGCACTCCGAGGCCGGTCGGCTCACCGAAGCCAAAGCGTCGAAGTCCGCGGTATAGATTCTTCTTGCCGAGGTCGAGCGCGATCTTCGCGATGCCGATGTTGCTGGAATACGCGAGGATCTGCGTTGGAGTCAGCCATTCGTAGGGATGGGCGTCGTGAAAGACACGTCCTGCGATCCGCGTCACTCCGTTTTCGCAGTTGATCGATTGGTTGGACTTGACTGCGCCCGCGGCTAGGGCGGCGGCCATCGTGAATGGCTTGACCGTGGAGCCCGGCTCGAAGCGGTCGACGACGGCGCGGTTTCGTCTATGCGCGGTTGGGTGTCTAGACGGTTCGTTCGGGTTGAATGGAGGATAGTTCGCAAGCGCGAGGATCTCCCCGCTCGACGGGTCCATGACGACCACGCTCCCGCCACGTGCCTCGAATGTGCGCACGCCGAGAGCTAGCTCCCGCTCTGCAATGTGCTGGATCGCCTTGTCGATCGTGAGGACCACGCTCTGCCCTTGCATCGATCGATCGTCTTCCATGTCGTCGGCAAAAACGACTTGGCCGCGCCGATCGCGAATCGCCTCGACGCGTCGATCGGAACCGCGAAGCCGATCCTCGTAGGCGAGCTCCACCCCTTCGATGCCTCGTCCGTCGATGTCCGCAAAGCCGAGCAGATGAGCAGCGAGGTGACGGTTTGGGTAGTAGCGGCGCGCCTCAGTCGTGAGCTCGAGGCCGGGAATGTCGAGCGCGCGGATCTGCGTGGCTTCGTTGGGCGTGACTCGACGTTCGATCCAGACGAAATAGCGGTCCGCGGACAAGCGCTTCGCGAGCGTCTCCGGGTCGAGGTCGAGAATCTTGGAGATCCGCCTCGCAACGGCCCGAGGGTCTTGCTCCATGGCTTTCAGGCGACGCGGGTTGGCGTACACGCTGTCGACGTCCGCGCTAACCGCAAGCTCGGCGCCGTGCCGGTCGTAGATCGCGCCCCGCCGCGGAGACACCCGAAGCTCACGAAGATGCTGCCCTTCGGCCATCTCGCGCAGACGATCGCCGCTTGCGATCTGTAGGTGAAACGCCCGGAAAAGAACCACGACTGCAACGACGGCCACGCATAGGCCAAGCAGGGCGATCCGTGCCCGAAACCATCGCTGGTGACGGTTCTTCACCGCACCCTCCCCGCGGCCGTGCGCTTTCGGTTCTCTTTCATCGTCACGATGCGGGTCGGCTTCGGAACCTCCATGCGGAGCGTTCCGCGTGCAATGGTCTCGATGCGGCCGCTTTGCCGAAGCGTGGCTGCTTCGATCGAAAGCAAACGGCGGTCTTGAAGGAGGTCACGCTGCCGGCCGCGCTCTTCGCTCACCTCGTAGCCAAGCCGAACCGTTTCGAACCGAATTGACAAATGCACGACGAACGCGGCAGCCGTTGCGAAGACGGCGACGCACCAGAGGGGCAGAAAGCGACCTTTCATGCCCCGATCTCCACGCGCCGGGCCGCACGAAGCTTGGCGCTGCGTGACCTCGGATTGTTTTCGCGCTCTCGATCGGAAGCGATGATCGGACGCTTGGTCAACGGCGACAGTTGCGCACTGTCCCGAAATGCGTGCTTGACCATTCGGTCCTCGAGTGAGTGGAAACTGATCACGGCGACCACACCGCCGATCCGCAGGAGCTCTGGCGCTTGCTCGAGCAGGGCCTCGAGCTCCCCGAGCTCATCGTTGACCGCGATACGCAGCGCTTGAAACGTCTTGGTTGCCGAATCGATACGCCCGCGACGTCGGCCGGTTGCTCTGCGCACGGCGTGCTGCAGATCGCCGGTGGTCTCGAGCTCTCCCTCCTCGTACGCTCGCCGTAGCGAGCGAGCGATCTTCCGCGAACGGTGCTCCTCTCCATAGCGGTAGATCAGGTTGGCGAGCTCTTCGGCATCGCTCCGACCGATTAGCTCCAACGCGGTTTCGCCTTCGGTCGGGTCCATGCGCATGTCGATCGGGCCGTCTTTGGCGAACGAAAACCCTCGTTCGGCACGATCGAGCTGAACGGAGCTGACGCCCAGGTCCGCCAGAACGCCATCGACGTTCTCGATCTCGAGCGAGGCCAAGACGTTCGCAAGGTCGCCGATTCGCGCTTTGCGGAGAGTCGCGCGATCCCCAAAGTCGGAGAGCGCTGCGCCGGCCGCTTCGAGCGCGCTCGGATCGCGGTCCGTTCCAATCAGGCGGCCATCCGGAGCGCTGCGCTCCAAAATCGCTTTCGCATGCCCTCCACCGCCAAGCGTCACGTCGGCGTACACACCGCCGGTCTTCGGATCGAGTTGCTCGAGCACCTCGTCGAGCAGAACTGGAGTGTGCTCGAACGCACTCATAGGCCGAGCTCCGCCAATCGTCTGGCGATCTCCAGACGCCGGTCCTGATCGCCAAGCACCTCCTTGCGAAGGTCCTCAAAGCTCTCTTTGGCCCAGAGCTCGATGTAGCTGCCCATCCCTGCCCAAAGCGCGTCACGCTTAAGCCCGGCGTGCTTTCGGAGCCCAGCTGGGATCAAAAGTCGCCCGACCTTGTCGACCTCGCACTCGACGGCGCCAGAGACGTAGATCCGCTTGAGAGTGACGACATCCGCATCGAACTGCGGGAGCTCCGAGAGCCGCTTCTCGAACGCCAGCCACTCCGCCATCGGGTAGGCCACCAAACAGCTGTCTAAGCCCGTCGTGAGAACCAGCTGCGAGTCACCGTGAGCGGTCATCACCTCCCGGAACCGAGACGGCACGGAGGTCCTCCCCTTGGCATCAATCGCATGCTCGTAGCGTCCTCGGAACAACCTAACCCTCTCGTCCTAGTTACCGGCCCTTTGGCACTTGATCCCACTAGTTCCCACTAGGGCCGGAAACTAAGGCCCAGGCCGCTCTGCTGTCAACTTCTTTCGGCAGTCCAAGTGGCAGAATTAAAAAGGTTTTTGGGTTGATGTAGCTGCGTAATTCGAGGCCTGAGCCGGGCTGGGTGAAGCGCCCTCCACTGTCCAGAACGCAGATCGCCCGGCGTCGTGTTCCTAGCCCAGGTCAGAGGAGCAGAGTTGGCATTTGCCAATGTTTTAGATGCCTATATTGACCCATAGCGGCCGTGCTATTCTTTTGTCTCGTGGATCCGATCGACGAAGCGTGGAAACGGGTGGAGGCCGATTGGGGGAATCAGGACGCGCATCGCCGGTTCGTAGGCGTCTGCATCGCTCTGGATCGGCTTCCGGAGGCCGGAAAACACTATCGCGCGGTCCGCGAGACGGACCCTGCCCGCCGTGAAGACGCCGTTAAGCAAATCGACGGCCTCATCGCGCTGGCGGCCCAGCAGCTGCAGGACACCCGGGTCATCCCTGCGAGCCATGAGCACAAAAGGACGCTGACATGGGTCGCGTTCTTTATCATGTTGGTGTTGATGGGGGCGGGGATTTTGCTTTTGTTGCGGACGTAGCTCCGCACCGGGCGTCCCGCGGTTCAAAATGCAAATTGACTTCGCCGGGAAAGAACTGACCGTGAAGCTCGTGTACTACGGGCCGGCGCTCAGTGGGAAGACGAGCAACCTGCGCGCGATTCACTGGCTCGGTACGTCGAATGCCTGCGGCGAGCTCATGACGCTCGAGACGCAAAACGACCGAACGCTGTTTTTCGACATGCTTCCGATCACGGTGAGCTCCGGGAGCGGGCTCAAGGTCCGGCTGAAGCTGTTTACCGTTCCGGGTCAAGTGATGCACAACGCAACCCGGCGACTCGTTTTGCAGGGGACCGACGGCGTAGCGTTCATTGCCGACTCGCAGCGCAGCGAGGCAGACGCAAACCGAGAGTCTTTTCTAAACCTGAAGTGCAATCTCGAAGAGAACGGGATCGATCCGGAGCGGATCCCGACGATCATTCAGTTCAACAAACGTGACATGGACAGCATTCGGACGGACGAAGAGCTCGAGCTGATCGCGCAGCGAAGCAGGGAGCCCATCTACAAGGCCATCGCGACGCGAGGCTACGGCGTGATGCAAACCCTTCGCGGTTTGATCCGGGACACATGGACGAAGCTCGAAGAGGATCACCAGCTCGAAGAGAAATTCGGGATAAGCCCGATCCGCTTCATGACCGAAGTGGAAGCAAAACTGAAACACGATCCGGGGACCGGGGGGCGATGATGCAGGACCAGACAAACGTCGCCGACATCATGATGGGAGATGTGGTTCGCCTCGAAGACGTGCTGAGCCGCGATTCGGTGACGTCTGTGTGCAAGTCGTTCTTTGGGCTCTTCGGTCTCCCGGTGCGCGTCATCTCCCATGAGGGAGACCTCCTCGCCGATGTCCATCGCGACCAGCCGCTCTGCAACTACCTCAATACGCTCGGCGAGGGAGAACGCGAGTGCGCCAGAACCGTCAGCGTCGTGCGAGACATGGAGCCGGATGTGGAGACCATCGTCCATCCCTGCTTCACCGGCGCGGTTTATCGAATCGTGCCTCTCGAATACCAGGGCCGTCCGATCGGCCGATTCATCGTCGGACCGTACGTGCCAGCCGAGAGCGCCCAGCCACCGGCATCACTCCTGTCGGTCGACGCGGGGATCGATCCGGCCACCGCCTGCGCGCACTTCGATACGATGCCGCGCGTACGCGAGCACATCGCCGAAGGGATCTCCGCCCACCTCAAGGGCGTGCTCGAGTTGCTTCTATTTTCAGGCCACCGCGCCCAGCTCGCATCGACGATGCAGGTAGCGAGCGTTCGAGAGAACTATCGCGAGCTTGCCGAAAAGAACGAGGCGCTCAAGTCCTCGTTCGAAAAGCTAAAACAACTCGATCAACTCAAGAGCACGTTCTTGGCTACCGTGAGCCACGAGCTTCGGAGCCCGCTCACCTCGATCATCGGCTACACCGAAATGCTCGAAAGCGGCGCGGCAGGCGCACTCAGCGACGGCCAGGCAGAGTTTCTGGGGACGATTCGAAACAAAGCCGATCAGCTGCTCGGCTTGATCAGCAGCTTGCTCGATCTCGGCCGGCTCGAGGCCAAGAGCCTGGACCTCAACCACGAGCGGATCGACCCGCACGCCCTTTTGTCTGACCTGGCTGCTACAGTTGTACCGACGGCCAATCAGCGGAACGTTTCGCTCGACATTCGAGTCGGCGACGAGACACCAAAGGTTTGGGGAGACCAGGTTCGCGTCCGTCAGATTCTGCTCAACCTCGTCGACAACGCCGTCAAGTTCAGCGACCAAGGCGGCACGGTGACCGTCCGCGCCGAGGACGGCGAAGTCGACGCCACGGGTGCGTCGGGCCTGGGTGCTGCCCTTTTCACGGCAAGCCGGCCCGCAGTCGTTCTGACGGTGCAGGATGACGGCATCGGCATCGCAGAAGAGAATCTGTCCAAGATATTCGACGCGTTTTATCAGATCGACGCCGGGACCACGCGCGTTCACGGCGGCGCGGGTCTGGGGCTTTCGATTGTAAAACAGCTGGTCGACGGCCACGGAGGAAAGATCGAAGTGACCAGCACGCTCGGCGAGGGCACAATCTTCACCGTGGCGCTGCCCGCCGCCGACGAAGATGCGTGATGAGTTCGCCAAGATCGAATGGCTGAAGACCCGTTTTGCCCTCGACGGCGAATCGAAGAAGGTCCTGGTCGGCATCGGCGACGACGCCGCGGTGATCGACTTCGGCAGCCGACCTACCATCGTTACGGTCGACACCCAAGTTGAAGGCGTGCACTTTCGGACCGATTTGCTCTCCTGTCGCGAGCTCGGGTACCGCGCCGTGGTTGCCGCAGTCAGCGACGTTTGGGCGATGGCGGCAATGCCGACCGCATCAGTCATCGCGCTCACCCTGCCCGCCAACTCGTCCGACGAGGACTTCCGCCAGCTGATCGACGGGCTTGCAGACGCAGCGCGCGCGACCGGCGCCCGCGTCATCGGCGGGAACTTGAGCCGGGGCCAATCGTTATCCGTGACGACGACCGTCTTCGGAATGCCGATCCACGAATCCCTCACTAGGCGAGGCGCGCAACCTGGAGACTCGATCTACGTCACCGGGACGCTGGGCTCGGCGGCGCTCGGGCTTGCCATCCTGCAAGCCGGCAGGCTCGATCTCGAAGGAGCCGACCGTTTCGTCGACCGCTGGAAACGGCCGCCTCTCAACGGTCACGCCGCAACGGTGCTCGCGCGAATCGCGACGGCGGCGGTCGATGTCTCCGATGGCTGCCTTCAAGACCTGGAACACCTCGCCGACGCATCGGGTGTCGGCGCGGTCCTCCATGCCGAGGCGATCCCCACGGCGCCTGGCTACCAAGCGGTGTGCAGGGCGCTGTCAGTCGACCCGAACGTGCTCGCCCTCAGCGGAGGTGAAGACTACGAGCTGCTTTTCAGCGCGCCCGCCTCCGCCCAGGCCGCAGCGCTGGGTACCCGGATCGGGGAAATCGTCGAAGGTTCCGGGGCCAGAGCGGTCGACGCGTCTGGCGGCATAATCGAAATCGACCGAAGTGGCTTTCGTCACTTCTCGTAGAGCCAGGCGACCCGCCGCTCATCCTCGAACTTAGCCGCCCCTCGCGCCTCTTCGGCCAACACCTCGTCCAGCGATGCGCCCCGATCGACCGCAATGCGAAACTCGGGACCGCCCGTGAGGAGATCGACCGCAGGTCGGTCGGACACGAATTCATACACTTCCGTTCGCCAGCGGCTCTCGGCAGCTAGCTGAGGGAGCGCGGCCGCAAGCATTCGCAGGTAGGCTTCGTACGGTCGAAACACCCAGGGGTCGGTGACGTGCACCTGAACCCCGGCACAGGTTCGTCCGGCATGCTTGTGAAACGTCGGCGTGAACTCCATGGGCCTCAACGTCGCGCCGTGCAGATCGAGATCCAAGATCGGGCCGACATCCAACCCCGGCGCACCCCAGAGCTCGAACGGCCGCGTCGTGCCGCGCCCTTCCGAAAGCGTCGTGCCCTCGACCACGCAGCCACCCGGATAGACCAGCGCCGTGTCGAATGTCGGCATGTTGGGCGACGGCATCACCCAAGGAAGACCGGTGTCCTTCCATTCCATCGAACGCTTCCAGCCCTCCATGGGTACGATGCGGAGCACGCTCCGGTCGATCCGCTCGCGTTCGCAAACCCAGAGCAAGAGCTCAGCGACGGTGAGGCCGTGGCGAACCGAAACCGGATACAGGCCCACGAACGACAGGTAGCCCTCGCGCTGCGGCGCGCCTTCGACGCGAACGCCGCCGAGGGGGTTGGGCCGGTCGAGGAGAACGACCTCGATACCAAGGTCGGCGGCGACCTTCATCGTGAGCGCAGCCGTCCATACGTAGGTGTAGTAGCGGGACCCCACGTCTTGCAGATCGATGACAATCGCGTCCAAGCCCCTCAGCCATTCGGGGTTCGGACTCAAGTCCCCCACGTCGTTGCCGTACAAGGAATAGACGGGAATGTTCGCCTCGTCGCGGATCCCAATGCCGACCATATCTTGGGCTGCACCGGCAAAGCCGTGCTCGGGGCCGAAGAGCGCCGAAACACGGACGCCAGCCTGGCGGAGGACCCGATACGCCGAGCGAAGCTTTCGGTCGATGCTTGCCGCGTGCGCGAGCAAACCTACGTTGCGGCCGGCGACCAGGTGAAGCGCTTCCGAGTCGCCGTCGGCAATGCGGTCTAGCCCAGTCCGAACCCCGGTCAATGAACCTCACTTACGGCCGGCGGCTCGGTCGCTTCGCCGGCGAGGAGATAAAGCAGAGCCATGCGGACGGCGACGCCGGCTTCAACCTGCTGCAGAACGACGCTGCGCTCACCGTCGGCGAGGAGACTTTCGATTTCGACGCCGCGGTTCATGGGGCCCGGATGCATGATGATCGCATCAGGCTTCGCAGGCCCGATCGTTCGGGGGCCGATGCCGAACGTTCGCGCGTACTCACGGAGGCTGGGCAGGAGCGCGCCTTCGAGACGCTCACGCTGGATGCGAAGCACCATGACGACATCGGCTCCCTCGAGGCCGTCCTCGAGCCGATCGAAGACACGGACGCCGAGAGAATCGACGGCCGCCGGCAGCAGCGTGCGAGGGCCGACGACACGGACCTCGCAGCCGAACAGTTTCAGGAGGTGCGCGTTTGATCGAGCAACTCGCGAATGTGAGATGTCTCCGACGATCGTCACGACGAGATTGTCTAGGGTGCCTTTTGCGCGCCGGATCGTGAATGCGTCGAGCAGGGCCTGCGTTGGATGCGCGTGCATCCCGTCGCCTGCGTTGATGACGCTGCAGCCGATCTTCGAGGCCACGTACATGGGAGCGCCCGACGAAGCGTGTCGAATGACGATCACGTCCGGATGCATCGCCTGCAGCGTTCGGCAGGTGTCTTGGAGGGTCTCGCCCTTTTTCACGCTCGATGCGGGGACGCTCATGTTGATGACATCCGCGCTCAAACGCTTGCCCGCGAGCTCGAAAGAAGTCCTGGTCCTCGTCGACGCTTCGTAGAAGAGGTTGATGACGGTCTTGCCGCGGAGGGTGGGAACCTTGCGAACAGGTCGGCGGGAGACCTGCAGGAACGCCTCCGCCGTATCGAGGATGCGCTCCACGTCCGCCCTCGTGAGCCCTTCGACGTCGAGGAGGCTGTGGTGGGCGAACGGCTCCATCACTCGCCCTCGGTGAGCACGACGCGATCGGGTCCGGCCGCGTCGACCCAAACGTCGAGGCGTCCGCCCGATTCCATCTCGATCACGCGGCCGACGAAATCCGCAGCGATGGGGAGCTCGCGGCCGCCACGGTCGCAGAGCGCCGCTAACCAGACTCTCCCCGGGCGCCCGTGATCTTGGAGGCACTCGATGGCCGCACGGACCGTCCGCCCGGTGTGCAAGACGTCGTCGACGAGCACGACATGACGGCCGCTCACGTCGAATGGGATGTCGCTCGGCCCGATCTTGGGATTGGGGAGCGCAGTCGCCGCATCGTCTCGGTAGAGCGAGATATCGACGGCCCCGACCGGTGGTGGCCGCCCTTCGACCTTTGCGATCTCCTCGGCGAGACGCTTTGCCAGCCCAACGCCGCCGCGGCGGATGCCGATGAGGGTTAGATCTTCGATGCCCGAGGTCGCTTCCAGTATCGCAACGGCGATGCGTCGAATGCTCCGTTGGATAGCGTCCGCATCGAGTACGACCTTCTGGGTTCGAGCCACGTTCGGCGGAGTGTGTGAGAAAACGCCGAACGCTTCAAGCCTAGGCGAGCGAGAGGCCGCCATCGATGGTGACCAGGCTTCCCGTCTGCCAGGTTTGATCGAGGACGCTGATGATGACAGCGGCCACTTCCTCTGGCGTACCGAGCCGGCCGAGGGGGTGAAGTGCAGTGAGGTCGGCAAGTTGAGACGCCACGCGAGCCTCAATTTCTCCCGGGTCGAGGGTTTCATCCGGTCGGAGACGGGGCGTTCGCAGCATGTCGGTCTCCACGCCTCCGGGGAGCACGGCGTTGACCCGCACGCCGGCGGGCGCGAGCTCGAGCGCCAGTCCCTTGGTCACTGCGTTGAGGGCAGCTTTGGTCGCCGCATAAACGACCGTGTACGGAGCCGCCCGCTCGGAGAGGGTGCTCGAAACGTTCACGATGGAGCCGCCGGAAACGCGAAAATGCACCGCAAGCGCTTGAGAGAGAAGCAGCGGGGCAGCGAGATTGACCCGAAGCTGCGCTTCGACGGAGTCGAGGCCGATCGCACCGACCGGCTCGTAGCGAGCGATCCCGGCGCAGTTGACCAGACCGTCCACGCTCCCAAAGGCATCGTTCGCACGGCTAGCGAGCTCGGAAATGCGATCGAGGTGCCCGAGGTCGGCCGTCAGAGCGCGGATGCGATTGGGAGCCGACGCCTGGAGCGCAGCGAGGAGCCGCTCGTTGCGGGCGATGGCCACGACCTTTCCTCCGCGCTCCAAAATCGCGTCGACGGTCGCACGCCCGATCCCGCGGGTCGCACCGGTGACGACCACGGTGCCCTGCGAAACCATCATCTCAACCGAGCCCTGCGATTGGACCCCAGGGGGGCTCCGCCGGAACGTCGGCCGGCTCTCCGGCGACTTCAATTTCGTCCTCGGGCATGAAGCGCGGCGAATCGACGCAGAGAATGGTCTGATACCGATCGCTCGGGTTCGCGTAGCTGTGCGCGGCGCCTCTCGGCCAGCGATGTACCGTCCCGGGCGCGCAGGGCTCCCCTTGGCAGAGCAGTCCATCGCCGAGCACCATCTCGGATTCACGCATCTGCTGATGGACGTGTAGCGGGATGCCCTTCCCGGGCGCGACGTTCAGACGGTAGATGCCGGCGCCCTTGGTTTCGTAGATCACGTCGACGGTCCCAAAGGGCTTCTGCTCGACCTCGAACTTGCACCAAGACGCGCTGCGCTCGATCTCGAGCGAGGGTATTGCAAAGCTTCGAAGCGCCCCGGGCTTGGTCAGTCGGATCACGGCGGACTCGACCTGAGCGCGCCTCTCATCAGGCGCGGGCGGCGCGAGAACGTACCGGGCGAGCACGTGCGCAGCGGTCTCGAGAAGGCGGAATCGGCAGCTTCGAAGCAGGAACACCAGCTGTGATGCGGTGGCTGCGTAGTCGATCGTCGAGCGCAGGCTTTCCTTGATGGCGGCGGTCTCGGTCTTCAGGCGCATCTCGACGTCGACGCGAAGCGGCTGCGAGGCGTTGCGCTCATGCGGATAGACCCCGACCACGCAGTCGACCATCAGCTCTTCGATGCGCAAGACATCCATGCCGCAAGGCTATCGCATTTCGAGACTTCTGCTAGAGTCCCGCAGCGCATGAGCCAGCCCGAGTCCAGCTCAGTGAACGATATTGCAGAGGTCGCGGCTTTCCGAGCAGTCCCGCGTACCGGCGTGATTTACGTGACGGTGGAGGCACAGAAGCGTGGATTCAGCCTCGATGCGCCCGACTGGTGCAACCTTGGCCAAGGTCAGCCGGATACCGCGGCGCTGCCGGGCGCCCCAGAGCGGGTGACCAAAATCACGGTGCGCCCGGGTGACCTCGACTACGCACCGGTGCCGGGTCTCTGGGAGCTTCGCGAAGCGGTGGCGAGCCTCTACAACCAGCTCTTTCGTCGCGGCATGAAGTCCCAATACTCCGCCGAGAACGTGTGCATTGCGGGCGGCGGTCGAGTCGCGGTCATGCGCGCATGTGCGGCCATCGCGCCCATTCATCTCGGGCATTTCCTTCCGGACTACACGGCCTACGAAGAGCTGCTCGACGTGTTTCGGCGATTTCTGCCGATCCCTATCTTGCTCGACCCGAAACATGCATACGAGTTCACCCGACAAGAGCTCGAAGAGGAAATCCTGGGACGAGGACTCAGTGCGATCCTAGCGAGCAACCCGTGCAACCCGACCGGTAAAGTCGTCCAAGGCGATGCCCTGGCCAGCTGGGTGGAGACCGCACGAGACTTGAACTGCGCACTTCTGCTCGACGAGTTTTATTCGCACTACGTCTGGACGGGAGAGCGATCGATCGTCAGCGCGGCGCAGTACGTCGAGGACGTCGATCAGGATCCGATCGTCGTGTTCGACGGGCTCACCAAGAACTGGCGGTACCCCGGCTTTCGGGTGAGCTGGATTGTCGGCCCGAAGCGCGTCATCGAATCGGCCGCGAGCGCCGGCTCGTTCCTCGATGGCGGGGGCGTCGCGCCCATGCAGCGCGCGGCGATCGACCTGGTCCAGCAAGAGCCCACGCTCGCGGAGGCGCAGGCGGTCCACGATGAGTTCAAGAAGAAGCGCGACTTCATGGTGCGGGGCCTCAAGGACATCGGGGTCAAGTTCGACCTCGAGCCGCAAGGGACCTTCTACGCCTGGGGGAACCTGAGCGGCCTACCCCGGCCGATTCAAAACAGCGACGACTTCTTCAAAGCGGCCCTCGAGCGACAGGTGATCACGGTGCCCGGGCACTTCTTCGATGTGAATCCGGGCAAGCGCCGGACCGGACGGCCGTCGCGTTTCGTTCAGCACATGCGTTTCTCGTTCGGGCCACCGATGCCGGTGCTCGAGGAAGCACTCGAGCGCCTCGGCGCAATGGTCGCCGAGGCAACGTAGCTCCGGCGACAACGGCCTGAAATCACGCCGATATTTGCTCGGCGACCGCCGGTTTTTTCCATTCGCCGGTGTGTGTAGGTGATCATACTACACATGACGACATTTGCGGCGGTCGCGGCGCGGATAGAGCACGCGCCACGGGAGGCAGCTCCCTTCGTGAAGTGGGTCGGGGGCAAGGGCCGATTGCTCAGCCAGCTGCGACCGCTGCTCCCCCCAGGCGTGGAGCGGATGCGCCATGTCGAGCCGTTCGTGGGCGGTGGCGCTTTGTTCTTTGCACGCCGCCCACGGCGTGCTCTGCTGACCGACATCAACCCCACGCTGGTTTCGACGTACGTGGCGATTCGCGACGATGTCGACGGCGTGATCGGTGGGCTGCACAGGCTTGCGGGCCGACACTCGAAGCAACGGTATTACGAGGTGCGCGAACGCTATAACCAGAACCGTCGTGTTTCGACGTCGAAGCGCGCGGCTATGTTCATCTATCTCAACAAGACGTGCTTCAACGGCTTGCACCGAGTCAATCGAAAAGGCGAGTTCAACGTACCCGCAGGCTCGTACAAGAATCCGCGGATCTTGAACGAAGATGCATTGCAGGCAGCAAGCGAGGCGCTTCGGGGGGTAGACCTACGCTGCGCGTCCTTCGACACGCTCCTCGAGAACGCCAAGCCCGGCGACTTCATCTACTTCGACCCGCCCTACGAGCCCGTGTCGGTGACCGCGAGCTTCACGTCATACGCGCGCGATGGGTTTTCGCAGGAAGACCAAACGCGGCTGCGGGACGTCTACGAGGCCCTCGACCGTCGAGGGTGTAAGCTCATGCTGTCCAACAGCGACGTCCCCTTCATTCGCAACCTCTATCGGGCGTTCAAAGTCGACACCGTCGCTGCACCCCGCGCGATCAACTGCGATGCGACCAAGCGCGGCAGAGTGAGCGAAGTCGTGGTGCGCAACTACGGTTGAGGACCGAGACGGGCCACGCCGCGATCATCTACCGATCGTCGGACGCCCAGCCGCTCGCTGCTCTTCGGGGGAATACGGGCAATGACGGCAGCCCGAGCCACAGCAAGCTCCTCGAGCGCGAAGTGCGGTCGCCGTCATCACGTACAGGCGGGTTTCGGGATCCAGATAGCCGTCGTCACCGCGCTCCTCCGCTTCATCGTGAGCTCGAATGGTCTTCGGAGAAAGCGTGTTCGGCACCGCGGGACCCTGGGCCCAGCGGGCGATTCCGCAACCCGCAACGGCCGGAACCCGAATGTTCGCCCACTCCTCAGTCCACCCTGACCCTCGACGCCCGGATGAACTCCGCCGTGGCCGGATGATCGGTGTGCAGAAGTTCCTCGGGTGTCCCGGTAGCTGCGATCTGCCCCTCGTGCAGGAAGCTCAGCTGATTGGCGATGCGCAAGACCGAGGCCATGTCGTGGCTGATCACGATCGACGTCACGCCGAACATCTCCTCCGCCTCGGTGATCAGCTCATCGACCATTTCGCTCGTGATCGGGTCGAGGCCGGTGGTGGGCTCGTCGTAGATTAGAATCTCGCTCTCGAGGATCATCGCCCGCGCGACGGCCACACGCTTCTGCATGCCCCCCGAGAGTTGCGCGGGGAGCTTCTGGGCCGCCGCCGCCACGCCGAGTGCAGCAAGGCGATCCATCACACGATCGCGAACCGCATTG
>Ga0316197_10002261_pt1 | contig 13789 bp, 12 predicted proteins | sample OudBiesiAoxic_MG_FD_204939 | JGI IMG/M metagenome (GOLD analysis project Ga0316197, IMG submission 204939) | Coastal sediment microbial communities from Oude Bieten Haven, Netherlands - site A oxic | ecosystem: Environmental > Aquatic > Marine > Coastal > Sediment | place: Netherlands...
CGAGATGGGCAATGCCTCGCCGGCAAGGCTATCGCGGCAGAGCAGTGTCTCCGCCTCGCCGTCGAAGGCGATCGCATTGCCGATCCTGCCCGCGACGATCGCGCTCCCATCCAGGTTGAACGCCTCCAGGTCGAGCCCGCCCCCGGCCAAGTCCGGCACCGAGACGCCGCCGGAGTCGAGCGAGTCGAGCGGCCAGTGGGCGCCCAAGAGAGCACCGATCGCCGGGGTGCTGGCGGGCGAGTTCGGATCCGAGCCACCGCTGGTCTCGACGCCGTCGATGAAACGATCGCCGTCGGTATCGCGCTCGTTCGGGTCACTGCTCGGAACGCCATCTACCTCTTCGCCATCGGGGCGTTCATCGGCATCGGTGTCGGCATCGAGCGGGTCGGTGGCGGTGTAGCCGGGCACTGCCGAATTTGCCTCGCGCCCGTCGCTGAGCCCATCATCGTCGCTATCCGAATCGGTCGGATCGCTATTGGCCGCGAACTCGAGCTCGTCATTGAAGTTGTCCGCGTCGAGGTCCTGCCCGGAGGCGAGCTGATCCAGATCGCCGGGGAAATAGATCTCCTCCCACGCGTCCGGGAGGCCGTCATCGTCGGTGTCGTCAGCGACGGGGACCCACAGTGTATCCGCGTAGAACTGCAGGCCTTTCACCAGATCGATCGTGCCGCTGGTGAATGCCTCCGCCGTGATCGTGCTGTTCGCCCCCGACCCGGTGATCGCGCCCGCGCTCCCAAATTTCGCGGGGTCGCTACCACTCCAGTCCCCCCCGACGTCCATCTCCCCGACCGAGACCGTCTGCCCGTTGACGACCAGGCTCGCCGACTGCATGCCATTGCCATTCAGCACATCGTAGGTCCATCCGAGCTGCAGGCTGCCGGCGGCGATCTCCCCAGCCGAGAGCCCATACTCGACGGTCAGCAGCGAGTTGCCGCCGTTGCCGGTAGTGCGCAGCACGACGGTACTGGGCGACTCGTAGGCGATCGATGTCCCCACCGTCCCTGCACCGGTCTCCCAGATCACCTCCCGCGTGCCACCGGTCTTCTCGGCGAAATCGATGCAGACGACGAAGCTCATGTCGAGCAGGTCAGAGGTCGCCCCGAGCCCGTCGTCACGGTTGTGGTAGGTGGGCAGGTTGCCGATGGTGTTGATCACTTCGGTCGGGGTGGGAGGGAGATCGCTCACCTCCTCCGCCAGGGCACAGGTGATGGAAGAGGCGAGAGTGGCGAGGAGCGCGAACGCGAACGTGAACGTGGGGGCGACGACGCGCCGCGGCGAGCCTAAGGGGTGAGGAGTCATTTTTAGATCGGGGGAGGCGAGGGTTAGACCGCCTCCGGACTAAGATTGGCACCGATGCCAACACCTAGATTCGAGAGACAGCCGATTGCCTGACCCTGGATAAGATCAGGAATGCCAGCGTTTATATCCCAAGCCATCCATCGGCGGCAAGGAGGAATGCCACGGAATTTCTCTTACCCTGCTAGCGCGACCAATTTCGGACTACCTCGGCCGGGCGCTCACGGCGCGGCGCGCGTCGGCAGCGCGCTCCGGTGCGGTCGCGACCGGGCGGGTTGCCCCTGCGGCTTCCGGGGCCGGCGTCTGCTCCAGCTTCTGCTTCTTCGGTTCCTTAGCGCGCGGCCGTGGCGCCTCCCGCGCGGCGGGCGTCGCCGATTCAGCGACGCGGATATTCGGGTGGTAGATCTCCGCATCTTTGAGATGCAACCAGGCGCCGTGGATCACCACGATCGTCCCCACCAGCGCGGTGCCGATCCCCGCCACCATCCCGGGCATGCCTTTGTGCGCCCCCATCAGCATCGTCAGCCCGGCCAGTGCAGCAACTAACATATACGCACCACGAGAATCTCGCCGCCGCTCCTGGCTCTCCTCGATCAGCTCCTTCACATCGCCGCGCAGCTTCACGACCCGCTCGTCCGACTGCGCCCGCTGCTTCAGGTACGGGCCCACGGCGAGCGAGGAGGCGATGATCACCGCCAGCGCCACCAGCTGCATCTTCCTCTCGCCGAAAAAGAACGCGAACAGGAAGGCGATCACCCCGATCGCCAGCCCCCAGATCATGATCGGCTCGAGCAGGAGGTGGAGGTACTCAGGATCCTTCAGCTTCTCGGTCAGGTGGGCAAATTCTCTCAACATCACGTCGTCTTTCTATCGGTTCGTCCTCGCTTCACTCGTCGAGTGGTAACTCCGGCTGACCGGAGCCGCCAAGCTCATCGACCAGCCGCTTCGGCAGCTCGGCATTCATCTTCTCGTAGGCGCGCGGCATCGCGATACGCCCGCGCGGCGTCCGGCTGAAGAGCCCCTGCATGATCAGGTACGGCTCGTAGACCTCCTCGATCGTCGAGGCGTCCTCACCAACTGCCACACTCAGCGAGCTCAGCCCTACAGGCCCACCATCGAACTTGAAAATCATCGCCTCGAGCAAGCGCTTGTCCATCTCGTCGAGGCCGTCCGAATCGATATCGATCATCTCCAGCGCCCGGTCCGCCACCTCCGAGGTGATGAGATTGTCCGCCTTCACCTGGGCGAAGTCGCGCACCCAGCGCAGCAGCGCATTCGCCACCCGGGGCGTGCCGCGCGAGCGCGAGGCGATCTCGAAGGCCCCCCCCTGCTCGATCTCGATGTCGATCAGGCCAGCCGAGCGGATCACGATCTCGGTCAACTCCTCCGCCTTGTAGTAGTCGAGCCGGTTCGTCATCCCGAAGCGCGACCGCAGCGGCGCGGTCAACATCCCCGCGCGCGTCGTCGCACCGATCAGCGTAAACCTAGGCAGCGAGAGCTGGATGCTGCGTGCGTTCGGCCCGGTGTCGATGATGATGTCCAGCTTGAAGTCCTCCATCGCCGGATACATGTACTCCTCGATGGTCGGGTGCAGCCGGTGGATCTCGTCGATGAACATCACATCGCCGCGCTCCAGCTTGGTGAGGATCCCCGCCAGGTCCCCCGCCTTCTCAATCTGCGGACCGGAGGTGCAGTGGATCTTAGAGCCCATCGCCCCGGCGATGATGTGTGCGAGCGTCGTCTTGCCGAGCCCCGGAGGCCCGCAGAGCAGGTTGTGGCCTAACACATCTCCACGCTGGGTCGCCGCCTCGACCATCAGCAGCAGCCGGTCCTTCACCTTGTCCTGGCCGGTGAACTCGCTGAAGGCCGGTGGGCGCAAGGAGACGTCGAAGGGCGACTCCGGTGCCTCGACCGCTTCGCTATAAAAGTTCTCTTTCAATGATTGGATGGACCCGGTGTTGGAAAAAAAATTCTGCTCATGACTGCGACTCCATAGACCCGACCGAGCTCATATTCGAGTGACGGAAGATTATAAATTTAACCGATCTTAATTAATTGTCCAGCGCTAGCGACACCTAGCTGGCAGTGTGAGCGGCCCGCGAGCGATTCTTAACTTTTTTAAAAAATCTCTTAGACCCTAGCCTTTTGCTGATAAAGAATTTCGCCCTGAAAATGCCCCAAAACTCTTTACATCACGATCAAATTTGCGATAGGGTGGAAGAATATTTTTCTAAGCATCATTGATTGATAAGTTTTTGGGATAATTTAGGTTTCTTAATAAACGGGTCGGTCAAGGTTTTTTGGAAGCATCGCGCTCGCTCTGTGGGCAAAAAATTGAGGGACATTGGAGCATTCATAGCTATGCTCACCGATTCCAACCAACCTTTTTCAGAAGAACGAAACCAGCCAGAATGACCAAGCATACCGCGCTTCCTCATAGAGCAAGGTCCCTCCGAGCCCTGACCCTGCTCGCAGCCGCCATCACCTTCGGGATCGCCTCCCTAGCTGGCGCCCAAGTCATCAAGGACATCGATGTCCAGTATGTGGGTGGGGCGCGCGTCGCAGAGGGAGCCATCTTGGCGAACATGCAGACGGCGGTCGGCGATACGCTCGACGAGTCGATCCTCGACGAGGATCTCAAGCGCCTCTACGAGAGCGAGCTGGTGGAGAACGTGAACTTTCTCCAGGAGCCTTACCAAGGCGGCATGCGCCTGATTGTGCAGGTGGAGGCGCGCGCCAAGTTCCGCGAGATCCTCTTCATCGGCAACTCGGCTATCTCCACGCAGAAGCTGCGGGGCAAGATCCTGCTCGCGCCGAACGAAGCGTGGGATGACCTGGCGATCCAAGAGGCGCGCGAGGACATCTTAAAAATGTATGCCAAGAAGGGCTATAGCTCGGTCGACGTCACCTACAGCATCGACTCCGTCGAGGACGGCTTCTCCCGGATCACCTTCTCGATCGACGAGGGGGACCGTGCGATCCTCGACGCGATCGGCTTTGAGGGGAACACGGTCTTCACCGACAAGGAGCTCGGCGCGCTGATGAAGGTCAAGGAGTGGAAGCTGCTACGAATTTTCGGCAAGAAGGCGAAGATCGACAACCAGATACTCGAAGACGATGTGCTCGCGATCGAGAACCACTACCGTGACGCTGGTTATGTGAATGCCAGGGTCACCGACACCGAGCGCCGCCCGACCGGGAAGGGAGATCATGTCGACCTGATCCTGACGATCAGCGAGGGTGAGCAACACTCGGTGGCAGGTATCAGTGTGAGTGGCACCGATGCCGTCTCTGGGGACATGATCACGACGAAGCTGCAGCTGCAGCCCGGGATGGTCTACTCGGCGAAAGCGGTGCGCGAGGATGTGCAATTCCTGCGCGAGTATTACGGCCGCAAGGGCTACGCCGACCTCAATGTCATCCCGCAGCTTACCAGCGCCGGCGAAAACCTGCTCAACATCGACTACTCTGTCTTCGAGGGTGTCCCATCGACGGTCGGTGAGATCCGCATCATCGGCAACGAGAAGACCCAGGATCGCGTCATCCGCCGCGAGCTGGCGATCCTGCCGGGCGAGCCCTTCAACACCTCGCTGCTCGAGGCCTCAGCCGCGCGCCTGCGCCAGTTGCCGAACTTCTCACAGGTCGACATCACCCCGACCGCGTCTGCGGAGAACGGATACAAGGACGTCACGATTTCGGTCGTCGAGAAGCCGACCGGATCTGTCAACTTCGGTGCGGGCTTCAGCTCGATCGACAACCTGGTCGGCTTCGTCGACGTCATCCAGACCAACTTCGACATCAAGGGCTGGCCGAAGTTCACCGGCGCTGGCCAGAAGTTCCGCCTGAGCCTCAAGTATGGCACCGAGCGCCGCGACTTCGCGATCGATTTCACCGAGCCGTGGCTCTTCGACAAGAAGCTTTCGCTCTCGGTCGGCGGCTACTACCGCGACATCTACTACAACTCTGACTACTACGACGAGCGCCACGCGGGTACCGAGATCAGCCTGCGCAAGCCCTTCGGCGAGTTCTCCTATGGCAAGCTGGGCTACCGCCTGGACTTTGCCAAGATCCACAACATCGACTCCGACGCCTCGGAAGAGATCAAGGAAGAGGAGGGTGACTACACCGACAGCATGCTGTTCGTCGAATACACGATCGACACCCGCGACAGCTTCACGCTGCCGCGCGAGGGCCACAAGCTGAGCTTCGGGGCCGAGTTCTCCGGAATCGGGGGTGACGTCGAGACCTACGCTTTCGAGATAGGAGGCGCGCAGTATTATACCGGCCCACTGGACACCATCTTCAGTATCGAGGGGATCTTCCGCACCATCGATTCTTACGGGGATCAAGACGTGCCGATCTTCAAGCGCGAGTTCCTCGGTGGTGCCCGCAACCTGCGCGGTTACGACTACCGCGATGCGGGTCCGAAGGACGAGAACGGGGAACCGCTCGGGGGTAGAACCTCAGCCTACTTCACCGCTGAGGTCTCGACCCCGATCCCAGGTAGCCTGGGCGATAAGGTCAGGGTCGCTACCTTCTACGACGTCGGTGCCGTTAGCACCAGCGCCTGGGACTTCGGTGACGTCTGGAGCGACGTCGGCATCGGTCTACGCCTCTTCATCCTGCCAGGAGCCCCGATCCGCCTCGACTACGGTTACCCCTTGCAGACCGACGAGTACACCGGCTCGAGCGGACAGTTCAACTTCCAGATGGGTTGGAACTTCTAGTCGGAGCCGCCGCCTAGAGTTTTACCGCCGCGCGTCGCCATTGCGATTCCTGGTCGGCGGAATGCCGTTGGACGATTGGTCAATGGTTCCAATCAGGCTGTCCTGGGGTTGAGCATCGCGTCGCCCTAGCCTGGCATATTCACTCGCACTGGCTTGGTAGGCATCTCGGCAGTGGGCGAGCGTCCTGGCACTGGACAGCCGCCGGTTAAACCTCCGGGTGTCAGAGCCGTCCAGAACTTGGATGGCAAATCCAAGCTCCAGAGCTGGGCTTAGGGACTGGCTAGCCAAGCCGCGAAGCAGATGTGTCATTCCGTCGCATTTCGGGCACAACCGTCGCGGAGAAATGCCAATTTGGCACAGTAAACCAGGGGTCTCTCAAGCCCCGTCATTACACGCTAAATCTTTTGCTACCAACGATTTATGGGAATAGAAATGCGATTGGCACGGAGGCTGCGATCAAGTTCCATCAAAGCAACCCAAACATTTACCTCAAAGGAACATGACCATGAAATCCAATCGCTTCAATTACCCACCGTTCGGTTTCGGTTCCGGCTTAGGCCGGCTGATCCAGGACGCATTCGAAGGCCTCGAAGACCTCGGCGGTATCCTCAACGGACCCGGCCTCACGGGTCAGGTGCTCAAAGCAGATCTTTTCGAGGACGAGGATCACTTCCACGTCACCCTCGAGCTGCCCGGCGTTAAAAAGCCGGACGTGAGAGTCGAGCTGATCGACGGCGTCCTGCAGATTGCCGCCAGCCTGTCCCAGGAGACATCCGAAGGACGCAAGAACATCCCACTCAAGCGCTCGATCCCGCTGCCCGACGAGGTCGGGAACGGCGCGATCAAGGCCAAGCTGGAGGATGGCGTGCTGACCGTCACCCTGCCGAAGCTCGAGAGCGCCAAACCGCGCTCGATCACGGTCGAGTAAGCAGACTAAGTACCCGCAAACATCTAAGAAAAGAACCATCACTAACACAACCACAATAATCAATTAGCCATGAACAACGAACTAGCAAACTGCAATACTGAAACCTGCTGCACCCCAGAGGAAGCGGCGAGCAATGAGAACCGCGCCGTGGTGCGCCCGCACTATGAACTCGACCGCAACCAAGATGCCTTCCGGCTGCGGGTGTATGTCCCCGGAGCGAACAAATCCGGGGTCAGCCTAGCAGTCGACTCCGGGGTCCTCAAGCTCTCTGCCAGCCGCAGCGATCGGCCATCGGACGAGTGGAAGCCGCTCAGCCGGGAGATCTCCCGCCGTGACTACCAGCTAGAGGTGCGGATCCCTGAGAAGGTCGATGTGGATGCGATCAAAGCATCGGTCGAGGATGGCATCCTGCTGCTGACGCTCCCGATCCGCGAGGCCGCAAAGCCGCGCAGCATCGAGGTGAACTAAGGGCACCTCCCGACACAGATCCCGCCCACACAGAAGCCCCGCCGCCCAGAGCAGCGGGGCTTCTCCCGTCCCACGACGATCGGGAGCCTTGCAAAGCACTAATCTGGAGAGGGATCTCGCCCCTCGCAATCGTCACATGGGACACGCCACTTGTTGGCGAATCCGGACTCCCAGGTTAGGAACTTGGAATTGCATTCCGGGTTCTGGACGGCGCACGCTGCTGGATCCACTCGCCGGCAGGCCCCCGAAACTCAACTGGCGCCACTGCTACTAGCCGGCGACCTGCCTCGCTTCGGGTGCACCTTGGCGGCCATGAGCCAGTGGCGCGGGCAGCTCGGCGAAGTCTTGTGCCGCCGCAAACAGGTCCGAAAAATCTCGGAACAGATCCCCGATCAGGCAGTCGGTCAGGTCGCCCCGCAGATCCGGGTTCGCCTTGATCAGATCACCGAAGCTGAAGCCCTCGTCGTAGAAGGCGTAGACGAGCTTGCGCATGGCCTCGATCCCACCGCAAAGCTGCTCGCCGTAGGCATCGAATGCAGAAGCGCTGCAATCGCCAACCTGGAGCGCCGCGTCGACAGCATCCCCGACCATTTCGCCGCTCTTCAGCGCGAGGAATACGCCGGACGAGAACACCGGGTCGAGGAAGGAGAAGGCATCACCAGCCAGCACGAGCCCATCCCCGGCACAGTACTTCGAGCGGTATGAATACTCACCGGTCGTCCAATACTGACCGAACTGCCGCCCGGGTTCGAGGTGCTCTTTGATCCACTGATTGTTCTCGATCTCGGCGTCAAAGATCGCGGCCGGATCGCGCGACGAGCGGTAGAGATAGTCCCGCTCGCCCACCAGGCCGACGCTCACGATGTCATCCTGCAGGGGGATGTACCAGAACCAGCCACGCTCAGGGATGTAGGCGACCGTCGTCGCCCCCTCGTCCAAGCCGGGATCACGTTTCGCCCCCTTGTAGTACGTCCACAGCGCCACCTTTTGCAACTCCGGGTCACGCACCCGCCACTTCTTCTTGCTCTGGGCAAAGGCGTCCCGGCCGGTCGCATCGATCGTCATCGGCGCACGCACCCCGAACTCCTCGCCGTCCGCACCGACCGCAGTGACCCCGACGCAGGCGCCCCCCGCGTCGTGGACTAGCTCTTTCACACGCACGCCCTCGCGGATCTCTGCGCCGAGTTCACGCGCGCGTTCGGCGATCATCTGATCGAACTGGCTGCGCAACACTTGCCAGGTGCGAGAGGACGGGTGGTCTCGGTGTTGGAAGAAATAGAATGGTCGCGACTGCCGACCGTCGCCAGTGACGAATTGCACACTGTGCTTCTGGGTGAACCCGATCTCGTTCATCTTCCCCACCAGGCCGAGGCGCTCCAAGGTAAAATAGCAGAAGGGCATCAGCGACTCCCCGATGTGATAGCGAGGGAATCGCGACTTCTCGAGCACGATCACGCGCCTCCCCTTCTCCGCGAGCACCGCCGCCGCCGTCGCTCCGGCAGGTCCAGCTCCGATCACGACAACATCGCATTCAACAGAAGTTTTCATTCCCCAAACCTTACGCCAATTCCCCCAAAGCAGATTGAAAATCTCTCCATTCCTCGCGCCAAATCGACGCAACCCAGTCGCCATCGTATCCTATCAATTATGATATTATTTGTAAAATTCATAATTAAATTTGAAAATTTAAAATAACATCTTATTGTGATGGCAGCCAGAACGACTACGACAACGTCATGGAGTAAAATTTTTAGAGTAGGAACCAGAACGAGATTCCCCAACGAATCTCTCGGTGAGAATCCCGCAACTCGCCGAGTTGAAGCCTCCCCTCCAGCGCCTCGTGTGCTGGGGGGGAGCGCATTTCTGGGCACAGGATTTGGGATTGCTGAATGTTGGAGGCGTGATTCCTTGCGGGGTACGAAGCAATCCATGGCTGAATCATTCGCTTGGGAATACATCGACCTCGCTAGCCTCCCGGCGCTCCAGAGCGGCGAGGTCCACATCTATGCGACCACCCTGGAACCAGACGCGTGGTGGACAGAGCGCGCCAGCCGATCGCTAGATTCGCTGGAACAGGAGCGTGCCGCGCGCTTCCGATTCGAGGAGGATCGCTTCCGCTTTGAGAAGACGCGGACGCTGCTGCGCAGCTTGCTCGCGGCTTACCTGTCGTGCTCGCCCGAAGAGATCACCTTCCGCGAAGGGCCGCATGGAAAACCTTACCTGCGCGAGACCGGGCGTGATCTCCAGTTCAATGTCTCCCATACCAAGGGGGCTGCGGTGCTCGCCTTCGCGCGGGGCTTCGAGCTGGGGATCGATATCGAACACGCCCAGCGTAAGGTCGATGTCGAGGGCGTTGGGAAGCGCGTCTTCACCAGGTCTGAGCGCGCCAGCATCGGCAGACGCCATGGCGCCTCCAGCCGTCGCCAGTTCTTCCGCTTCTGGACGGCCAAGGAAGCGTATCTCAAGGCAACCGGCAGCGGGTTGAGCTGCGACCCAGCACAGATCGAGGCCAATTTTAGCGATGGGAGATTCAATTCGGCAGATGATCCGAGCCGGGTGCTCCCGTATTCATTGCGGGAGATCCCGACCGGGAACCACTTCCTGATCTCGATGGCACACGAGACCTGCCGTCCGCCCGAGCTGCGCCTCAACCAGATCGCTTGATTGCCGCAGAGACTGGTGTCAGGAGAGAAGCTCCCAGCAACTAGCGCCTAGAAGTGCCAGGAGAGTCCGAGCATCGGCCCGACGGCATCGATGCCTGGATTCGGATCGGTGGCGCCGCGGTTCGAGTTGTGTTGGAAGTAGACGCCGACCGAGACGGCCATCCTCTCGCTTACAAAATGGCGCACGCCGCCGTGCATGAACCAATTCCAGGTGAAATCCTGGCCCTGTCCGCCGTAGACGCCCTGGCTGTCGATGTAGCCGGCCCCCCCGCCGATGGCGAAGTGCAGGTAGGTCTTCTTGCCCGGTAGCCAGTATTCGAAACTCGGGCTCGCGCTCATGCCGAAGTAGTGGTTCTCCGGCCCATCGACGATCGCCTCCACCAGTGCGTTGACCCGCGCGCGCACAGCGAAGCTGCCGCCGCCCTCGAGATCCCAAACCCAGTGCGCGGGCGTGCGCAAGCTAAGGATGGTGGGGATGATCTGATAGTCGAGCGGTGTATTGTCGCCGACGTTCCAGATCGATCCGACCTCCACATCGAAGGCCCACGAATCGAGCAGGTCGAACTCGTCCTGCGCGGGGCTCCGGTCCCCCCCGAGTCGCTCGAGCTCATCGGTCAAACCGGCTGGGGCCGCCACCCCGCCACCGATCCAGACGGCGAGGGCGTAGGCCAAGGCAGGGTAGGTGGCAGTTCGCATGGGTGCAGCCTAACCGGACGACTCGAGCGGATCGAGCGATAGATCCCCACGACCGCCCAGATCTGGGGTGGGTGAGGGGCCGGTGGAGATGACCTTGAACAGTTCGATCTCGTAGATCAGTGTCTCGTTCCCCCCGACACCGGCGACACCGGTGCTACCGTAGCCGAGGTCGGGTGGCACATAGAGTGTCCAGCGTGATCCCTCCGGCATGCGCAGCAGGGCCTCGCGCCAGCCGCCGATCACTTTTGCGACACGGAAGCTCTGTGGCTTCCCGCCCTCGTACTCGCGGGAGTTGTCCAAGACTTCGCCATCGACGTTGACCATCTTATAGTGGACGAGGACTGAGTCCTCGAGCCCAGGAATCCTGCCGTTGCCCTTATCGAGGATCCGGTATTGCAGCCCACTGGGGAGGATCACGACACCATCCTTGCCCTTGTTCGACTCGAGGAATGCCGTCCCGTTCATCGCTGTGGTCGGCGGCTCCGGGATCGAGTCCGGATCGACGGCCCCGTGGATCTTCCAATCGCTGGTGAAATCTCCGGCCGACTCCGGGATCTCATCGGTGGTCTTGCAGGCGACGAGTGCGGTCGCCAGGGAGAGCGAGGCGAGAATGGCGCCGCCCGGAGGTCTTGTGTGCTTGTTCATGACAGGTCAGCAGATCGCTGCTGGGGAGAATCTAACCCAGTTTTCGGATCATGCCATCTTCTCAATCTCAGCGGCGATCGTCTCGACACTGGCGAGGATTTCTTTTGCGGCCTCGGCGTCGGGAATTTTCAATCCGAAGTGCTTCTCCAGTGCGACCACGAGCTGTAGGGCATCGACCGAGTCGAGGCCGAGCCCATCGGGACCGAAGAGCGGCATCTGATCGCCGATCTCATCGGCCTCCTCCTGCAGCATCAGCTCCTCGATGAGGGTCGCTTTGATCTTCTGTTTCAGTTCGGAGCTTTCGTCTGGCATGGGAGATTCGAGGGCTTTGTAGAAACGCGGCGGCCTCCCTTACTAGAGGATGCCGCCGTCGATCTTCAGGACGGAACCTGTGACATAACTCGCCCCCGGACAAGCGAGAAAAACCACCGCAGCGGCGACCTCCTCCGGCTTGCCAAAGCGCCGCATCGGAATCCCTCGCGCGGCGGCCTTGCGCGCCTCCGCGTCCATGCCGGCGAGCGCCTCGGTATCGATGTATCCGGGGCAGATCGCGTTGACCGTGATCCCGGCGCGGGCCACCTCCTTGGCTAGCGATTGCGTCAGCCCGATGACCCCGGCCTTCGCCGCCGCGTAGTTGGTCTGGCCGAGAGGTGCCATCAGCGCGCTCAGCGAGGAGACATTGATGATCCTCCCACGACGCTGCCCCATCATGGTTTTCACGACTGCCCGGCACCCCTTGAAGGTCCCTTCGAGGTTCGAGGCGATGACCGAATCCCAATCTGCATCGCTCATGGTCGCCAGCAGCCCATCCGAGTGGTTACCAGCGTTGTTGACGAGGACGTCGAGCCGACCCGCCCCCGTCACGATCGATTCGACCGCGCGCTCCCAGGCGAGCGAATCGGTGACGTCGAGATCTACCAGATGGCAGCGCCCTGCGGAACCGGCGGCAAACGATTCTGCACAGTCGCGCCGCGAGCGCACGCCGAGCCAGACATGGCTGTCATCAGATTCGCGCAGGAACTCGGCTGCGATCGCACGTGCAAGCCCGCCATTGCCTCCGGTGATAAAGATTGATCTCGCTGCCATTTGCGATGGAATCTAGTCCAGCCTCACCGCACGGCCAGCCAGAATTCTTCTGCCGCCCCCGCCGGGGCGGTTCAATCCTCTGCCTCGAGCGAGACATCGACCATCAGGTCGGAGGCGATCTGTTCGATGTCTGCCTGGAGCGCAGCCATGCTCAGGCCGGCTGGCAATCCTAACCTGGCGTCGATTTTAAACAGCGGCTCCCCAGACATCGGAGCACTCTCGCACCCGGTCTGCAACTCCTCGACGTTGACCCCGCGTGCCGAAATCGCACGCGCGATCGTACGCACGATGCCCGGACGATCCTGGCCGACCAGGTCGAGCCGCACCGTCGTTGCAGACGCCTCGCTACCGATCCCCTTCTCGTCCGCCGCGCTCGAGCGCACGGTCACCTGGAGCCCCTGTTCCGCGAGCCCAGCCATCGCCGCCTCGAGCGCCGCCGCGCCATCCTCGTCACCGACCTGAACGCGAAGGATCCCAGCGAACTGCCCAGCGAGGTGGGACATGCGGCTTTCCAGCCAGTTCCCGCCGGCATCGTCGATGCGGGATGAGAGCGAATCGACCAGGCCCGGGCGGTCGTCGCCGATGATTGTCATTACGAGTGTCTGCATGACGGTAGGGTATCGGCGACCAGCCCGACAATCAACCCACTCGCTCCGGGCGGTTCGACGGATCATCGCGGCGTCGCGCGGCCACCTCGAGCTCGCGCAGCATGCGCCGCAGGCGATCCCCAAATCTCTCCGAGCTCAACTCTTCCGCACCGAGCGTCTCCGCCCACAGCGGGAACGCCAGCGGGGTGAGGCGAACGGTGGCGATCTGGACGAGTTCGCGTTGCTGGAGTTCCTCGAGCGTGGCCTGCAGCCGCCCGAGCTCCAGCTGTCGCTCGAGGATCTCGCGCTGCGCCTGGGCGATGAGCAGGTTGTCCGAGTCGTACTTGGTGAAGACCTCATAGATCAAGCCGCTCGACGCCTGCAGCGAGCGGTTGCTCTTTGGCCTGCCCGGGTAGCCGCCGGCGACGAGCCCAGCCACGCGTGCGATCTGGCGGAACTGCCGCCGCGCCAGCTCGTGGATATTCATGCACTCGAGGAGGTCGGGCAGCAGCGTCCGCGTATCGCACAGCTCCATCCAGCCCTCGGCGTCGAGCCCGAAGTTCTCAGCGCAGCGCAACTCGAACCCGTAGTCGTTGAACGCCAGCTGGATCGAGCGTGGGCGCTGCTGCGAGAGGCGGAACGCGAATAGCGTCGCCAGCCCCTCGTGCACCAGCCGGCCGGCGAAGGGGAAGA
>Ga0316197_10002262_pt1 | contig 13788 bp, 13 predicted proteins | sample OudBiesiAoxic_MG_FD_204939 | JGI IMG/M metagenome (GOLD analysis project Ga0316197, IMG submission 204939) | Coastal sediment microbial communities from Oude Bieten Haven, Netherlands - site A oxic | ecosystem: Environmental > Aquatic > Marine > Coastal > Sediment | place: Netherlands...
TCTTCGGTCCGCACCTCGAACATCCACATTACCCTGAAGCCAACCGGCTAATAGCAGACGCGATATTCTGGGATGCCGGTCGGTCATCTCGCAGCAACCCGGCACACCGACTGAAATCGGAAAAACTTACCGAATCCGACAGCCGAGACCTGATCAGGGATTTAAAGCGGGAGTTGAGCAACTCGAGAATAGTGGCGGCCGGTCTCGAATTGTCACCCATTCGGTGGCTGATCGGAGCAAAATACTACGAACCTGAAAAAATAAGAGTATTTCTGGAATCGATGTGGCGCCGCCTGAAAGTTCTCGAGGCCCAGGGGCAGTTGTCTACAACCAGGTGGACACCGACGGACCTTCGTTCTTGGGCCACAGAAATCACAAGCATGCTGCGGCTGATGAAAAATGAACTGGACCAAAATCATGATACCCTGGCTCTTGCCGACCGGCTGTTCGCCCTGTTGCAAAAATTGACAGCAGCGTTTCACCATCTGTACTTTTTGACGACATCGTTACCCAACTGATATTCGAGGAGTCGACATTGGTAAGCGTAATTTCTCGTAACCGATCCTGGCTTAAACCCCTCGTGGCCATGTGTTTGACGGTTGTGGCCATTCCGCTGGTAGTGGTTGGGTTTGCAGGCAACGTTGAAGGGAGTGCCGAAACACTCATCACGGACCAGGCAAACTGGTTTGTGGACTTGAACCGGTTCGCGCTCTCGGCCCATGGTAGCTTCAAATGTGAGGACTGCCATGGGACCATGATCGAAAACAATCGGAGCCATCCGGACAAGACAAAACCGGGCGATCTATTAAAAACGGCCAACCGCTCCTTCGACTACAGCCGTTGCCAGAAATGCCACAAACTGTCATACCAACGGTATCTGGAAGGTGAACACGCCAAGGCCTTGTCCAAAGAAATGGCGGAATCAGAAGCGGCAGATGACGGAGTAAAAATAAAAACGCCGGCACCCACATGCGGTGACTGCCATTCTTCACATTACGATCGCTCCGGCCTGTCCCGGATCGCTGTCGGCAAACGCATGATCTCCACATGCGGTCGTTGTCACAGGGTTCAGACCGCCAGTTATCTCGAAAATATTCATGGCAGGGTCGGGGTCCATTTGGAAAACCCGGCCGCGGCCTTTTGTACCGACTGCCACCAGGCACACACCATGACCTCGCTCAAAGAGCCGACAGCTGCGTTGCCGGCCTGCCGCCGATGCCACCCGGCCGCTGAAACCGAATTCACCAATGTCGTTATCCACGCCGCTATGGACGAATTGGCTACCAGCAAATCTCCAAAGCACCGATCGATCCTCTGGATCCATCGCATCAAGCTGGCTGTAATAGCGGTGGTCGCGTTGTCGCTGATATTCTTTTTCGGTCACAGTCTGCTTTGGCTTTTGAGAGAAGTGCATGAAAAACTGAGGAAACATTAGGATGACTGCAGAAAAGGACACCCAAGACATAACGATTCGATTCTCCGTTCTTCACCGGTTCCTGCATTTGGTGGTGATGATCGGCTTCACCGGACTGGCCGTTACGGGCCTGTCGTTGGGGTTCAGTTCAACGGCTCCCGCCCGGGCATTCATCTGGCTTGTTGGTGGATCCGGCGGAGCCGCATGGCTGCATCGTTTTTTCGCTGTTGTCACCTATTTAAGTGTGGTGGTGCATGCTTTTTGGTTTATCTACTATAAAGCGGTCCTTTCGGGTCATCTCACCGGCCCTCTTTCCATTGCCCCGTCCACCAAGGATTTCAAAGACTTCTCTCAGAATTTGCGTTATTTTTTGGGCCGCAGAGAGGCTCCCCCGAAATTCGACAAATTCACTTATATGGAAAAAATCGATTACTGGGCCCTTTTTATCGGCATGAACACCATGGGAATTACGGGCCTGGTGATGTGGTTTCCGGAGTTCTTCACCCGTTTTATCCCGGGATATTTCATCAATATCGCCCAGGTGCTGCATTATTTCGAAGCGATTCTGGCAATTGCCATTAAATTTTTTATTCATATCGGGCTGGCCCACTTACGACCGGCCGTCTATCCAGCCGACACAAGCATTTTTTCCGGCAGAACGACAAAAGAAAAAATTATGGAGGAACACCCGGGCGAATGGGCGGCTGCTCACGAGGGCGGAGATTCTGCTGGAAGGTAAGCGTCGGATATGGAGGTTCGTCTCCAGGTGAAGATAATCAAACGCACCTTATTGGCTGGAGAGGAAGCATAACTCAGATGAGAAATTTGGGTAGAATAGGTCTGGGGATCGCGGCAACAGTCGCCGTTCTTTTGGTTGTTACCGTAAATCCGTTGATGGCCGCCCAGGAAGCTGCCACCAAAACCGTGAAATCGATCTGCCTGGATTGCCACAGGCAACCCAACATAAATACCAATGAGGGCGTGCAATCCTCGCGAGCGTTCTGCAACGATTGCCATACCAATCCCGACTGCCGCCGCACGGTTGACGGTAAGGATGTGTCACTGCAATTGACTGGGGATGCATTTAAAAACAACCCGCATCAATACGTGGCCTGCATCCATTGTCATACCGATGTGGCCCGATCGCCTCACCGAACCGAGATTGGCGGGCAATGCCGCGATTGCCACACGGTTCATGGAGAAGGCACCGCCCACGCCCCACACCTGAGGGTTGACTGCCAGGCCTGCCATTTCAAGCATAAAACCGTTAGGCTCGACAATAGGGACAACCGGATCAAATTGGCCGCTTTGACTGCCGACCAACAACCGGTCGGTCGGGTCGATCACACGCTCGATGATGTCAGCACCGAAAAAAACTGCCGGCGATGTCATCAAGCTCAAAACACGGTCGGTGCGCCAACCGCCGTTTTACCGGCCAAGAGCCTGCTGTGCATCATGTGTCACCCGTCATCTCTCGGCGTCGGACATCCGATATTCTGGATTGCATTGATCACGTTTCTGGGCGGTACGTTTTTAATGGTCCGTTTCTGGTTTATCGGCAGTGTTCAGGACGAGGGTGAAACACTGCACCGTAAAATCAGTCTGACATCCGATGCGGTTTGGCAAACGATCTTTTCAAGGAAATTTCTCACGGTCCTCAGGGTGATTGCCCTGGATATTGTTTTACAACGGCGAATTCTGAAAAACAGTATTCAACGTTGGTCCTTACACTCACTAATTTTTATTGCCATCCTGATTCGGTTCGGACTGAGCGTGTTCACTGGCCTGTTGTTCAGCATCGCGCCTGACAGTCGGTTGGCGCTCGCACTGATCAACAAGAACGATCCGATTATGGCCTTCGTATACGACTTTTTCGGCCTGTGCATTCTCCTTGGCGTGCTGTGGGCCGCCATCCAACGCTTTGTCGTCAAACCGAACCACATGGTAACGGAAATCGAGGACAATATCACACTGGGCCTCCTCGGTGTCCTCATCGTGCTCGGATTTTTTGCCGAAGCGGCCCGAATCTTGATGACGCAGCTGCCCACCGAGGTTGCCGTGTATGCCTTCATCGGATATCCTCTGGCCGCCGCATTGGCGGTTTTACCGGTCGACTGGCGATCGGCTTATCCTTACCTCTGGTATGCCCATGCCGTTATAGGCGCCGTTTTCGTCGCCTATCTTCCCTTCGGCAAACTTAAGCACATCTTCAACGTGCCGCTGACCCACTTGCTGGAGGAGGTTTCAGGGATTAAGAAGGAGCAACGGGTATAGAATTTGGATCGATTTTAACGACGCGCACCAAAACCATATCGCATAATGATTGTCCGACAGACGGATAAGTTGAAATCATGACCGAAGATCACAAAACAGACCCTGAAAACCGTGAGCATCTGGAAACGGACGCATCAAGGGATATCCCGCTTCACAGCCTGAAGATGAAGCAATTGATCGAATTGGATGCCTGTACGCGTTGCGGTGAATGCCTCACCTGGTGCCCGGTATACGATCAGGACGCGAAAGAAGCCATTATTCCCCGGCGCAAAGTCATCGATTTTCTGAAGATCGCCAAAACGCAGCGGGGGTTTCTGGCGAAAATCATGCGCAGTGAAAAAATCAGCGCCCCCCTTAAGGCCATGCTGGGCCGAATTTTCCGTTACCGCAAAATCGGTCAAACAGAAATCGACGATTTTGTGCAAAACCTCTATGAATGCTCCACCTGTGGGCAATGCGAGGTGGTATGTCCGGCACATATCGAGACCGTGACGCTGTGGGAAGAGCTGCGACGGATTATCGTCCAGGCCGGTTATGGACCGCTGGAGGCTCAGAAAGCATTGGTCAAGAGCGTCAAGGCTTTTGACAACCCCTGGCAGCAACCCCGGGCGGCAAGAGTAAAATGGGCCCGAAGAGCGAAAAAAGACGGCCTTATCCAAAAACTCCCCCGGGAAATCAGAAAAACCAAGGCCAAAGTCCTTCTTTTTTTTGGATGCACAGCGTCGTATGACGTCAATGTCAAACAGGTGGCCGTTAACACCATCAACATACTGGAGGCCCTGAACATCGACTACGGCATACTGGGCAGCGAAGAAAAATGCTGCGCCAGTGTGTTGCTGCGGATGGGCGATCCGGAGCACAAAAGAGTCTTCAAAGAAAACATCGACCTGTTCAACAGCCTGGGCATCGAAACACTGATCAGCTCATGTTCGGGCTGTTTCAAGACGATTATGCAGGATTATCCACGGGTGGCACCCCTCAATTTCGAAGTGCTGCACACCATAGAATTTCTTACTCGTCTGCTCAAACAGGGCCAACTGATATTTCCTCATCCGGTCAACCGCACGGTCACCTTTCACGACCCCTGCCATTTGGGGCGCGCGACGGGTGGATTCGATGCCCCCCGTATGATTATGGAAGCCATCCCCGGGCTCAAAATTACGGAAATGCCCCGGAACAGAGAGTATTCGCGATGTTGCGGCGCCGGTGGCGGACTCAAGGCCGGTTACCCGGACATCCAGAACAAGATGGCTCAGCGGCGGGTGCGAGAAGCAGAAGAAACCGGTGCCGAATGCCTGGTTTCCTGCTGCCCTTTCTGTTTCCAGGGATTGAACGTGGGGATCACTGCAATCGAATCGCAGTTGATGATGAAAGATATGAGTAGCCTGGTGGCGGAATCGCTGCTGGGATATGATGTTTTCGAAAAAGCGTCGGAGGGATCTGCACCAAAGGTCAAGGGTAAAGAAAATGCATCCGCCATATCACAGGGAAGCCAGTCTGGTGCCCCGAAAGCGGTTACACCGCCAAATTCCGATGACGAGCGGGCCGCCAGAAAAGCCGCGAGGGAGCGCAAGCGCGCTGAAAGACGGACCGCGCGCCGCAACCCACCGGCTCCAGAACCCGATACCGTGTCGGCCGATACCAAGGCGGCCGGTGCCGTGCCAATCGTCCCTGGGGGACCAGACCGGCCCGTCGGGGAAAACGACACCAAAGCCGCCAAAAAGGCCGCGAGAGATCGCAAACGCGCTGAAAGACGGGCCGCACGCCGCAATCCACCGGCTCCAGAACCCGATATTGTGTCGGCCGATACCAAGGCGGCCGGTGCCGTGCCAATCGTCCCTGGGGGGCCAGGCCCGCCTGCCGAGGAAAACGACGCCAAAGCCGCCAAAAAGGCCGCGAGGGAGCGCAAACGCGCCGAAAGACGGGCGGCACGTGAAAAGGAGAAAACGGAAAGACGGGCCGCCCGGGAATAATACGGGTCAAAATGGCCGTTATCTGATTGCCCTCTTGCGCGTTTGGCTGGTGGAATGATATGGAGTCCAAAAATTTCCAGGAGGATCAATGAAACAAACCTATACTGCCGTAATACTCATCGCCCTCATGGTGATTGCCGGCAATGGATACAGTTCTGAAACTCTGAACCAACCCATCCGCATGGCCTATCTTCAGAGCGATATTCACCATCTTGCCCTTTGGGTCGCCCTTGAAAAAGGAATTTTCAAAGAAAACGGCGCAAATGTTGAAGTCAAAGGCGTATTTAAAGCGGGTCCGGAAATTATGACGGCGTTCGCCGCTGGAGAATTGGATATGGCCTACGTCGGCGAAGCGCCGTCTACCACCGCCGTCGCAAACAAAGCCGCCAGAGCCGTGGTCGTATCCCAGGTCAACACCGAAGGCTCGGCCCTGGTTGTGGCCAAAAATACGACCGGAATTAACAACCTATCCGATTTGCGGGGTAAAACGGTTGCCGTCCCGGGACATTCAACGGTCCAGGATTTTCTTCTGCGTCGGGCTCTTCGGGAAAACGGCATTGATCTTAAGCAGGTAAACATTATCGTTTTAAAACCGCCAGAGATGATTGGAGCGCTTCGGACCGGTCAAATCGATGCCTTTATTGCCTGGGAACCCTACCCCTCCAAAGCCGATACCCTGTCGGTCGGGCGGAATATGGCTACATCCAAAGAGATGTGGCCCGGCCATCCATGCTGTGTTCTGATCTCGGATCACGGGTTTCTGGTTGGGCACCCTGAAGACGTCAAAGCTGTTGTAAAATCACATGTTCAGGCCACTGACTATATTCACCGCAATCCGGATGAAGCCGTTAAGATTGGCGTTAAATATACCGGCATGGATGAAACGACTGTTCGGCAGGCCATGCAGAACGTCCACTATACCTATGAATTGAGCATTCAAGGCGAAAAGGAATACGTGCAATTTCTTTCTGAGCTCGGTTACATCCACTTGGACGACCCGGACAAATTTGTTGACTATTTCATCAATCCGGACATCCTTAAGGGAATATTGCCGCAATGATTTGGAAACGGCTGCTGCCGCCTGTAGTATTGTTGTTGGTGTGGCAGGGGCTGTCCGCTTCCGGCATAATTCCAGCTTATAAACTGCCGTCACCGGTGGCGGTCGCCGCGGGATTGGCCGATCTGATCCAAACGGGAATGCCGCCGGGACATCTGTTGCATGTCCACATATATTACAGCCTGCAGCGGGTTCTCTGGGGCTATGCCCTGGCGTTACTGACCGCCATTCCTTTGGGCCTTCTAATGGGGTGGTCACACACAATTAGAGGCCTGATAGAGCCCCTGGTTGAAATGATTCGCCCGATACCACCCCTGGCCTGGATTCCGATTGCGATTCTCTGGTTCGGAATCGGTAGCAAATCAGCCGCTTTTATCATCTTCCTCGGCGCCTTTTTCCCGATCCTGCTGAATACAATCAGCGGCGTCCATTCCATTGATCCGGTGCTCATCGAAGCCGCACGTGTGCTGAACGCCAGTCGCCGGTTTATCTTTCTCAAGGTACTGGTCCCCGGAGCTATCCCTTCGATTCTGACCGGTATGCGTATCGGTATCGGCATCGGGTGGATGACGCTCGTCGCGGCTGAATTTACCGGCGTCAAGCAAGGATATGGGCTCGGGTATATGATCATGACGGCAAGGGATATTCAGCGATCCGACGAAATCATCGCCGGCATGCTGGTCATTGGGATCATCGGATTGGGTATCGATGCATGCCTCAAGACGGTCGAGCGGCAGACGATAAAATGGCGTTAAGAGAAGGCCATGGCACTCAAACTTGAAATATCCGGTTTGAAAAAAATCTACACCGGCGCAGCACCCGGTGACGCCGTGCAGGTTTTTGAGGGGATTGACTGTATCGTCGAGAAAGGGCAATTTTTCACGCTCGTGGGCCCGAGCGGTTGCGGCAAGACCACTCTACTGCGGATGATTGCCGGTCTGGAACCGATAACTGCGGGAAATATCCTCTTGAACGGCGAGCGACTGAACGATTGCAATGAAAATATTGGATTGGTATTTCAGGAATACGCGCTTTTCCCCTGGCGCAAGCTACTTTCAAACATTGAAGTCGGCCTTGAGATCAAAGGTGTTCCGGCCAGGGAAAGGCAGGCAGAGGCCATGACATACGTCGAGGCATTCGGGCTAAAGGGTTTCGAAAACAGATACCCGAAAGAATTGTCCGGGGGAATGAAGCAGCGGGTGGCCATCGCTCGCGCGCTCATCGCCAATCCCCAAGTCGTATTGATGGATGAACCCTTTGGGTCTCTTGATAGTCAGAATCGCGACAAGATGCAGAACTTTCTACTCAAAATATGGGGGGAAAGAAAAGACACGATCCTGTTTGTGACGCATAATGTTGACGAAGCCGTTTACCTGAGCGACCGTATCGCCGTGATGTCGCCGAGACCTTCAAAAATTCTAAATATATTCGATATAAACCTCAAGCACCCAAGGGATCGAACCAGCCTTGAGGCCAACCGCATCCGCAGAGACATTCTCGAATTGCTCGACCTCGCTGAGTAGCTCTCGAACCGCATCGTAAATTTACCGTCCGGTCTGTGGTACCATCCGACCTTTTCTGTTGCCCCTATTCACCGGATAGCGTAACGTACCGGGCATGCGTAAACAGACTGTTTACCGACAAATTCATTCAATTGCAGCTAAGGAGAAGATATGCTTGAAATAAAAGACGCGGTGGCTGTAATCACGGGGGGTGCCAGCGGTATCGGCCTGGCACTGGCCAAATACTGGGCCCAAAAGGGTGGAAAAGTCGTTCTGGGTGACGTCTTTGCCGACGGGCTCGAGAAAGCGGCGGCAGAAATCGAGGGTGGTGCCGTTACGGTGGTCTGCGATGTTTCCAAAGAGGGGGACAATGCCCGTCTGGCCGACACGGCCATCGAACAATTCGGTCGGATTAATCTTGTGGCCCCTTTTGCGGGCATCATCAGGGATGGGTTGATGGTGTCAACCAGCCGAGACACCGGCAAGGTCATCAAGAAGATGTCGCTGGAGAACTTCCAGAAAGTGGTCGACATTAACCTGACCGGGGTTTTCTTGACGGTGCGCGAATGTGCCGAGCGGATGATCAACAACAATTGCCGGGGCCTGATTTGCCTGGTCTCTTCCACCGGTTCCTTAGGCACGGCCGGTCAGATCAATTACTCCGCCACCAAGGCCGGCATGTCGGTAATGCCGAAAGTCATCACGGCTGAATTTTTCCGGCGCGGCATGGCCGACAAGATTCGTTGCGTCGCCATCGCACCCGGTTACTGCGCGACCCCGATCCTGGAGGGGATGAATCAGAAAGCCCTTGACAAGATTTTGGCAGATGTCCCTATCGGGCGTCTCATTAATACTGAAGAAGTGGCTTCGCTGGTATCCGAGCTTTACCGCAATGAGGCCCTGGCCGGCGATGTTTACTACATCCATGGCGGACTGCGATTGGGATCGCGGGGCTGACGAGCGTTCACCCCGCAATCGTGGCAGAAAGGAGCACAAATGAGCAAGGTCAGTATCATCGGCGCCTACAACACAAAATTTGGCGCCTTCGTCGAAAAAAACCGGGATACCGGCGAGATACGGGACACCAAATCATATTATGAGCTGTTGATCGAAGCCGGTAAAGGAGCGCTTGAGGACGCCGGATTGGCACCGACAGAGATCGACGGTATCTGGCTTGGATCCTGTTCGCCGTCTCTTTTTATTAACCAGGAACACGTCGGGCCGCTGGGCTTGGAGGTGGCTCCGGAGGCCTTGCGCTTTGTTCCCACGACACGGACCGAGGGGGCCTGCGCATCCTCTTCCGTGGCCCTCTATAACGCGATTTATGGAATCGAATCCGGACGATTTAAAAGAGCACTGGTTATTGGTGTCGAAAAAATGAACCTACTCGGCACGCGGGAAATGACCCATGCGCTGGCCTGCTCGTCCCACTGGCCGACGGAGGGCTCCCAGGGTATGACTTTTCCAGGTCTCTTTGCCGAATATGCCAAAGGCTACCAGGAACATTACGGATACAGTGATGAGGATTTGCGCCAGATGCTCGCGGCTGTGTCCGCCCTGTGCTATCGTAACGGCATTTATAACCCTTTGGCCCATTTCGGAAAAGGGAGCCCACCGGACCGGATGGGCTTGACAACGGCGGAGGCCATTCTAAAACTTCCCGACAGCGGCAAGGGGGGCAATCCGATGATCGCCCCGCCATTGCGCCTCCATGACTGCTCTCTGGTGACAGATGGTGCGGCGGCCATGGTTCTCGCACCCACCGTCGATGCGGGATCGATCACCGAGAAGGTTGTCGAAATTGCCGGTATCGGACTGACCACCGAAAGGATGCCGGAGAACGTCCGCCCCAACATGCATGAACTGGTGGCCGGAAAGCTGTCGATCAAGAAATCTTTTGCCGAAGCCGGTATCAGCATTAACGATGTTGATTTTGCCGAGGTGCACGACTGCTTCACCATCAATCAGATCTTGAGCGTCGAAGCTTTGGGTCTGTCCGAGGATGGCCGGGGTGGACAGGATTTTATGGACGGCAAATATACGCCTGACGACACATGCCCGATCAATCTGTCCGGCGGGCTGAAATCGAAAGGCCACCCCGTCGGTGCTACCGGCGCTTCCATGCATGCGTTGGCTTACAAACAGCTGTTGGGAAAGCCGATCGGCCTGGCGCCCAAGAAAGGGCAGCCGGAAATCGGTGTCGTTTTCAACGTCGGAGGATCCGCGGTCACGAACTGCACCACGACATTACGCAGGATAAAATAATCGACAAAATATAAGTATAGTGGATGTCAGTATAAAGGTACTTAATCCACAATTTATCTTTCATTGTAAATTTTGGACTATTGAAGAAGACTGATCAGTTTCCGATCCATAAATGTGCAATTGTCTGCAAGTTCAAGGAAATCAAGGAATTGCGCGGAGGCGTACTCACGTACGCCGCACAAGCGATCCCGCCGATTGACGCTGAAATTGCGGAAAAGGGCCATTTAGGGACGGAAACTATTTGGGGGGACGCGGCGGACTCACCATTGCTTCGCCGTCGAGAACCGTTGTCCCCTCCTGGTTAACGCACCAGGTCTTCAGTCGCACCCGCTTTTTTTCCGATAGTATTTCAACAACCTCGGCGATGGCTGTCACTGTATCGCCGATTTTAACAGGTGCCAGGAAATTGACCGCCTGACGCATGTAGATCGACCCCGGCCCGGGGAGCATCGTTCCGATGATTGTGGAAATAAAGCTGGCCGTCAGCATGCCGTGGGCGATGCGGGTCTTGAAATAGGTTCCGGCCGCAAAGGTTTCATTGACATGGGCCGGGTTGAAATCGCCGGATACACCCGCATACAGGTAAATGTCGGTTTCGGTGATCGTTTTAGAAAACCGGGCTTGCTGCCCGACACTGAGTTCTTCAATAGTTTTTCCAATCATTTGTCTTCCTCCTCATCGCTTTTGTTCTTCTCTTTCTTTCTCGAATCCGGCTTTGGTTTGAACATGGTAGAAAATGGCGCCATACTCGCCATCGATTTATGAGTCAGATCTGACATACCGGCCCCGAAATCAAGCCACTTCTTGAACTGCTCATCCACCGTGCTCTTGTATTCGAGATAGTTTCTAACGATTTGTTCCAGATATTGGTCAAAAAAATCAACCAGGACATTGTCTCCGTAACGGATGATCATGTGAAGCAACGGCACTGGCAACAAGGCCTTTTTCTTCCGGGCCTCTTCAAGTACGATCTGCGTCAGGACGAAAGCGGTCACGTCCTCCTTGGTTTTGGCATCGACGGCACGCACAACCCGGCCTAGCCTGACCATCTCCGCTACTTCGTCGAGCGTGACATAAGCGCTCCGGGTCGTGTCATACAACCGCCGATTGGCGTATTTCTTCAGCACGATCGTATCGGTCATTCAATTGTTCCCTTCAGCGCATCTTAGAGGTGTCCACAAGATGCTACATTGCAACAAAATTATCGGTGGGTTTTCGAGAAATAATAATTTAAAGTGCCGTAAACTATAATTTTAGTTAATTATAACTGTTAGTTAAATATATTTTATCAGTTTTGGTTCAGCCAACAATGAGCGATAAATATTATTGTGCAATGCAATATTTCTCTTGACAACAACTCGCTGGTGTCTATATTATTCTCCAGTTTCGGCTGCAGAATCGCTGCAAGTTAGAATTTTTTTAATTCATTACACGAGGAGGTATTCATAACATGGAGACAGAAAATTTTGCAAAACAATTGATTGATTTCCAGAAAGCGGCTTTTAACAACAGCTTCAACACCCTGGTCATGGTGCAGGATCAAACGGAAAGAATGTTCGAAACGACTTTGGCACAAAACACCTGGCTGCCCAAAGAAGGCCGGCGGATGCTCGACGATTGGAACAACGCTTATAAAAAAGGTCGTACCGATTTCAAGGGTATCGTCGAGGATAGTTTCGGAAAACTTGAGGACCTTTTCACAACGTCCCCAGCGGTTAAAACCCAAGCAAGCCCATCGACAAAAACCAAATAACGCAACGTCAAACGACAAGACACAGAAGGGAGACTAAAATGATGGATCCAAATCAAATGCTGAAACAAATGCTCGAATTCAACAAGACCGCTTTCGACAACAGCTTCAATGCCATGTTGACAATTGGCGAGCAAAATGAAAAAATGGTCAGTGTATTCTTGGAGCAGGCCACTTGGATGCCGGAAGAAGGCAAGAAGCTGATCAAGGAGTGGGTCGGAACGTACAAAAAAGGAAACCAGGATTTTAAAAAAGCGGCAGACGGAAACTACAAAAAAGTATTGGATTTTTTTGAAAGCCAAAAACAATCCAAATAACCGGTAGATTTTGTTGGTGGCGCGCGAGGGATATTGGACAGATGAACATTTTCGGTTTCGATTTCAGCGGACGACTGTCGGAAAATGCCGTCAACGCTCCTTTGCAACTGACGAGCAACCTGTTTCGGGCATACCAGGCTTACTGGTCAGGTGTTTACCGGTACAGCAATGAATTCATGCTTCCCTTCTGGACTGCGCTCAATGCCTTTTTGACCACGGAAAAAGACAAACTCGTCCGCCACCAGCCAGCCGATTCCCTCAAGGACTACCTGGAACTCCTTCAGTTTAACCTCCAGGTCGCCGACAAAGGGCTTAAGAGTAGCCAGAAGGCTGCCAGTGATTATCAAACAGCAAAGTCAACCCAGGTCATGTCGGCCTGGCTCAATACGTTTTCAGGGCACTTAGAAGACGATTTAACTGCATTTGTCGCCAAGCAGGCCTCTCTATTGGAAAAAGTCGTTTTCGAATATCCGCAGGCGATACGGGCCATCAAACCCGACTACGGTTTTCATTTCGACGGTGACGGTTACAAAAAAATCGCCGAAACGGAACGGTTCATCATATACCAGGTTCTGCCGCGCAACGGTGGCGCTCTGCGACCCGGCGGTAAACCGATCCTGATCATTCCGCCTTATGTCCTGGGGCCCAATATCCTGGCATTCCTGCCGGGGGAGAAAAAAAGTTACGTGCACGCCTATGCCGACCAGGGTATTCCGACATACATCCGTATCATCAAGGATATCAATGATACACCGGCGGTGCAGTCTCTATCCGGGGAAGATGAAGCGCTCGACACCCGATACTTCTGTGAGAAGATCAAGGCCATTCACGGCAAGCCAGTCACGCTCAACGGATTCTGCCAGGGAGGATTTGTCGCCATATGCAGCCTGCTGACCGGAGAACTCGATGGGCTCGTGGATGCATTGATCACGTGCGTCGCGCCGATGGACGGTACCCGGAGCAAGGCCTTGATCGATTACCTGGAACACCTGCCGCCCCGGTTCAGAGACCTGGGATATGCGGTTAAGATTCTACCCAACGGCAACCGGATCGTAGACGGCAAAGTCATGAGCTGGGTTTACAAACTCAAAAGCATGGAAAATGAGGCCCCGCTATACAATTTTTACCGGGACCTGATGATGTTCGACAGGAATGGCGGCCTCGAGCGTCCCATCAGCAAAACAGCCGCCGCCATCAACAACTGGCTCATGTACGACCGCAATGATCTGCCCGAGG
>Ga0316197_10002265_pt1 | contig 13782 bp, 11 predicted proteins | sample OudBiesiAoxic_MG_FD_204939 | JGI IMG/M metagenome (GOLD analysis project Ga0316197, IMG submission 204939) | Coastal sediment microbial communities from Oude Bieten Haven, Netherlands - site A oxic | ecosystem: Environmental > Aquatic > Marine > Coastal > Sediment | place: Netherlands...
CTAAAGATATATATGTTGTAAGACATGCTACTATTGCACATATTCCAAAGGCCATTACACCAAATGATCCTAAAGAATTTTTAGCAAGATACATAACAAGTTCAGCTTTACTAAGATTTAAATTATTCCCATTTGCCATGGCACCTAGATATAATAGTCCTCCGTATACCAATGCTAACCCTATAGCTGCTATGATACCCGATTTAATGATCATAGAACTCTGTTCTCTATCATTTGTATACCCATTTCCCTTTAAACTCTCTACGATTACAGAACCAAATATAACAGAAGCTATTGCATCCATTGTTTGATATCCACCGAAGAAACCATAGGAAAAAGAATTTTGAATTATAGTTTTTTCTCCAGGGACTCCAAAACCTGAGAATATTCCCTTAACTATCACCATTGAAAGGATGATTAGGATAATAGGAGTCATATATTTTCCAATATTATTAAGTAACTGAGATGGCTTTATTACCAATATATATACTATTACGAAATACACAATTGATACTATTAAGGGGTTGATATCTCCAAAGTTTGGGACAATGCCCATTTCATAGGCAGTAGCAGCAGTTCTTGGAATAGCTAACATAGGACCTATAGCAAGTATTAAAAGTGAAAAATAAAGTGTGTTAAAATTTTTAGACACTTTGTTTGCAAAATTATCGGTACTTCCAACTCTACTGAAAGCTATTAAACCTCCTACAGGAAGACAAATCCCTGTAATAAAAAATCCAGCTGAAGACATGAGCCATTCTTTACCAGTAACGACACCTATCTCTGGTGGAAAAATAAGGTTTCCAGCTCCAAAAAACATAGCAAATATAGCTAATCCAAATATAAATACATCATTTTTTCTTTTCATTGTAATCTCCTCCATAGTAGTGCTATTTTCACGTATTATTGTACTTGTTTTTAACGATTCTATTAGTTTAACATAAAATAAATAAAAAGTATATTAAAATTGTGCTTTTATTCACTTTCATATGAGGATTTTTTTAGAATTAAATATTATGGGGAGAATGAGACCTATAGGAGATAAAAAAAGCAGATAGAAGGCTCTATCTACTAATTAACTGTTATAATAACTCTATTTTTCTATAACATCATATAAATAAATATATAAATATAGGAATAAATGGAGCCAGACTGAGGTTTGCTACTTTTATCTTTGTTATTCCTAAAATATTAAACCCGATTGCCATAATTACAAGTGATCCTACACATGTTATTTCATCGATTACAATGGTAGATAGAAAAGGTGAAAGAATTCCTGCAAATAAAACTATGGATCCTTCGTAGAATAAGATCAAAAATGCTGAGAAAAATACACCGATTCCCATTGTAGCTGACATGGCAAGGACTACAAAGAGATCAATAAAAGCCTTTGCATATAATATTTCATGGTTACCTGAAAGTCCACTTTGAAGTGAACCTACTATAGCCATTGCTCCTACACAAATTACCATGGTAGCATTTAGAAATCCTTCTACTAAGGACTCTTTTTTATCTGTATTTGATTTGAATTTATTTTCCAGAGACAGTCCAAATGTTCTAAGTCTATCATCTATATCGATTAATTCACCAATAATGCCTCCTAAAGCTATGGAGGCTATTGCTACTAATATATTTTGTCCTTTTAGGGATCCTGAGATTCCAATATATAATACACATAGTCCCATACCACTCATGACAGTATCAATTATTTTTTTATTAAATTTATCTCTGAAAAAAACTCCTAATAAAGATCCAAATCCCACTGCAACAGAATTTACGATTACACCACTTAATATCATTTTACAGCCTCCAAAATTTTATTTGAAGTATTTTAGCAGTTCTATGGGATTTTGTAAAGGAAAGATAACTATTAGGAGGGTTTACGATACAATGATAAATTATATATGTTTACCCTATAGAGACAGTATTTTTGTTATTTTTTTTTGAAAGATACATGGCGTTATCTGATCTTTTCAATATTTTATCTACGATATCTCCTTTTTGAACCTCTGTAACTCCAAAACTACATGTAAGGTTACCAGCTTTTTGAACTTCTATAATCTCCAAACTACATGCGAGATTACCTCTTGAAAAATTAAATGAACTAATCTGATTTTTTAATTTTTCAGCTAATTTAAAGGCCTCATTTTGATCTGTTTCTGGAAGTAATATTATAAATTCATCTCCTCCAAGTCTGAAAAGTTTATCAAAATTTCTTAGATTTATTGTTATTAATTGACAAAGTTCTTTTAGAATTTTATCTCCTGTGCAGTGTCCAAAGGTATCGTTGATAATTTTAAAATTATCTATGTCATACATTATTAAAGAAAAACAAGTGTTGTATCTCTCAAAAATTATGATATTTTCTTTAACAGATTTCTCAAATTCATATCTATTATATACATTGGTCAAAGGGTCTTTTGTGGATAGTTGGTAAAGTTTTTTCATGGTGCTTTTCAGACTTTCATTTGTTTCAAAAGTATCGATTCCAAGGGATAGGATGGTTTTGATGTCTTTTAAGAAAATCAGCCATTCCTCTTCAAAGGGTATTAATTCTTTTAAGTGTATAAAAAAATCAATTTTATCGACACTAATTTTTTTATTTGAAATAATAGGCATGATTACAAGACTTTCATTGATCTTAAGATGAGTATTGGCTCCCTCCAAAATTTGAGACTTTGAATTAGAATCGATTATGAATGTTTTATCTATTGCTTTAGATATATAATTTTTCGAGTTCAGTGATTTTTTGATAGTTTCTGAAAATTCAGACTCTGATTTATAATCAAATAAAATAGTTTTTTTCCCAAAATTGTCAAGAAATGAAAGATAAACACCCATCACTTCAAATGGTTCTTTAAAAATTTTTATCAGAGAATTTAAAAATTCATTTAAAGAGCCACAGTATAATATTGCCTGTGTTATTTGGGACTTTAAAAATAGACTTTCCTTCAAAAATCTTTCTTTCTCTAAAAGTCCCTTTATATATTTAGAAGATTCCATAAAATAATTAAGGTTTCTCATCTCGCATCTTGTATTTATAAAGTGACCTTCCTTATCGTAAACACTGATACCGTTTAGAACGGTTTCTATGATAACACCGTCTTTTCTTTGGAGCTTCAGTTGTACATTATTTATAAATCCATAATCTTTTAGGTGAGGGAAGTTCTTTTTTACGACAGTATTAGTGTCTTTTGTAATGAATTTACCAAAGAAATTTCCTATAACTTCGTAGCGTTCGTAGCCCATTTCTTCTAGCCATCTATCGTTTACATGAAGGATATCTCCGTTTTTATCTAACATCTGAAACATTGTGCTTTTAGGTTCTGCATATTGTAAATTATATTTTTGGAAATCCTTCATATTACTCCTCCTCTAAATTTTACAAAAAAGTTCGATTATTCATCATACTTGTTATTAAATTTTACCTCATTTTACACCCATTAACAAATGAAAACTATGTAAATTAATTTTTATTGAAATTATTTTACGTTTTAAAATCAATGGGGTATCAATAATTATCATTGGAAAAATAAAAAACGTATCTAAAATTATTAATTTTAGATACGTTTATAAGAAGAGTTCTTTTTAAGAGGATTACTCTTAAATTTGTTATTTACAATAAGTCCTAATATAGCAAGAAAAGAACCTAAAAAAGTATATGTTGTCATCTCTTCATTAAATAAGATATTAGAAGTGATAGTAGCAATTAAAGGATTAAGATAATTAAAAACAGAAGTTCTAGAAGCTCCTAATTCCTTAATACCTCGATACCATCCATAATACCCAATTACTGTACAAAACATAGCTAAATATAAAGCTGATAAATATGTGTTTACTTGGATCCCATCGATCACGTTAAATAACGAAGTTTTAGAGATAAAGTTATCGGTAAAAGTGATGGGGATCAAAGTAATTAAAGCACTGATATTCATATAAGCAATTATAACGAAGGGGTCGTATTTTTTTAAAAGATCTTTTGTGCTGATAGTAAATATAGCTAGCATTGCAGCATTTATAATCATTAAACCGTCACCGATTATTGAAGTCCCAGAAAATAAACTATCTATTTGTCCATTTGTAATGATAAGACAGACTCCTAAAAAACTTAATAATATTCCAGAACCTTGTAGCTTATTGATAGATTCATTCTTTGAAAAATGCATATATAGTGCTACAAAAATTGGAGAGATAGCTATGAATAAAGATGCATTTATAGTAGTAGTATATTTTAAAGCGGAATATTGAACAATAAAATATCCACTAATCCCAACGAAACTTAAGAAAACTAAGTGATAAAGATCCTTTAATGAAATTATTTTTTTTGATTTTGGGATTACCATTAAGCTGAGACCAAAAATAATACTAGAAAAGAAAACCCTTAAAAATAGGAAGTGAACAGGGCTGAGATTGGCTATTCCTATCTTGCTAAATGCAAAAGATGTTCCCCAAAGAGTTACTGTTAGTAGAACCCAAAGATATGTTCTTGTATTTTTCAATTTTATCATCTCCTAATTGATTGAAGCTCAAAAGAACTTTGATTGTCTTTATGTTAACATAAAGTGTATATAATCGCTTTGTATTTTTTTTATTTAATATATTTTTTACTTTTCTCTGTTTTACAATGGGATATTAATAGTTTTATTTTGGAATGTTTGATGCATAAATTATTGATTTGTATGACTCTTGAGGAGTCTTGAAATGTATGAAAATTGACATTATTCTATTTTCGTGGTATTATTAATATAGTAAATGGATACAATACGATTTATATATAATTATGAAGTAAGTTAAGTGATTACTTAATAAGTAAGGTCTACAATGTTTTTATAGCAGTGTTGATTCAAACTTATTGTACACAATGGAAAACTTAGCTGAAAAATATTTTTTAGAACTGGGGTTTATTCAGGGTCTTTTTAGAAGGCAACGAATTATACTACAACTGTGATATAAGGTGAGTCTTTTAGGCGAAACTTAAACACTCTAACTCTATTATCTTTCTTAGGATAATTGAATTAGGGTGTTTTTTTATTACTTAAAAATAATCATTCATAATTGATAAATAAAATTAGGAAGATATAACACGTTTTTTAAATAAAAAAAGGGGTGAAATATTTTGATAAGAGTAGAAAATATAGAAAAAAGTTATATGAATGAAAAAGTTCTTTTCGGCATAAACTTAAAGTTTGATGAGGGAGGAATCTATTGTCTTATAGGAGAAAGTGGAAGTGGAAAAACTACAATTATGAAGTTAATCAATAGATTGATTACACCGACTAATGGTAAAATTTTTATAGATGATAAAGATGTATCTACATTAAATCCTGTAAAATTAAGAAGGAGTATAGGGTATGTTATTCAAAAAGTAGGATTGTTTCCACATATGACTGTAGGAGAAAATATAGAGGTTATATTAGACCTTTTAAAGATAGATAAGGCTAAAAGGAAAGAAAAAGCATTAGAACTTTTAGAATTAGTTGAAATTGAAAAAACTTATTATGATAAATATCCTTGTGAACTTTCAGGTGGGCAACAGCAAAGAATAGGTATTGCAAGGGCACTTTCTACAGATCCAGAGATCCTTCTTATGGATGAACCTTTTTCTGCACTAGATCCTATTACCCGTGAAAATCTACAGGATGAACTATTAGATCTACAAAGAAAATTAAAAAAGACTATAATTTTTGTAACCCATGATATGGATGAGGCTATAAAATTAGCAGATAAGATAGCGATTATCAAAGATGGAAAGGTTATACAATTTGATTCTCCTGAAGAAATTTTAAAAAATCCAGCAGATGATTTTGTAGAGTATTTTATAGGTAAAGATAGACTTTGGAAAACGCCGGAACTTTTCTTAGTAAAAGATATTATGAAGAAAAAATTCCCAAAAGTTTTACCAGAGATGACTATTTCTAAGGCATTTGAAAAGATGAAACAATATGATAAAGAATTTATATTCGTTGTAGAAGATGGAAAACTATTAGGAGGAATATCTAAAGGTATTCTTTTTCAACAAGGTTCATCATCTCAAATAAAGATTAAAGATATAATGATAAAAAAAATATTAACTTTAGATAAAGATGAAAATCTTTTGGATGCATTGACAAAGATGGAACAGAGTAAAAATAAGATAGTGGCAGTGGTAGATGAGTTTAATAATATAAAAGGAATGGTAACACCGACGGCACTTTTAAATGTGATATATGAAATCAAACCAGAGAGTGGTGATATGAATGAACTTTCTTAATCAATATTCAGATGTAATGATAGCATTATGGGAACATCTTGAGATTACTTCTTTGGCTATAGGAGCTTCAATATTATTTGGAATCCCCCTTGGGATACTGATATCTAAGAGAAAGTTTTTGGCAAAACCAGTTTTAGGAGTTGCAAGCGTATTTCAGACTATTCCTAGTTTGGCACTTTTTGGACTTATCATCCCCTTACTTGGGATAGGAATAGTTCCATCCATAGCTGTTCTATTTTTATATGGTCTTCTACCTATTATAACTAATACTTATATAGGTATATGTGAGATAGACGAAAATCTATTAGAAGCTGCTAAAGGAATGGGAATGAATAAGGTACAGATGTTACTAAAGGTAGAATTACCCCTATCGATTCCTACTATTATGGGTGGAATAAAAATATCTAGTGTTACCTGTATAGGTACAGCTACAATAGCTGCCCTAATTGGAGCAGGAGGTTTAGGTAACTTTATATTTAGAGGTATATCTAATGGAGACAACACCCTTATATTAAAAGGAGCTATACCGTCAGCTATTTTAGCTATTTTAGTTAGTTATGTACTCGGACTCATAGAAAGGGCATTAAAACCTCTTCAAAGTTCTAGTAATGTCGATATAGTTCATAAGTTTAAAAAGTTAATAATTACTTTTGGAATGATTTTATTTATGTTACCTATATTTTTTTCTAGCTTGAAACAATACAATAGCTGGATAGAAAAGAAAAATACAATAATTATTGGGCATAAAAGTTATACAGAGCAAAGGGTATTAGGAGAAATATATTCTCTATTAATAGAGGAATATACAGATTATAATACCAAGGTATTGGAATTTGGTAGTACACAGATAGCATTTGAAGCTTTAAACAATGATGAGATAGATATATATCCTGAGTATACAGGATCAGCTTATTTGGCTATCTTACATAAAAGTGAGATCTTTGATAGTAAAACTACATATGATATAGTAGCTAAAGAGCTTAAAAAACTCTATGATATAGAGATGCTAGAACCACTTAAATTTAATAATACCTTTTCTTTAATTGCAAAACCTGACTTTTTAGACAAATATGAGATTAAAAATATATCTGATTTAAAAAAATATAGTGGCCGGTTCACTTTAGCCAGTGAGTATTCATTTTTAGATAGACAAGATGGAGCACCTGGAATTGAAGTGAAATATGGGGTTTCATTTAAAGACCCCAAGGGGATGGATCTAGGACTTATTCTCAGTGCTGTTGGAAATGGTAAAGTAGATATTGGTGTTGGATATAGTACCGATGGAAGAATAGAAAAGCAAAAGTTAAAAATAATTATTGATGATAAAAACTTATTTCCTCCATATAACGTAGCTCCTATAATGAAAGGACCTTTTAAAAATAGATTTCCTAAATCTTTAGAAGCTATAAACCTTTTAGCAGGTAAAATAAGTAATGAAAAGATGCAAAAACTTAATTTAAAAGCCTCTGAATCTCATGGCGATCTAAGAATAATTGCCAAAGAATTTCTAAAGAAAGAGGGGTTAATTAAATAATATAGGCAACTAAAAAGGAGTTAGGCAGATGCCTAACTCCTTTTTCTAATTTTTATTATTCACTTTTTTTATACACAAGTTGAAGATCACCATTTTTTAGGTAAAGATATTTTTTATTAACAGATATTATTGTATAGATCTCCTCTCCTACAGAGGAAGTTTTATTCCCAATACTTTTTGCTGTTAGAATAAGTTTTCCATCTTTAAATTGCCATTTTTGATATTGAAGTGTAGCCATATTTATAGATTCAGCTGTACCATCATCGTTTAATATAAATCCTTGAAATTCCTTTTCATTTCCTGGGATTGGCTCTATCCACGAACCTAAAAGATATGTATTTTGCTCCTCTATAGTCAGAGATGATCCTTCTATGTATATATCATCTTGTAATACGTTAAATTTATACATACCAACTAAGCCGATGGTTACAGTTATAAAAACAGTAAACATAATTACTCTTATTAAAATTTTCTTCATAAACTCCTCCTAAGATCTCACTTTTTATAATTTTTTCTTGACTACATAAGTTTATTTGTATTTTTAAATATTAGATTTTTTTAAAATTCAGGAGGGGTCACTGCAAATATGACAATTGATTCGCCATCATATAGGTTTTTCCATTTATGCTCTTTAGAAGCCGGGATATACACTGAATCGCCTGGAACCATTGTAGCGGTAGATTCTTCAATAATAATTTCAACTTTACCATTTAAAAGTAAAGCTATTTCCTCTCCTTTGTGAGGTTTAGGAGTTAAAGAACTTTCAGCTCCTTTTTTCTTTAAAATCATCTTCATAACTTCTAAATTAGTTGGAATATTCGGTGTTATTAGTTCATAGTTAATATCTTTAGTGGACATAATTTTTCGATCTTCTTTTTTTAAAATATTTATTTCAGATTTTTGATCAGTATTTTCTAAAAATAATTTAAAAAGAGGAATATTCAAAACGTTAGCAACTGATTTGATAGTGTTTAAAGAGGGGTTTGCATTTCCTTTTTCTATTTGACTGAGCATAGATGAAGATATTCCAGATTTAGCAGCAACATCTTTTAGAGATATTTTTTTTTGAATACGGATATTTTTAATGGATAAACCTACATTTATATTTTGATTCATAGTTGATCTCCTTTTCTTTTAATATTCAATTTAAAAACCAATGAATAAGGATAAAGTTACGGTAGTATTGTAAAATAATTATATCATACTTAAACTAAAAAGTTTAACACAATTAAATTTTTTAGAAAAAAGTTTAATATCTTTGTGGATTATTTAAAATTTTCATGCTATAATCCACTCAAGTAAAATTTAATATAATTAATTTATTGAAATAAAAATTTAACTGTATTTAACTAAATGAATTTGAAATTAAGAATATGAAAATAATTATAGTCATAAGGAGTGGTCAATGAATATTAAAAAGTTATTAAAGGAAAATGAAGTAGTTAAAATATTGTCACAACAAAAAGAGACTGTTTGGATAAATGAAAATAAGGCTGAATATGAAAAATATGAAAAAAATCTTCCAGTAACAGATAAAGAAATAAAGGATGCTGAAGATCGTTTAAAAAGGTTTGCACCTTTTATAAGAGTTGTTTTTCCAGAGACAGAGAAATCTAAAGGTATAATAGAATCACCATTAGAACCTATCTTTGAAATGCAAAAAAAGTTGGAAGAGGAATACGAGGTTAAGATTCCAGGGAAACTTTACCTAAAGATGGATAGCCATCTACCAATAGCAGGATCAATTAAGGCTAGAGGTGGAGTATATGAAGTATTAAAGTATGCAGAAAGTTTAGCAATAGAAGCTAGGATTTTATCAGCTAAAGATGATTATTCAATAATTTCAGAGGAAAAATTTAAAACTTTCTTCTCAGGATATAAAATTCAAGTTGGATCAACAGGAAATTTAGGGCTGAGTATAGGAATAATAAGTGCAACTTTAGGATTTGAAGTTATAGTTCATATGTCAGCAGATGCAAAAAAATGGAAAAAAGATATGTTGAAATCAAAAGGGGTAACTGTAGTTGAATATGAAGATGATTACGGTAAAGCAGTAGAAGAAGGAAGAAAATCTTCCGATGCAGATCCAAAGAGTTACTTTGTAGATGATGAAAATTCAAAAGATCTATTTTTAGGATATGCAGTTGCAGCTTCAAGATTAAAAAAACAATTAGAAGAAAAAGCTATTGGAGTAGATGAGAAGCATCCTCTAATAGTTTATATCCCTTGTGGTGTAGGAGGAGCTCCTGGAGGAGTTGCTTATGGAATTAAAAGAATTTTTAAAGAGAATGCACATTGTTTCTTTGTAGAACCTGTACTTTCACCTTGTATGTTACTAGGAATGGCTAGTAAATTACATGAAAAGATCAGTGTTTATGATATCGGAATAAATGGAATAACTCATGCTGATGGTCTTGCAGTAGCAACACCTTCAGGATTTATTGGGAGAGTAATGGAACCTATTTTAAGTGGTATATTTACAGTTAATGATGCTAAGCTTTATGATTATTTAAGATTTCTTAAAGGTTCAGAAAATAAAATAATTGAGCCATCTTCTTGTGCTGCATTTGAAGGTCCCAGAACTTTACTTAAAAATGATGCAACTAAGAAATATGTTGAAGAAAATTTGAAAGGAAATATTGAAAATGCTTGTCAAATAGCGTGGGCAACAGGTGGAGTTATGGTTCCAGAAGAAGAAATGAATAAATTCTTAGAAACTCATCTAAAATAATTTTTTAAATTATATAACTTTTGAAAAATATAGAGACATAGTAGAAGCACATTAGGATTAATTTCCTGTGTGCTTTTTATGATAATTAAATAAATGAATAATATCTATTGAAAATGTGATTTTATTATCATTCTTTTCTTGATTTAAATCAGTGTTTTATTATATACTTTTGTTACATTAAATTTTAAAAGGGGAAATTATGAAAAAAATATTTGTTATAATGGTTCTTATGTTATTGTCGTTACAGGGATTTGCCAGTCAATATGGCTCTGGTCAGATATTAAAGGTATCTGATATTTCTAAAGTAAATCAGTATGCTAATCGTGAAGCTGTCGTCACTGCAAAGAGAGCTAAGGAGTTAATTGAAAAAAGTGAGGATATAGTAGTTTTTGATGTAAGAAAATCTTTTTTATTTGCTACTGGTCATATTCCAGGAGCAGTAGATATCTGGGAATCTGATATTACTGCAGATAAAGGAGATTATGATTTTGAAGGGATGAGAGCTTCTAAAGAAAAAATAGGAAAACTCCTAAGTGATTATGGTGTTAGAAGTCACACTAAGATATTAATCTATGATGCCAATGGAAACTATGATTCTGCTAGATTATGGTGGATATTAACTCTCTATGGTCACAAGAATATATCTTTAATAGATGGAGGATTACAGGGATGGAAATCTTCTAAACTTCCTTTAAAATATGGTTTTTCTAAGAGGCGTAATAGATTTAACTATATATTTGTTAGACGTGAGGATCATTCAAAATATGCCGATCTAAAGTTAGTAAAGGCTATGGTAGGTAGTAGGAGAGGAGTGATTCTAGATACTCGATCAAAAGATGAATATACTGGAGTTACTACTAAAAAAGGAGCTTATAGAGGAGGAAGAATTCCCAAGAGTGAATATATGCCATGGGGATCAGCTGTATATTTAGATAAAAATGAGTTGTCTTATAGTAAAAACCATAAAGGTAGAATGAAGAAATTTAAAACTTTAAAGGAACTAAAAAAAATATATGGAAAATACAGAGGTCAAAGGATTATAGCTTATGATCAATCAGGAATTGGATCGGCTCATACTACTTTTGTTTTAACTCAGTTATTAGGATATAGGAATGTGAAAAATTATGATGGTTCATGGATTGAGTGGTCATATCATAAGGAATTAGAGATTGAAAAAAACTAGAATCTAGATAGAAAGTATTGGAGATATAGAAAAAGGCACGTAGAAAATTAATTCTATGTGCCTTTTATAATGTGTATGTATAATTAAACTTAGATCTTTTATTTTATACAATTCTCTGTAGGAGATCAATTTTTATATTTCTTTTTATTTTCAGCATAGTTTTTGGAAAAATTTATAGTTGAAGATAAGAAAATCATACTAATTAGTGTCCCTTCCCTAACGTATATAGGTAATCCATTCATTAGAGAAACACTTATTGAAATTGATACTGAAATTATATCAACAGAATATCTTAATTTAACGAAAGAAATTTTACTCATTTCTGAAATTTTTATACATAAATTTTCCATAGGAAAAGTGATTATGTTATAGTGAATTATCATACCGATGGATAATCCAATTATAAGAGTTCCTCCAGTAAAGAGAAAAACTCCTTGAATATAACTAAGGTCAGTTATGCCACCTAAGATATTATAGGTGAAGTAGTTAATAAGCGTTCCAAACATAAATACAGAGAATGCTTGTATTAAATATTTATATTTATGGATAAATTTTGTTAGGATCATATAGATAAGTAAAAATGTAATATTGAAAAAAATAGTTACTGTCCCAATTTTAATATCATTGGCATTTGCTAGTGACAGGTTCATTGAATTAAAGCTACTTACACCTACATTAGCAATTATACTTAAACTAATTCCTAGGGCACATAATGTATAAAAAATATATGATTTTATAATTTTTCCAAGTATATTCATAAGATATTCTCCTTTTTATATTTTTAAAATCTAAATTAATTTGATGTAATCAATTTTCAAATCAACTACATTAATCATTTTAACAGATTTTAACATATAATCATATGAAATGTTTCCAAGAATTCAGCGGTTATAGATTTTAAATTTAAAGTATTTCTTGGAAATTTTTAATTATTATAGAGGAGCATAAAAATTAAAAATTGTAAAAAAGGTTAAAATTTTGAAAAAATCAGAAAAAAAGGTTAAAATAGCTTTAACATGATATTTTAAGAAAAAATTAGAATAATTTTATAATATAGATCAAAGGGGGAAGACTATGGATGAAAAATTTTTAAAACATGAAATGGATAACTATAAGAAGGAACAGGAAAAAATAAAAAAGCTCATAGGAAGTATAGGAGCTACTCACAGTAGTAGAAATCACAAGATTTTTAACGGACTTTTTCTTGTATTTGTGATTCTTTCATTCTTTGCAGGGGGAGTTTTACACTATATCCCATTTAACCTTTCTATAGAGTTAGGAGTGCTATTAGTTTCCATAAAAATAGCATGGATGATCCATGAACAGCAAAAGGTTAACCACTTTCAGTTCTGGATATTAAACTCCATAGAACTAAGATTAAATTCTCTTCAAACAAATTTTAGGAAGATGGATAAAGAACTTAAAAGGCAGGGAGAAGAAAGGAATTCAGACTAAATTATAATTATGAAGTTTAGATATATAAATTGAAAAAGAGAAAGGCTTGATCTGAAGATTAAGCTTTTCTCTTTTTTTTTGAAGTGACCCTCATCCTTTTTAGGGTTGCTCCCTCGTAGGGAGTAACCAAGCAATAGTAGTAAGAACTTACCCTTCTTATGGCGGGTTCCATGATTATCAAAATTAAGTATAATTAAACCTTCATTTTAAATGTGGATGTTAGAAGAGAAATCGAAGCAATAACCATCTTAATAGATAATCGTTATTGTAGAAACGGTACAGCTGAGAGAAGCGGTTATAAACTTCAAAAAAGTATATAAAAAGAAGAATCCATTTAAAGGATATTAATATTTTTCAAGTATAAAAAAATATTAAATTAAATATAAAGGAGGAGTTATTAATGAGAAGTATTACTACACTTGATTTACAGTATGCACACAGATTTTATAAGTTTAAGGGGGAAGCACAATATTTACATGGACACTCAGGGCTTTTAACTATAGAAGTTGAAGATACTATTAATGATGGCGTTAATATGGTTTTTCCATGTAACGAAATCAAAAAAATTGCTTGGGAAGTTCTTAAAAACTTTGATCATGCTCTTATTTTAAGAGAAGATGATCCACTTC
>Ga0316197_10002266_pt1 | contig 13772 bp, 10 predicted proteins | sample OudBiesiAoxic_MG_FD_204939 | JGI IMG/M metagenome (GOLD analysis project Ga0316197, IMG submission 204939) | Coastal sediment microbial communities from Oude Bieten Haven, Netherlands - site A oxic | ecosystem: Environmental > Aquatic > Marine > Coastal > Sediment | place: Netherlands...
ACTTACGAGGTGACCGCGGTATCAATTCACGCCTATGCGCATCTCGACGACCGCTACGCACTGCTCGGATCCGGTGCGTCGATGGGCGACGGATACGGTCCGGTGCTGGTGGCACGCGAGGCGGTTGGCCCGGATGAGCTTCGGAAGATGAAGGTTGCCATCCCCGGGCGGCTGACATCGGCGTCGCTGGCCCTCAAAATGTGGAACCCGGCGCTGCAGACGGTGACCCTGCCCTTCGACGAGATCATGCCGGCGGTGACTTCGGGCGAGGTCGACGCGGGTGTGGTGATCCACGAGGGCCAGCTCACCTGGCAGGACGAGGGTTTCCACAAGATCGTGGATCTCGGAGAATGGTGGGCGGAGGAAACCGAGGGTCTTCCGCTGCCGCTCGGTGGCAACGTCATCCGGCGCGATCTTGGCGATGAGATGTGCTCGCGGGTCGCTGCCTTGCTCAAGCAGTCGATCCAGTACTCGCTCGAGCACCGCGAAGAGGCGCTCGACTACGCCCTCGACTACGGCCGCGGTCTCGACCGCGACAGGGCCGACCGTTTTGTCGGGATGTATGTCAACGATCTCACGGTGGATTACGGCGAGCGGGGTCGCAAGGCAATGCGCACATTCCTTGACCGCGCATTCGAGGAACGCCTCATTCCGAAGGTTCCGCAGCTCGATTTTCTGTGACCACGAGGCGCCAGGCTGCGATTGCGCCCACCAGCACCGCGGCCGCGAGTGCGCCCCAGGCGACGGCCCATCCTCCGAGATGATCGCGAATGGCACCCGCTGCCGCCGGTCCGGCGATGTTGCCGAGGTTTGAAAAGGCGGTGATGAAGCCAAAGGCAAACCCGATCCGTGATGCCGAGACCAGGACCGCGGGCAGGCTATAGGTGGCTGTCGCCACAGTTGCGAAGGTCACGCCGACCAGAAGCATTGCTGGGACCGGTGCGATGACTCTCAGCGCCATTCCAACGAGGACACCGCACAAAATCAGTTGACCGGCGAGGAGCCAGGGCGCGGCCCGGCCGGTCCGGTCGATGATCGCCCCCGCGAGGGGGGCCAAGAAGATCGCGACCCAGGGTATGAGGCTGACGGTCAACAGAGCCGATCCGCCGCCACCGGCCCACTCGGGGGCGAAGGTGAAAATCGAAGCGTAGGCGGCAAAGAAAAGCAGCCAGGAAACCGCGAGGGCAACCAACGGCGCTGTGACGCGTCGCTCCGCGGCCTGCTCTTTGGTTGCGGCCTCGCCTCGCAGCGCTTTGGGAACCGCGAGGTTGTGGAGTGGAACAGCCACCGCAACCAGACCCGCCAGCACCAACAGTTCCCCACGCCAGCCAAAGGCGGCGAGGAGCTTTGGATGCAGCGTAAACATGGCAATCATGCTTGCCGGATAGACCGCGTTGAAGATTCCCATCGCGAGCGCGAGTTCGCGGCCGGCAAAGGCGGTCGAGACGAGCCGGGCAAGCAATAGGTTGATGACCAGGCCGCCGACGCCGAAGAGGAGCCTGCCGACAAACAGAGCGGCGTAGCTCGGGGCGAGGGCGAAGATCAGCGCGCCGAGCCCCATCAGGGAGAGCGCAATGTTGCCGGCGGCGCGGGCCGGCCAGCGATCGACGGCGGCGCCAACAGGGATTGAAAACAAAACAGCCGGGACCGAAATAGCACCCATCAGGACGCCGATTGCGAGGTGGCTGAGCCCGAACCGGGTCACCAGCTCCGGGATCAGCGGCGGCACCGCAAAGAAAGTCACACCGACGGCAAAGAAGCTCACAACTGTCGAGGCGAGAATCAGCCACCGTCGGGAAGAAAGGTCATTTTCCATGGCGGGAATCATACAAGCAACGCCTGCCCGAGGCTTGAGGCTTGAGGCTTGTGGCTTGAGGCTTGTGGCTTGAGGCTTGTGGCTTGAGGCTTGAGGTCGATAAAGCGAGATCCGCGATTCCCCAAGTCCCAGGTCTCAGGCCCCAAGCCCGTGCGGGGCATTGACGTGGAAGTCTCGAAATCGATCTCGCGGCCACAGGGCGATGAGGTTTTGATTGATTTTTTGAAACAATTGTTTAATATCTACGTTTGAAACAAATGTTTGGAGAGTGTATGGACGCGACAGTCAAACATCAATGTGAACCCCACGACTGCGAGGACACCCGCGACCGGATTCTCTCGGCGGCGCAGAAGCTTCTTGCCGACAAGGGTTTCGATGCGACTTCGGTACGCGACATCACAAGCGAGGCGGGCTGCAACGTGGCCTCGGTCAATTACCACTTCGGTGGCAAAGACAATCTCTATCTCGAGACCTTTCGATCGATGCTCACGGTCCTTCGCGACCGTCGCCTGGAAATGATGGGTGAACTCATGGCGCGGGTGCCGACCCCTTCTCTCGAAGAATTCGTGGAGACGTTCGCGGTCATCATGATCGAGCCGTTGGTGGGGGACAGCCGCGGTCGGATGTTTCTCAACCTCGTGTCGCGGGAGATGATTGCGCCCCGTCTACCCGACGGGGTCCTGGTCGAGGAGTTCTTCGAACCGATGATGGAGCGTGCAACCGCCGCCCTCGCACGGGTCGGTCCGCCGCTCGATACCGGGTCGGCTCGATTGTGCGTGATGTCGATGGTCGGCCAGCTCCTGCACTCTCTCAAGGCCCATCATCTGCTCATGGATCTCGGACGATCCGAACTGGTACCGACTCAACATTCGGAACAAATTGCCCACTTTGTCCGGTTCACCGTGGGCGGCATTCGTGCCTGCGCGGAATCTAAAGCAGGCGAGGGAACGCAAGAACCCGCCCCGGAGGTCCTCTCATGAGTCTTCGAATCTTCCTTCATGTGACCGGAGTCGTTGCCGGGCTGGTTTTGGCAGTCGGTTGCACTCTCGGTCCCGACCCTGAACGTCCTACAACCGCGGCAGATGTGTCCGATTCCTACGTCTATGCCCCGGAGGAGGAGGCCGCGACGCCGCCGGAGGTGAGTCCATGGTGGCGGACCTTCGGTGACGAGACGACCACCGAACTGGTGGAGCTTGCTCTGGAGAATAATTACGACCTCCAGGCGGCGGCAGCTCGTGTTCTGGAGGCTGAAGCCAACCTCCGCCGTGCCGGTGGTGCGAGGCTTCCACAGGTCGGTTACGGCGCCAGTGCTTCGCAGCAGAAAAACTCCTTCGTGCTGCCGGAGATCGGCCGCCGGACCATCGAATCCACCACCTACTCCTACTCCTTCAATGTGTCCTGGCAAGCCGATCTCTTCGGCCGCCTCAAGAGGACTCAGCAGTCGGCATGGTCAAGCCTGCTGGCCGAACAGGCAGCTCAGGAAGCAGTCGTCCACTCTGTAGTCGCCGCCGTGGTGCGCGCGCGTGTTCTGGTGGCGACCGCTCAGTGGGCCCTTGACATCACCAGGCAGATCACCGCGAGTTGGGAAGCGACGACGCGAACGGTGGAGCGGCGCTATCGCGCAGGAATTGCGGGGGCGGTCGAGCTCCATCTGGCGCGAGAGAACCTGGCTTCGGCCCGCGCATCCGAAGCGACCATCGCGGGCCAGCTCGAACAGGCACGACTCGCGTTGGACGTGTTGGTCGGGCGTCGGCCCGGCTCGGCCCAGATGCTCCCGAGAACGATGCCACAGCTTCCGTCGCTCGATCCGGTGCCGCTGGGGTTGCCGGCGGCCCTGCTTGACCGAAGGCCCGACCTCCGTCAGGCGGAAATGCAGCTCTCCGCCGCCACCTTCGGTGTCGGAGCTGCACTCGCCAACCTCTATCCCGATCTCAGTCTGACGGCTTCCGGCGGCGAGTCCGCGGATCGATTCAATGATCTCGATTTCTCGAATCTGATCTACAACATCGTCGGCAATCTGACCGGGCCGCTTTTCTCCGGCGGCCAACGTCGCGCCGACGTGGATGCCGCGAAAGCCCGTGCTGAGCAGGCTGGCGCCGTTTACGCCGGGTTCGTGCTCAATGCCCTGCGCGAGGTGGAGGATGCTTTGGTGATGGGGGAATACACGGTCGAGAGCTTCAACCTGACCACCAACCGAGTTGCCGAGGCTCGTTCGGCGGACCGTTTAGCAAAAGAACGGTACCAGCGAGGTGTCGAGACCCTTTTGACGGTCCTCGAGACCGAGCGACGCCTGCGGCTGGCAGAGCAGGCGATTATCGTCAACACGGCGGATGTGTGGAATGCGCGCATCGATCTCTTTCTCGCCCTTGGCGGTGACTGGGGCACCGACCTTCCGCAGACAGAAGACGAAACTCCAGAAGACCTCGAATCTCAGGCCAAGTCCGAAATTCCTCATTCCTCATTCCTCATTCCTAATTCCAAAGAGGTGCTGTGATGTCTGCCAAATCCCTCAAGCTCATCATCCCGATTGTCGTTCTCATTGCCGGCGCCGCTGCGGCGGTGTTGATTGCCTCCGCACGCAAGGCGCCTCCGCGTGTTGACCGTCCGCCACTCGGCCCGCTGGTCGAGGTTATACAGACCGAGGTTGTCGATGTGCCGGTCGTCGTTACCGGTCACGGAGAGGTCGTGCCCAGGGTGGCCGTGGACCTCATTCCTCAGGCGGCGGGTCAAGTGGTCAGAATTCACCGTTCGCTCGCAGCCGGCGGATTCTTCAAGGCCGGCGAAGTTCTGGTGGAAATCGACCCCAGAGACTACGATCTCGCGGTTGAGCGGGCCCAGGCAGCAGTGGCACGCGCCAAGGTCACGCTCGAGCGCGAACAGGCGGAGGCTGAGGTTGCGCGCCAGGAGTGGGACGGACTTCATCCGGGCGAGGAACCGACCGGTCTCGTCATCCGCGAGCCCCAGATTCGCCAGGCCGAGGCCGAGTATGCGGCCGCAGTAGCGGACCTCAACGTCGCCAAGCTCAACCTCGAGCGGACGCGCCTCACGCTGCCGTTTGATGGGGTGGTCGTTTCCGAAAGTGTAGATGTTGGCCAGTTCGTCGGTAACGGCAGCCGGTTGGCGACCGTGTATGGAACCGACGTCGTCGAGGTTCGGGTGCCCCTCGACAGCCGTGAGCTGGCATGGTTTGAGGTGCCTTCCGGCCGTGGCAAGACCGGACCCCGAGTGGAGGTGACGGTCGTGCATGGGGGTCGCAGCGTCAGGTGGGAAGGTCGAGTGACCCGGATGGAGGCGCAGGTGGACCAGGTGTCGAGAATGGTCCATGTCGTTGTCGAGGTTCCGGATCCATACGAGACATCGGCCGATCGTCCAGCCTTGCTGCCGGGTACTTTTGTGGACGTGAGCATCTTTGGACGAACCTTGAACAACGTCGTCTCGGTTCCCCGCTACGCCATTCGCGACGGTCGCTCCGTCTGGGTATTCGAAGATGGAACTCTTCGTGTCCGTGAGGTCGAGGTTCTTCGTGCAGATCGTCAACAGACTCTGATCTCCTCGGGTCTCGAAGAAGGTGACCTGGTCATCGTCAGTTCACTTGACGCAGTGACCGACGGCATGACCGTTCGACCTGCCGATGGCGAAACGGGAGGGGTGGCATGAACGATAGCCGCAAGGGTCCCCTGGCCTGGTTTGCCGCCAACCATGTGGCCTCGAACATCCTGATGATCTTCATCCTGGTGTCGGGTGCATTGTCTCTTCTGACGGTCGTCATCGAAGTTTTCCCCGAGATCGAGACCGACACCGTGACGGTGACGGTGCCCTACCGCGGTGCGTCTCCGGCCGAAGCCGAGGAAGGTGTGTGCATCCGCGTTGAGGAGGCGATCGCTTCCATCGAAGGCATCAAACGGGTCCGTTCAACTGCACAGGAAAACCTCGGTACCGTTATCGCAGAGCTGGAAGAGGATGCCGACGACACCAAGGTGCTCGACGATATCAAGGCGGCGGTTGATCGCATCGAGACCTTTCCGGTCGAGACCGAGAAACCGGTGGTCTCCGAGGTCGATACCCGGCGGCGGGTCATCACCATTGTTCTCTACGGGGAGGCCCCGGAGAAAACCTTGAAGGCGTTGGCCGAGCGGGTTCGCGATGAAGTGACAGCTCTCGAAGGCATTTCACAGGTCGAGATCGCCGGCGTCCGCAACTACGAAATCTCCATCGAGGTTTCCGAGGAGGCATTGCGTCGATTCGGCCTCAGTTTTGAACAGGTGGCGGGCGCAGTCTCCATGTCGTCGCTCGATCTTCCGGGCGGCGCGGTCAAGACCCAGGGCGGCGAGATCCTCTTGCGCACCAAGGGCCAGCTCTATCGCGGTGCCGAGTTCGAGGACATCGTGGTCGTGACCAGATCTGACGGCACTCGTGTCTATCTCTCCGACGTGGCCACGGTAGTTGATGGTTTCGAGGACACCGACACCGCGACGCGTTTTGACGGGAAGCGGGCGGCGTTGATCCAGGTCTACCGGGTTGGTGATGAGGGCGCGTTGGACGTTGCCAGGACCACCAAGGAATACCTCGCTGATCTCGCACCGGGGCTTCCGGCAGGCGTTTCGGTCGACACCTGGGATGACGACTCCATCATTCTCAAACAGCGCATCGGGCTCTTGCTCCGGAATGCCCGGCTCGGGCTCATTCTGGTCTTTATCTGTCTGGCTTTGTTCCTCAACACCAGACTCGCGTTTTGGACCACCATGGGCATCCCGATTTCGTTCCTCGGTGGCTTTTGGTTGATTCCCTACGCCGATGTCACAATCAACATGATCTCGCTCTTTGCCTTCATCGTCGTCCTCGGCATCGTCGTTGACGACGCCATCGTTGTCGGGGAGAACATCTTCAACTATCTCGAAAAAGGCATGAAGCCGTTGGATGCAGCCATTATCGGTGTCCGTGAGATGGCGATGCCGGTGACCTTTGCCATCATCACCACGGTGGCCGCCTTTGCACCGCTGCTCTTCGTCGCCGGCAATATGGGCAAGGTCATGCGCCAGATCCCGATCGTGGTGATTGCAGTTCTGTTGATGTCTTTGGTGGAGGCATTGATCATTCTTCCGGCTCACCTGTCGGGCGACGGAAAGATCTTCAACCGGGTTATGGGTCGTTTTCTCGGCCCGATCGAGCGGGTCCAAGACAAAGTCCAGGCGGGCCTCCAGTGGATGATTCGGGTGCCGTATCGAAAGACTCTCGACGTCGCCCTCGAGTGGCGATACCTGACAATTGCGGTGGCCCTTGTCTTCCTCTTCATCAGCGTGTCACTGGTCGCCGGCGGTTTCCTGAAATTCAGCTTCATGCCGCGGGTTGATTCGGACAACATGATCGCGTCGCTCACCATGCCGCAGGGGACGCCGGTTGACCAGACCGAGGCGGTTCTGGCACGTATCGAGGCGGGGGCCAAGGCGATTGCGCGCGACCACGATGAGGGTCAGCCTGACGGGTCGCCGTCGATCATTCGCCATGTTTCTACAACCGTCGGCCAGCAACCTTCGGCCGGTGGAGGCGGCCCGATGGCTCAAAGGTCCTCGGGCGGCGATTCTTCACACCTCGGAGAGGTCAACGTCGAGCTGCTTGGCGCCGAGGACCGCGATGTGGGATCTGCCGAGCTCGTCAGCCGGTGGCGAGAGATCGTTGGCGAGGTGCCGGGGGCGGTGTCGCTGACCTTCAAGGCGAATATGTTTTCGGCCGGCGACCCGGTCAGCGTCCAACTGGCGCATCGCGACTTCGACACTCTGCTGGCGGTAGTGGACCGGCTCAAGGTGATCATCGCCGAGTACCCCGGCACCAAGGACGTTGCAGACTCGTTCCTCCCGGGGAAGAAGGAACTCAAGCTCTCTCTGACGCCCGAGGGGCGAGCCGCAGGTCTGACGCTTTCAGACCTCGCGCGGCAGGTTCGGGCCGGCTTCTACGGCCAGGAGATTCAGAGGATCCAGCGTGGCCGAGACGATATCCGGGTCATGGTCCGCTACCCGGAGGCCGAGCGGCGCTCGCGTGGTGACATTGACGAGATGCGGGTCCGATTGCCCGGCGGTGCCGAGGTGCCCTTCACGACGGTCGCGTTGGTCGAGGAGGGCCGGGGCTATGCGGTCATCAACCGCACCGACCGCCGTAGGGTCGTGACCGTCAGCTCCGACGTGGAAGAGGCCGTCGCCAACGCCAACGAAATTTCGAGCAGCCTCCGGAACGAGGTCCTGCCGGTGTTGGTCAAAGAGTATCCCGGTCTGACCTTTGACTTCGAAGGCGAGCAGCGAGAACAGCAGGAGTCGCTGGACAGCATGAAGGTGAATTTTCTGGTTGCGCAGCTGGCAATCTTCGCGCTGCTGGCGATCCCCTTCAAATCCTACTCACAACCCCTCATCATCATGTCCGCCATTCCCTTCGGACTCGTGGGCGCCGTCTTCGGCCACATGGTCATGGGCCTCGATCTGACCATGTTGTCGATGTTCGGAATGGTGGCGCTGACCGGGGTGGTGGTCAACGATTCACTGATCCTCGTCGACCTCGTCAACCGCATGCGAGCCGATGGTGCGTCGGTGGACCAGGCGATTCGAGAAGCAGGTGAACGCCGCTTCAGGCCGATCCTGCTCACGACGGCGACGACCTTCCTCGGTCTGACACCGATGATTTTCGAGACCAGCATGCAGGCCAAGTTCCTGATTCCGATGGCGGTCAGCCTGGGCTACGGCATCGTGTTCGCAACCGCGATCACGTTGATTCTGGTCCCGACCCTGTACCGCATCCTCGAGGACATGAAGGCTTTCTTCGGTGCGACAACCGAGGAGGTCCGGGTGAGCCGGCAGGTCCCAGCAGCAGAAGGCGAATTAGGAATGAGGAATTAGGAATTCTAAATTTTGAATTTTGAATTTTGAATTATTAATTTCCGTCCACGAACCTCAGTTTCTGGGGAAGGTGGGTGGGAATTGAAAATTCAAAATTGAGAATTCAAAATTGTCGCCCGAGGTTCGGTTGGAAGACATTCTGATAGTGGCGGATGCGCCAAGGCAAGATGCCACCGGTTCGGTCCAGGGTGATGAGATCGTAACGGCACGGTCGATCCCACAATCCAAACCGGCTCAGGTAGGCCGAGGCAGTCCGCGTCAGGACCTTTTGCTTTTTCGCGTTCAAGGCGGCTGCCGCTCCGCCGAAGAGATCACCGGATCTCGCTTTGACCTCGACAAAGACGGTTTCGTCACCCCGTCGCATGACCAGGTCGAGCTCACCGCCGGCGCCGCGCCAGTTGCGGTGGAGCGGGCGATAGCCCTTGACCATCAACAGGAGGAGGGCGGCCCACTCGGCGCGGCGGCCGAGTTTGTGTCCGGAAGAGCTCTTCATATCAAAGACTTTAATACCATTCACGGAAGCGACGGCGATTTTCGGACGCAAGAAACCAGTTACCACTCAGAGTATTCCTCGTCGTCTCTCGAGATATCTCAGACAGAATTTGATGACTGAACCGAGCGCCGGAGGCGCGACAGATACATAGACTGGGGCGTGAGCCCCAGGGGATAGGCAACTGGTTACTGATCGCTGAATACTGGGAGGGTGGGCGGGTTATCATGCGCCGGATGAGAACGGACGACTTCGAATTCGAGCTGCCACCGGAACTGATTGCCCAGACACCGGCGTCACGCGGTACGTCGCGCATGTTGGTTCTTGACCGAGAAACCGACAGGTTGGTCCACCGCGAGATCGGGGACCTAATCACGTTCCTTCGCCCCGGTGACCTTTTGCTCTTGAACGACACTCGTGTGATTCCCGCGCGTCTTTTCGCACATCGGCCGACGGGCCGGAAGTTCGAAATCATGCTTCTGCGGAAGGTGGAGGATGATCTCTGGGAAGCGCTGCTGCGACCGTCTGCCCGCGCCCGATCCTGTGAATCGTTGCTCCTTGCTGACGGAGGCGCGGCGATCCCGGAGGACCGGCTTCGCGAGGGTCGCTGGACCGTTCGCTTCGACCCGCCGCTCGATCTCGAACGCCTGGACCTCATTGGAGAGATGCCGCTGCCGCCATACATCGGGCGTCCGGAGGGTGGCGTGTCGGAGGACCGCCGCGATTACCAGACCGTCTATGCGACAAACCCCGGCGCGGTGGCGGCACCGACCGCGGGCCTCCATTTCACCCAGGCGTTTTTGGATCAGATTCAAGTCGCCGGGATCGAAACCGCCTATCTGACCCTTCACGTGGGGCTGGGCACATTCCGTCCGGTCTCTGTGGATGAAATCGCCGACCACGAGATGCACGAGGAGTGGTACCGCCTTTCAAAAGACACGGCGGCCGCGGTGAACAAGGCCCTTGATGAGGATCGCCGCATCGTCTGTGTCGGCACAACCTCGGTCCGGGCACTCGAAGGTGCGCTCTCCGCCGGTGACGGCCGAGTCAAGACGGGCGAAGGATGGACCAAGCTGTTCATTACGCCGGGTTTTCCTTTCCGGGGAGTCGGTGCCATGTTGACCAACTTCCACCTCCCACGCTCCACCCTGTTGATGCTGGTCAGTGCGCTTGCCGGCCGCGAGGAGATTCTCGCGGCCTACGCCGAAGCGATCGAGCAGCGCTACCGCTTCTTCTCCTATGGCGACGCGATGCTGATCATCTGATAGCGAGATGGTGGGCCTTGGCCCACCGTTATCTTCTGAAAGGTGCGGGTAGGAAGGACCGCTACGGCGCCCGGACGCCGTTACGGCCGATGGGGTGGGTGATGTTGTTGGGATGTTCGTATTGTGGATGAATCGGTTGGGGCTGATTCTTGCGGTAGGAAGGGCCCATCGTCCCGAGACCGCGGCGGGGCAGCCGTGATCGATTCTCCGGGGAACGGAACTCTGATGCCACTTGAGGTAGACCTCCTGTTTCTTTCGTTTGTACGAACCAGGGGTACTGGTTACAGGGATCTACGAACGGACGTCAAAGAGGTTCAGATTTCTGGAGGTTCTTCGCCGCTGCTCTGGGCGGAAGACCTCCGCTCCTCGTCCTCACCAAAAATGCGGTGTGCCGGAGTCTCGAGGTCGTCCATCTGTCCGGACCTCACCGACCAGATAAAGGCCCCGAGGAATATCAGCGCGAGCAGCAGCGCGAACGGGAGGGCGATATAGACAGCAGACATGACATCGATATCTTACGATCGAATTCGGAATTCTGAATTCTGAATTCGGAATTTCCCCTCGCCTACGTCTCAACCCTTCTGGAAGCGTGGGCGGCATTCCGACTTCCGAATTCCGACACCGGTGCCACTTTCACAATTGTCATCGGCGCCCTGATGCCCCGAGCGCGCTGCTGACAATTGTGAGGGTGGCACCTGACACACCGAAGCGAGAAGCGCTTTGAATCGAGCCTCGAGCATCCAGTATCAAAACGTCCGGGCGCGATACGAGCTCAGCACCACCGTCATCGAGCTGAGCGGCATCAAGATGGCCGCCAGGAGAGGGCTCATGTGGCCGGTGATCGCGAAGGTGACCGCGACCACGTTGTAGGTCAGTGAAAACACGAGGTTGCGGCGGATCACACCGAGGGTGCGGCGGGAACCGCGCAGGAGTTCCACCACAGGCACGAGGCCGGGCCGACCCAGATATACATCGGCCGCAGCCAGGGCCGCCTCGGCACCGCCGTGGACACCGATTCCGACTGTCGCCGCAGCCAGCGCCGCGGCGTCGTTGACGCCGTCCCCGACCATCGCCACTGTCGCGTCCCGTGCTGCCGCGCGCACCGCTTCGAGTTTGTTCTCGGGGGTCGCTGCGCCACGCGCGGCGGTTTGCTCGATGCCGACCTGGTCTGCGATAGAACGGACCACCGCCGGGTGATCGCCCGAGAGAATCTCGACCTGCCACCCCCGATCGCGGATGGCGGTCACCGCGTTTGCGCTGTCAGGGCGCAGCGGATCGCCGATCCCGGCGATGGCCACGACCCGCTCATCGATGGCAACTGCGACCGGACTGAGACCATCATCTGCAAAGCTGTCTGCCGTTGCTGCGGCATCTGGGGGGAGCCTACCGAGTTCCCGGGTCATGTAGGACGTTGAGGCGACGATGACGCGCCGTCCGTCGCAGATGCCGCTGATTCCGGCGCCAGTGATCTCTTGAACCTCGGTGGCCTCCGCCACCTCACTTTCAGTTGAAGCTCCACTGAGGGCCCGAGCCACCGGGTGAGCCGAGTGCCGTTCGATCGCCGCGACCATCGGTTTGACACTCTCATCCCCCCACCAGCGAAGGACTCCAAGGCGCCCTTCGGTGAGGGTGCCGGTCTTGTCGAGAAGCATGCGTCCCGGACGGGCGAGATTCTCGAGGGCATCGCCGCCCTTGATCAGGATTTTCTTGCGCGCGGCACGACCGATCGCAGCACTGACGGCCAGAGGGGTAGCGAGACCGAGTGCGCACGGGCAGCTGACTATCAGCAGCGCCACGGCGTGCCCGACCGCGTGCTCGGGGTCGAGCTTGAGCCAGACGACGAGGGTAATGGCTGCCAGGGCCAACACGATCGCTACGAACCAACCGGAAATTCGGTCGGCCAGGAGAACCACCGGCGCGCGGCGCATCGCGCCTTCTTCGACCAGCCGCATCAGGCGCCCGACTCGGGTGTCCTCGCCGGTAACGCGGACCTCCACCAACAGCCGACCACCGAGGTTGACGGTGCCGGCATGGACCGGATCGCCCACCACTACCGGTTCGGGCAATGATTCGCCGGTGAGCAGCGAGCGGTCGAGGGTCGAAGAGCCCTCGACAACCGTGCCGTCGGCCGGGATCGAGTCACCGGCCCTGACTTCTACTGTGTTGCCGGGGCTGAGAGCCTCGAGCGGAACCTCGCGCACTCCCTCCGCATCCACCAGCCGTGCGGTTGACGGCGCGATCGAGAACAATAGCTCGGTCGAGCTCGCTGCCCGCCGCTGCTGTCGTCGTTGCAGGAAACGGCCCACCAGGAGAAAGAAAATCAGCGCGGTCACCGAATCGAAGTAGATCTCGCCGGTACCGCGTACGGTATTGACGGCACCCTGGATGAAGCCGGCGAGGATGCCGATCGCGATCGGTAGATCCATGTGCAGGGTGCGGGTTTTGAGTGCGCCCCACGCGCCGCGGTAGAAGACCGAGGCGCACCATGCGACGGAAGGAATGGCGAGGGCCAGGCTGACCCAGCGGAACAAGACCCTGAACTCGTCGGTGATGCCGTGGAAACGGCCACCGTAGAGTGCAAAAGCGATGAGCATGACGTTGCCGGCAATTGCACCTGCGACCGCGATTCGGATCAGCAGCGCCCGTTCCTCCCTCCGCGCCATGTCCCGCGCCTCGACCCCGCGGAAGGGATGGGGGGTGTAACCAATCGAGTCGAGGAATCGCGCCACCTGCGAGAGGGGAGTGGTCTCGGGGTTCCAGGTGACGGTGGCGAGTGAGCGGCCGATATCGAGTCGGACCTCGGCGACGCCGTCGACGACAACCGTGAGTTTTTCCACCAGCCACACACACGCAGCGCAGTGGACACCCTCCAGATAGAGCTCGACTGTGGTCAGACCTGAGGGCAGTGTGCGGCAGTAGAGTCGATGAAATGCTGGATCATCGAACTCGCCGAAGCCCCTGCCCGAACGCTGGGCCGATTGATCTGGGGCTTCGATACGCGATTTAATGTCGTAGTAGCCGTCGAGCCCGTGCTCGTGGATCACTTCATAGGCCACCCGGCAGCCATTGCAGCAGAATTGGCGGTTGGCACCTTCCTCTACCAGCCCAGCGGGTACTGGTAGGGAGCAGTGATCGCATTCAACGGACATCAGTGGGATTCTCTCACGCGCTCTTCCTAAAAGAATGTCATCCCGAGCTTTCCAGGGCCCTTCGGGCCGACAACACGAGGAAATAACTTGTGAGCATGCGACTCCTTCGCGAAATGATTCATAGTCGCCTATTTCATTAAAAACAAACCACATAAGGTTCGGATGGCCATT
>Ga0316197_10002268_pt1 | contig 13765 bp, 6 predicted proteins | sample OudBiesiAoxic_MG_FD_204939 | JGI IMG/M metagenome (GOLD analysis project Ga0316197, IMG submission 204939) | Coastal sediment microbial communities from Oude Bieten Haven, Netherlands - site A oxic | ecosystem: Environmental > Aquatic > Marine > Coastal > Sediment | place: Netherlands...
CGCCAAAGGCGCCGGCAAGGCGGAGCGCAGCGACCGCCGCGCCAGGCACGCTGCTCACTCGCGTGAGAGTGATATCAGGATTACGGGTGGGGGTGGGCGGGGCGGTGTAAACAAGCCGTACCACCCACCCAACCCAACAACCCCGCCCTCACCACACCCGCGGCAGCACAAGCCACACGGCGACGCCCGCCCCCCACCGCACCCGCGGCAGCTCAAGCCGAACGTCGACGCCGTCACCCACAGCAGCAGAAGCGCTGCGAACGCTAGTTCACAACCTGAAGCCGAACAGTCTCCGCATCGGCGCTCGGCGCCGCGTTCGCCGCGGCGACGTACTCATGACTCGTCGGAATCTCCGTCTCAGCCGACGCGTCCGCCTTCGGCACCGCGCGGCGCATGAGCATCTGCCAGGCCTGCTTCGGGGCCGGGATCTTCTCTTTGAGCTCGACGAAGAGCAGGCGGCCCAGTGACGGAATGTATGGGGACATCTTGTCGAAGGTTTCCTTCACGTACGGAAGGTCTTCGGTGAAGATGGCGCTACCGCGCTTTGCTGCGCGTGCCGCGTGTACCTTGGCGCGACCGAGACGTCCCTTGCCAACCAGGGGGCCGATCTCGTGGATGATGTCGGCGCCCGTTCCGGCCGAGACGTGTGGTGCTTTGTAAAAGGTGTGTGCGTAGCGAGGGTTGTTCTTCAAGAACTCGCGGGCTTGCTCCTCGCTGATGCCGTACTGCGCCAGTGTGTCTTGGTATTCCTGACGCGCGCGCTCGCGGGCCTTGAACATGTACATTTGGACGCGGGAGTAGAAGTTCACCGCGCCGTCGCCGCTCGTTTCGACCGGGCAGTAGATCGCGTCCGGGTGGAGCTCGGTGACCACGCTTTGAATGCCGTCGGAAACGCCCGAGCTCGGCATGCAGCCGAAGGGCTTGACGCTGAGGGTCATGTGCGCTTTTTGTTTGGCGACGTTGAGGACGAGCTTGGCGACCTCCATGTGGCCCTCGCCCCCGCGAAGCTCGTTGTTGTAGAAGCTGTGGCCGACCCGGGCGATCTCGTCCATGTCGGGGAGCTTGTTGCCCTTGAGGCCGGCGACGGCGCTAAACGTCGCAAAGGTTGCGCGAAGTGCCAGCTCGCCGAGCCAGACGCCGGCCATCTTGTAGCCCACATCGGAGCCTTCGAGGCCGTAGTACGACTCATCGGTCCCGCGAAGGGTCATGCGGCGCTCGGTGTCGTGCCTCATCTCCCAGAGGGTGTAGAGCAGCCAGTTGACCAAGGTCTGGATGTCGTTCTCGCCGCCTTCGGATTCGACGAATCGCTGCAGGTGGTAGTTGCCGTCCCCCTCGGTCGTCATGGCCCAGAACTCGCCGATAATTGCGACCTTGGGCTTGGCGCGCAGGCGATCGAGCTCGACCGCCTGCAGGAACTCGCGGCCCCTCCAGAGAGCGCGCAGCACGCTGTGGTTCTGGCGGAGCGCTTCGTGCACCTCTCGCTTCACCTCCGCGATCGCTCGGTCGGTCGCGCCCTCTTCGACCTCGTAGGGGCGCATTCGATAGCTGAGGACGTTGAGCACATCGCCGGCGAAGAGACCGCGGGCGAGCGCCATAAAAAACTGGGGGTTGAGCACCAGGCCGAGCTCTTCGCCGGTGGCCTGCTTGAAACCGGACTGCTGCTGGAAGAGCACGACACGGAATCCATCGAAGCCGGCGTCGCGCAGAGCTTTGCGGTACTCGGTCACGTACATGCCGAAGCGGCAGGGACCGCAGGCGCCGGCCGTGAGGAAGACGTAGTTGTCGATGATCTCTTGGGAAGTCAGACCCTCTTCGTCGCGCAGGCGGCTCAGCTCTTTGACGAGGTTCCCGACTGTGAAGTAGGTCGGATTGCACTGCGCCTTGTTGCCGAACTCCTTGCCAAATCGAAGCGACTCGACATTGGCGACCTCCATCGGGCGGGTCTTGTAGCCGATCCCCTCGAGCGCGGAGGCGACGAACTCATCGTGTGCCAGCGTGAGGCCGCCATTGAGAATCGTCGTGGTGGGGCGTTCCTTGGCGGAAAAGAACGCGCTGACCATCTCGTCCGTCCACTGCTCGCGCTCGTCGTCGAGCCCTAGCCGAGTGCGCTCTTTCGCCTCGAACTCGGCGAGCTCTTTGTCGATGTCGATTTCAAAACCATCAGCCATGTTTAGCCCCTTCACACACGGACGAGCTTGCCGTCCTTGGTCTTCCTTCCGAGACGAATCAAACCTTCCGACGCCAGCACGCGCGAAGTCATCTCCTCCTCGGACTTCGACGCTTCGACCTGGTACCGGCCCACCTTCTCTGCGAGCTCCTGAATCTGGCGCTCGAGCCCGAGGTCGGCGCGCCGATGCGCAGCGAGCTGCTCTTGCTTCACTCGGAGGAGCTCGAGGCGCTTCTGGTCGATGCGTCGCTCGAGCTCCTCTTTTCGAGAAGCGACGTCTTCGAGGTGCTCCTCACGAAGCTTGAGCGAGTGAGCGTAAGTCTTGACGCGGATCTTGATGGAGCCACCCGGCTTGTTGGCGTCGATGTCGTGCAGAGAGGAGGCGGGGACGCCGCTCTTGGCCACGATGCTGTCGAGGATGCCGTAGGTCGGCGCGTCGTGTCCGCACTTGAAGCTGCTCAAGTCGAGGATGGCCACGTTGGGATGTCGCGACGCGAACTTCGCAGCCCAGACTTTCTGTGCCGAGTTCGCGGAGTAGTTCTCGGGCCAGACATCGTTGACGCTCAGGACGTCGTCGTCCTCGCTGTAGAAACGCTTCAGCCATTTCGGGTCTTTCGGAATCGAGCGGATGCTCAGAATTGGATAGCCGAGAACCTGGAACTCGTCGGGAATGCCGTGGTGAAGGCCGGGGTCGTTGTGGTACGGGCGCCCGAGCACGAGGATGGCGACCTTGTTGTCGTACTCGACCTGTTCGAGGATCGCCTTGCCTTTGGCTTGGATGTCTTCGTCGAAGCGGTCGAGGGCGGCGAGGGCCTGCTCGGTCGCGAAGTCGCTCTCGTCCTCGGTCATACCGAGCACCTTCTCGAACGCTTCGAACATGTCGCGCTTGAGCAGCGTCGGCTCGGCGAAGCTGAAGGCCGGCGCGAGGTACTCGATGCCTCGGTTGGCGAAGTAATCCTGCTCCTTGGTGAATGCGGCCTTCATCACGTCCGGGGTGCCTGCGACGATTGGGCAGCTCGCGTAGTCGACCGCGCCCGTCACGAACGAGGGCACGTGCGTCAGGATGGGGAAGAAGATCGCGTCGAACGGGGTCTTCACGTGCTTGTGGAAGAAGAGCTGATGGAAGTGCGCCTGGGCCACCTTGGACGGGTAGCAGGGGTCGACGGAGCCGTACTTGCCGCCTTCGGCGAACATCTCTTCGGAGCTCGGGTCGCTGAAGACGATGTTCTTCGGACGCACGCCAAGCACCTCGAGGTAGGTGCGGAAGAACGGCGCGGTGGAGTACATGTTGAGGACACGCGGGATGCCTACGCGCCACTTTGCTCGCTTTTCGGCAGCTTGCTCGGATGAACGTTGGAAGGCACGCCGGTACTTGGTTCGTTCGATCGCTCCAAAGAACTTGCGCTCGACCTTGACGTCGTCGATCTGCGTGCCGGCCTCTGGCAAGGGCTGAACTCCCGAGACGCGCTTGAAGGCCTTGAGGCCCTCGTAGGTCACGAGGTTCGGGAACTCTTTCATGACCTTGCGGCGCTCTTTGACGATCGCCTCCATGGCGTCTTTGGATTCGACCATGCCCTTTTCGCAGGAAAAGCCGCTGATGTAGCGGCTGGTGCTGCCGTCGGGGCGGAAAGCGTCGATGAAGGTTCGCGAACAGTTGTTCGCGCAGAAATGACAAGTGGTCGTTTCGTCGTTGGTCGTCTCGTACTCGAGATCGATCGCGGCATCGAGGCCGATGAACCTGGAGGTTCCTCGGCGCTTGACCACGCGCAAAGTCTCCATGGCGGCGCCGATGGCGCCCGCTTCGCCGCTGTGCGGATGCACGTAGACCTCGGCGTTCGGGACGCGCTCCCTGATGTAGTCGACCTGCGCTTTGACCGCCGCCAGGTTGTATTGCGTGCCCCCCTGAAGGACGAACTTGCGCCCGAGCGCGGCCATGCGAGGCACGCCGACGACGTACTGCCAGACGTTCTTCGGGAGAACTTGCGCGAGACCGGCGAGGAGCTCTTCTTTGCTGAAGCCTTCCTTTTGGAAGTTCACGCGGTCGGTGTCGAGGAAGACCGCGCAGCCGTAGCTGAACCGGGGTGCCAACTCGGCTTGAAATGCCGTCTCTGCGTACTCGGTGACGGGCAAGCCGAACTGGTCGGCCATCGCCTGAAGCAACATGCCGTTGCCCGCGGAGCACTGGTTGGACAGCTTGAAGGTCTTGATGTCCCCGTTCTCCATGAACAGGACCTTGATGTCCTGGCCGCCGATGTCGCAGATCACGTCGACGTCGCCGAAGTAGTGGGTGGCACTCATCATGTGCGCGACTGTCTCGACGATGTTGACGTCGGCACGAACGCACTCCTCGAGCACATCTGCTGCGTAACCGGTTGCGCCGAAGCCAAGCACTTCGATCTCGGCACCCTTGGCGCGCATGCGGCCCCGGAGCTCGCCGAGGAGCTCCTTGCTGTCCTGAATGGGGTTGCCCTTCGAAAGGGTGTACGCCTTCATCAGAACTTCGCCCTCTTCGCTGAGCAGGACGGCTTTGGAAGAAGTGCTTCCTCCGTCGAGGCCGATGACCGCTCGCACCGTTTCGGTTTCGACTTCCGGCTCGATGAATATCGGGACGTGATACGCGCTGAGGAACTGCTCGAGCTCCTGCTCGTCACGGGCTAGCGGCGGGCCCGCAGCCTCCCCAAGACGCTCCTTGCGCCCCTCGGTGATGTAACGACGCAGGCCGTCGAGGCTCTCGTAAACGCCGACATTCGCTGGCTCGTGCAAGCCGTACATGACCGCCCCGTATGCCGCGTAGAGCGCCGCGTTCTCGGGCACGGGAATCAGCTCTTCGATCGGCACTTCCTTAGGGTAGTCGTAGCCACGCTCGTCCCAGGTCTCGGGAATGCGTTTTCGCCAGCACTCCTGCAGGAAGGGAAGGAAAGTGTTCGGCCCGCCCAGGAGCAAAACTTTGTGCCGTAGCGTGTTGCCGCGCGTGAGAACCGAGAGGTTCTGCATCACGATGGCGTCGGCCAGCGAGCACATGATCTCGTCGGACGGGATGCCCGTCTTCACGAGATTGACGATGTCGGTTTCCGCGAAGACGCCGCACTTGGCCGCAACGTGGTGCAAGTGCTTGTCGTCGAAATGAAGATTGAGAGTCTCTTCGGACGGCATGCCGACCTTGATCATGCACTTGTCGATTGTGGCGCCCGTGCCCGAAGCGCATTTGTCGTTCATCGAGGCGATGGCCGACTTGTCGCCAGTTCGCTCGTTCTCTTTGAAGACGATGATCTTCGCGTCCTGGCCGCCGAGCTCGACGACCGAGCCCGCGTCGGGGTGGAGAGTTTCCACCGCCAGGGTGACGGAGTTCACCTCTTGAACGAACTTCGCGCCGAGCGGTTCTTCGAGTGGCTTGGCGCCCGAGCCGGTGATGAAGACCCGAACATCATCACAGCGGAGCTCCGTGAGGACAGTGCCGATGCGTACCATGAAGTCGAGGACGCACTCGGCCTGCTTGGTGTGATGACGCTGGTAATCACTCCAGATGATCTCTTTGGTCTCGGGATCGACGACCACGGCTTTGACCGTCGTGGACCCCACATCCAATCCTATTGTCGCTCGCTGCATCAGAACGGCTATGCCCTTCCCTCGTGAGGTGGCTGAGGTAAACACACGGTTCCTAGAAAGTCACGCGGCTTGCCTTGCAAATCGGGGACGTCGACGTCACACCTCGAACTTCGGCCGCCGAGATCGTATAGGCCGCTGCGGAGGACGCGATGAGCAAGGTGTTGATCATTGGCGCGGGCGGAGTGGGCGGAGTCGTCACCCACAAATGCGCGGACGACAGCAACACGTTTTCCGAGATTGTGCTCGCAAGCAGAACGCTGTCGCGCTGCGAGAAGATCCAGGCGCAGGTGCGAGAGCTCCGAGGCCTCGAAATCGAGATTGCCCAAGTCGATGCCGATGACGTCGCACAGACTGTGGCCCTGATCAAACGGGTCCAGCCGGACCTACTGATCAACGTCGCGCTCCCCTATCAGGACCTGCCCCTGATGGACGCCTGCCTCGAAGCGGGCGTGGACTATCTCGATACTGCCAACTACGAGCCGCCGGACGAGGCGAAGTTCGAATACAAGTGGCAGTGGGCCTACCAGGACCGTTTCAAATCGGCTGGATTGATGGCGCTCTTGGGCTCGGGCTTCGACCCCGGCGTGACCAACATTTTCTGCGCCTATGCACAGAAAAACCTGTTCGACGAGATCGACTACATCGACATCCTCGACTGCAACGGCGGAGACCACGGACACCCCTTCGCCACCAACTTCAACCCGGAGATCAACATCCGCGAGATCACCCAGCGCGGCCGCTACTGGGAGAACGGGCAATGGGTGGAGACGGACCCCTTGTCGCAGTCGCGAATGTTCGACTTCCCGGCCGTGGGCGAACGAAAGGCGTACCTGCTCTATCACGAGGAGCTGGAGTCCTTGGTGAAGCACATCGACGGCCTCAAGCGCATTCGCTTCTGGATGACCTTCGGGGATGAGTACATCACGCATCTGCGCGTGCTGCAGAACGTCGGCATGACGGGCATCGCGCCCGTCGAGTACGAGGGCCGCGAGATCGTGCCGATTCAGTTCTTGAAAGCCCTGCTTCCCGATCCCTCGACCCTCGGAGAGAACTACACGGGGAAGACGAGCATCGGTTGCCTCATCGAAGGCCGGAAGGACGGGAAGCCTCGGAAGGTATTCATCTACAACGTCTGTGACCACGAGGAGTCCTGGAAGGAAGTTCGCGCGCAGGCGGTGTCTTACACTACCGGCGTTCCGACGATGGTCGGCGCCAAGATGATGCTGACCAAGCAGTGGCACGGCGAAGGCGTGTTCAACGTCGAGCAGCTCGATCCGGAGCCGTTTCTCGAGGAGCTCGCCCTGCGCGGCCTGCCCTGGCACGTGAAGGAGATGTAGTGCTCCCCTGCTCTGAGCTGGATCTCAGCCGCGTCGAATCGCCTGCCTATGTCATCGACCTGGCCGCTTTAGAGAGCAACCTGGAGTTGCTTGCGCATGCACAGCGGGCCGCGGATTGCCGCATTCTGCTGGCTCTCAAGGGCTTTGCGGCCTGGTCGACCTTTCCACTGGTCGGCAAGTACCTCGAGGGTGTGGCGGCCAGCGGCCCCGACGAGGCGCGACTCGGCCGCGAAGAGCTCGGCAAGCAAGTGCACAGCTATTGCCCGGCCTTCGACGAGGCCTCGCTTCGCGAAACGATTCGCCATTCCGACCACATCGTTTTCAACTCTCCTTCGCAGATCGATCGCTTCCGCTCAATCATCGACGAGCACGCCTCGGACACGAGCTTCGGACTGCGCATCAATCCGGAACATTCCGAAGTCGATGTCGCGATCTACGACCCCTGTGCACCGGGATCACGACTTGGCACGACCAAGCACGCACTGATCAGAGCCGACCTACGCGGCATCGAAGGCTTGCACTTTCATACGCTCTGCGAGCTCGGCGCCGACGCACTGCAAAGAACGCTCGACGTCATCGAAGACCGCTTTGCTTCCTGGCTTGGCGAAGCGACCTGGGTGAACTTCGGTGGCGGCCATCACATCACCAAGCCCGACTACGACGTGGGGCTGCTCATCGATTTGATTCGAGAGTTCAAGCGCGAACACCACGTCGAGGTGTTCCTGGAGCCCGGCGAAGCAATCGGCCTGAACAGCGGCGTGCTCGTCGCTTCGGTGCTCGACATCATCGAGAACGACGGCCGGATTGCCGTCCTCGACACCTCGGCAACGGCCCACATGCCCGACGTGCTCGAGATGCCGTACCGCCCCCAGATTCGAAACGCCGCGGAGCCCGGAAAGCTCCCGTACGACTATCGACTCGGCGGCCTGAGCTGCCTCGCGGGCGACATGATTGGCCAATACTCCTTCGCAGGGCCGCTGCACGTCGGCGACAAGCTCGTCTTCGAGGACATGGCGCACTACACGATGGTGAAAACGACGACCTTCAACGGAGTTCGGCTGCCGTCCATTGCGCTCTACGACCCTAGGGACGACTCCTACCGCGTCCAACGCCGTTTTGGGTACGAGGACTACCGAAACAGGCTCTCTTGAGCCTTGAACTTCGACCTAGAGGAGTAAGACTCGCCTGATGGGTGCCTTCTCGGATTTCACTGTGTACGCCAAAGAAACGGGCGCACGCCTCAGCGATCAGCCGCTTGTGTACGAAACCAGCAAGTGGCTCGACGTCACGCAGCACGAGCTCTTCAACTACGTGAGTGACTTCGATCGATCGAGCGAATGGATCGTCGGCGCCAAGAAGAGCTGGACGGACAACAGCGAAGCCGAAGCGCCCGGCGAGGTGGGAGCGGTCCGCGTGATCAAGAGCGGCGCCTCGACGCCGGTTCTAGAGCGGGTGAAGGCGTACGACGCGCCGCGCATGCTCGCTTACTCTGCCAACGACGAGGCGTTCCTGGGGCTTTGCTCCGACCACCTCGGCGTGATGACCTGCGAGCCGCATCCCGACGGCGGCACCGTGATTTGCTGGCTCGCCTATGGTCGGCTCGCGAGTAACCCGCTGAAGGCCTGGGCGGGAAAGAAGCTGTTCCAAGTCGCGCTCGGCCGCGGTATGAAGAACCTGGAGCGAAAGTTTTCGTCTCGCTGAGCGCATGGAGCTCATCCGCAGCAACCGAACCGAGAACCTAGCCGACGCGCTGGCATCGCGAATCCGGGACCAAGCTCTCGGACCTTTCGATAAGGAAGTGATCGTCGTCCAGAGCCGGGGCATGGAGCGCTGGCTCACGCTCGCGCTCGCGGACCGCCTAGGCATTTGGGGGAACCCCTCGTTTCCGTTTCCACGGGCCGTGATCGAAGAGCTTCTGGACAGTCTCTCGCAAGGACGCTCCCAAGAAGCCAAGGCCTACGAACCGAACCGCCTGAAGTGGACGATCGCGGAGTTGCTGCGCGAAACGGCTCCCGCCGAGCTCGGTGCCTACCTGGGCGAGCCTCCGGACGCGGACCGCACGCTCAGGCTCGCAACTGCCGTCTCCGGGGTGTTCGACGGCTACGTCATGTACCGCCCGGCCCTGCTGAAGCGTTGCGCGGACGGAACGGAAACAGGCTGGCAGGCCGAGCTCTGGCGACGGGTCGTCGAGCGGCTCGGCCCACATGATCTGGCATCGCGGATCGACCGAGCGCTTTCGGCGCTTCGTGCCGGAGAGGCGACGGAGCGGGCCCCATTCAAGCGCTTGCACCTGTTCTCCCTGGAAACGCTTCCGCCGATGTTCTTGGAGCTTTTTTCTGTGCTTTCGAAGAGGATCCCAACCGCGTTCTACTTGCTCGAACCATCTTGCGAATACGTGTCCGACGTCCTGTCGACGCCGCGGCTCCCTTCGGACTTGGACGCGCCGGCCGACGGCCACCAGCTTCTCTCTACCCTCGGCCTCCTCGCGCGGGATTTCCAAGAGCTTTTGCTGACGTTCGACCAAGCGGTTCATCACGAGGCCGATCTGTTCGAGGCGCCGCCACGCAACAATCTGCTCGGCTCGCTGCAAGCAGACATTCTCGAGTTTCGGGCTCCTCCCGAACACGGGGAGCGTGAGACGATCGATGCGACGGATGAATCTATCTCGCTCCACGCTTGCAGCGGGCCAATGCGAGAGGCACAGGTCATCCACGACCTCATCCGCGCCGCGCTCGAAGACGATGCTTCGTTGCGGCCCGAAGACATCGTCGTGATGACGCCCGATCTCGAAGCGTACGCACCGGCGTTTCGCGCCGTGTTCGGTCAGGAGGATCAGCGCCGGATTCCCTACGAGGTGCACGACCGGAAGACCCGCGACGACGCGTTGTTCTACGATGATTTCCTCGCGGTTCTCGAAGTGCTGGACTCGCGGTTCTCTGTCCTCGACCTCGTGCGGCTCATGGACGCCAACTCGCTCCGGCAGGGCTTTCGGTTCACGCCCAACGAGCGCGCCCGGCTCGCGGAATTACTGTCTGCGGCAGGCGTGCGCTGGGGCATCGACTCGAAGCATCGCGAGGAGCTCGAGTTTCCCGCAGAAGCTCTGCACACCTGGAGAGCGGGCCTGGGACGGCTTTTCTTGGGCTTTGCCTCGGCTTTGGATTCGAGCGAGGTGTTCGAAGGTTTGCTGCCGCGAGGCGCAGCGAGCCTGGCGGATGCCGAGCTTCTGGCGCGCCTAGCTCGACTTTGCGAGCTGCTCTTCGACTTTCAAACCAGTAGCCGACAGGCCCTCGAGATCAGCGGCTGGGTGGCCGTGCTCGAGCGCATCGCCAGCTCGCTATTCTCGGAAGACGACGAGAGCAGCGCCGCTGCGAGAACGCTTCGGTCCGCGCTCGCGGAGCTGGGTGACCTGGCGCGAGGCGGTGGATACGCCGGGGCAGTCAGCCTGAAGACGGTGCGCAGGGAGCTCGGTTTGCTCTTGGTTCAGAAGGCGCCGGCGGTCGGCTTCCTCCGGCGAGGTGTCACGGTCACCGAGCTGGTGCCGCTGCGCTCGGTTCCTTTTCGGGTCGTCTGCCTCGTCGGCATGAGCGAGTACTCCTTTCCCCGGGCAGACGACCGCCCAAGCTTCGACCTGAGCCGCCCGGTGCACGAGCGGGGCGACCGCAACAAGCGCGACGACGACCGGCACTCTTTTCTACAGGCGATCCTCTGCGCAAGAGATCGACTGATCGTCAGCTACAGCACGGCAACGAGCGGCGCGCGAGGCGGGCAGAGCGCGTCACCGGTCGTCTGGGAGCTCCGCGAAACCGTGCGGCGCTACTACACCTTGCCAGGGCAAGAGCCGGTGCTCGAGGCCACGGTGCACCCTCTCCATCCGTTCGATGCGAGGTACTTCGACGGGAGCGACCTGCCGCGGAGCACCTCGGAGCGGTATCTGAAGATCGCCGAAGCGCTTCGCGACTCGCCGCTAGAGCCGGAACGGATCGAGCTGCGGGCGGAGCCGGAGCCCGAGCGGGCCGGGGCGACGCTGTCGATAGGGGAGCTCAGCGCCTGGCTCTGGGACCCGATGGGCGCGTTCATCGAAAGGGTCCTTCGCGCGCGTTTTGGCAGTTCGGAGCTCTACGAGCCAAGCACTGCGCTGACCGAGATCGCTGGCCTCGGGGCTTCAAAGGTCGGAAACGAGGCGCTGAGGGCTGGGCTCCACGACGAGGGGCTCGAGGCGTACCTCGAAGCGGCCCCGGAGTTTCCCGACGGGAGCTGGGGCGCGCTCGCGAGGCGGCGGCTCGCTCATGAGCTGCGTGCGTTGAACGCTCAGGAGAGCTTGCTCGACGGCGGGCAAGCGGCCAGCTCCGCCTTACTGTCCTTGGACCTTGGCGGCCTGCTGCTCGAAGGACGCCTCGACGGGCTGTTCGGGGACCAACGTGTCTTGAAGCGCTTCAGCAAGGCGGGCAAAAGAGGCGAGCTTGGCGTCTGGCTCGAGCACCTGCTGATGCAGACCGCCGCCGGCCTGCCCAAGCTCACCCGGCTCGTGCTTCGCGGGAACGAGACCCAAGCAAAGCTAGTCTCCTTCGGCGAGGTGCAGGACTCTCGCGGGACGCTCGAAGCGTTGGTCGAGCTCTACCGCCGCTCGCTCGAGACACCGCTTCCCCTGCTGGCGGAATCGTCTCGCCGATTCGCGGAGGAGCTCGCCCAGAGTGACTTGGACAGGGCGCTCAAAGCCGCCAAAGAACAGCTGAGCAGACAACGCCTGTGGACCCCGCACCTGGCCTACGCCTTGGGTCCCGAGGATCCGTTCGCCGACCAGGCCTGGTGCGAGGATTTCCAGCGCGCCGCGCTTCAGCTCTACGAGCCGCTCTTCGAGCACCGGAGCGAGGGATGAGCGGCCTGCCTCCTCAGCTCATCCCGCTCGACGCACCCAGCCTAGTCGAGGCCAGCGCGGGAACCGGGAAGACCTACACGATCACGACTTACTTCGTGCGCGCCTTGCTCGAGCGCGACCTGACCCCCGAGCAGATCCTGGTCGTGACCTATACCAAGGCAGCGACCGCGGAGCTGCGGGTGCGCACCCGCGAGCGGATTCTCGCGGCGATCGGCATGCTCGACGAGGCGCCGGCCGACGGCGATTTGCTGCACGGCGTGGTGACCGAAGCCCTTGCGCGCCTCGGCCGACGCGAGACCGAAGAGAGGCTGCGCGCCGCGCTCGGGCAGATGGACCGGGCGGCGATCTCCACGATCCACGGCTTTTGTCAGCGACTGCTCCAAGACTATCCGCTCTTGTTCGGAATCGACTTCGACTTCGAGGTCTCCGAAGACTCGGCGTCGATGTTTTCAGAGCTCGCGATCGACTTCTGGGCGACGGAGCTCTACGAGAAACCCGACTGGTTCCTGCGCGCGCTCCAAGCCGAGCACGTCAACAGCAAGCATCTGGCCAAGTTGGCGAGATTCGCCATGACACCCGGGATCGAGCTGCTCGGCCCCGAGAAACAGGAAGTCGACGAGCAGGATGTGAGCGATTTCCTGCAGCTGAAACGGGCGGCGGCCGAGGCCTGGACCGCCCAGCGAAGCGAGGTCGCGGAGATCCTGCTCACCGACAAGAATCTGAGCCGCACGTACTACAAAGCAAAGACCATCGAAGAGCGCTGGCTGCCAGAGCTCGATGACTTCTTCGCTCAGACGGGGTTTCGAATTGCGCCCGAGTTCCTCGGCAAGCTTTCAGAGGGGAGCTTGCAGGTGAAGAAGAACTGCGAGGCGCCATCCAATCCGTTTTTCGGTGCCTGTGGGCCGCTCTGGGAAGTTCAGAAGCGCCTTGCCCCAGCCTTCAAGTACGCCGTCTTCGCGTTTGAGAAGCGCTTCATCGAGTTCGCGGGGCAGCAAGCGAGGCTGCGACGAGACGAGACGGCGATCCTGACCTACGACGACCTGCTGAGCATCGTCTACGCGCCGTTTGATCCTTCTGCGTCGGAGGCCGCGTCGTTCGATCGGGCCAAAATCGCGCAGACGGTTTCGAACGCGTACCGCCTGGCACTGGTAGACGAGTTCCAAGATACCGACTCGCTGCAGTATGGGATTTTCCGGGGGATCTACGGGGAGTCCTCGGCGGTCTACGTGGGGGACCCCAAGCAGGCCATCTACGCGTTTCGAGGAGCCGACATCTTCTCTTACCTCGGAGCGGTGAGCGACGTAGGGGACCGGGTCCACACACTGCAGACCAACCGGCGCTCGGACCCTGCCCTGGTGCGCGCGGTCAACACGCTGTTCTCCTTGCGGAAGCCTCCGTTCATTCTCGATGGGATCGAGATGCATGACGCGCTCCCTCATTTGGAGAAGAGCCGAACGAGCTTCGATCCGGCGATGGAACTTCTGTTCCTCGACCAAGAGCAGCTCTTGGGCCCCATCGAAGCGGCCGTGGCACCGGTGGTGGCGAACGAGATCGCGCTTTTGCTAGAGTCGGAGGCCGAGATCGACGAGCGCCGGATCGAGCCTGGCGACATCGCGGTGCTCTGCCGGAGTAACGCGCAGACCATCGCGGTAACCGGAGCGCTGAGGGCGCTGAACATTCCTGTTTCACTCGACGGCGGCTCGAGCGTGCTGAGCACCGAAATCGCCTCAGACCTGAACGCGGTGCTCGAAGCCGCTCTCATGCCGGGTGATGCCGCAG
>Ga0316197_10002269_pt1 | contig 13764 bp, 14 predicted proteins | sample OudBiesiAoxic_MG_FD_204939 | JGI IMG/M metagenome (GOLD analysis project Ga0316197, IMG submission 204939) | Coastal sediment microbial communities from Oude Bieten Haven, Netherlands - site A oxic | ecosystem: Environmental > Aquatic > Marine > Coastal > Sediment | place: Netherlands...
GGTGGTGGCAAGGGTGGTGGCAAGCGTAGCGATGGGAAAGCGGCGGGCGGTAAGCGCAAGTCGGGCGCCGCTGAGGCTGGCAAGGCAGCCGGCAACAAATCAAGATCCCGCAAGGGCTCGGCCGGCGCGGGTACGGGCGGGAAAAAGCCCGCCGATAAAAGTCAGCCGAAGAAGAAAAGTGGCTCCGGGGGAGCGCCTGGCGCCAAGAAAACCACTGGCTCCGGGCGCAAGCCCAAGGCCAAGACCGGCCTGCGTCGGCGCCATTAAGTCGGCTCGCCATGCAGTTAATATACGGTATACATGCGGTAGACAGCCTACTGCGCCAGAACCCGAAGTCCGTGCAGCGCCTGCTGGCCCAGCAGGGCCAGACCAACAAGCGCATTGCCGCCTTACTGGAGTTGGCCCGAAACCAGGGTGTGCCGGTTTCCCTCGAACCCCGCGGGACACTGGACGATATGGTGAGCGGGCGTCACCAGGGTGTTGTCGCCGAGACCCGCGGCGCGGCATCTCATGGCGATGGCGCGGGGTCCAATCTCTGGCAGGAAGCAGACCTGTTGCGTGCGGTCGATGAAAAGCCTGGGCCGCTCCTGATCCTGGTACTGGACGGTGTCACTGACCCCCATAACCTTGGGGCTTGCCTGCGCAGTGCTGATGCCGCGGGTGTGGATGCGGTAGTGGTTCCCAGGGACAAGTCTGCCGATCTGACCCCGGTGAGCCGCAAGGTCGCCTGTGGTGCAGCCGAGGTCGTGCCCTTTGTTCGAGTCACCAACCTTGCACGTACCCTGCAGGCGCTTAAAAGCCGCGGTGTATGGCTGTTCGGGGCCGCGGGTGAGGCCGAAAAGTCTATATATGACAATGACTTGACAATTTCTATGGCCTTGGTCATGGGTGCTGAAGGCGATGGTCTGAGGCGCCTTACCCGGGAACAGTGCGACTACCTTGTGCGCCTGCCCATGGCCGGTTCGGTGAGCAGTCTCAACGTGTCTGTTGCCACCGGGGTATGCCTGTTCGAGGCCATGCGCCAAAGGCTTGCGGCTCACGGCTAATATCTGTAAACTCCGCGCTCTTTAAAATTTGCCCGGCTGGAATGTTCAGCCGATCCTCCTTGCTACACCGCCCTCATGGAGTCGGGTAGCATTAACCCGTAAGGAGCTTCAGTATGCGACATTACGAGATCGTATTCATGGTCCATCCGGACCAGTCAGAACAAGTGCCCGGCATGATCGAGCGCTACACCACGGCAATCCAGAAAGATGGTGGCCAGGTGCACCGCCTGGAAGACTGGGGTCGTCGCCAGCTGGCCTATCCCATCAACAAGATTCATAAGGCGCATTACGTGCTGATGAATGTTGAAGCGTCCAACGATGCCCTGGATGAGCTGACCACAACTTTCCGTTACAACGATGCGGTTATCCGCAACCTGGTTATTCGTCGTGACGAGCCCGTGACCGACGAGTCCTTCATTATGAAGGCCGAAAAGGAAAGCCGTGAGCGCAAGAGCCGCTATGAGGAACGCCAGGCCACCACTGAGCCCAAGGCGGATGCAAGCGCTGACAAAAAAGATGCCGATGACAAAGGCGGCGAGACTTCTGACGAGTAAGGTTCGGCTGCAGCTGGCTGCAACGACTATCAAGGTTTAAAGGAGAATTACCATGGCACGTTTTTTTCGTCGCCGTAAGTTTTGTCGATTCACTGCCGAAGGCACCAAGGAAATCGACTACAAGGATCTGGAAACGCTGAAAGCCTACGTGTCTGAAACGGGCAAGATCGTACCAAGCCGGATTACCGGGACCAAGGCAAAGTATCAGCGCCAGCTCGGCACAGCGGTAAAGCGCGCTCGTTTCCTGGCATTGCTGCCCTACACGGACGCACACCAGTAGGAATCCCTTGATTCGCGTATCCACCCCGCGTGACCGGTCGGGCGGGGTTCTGTTTTGAAGGGGCTCGCAGCGTTTGTGATGCGAGGCCGCGTGCAGGCGCTTCTGGTCAGCGTGGCTGGCGCGGGAAGCCTGTTATTTTGTTGGATCAGTGCGGCAGTTATCGCGCTGGTCACCCTGCGCAAGGGTGTGGGACAAGGCGCATGGCTGTTGGCCTGGGCTTTGTTGCCGTCCGGAGCGCTGCTCTACGCCTATGGCGACAGCGGGCCCCTGACGCTGCTGGTAGGGACCACGATTTTGGCGATCGTGCTCCGGCAAAGCGTAAGTTTGTCACTGTCCCTGTTGGCCTGCGTGCCACTGGGCGTGGTGACTGGCCTCGCGCTGGTCGCGTTTGGCGGCGAGTACCTGGACCAGATTGTCGCGTTATTTGGCCAGTTTCTGGCCAACATGGAAGAACAGTTGTCCCAGGGTGGACAGACGGTGGAATTGGCGCGGCCAGGCCCCGTGCAAATTGCGGGAATGCTGGGCGCAGGCACGGCAATCAGTTCGGTACTGTGCCTGCTGCTGGCGCGCTACTGGCAGGCGGCGTTGTACAACCCGGGCGGGTTTGGGCAGGAGTTCAAGGCTCTTTACTACCCGCCGGTGGTCACCACCGCGCTGGCGTTGGGAGCGGTACTGCTGGCCAGTATGGGAGCGGAGTATCGCACCTGGGCAGTGATTTGTGTGCTGCCGCTGAGTGTCGTCGGGTTTGCGCTGGTGCATGCGCGTGCCGCGTGGCGGGGGCAGGGAAATGGATGGCTGATCGGGGTCTACCTGGCCTGGCTATTCCTTGACCCGGTAAAGCTTTTCCTGGTGTTCGCGGCAATTGCCGACAGCTGGTTCAATTTTCGCCAGCGCTGGACACCAAAGCCCGGGACTGACGTCAGCGAGCGAGACACTGACGAAGACCGATAAATTTTTAAGCCGTGGGAGTCAACTCCCCGAACAGAGGAAAGTAAGATGGAAGTCATTTTGCTGGAAAACATCAGCAACCTGGGTGTGCTGGGCGACAAGGTAAATGTAAAGGCCGGCTTCGGTCGCAACTACCTGGTCCCGCACGGCAAAGCCGTGCCAGCTACCGCCGCCAATACCGCCGAGTTTGAAGCACGCCGTGCCGACCTGGAAGCGGCTGCTGCCGCGACTCTGTCTGCCGCCGAGACTCGTGCTGAAGCCATCAACGCGCTGGGCTTGATCTCCATCCCCGCCAATGCGGGCGAGGAAGGCAAGTTGTTTGGATCGGTAGGCACTCGCGACATCGCCGAGGCGGTTAACGCGGCCGGCTGCGAGATAGACAAGTCCGAGGTCCGCCTCCCCGATGGTGCTTTGCGCGAACTTGGCGAGTACGAAATTGCCATCCAGGTGCACGGTGAAGTGACAGCTGCCGTGGCCATCGCGGTCATTCCCGAGTAATGGTTGCGCGGCCCACGCACGGTGGGCCTGCCATTTGAACGCGATACACCAGTCGCTCGGCGACTGGTGTATTTTTTTGTCCCGAGTTTTTCGCACCCAGCTGCTGCGCGCCATGCCTAATTTGGTTACTCTGTGCAGCTCGAATAACAAATCACCTGTGCTATGGCCGACCACGAATATCCCAGTAACCTAGCCGAGCTGCCCCACCGCGGCGATAGCGATATCGCGCGGATCAAGATGCAGCCGCATTCTATTGAGGCGGAGCAGTCCGTTCTCGGTGGCCTGCTGTTGTCGGCTGACGGTTGGGATGCGGTGTCAGAGGCCGTGGTGGACAGTGATTTCTACCGACCCGACCACAGGCTGATTTTCCGCCAGATCGCCAAGCTCGCCGAAGCCTCGGAACCCGTTGACGTGATCACCGTGGCGGACAAACTCGAGGCTCAGGGTGAGTTGGAGGCGGCCGGTGGCCTGCCGTATCTCGCCGAGTTGGCCCAGAACACCCCCAGCGCTTCCAATATCCGGGCCTATGCCCAGGTGGTTAACGAGCGCGCCAGCCTGAGAAAATTGATCGAGGCGGCCCAGGATATCGCCGAGAGCGGCTTCAGCCCCGAGGGGCGTACCTCCGATGAGCTGATCGATGAGGCGGAGCGCCGCATCATGCAGATCTCGGAGCAAGGTCCCAAGACGGGCGGCCCCCAGGGTGTAAACCCCCTGTTGCAAAATGCACTGGGGCGCATCGAGGAGCTGTTCAATTCCGGCGGGGACATCACCGGGCTCAGCACCGGCTTTAAGGACCTGGACGGCATGACCTCAGGTTTGCAGCCCTCCGACCTGGTGATCGTCGCTGGCCGGCCTTCCATGGGTAAAACCAGTTTCGCCATGAACCTGGTAGAGCACGCGATCCTCGCGCAGGAGCGACCCATCCTGGTGTTCAGTATGGAGATGCCCGCAGATTCGCTCATAATCCGGATGCTGTCATCGGTAGGCCGCATTGACCAGACCCGCATTCGCAACGGAAAGTTGGAACAGGAGGACTGGCCCAAGCTGAGCACGGCGGTGAGCAAGCTCAAGGACGTTCCGCTGTTTATTGACGATACCGCCGCTCTCACGCCGACCGAGGTGCGCAGCCGCGCTCGCCGGGTGGCACGGGAGCACGGTCAGCTCGGTATGGTGATGGTCGATTACCTGCAACTGATGCAGATTGCCGGTTCCTCGGAAGGCCGAACCGCGGAGATTTCGGAAATCTCGCGCAGCCTGAAGGCGATAGCCAAGGAGTTCGAGTGCCCGGTGGTGGCCCTTTCACAGCTGAACCGCTCGCTGGAGCAGCGTCCCAACAAGCGCCCGGTTAACTCAGACTTGCGTGAATCGGGCGCGATCGAGCAGGACGCCGACGTGATCATGTTTATCTACCGGGATGAGGTCTACAACGAGGAGTCACCCGATAAAGGGGTGGCTGAAATCATCATAGGCAAACAGCGTAATGGGCCAATCGGCATTTGCCGGCTGGCATTCATTGGCCAATACACCCGCTTTGAAAACCTGGCGATGGGATCCTACGACCAGGGGTGACTACGCGGGCTTGACCGTGTGCATCGCCGTCTGCAGGTAGTTCTGGAGCCCCACTTTATCGATCAGGCTCAGCTGGGTTTCAAGCCAGTCGATATGCTCTTCCTCTGACTCCATAATGTCCACGAACAGATCCCGCGACACAAAGTCGGAGACCGACTCGCAGTAGGCGACCGCATTCTTGAGGTCCACATGGGCCTTGTGCTCCAGTTTCAGGTCGCACTCCAGCATTTCCTTGGTGTTTTCCCCGATCAGGAGCTTGCCCAGATCCTGCAGGTTGGGCAGCCCTTCCAGGAACAGAATGCGCTCGATCAGCTTGTCGGCATGCTTCATCTCGTCGATAGATTCGTGATACTCGTGGTCGGCCAGCTCGACCAGGCCCCAGTCCTTGTACATGCGCGCGTGCAAAAAGTACTGGTTGATGGCAACCAATTCGTTGCCCAGCACGGTGTTCAGATGTTCGAGTACTTGCGGATCGCCTTTCACTGTCAGTGTCCTCCCTGAAAAGAGGAGCAATGATGAACCCCGGTCACCGGGCTGTCAAATTGAATTCGCCGGGGCTAAATCAGTAACCATTTGATATTAAAAGGAAAAAAATAGTTTTAGTTTTCTGGCGAGGGGGAGGGCTGGAGCGGATTTGGCGCAGATTACGCCCGGGAGCTGATCAGTAGGTCGCCGCGTAGAACATCGGATCATTCTGTTCTGTTGTGCCGCTTTGTGAGTCGCGCACGATATCGCGTGCAAGAATGCCGCACTTGCCGCATTTACTGGCGACACCCAGGGTGTTGCGCAGTTCACGCAGGGAGCTGGCGCCTTCCTCGACGGCGGCGCGGATCTGGGTATCGGTAATACCTTTGCACAGACAGACATACATGGGTGAACTTGGCGCTCCTCGGGTTGTTCCTGAACCGAGCCCAAACATTAATGCTAATGAGAATGATTGTCAACACTGTTCAGGAAGTGAAAATACCCATGCCGCCTGACGGGGAATTCACCGCCTGTAGTGACCCAGATGCGAGGCCGCGCGGGGGCTGAAACGGTAACGGCAACATATTTGTTATTATCCCGCCTACATAGTGCGAGAGAGTTGTAATTTCTATGCCCAAAACCATACTCCTGCCCCTGCTTGCCAGCGGCGAGTATCGCTCCGGCCAGGTGCTGGCTGATGCGCTTGGCATCAGCCGGACAGCGGTCTGGAAGCAATTGAATGCCCTGTCGGAACTGGGTCTGGAGATCGAGTCGGTCAAGGGTCGTGGCTACCGCATTCCCGGCGGGATCGATCTGCTTCAGGCCGAGCAGGTGCGGGCGGCCCTGGTGCCGGTCGCTGCAGGACTGTTGTCGCGACTGGAATTGATGGAGACCGTAGACTCTACCAACGCCGAGGCCATGCGGCAGGTGGCATTGGGGGCGACGTCGGGCCTGGTGTGCAGTGCCGAGCAACAACTGGCGGGTCGCGGCCGCCGGGGCCGGGCCTGGGTCAGCCCCTTCGCACGTAATCTGTATGTTTCCGCGGTCTGGGAGTATCACCAGGGCGCAGCAGCTCTGGAAGGCCTGAGCCTTGCGGTGGGTGTCGCCGTCGCCCGCGCATTGGCCGCCTGCTCATTGCCGCCGGTTCAGCTCAAGTGGCCCAATGACATTACCTATGAGGGCGCCAAGCTGGGCGGTGTATTGCTGGAGATGACAGGAGATGCCGCCGGGACCTGCCAGGTCATTGTCGGTATTGGCCTCAATGTGGCGATGCCCGACGGGGCGGCCCGGGACATAGACCAGGCCTGGACTGATATTGAAACCATAGGCACGGGGAGTCGGCCGGGGCGCAATGAGCTGCTGGCCGCGCTGCTGAATGAACTGCTACCGCTGCTCGCAGGGTATGAGCAACAGGGATTCGCACCCTGGCGGGACCAGTGGCTGGCGCTTGACGCATTTGCGGGGCAGTCCGTGGTGTTGCACACCGGTGCGCGCGACCTGGCAGGTATCGCCCGGGGCGTGGACGATCGAGGCGCCCTGCAGTTGGAGACGGCCACGGCGGGCACCCAGTCCATTTTTGGCGGGGAAATTTCCATGAGGCCTGCCTCATGATATCGAGTGAAAGCTGCCTGCAGCTGGACCGGGGTAACAGTGCGACCAAATGGCGACTGGTAACCCAGGGCAGAATCGCTGCACGGGGCACTTACAGCCCCGGCAACGAAGAATCCCGCGCCCGCTTGCTGGGCTGCACACCCGCTTTGCAGAAGGTCTGGGTTGCCAGTGTGGCGGGGGCCGAGGTAGAACAGGAACTGGCTGATATGTTGGTGGCGCAGTGGGGCGTGCAGCCCTGGTTTGCCCGCAGCACGGCCCAGTGTGGCGCGGTGCGCAACAGCTATCGTGAGCCCGCGCGTATGGGGGTGGATCGCTGGTTGGCCATGCTGGCAGCCTGGCGCCGTATCGAAGGTAGCGTCTGCGTGGTGGACGCCGGCTCGGCCCTGACCCTGGACCTGCTCGGCGACGATGGCCGCCACCTTGGTGGCTATATCATTCCCGGCCCGGTGCTGATGGAACGCGCCCTGCTGCTGGATACGGATCGGGTTCGGTTTGCCGAAGATGCGGACTATGCACTCACACCCGGCTCATCCACGGCGGAAGCGGTGAGGCACGGGATCGCCCTTGCCCAGGCCGGTGCTGTGCGCCTGTTAATGGACCGCGCCGCAATCGCCGCCGACAGGATGCTGTTTTGCGGGGGTGGGGGAGAAGCTCTTATGCAATTACTGGCGTGTGGCGGCGAATACCTGCCGGACCTGGTTTTTGAGGGGCTCGATATACTTGCAGCCGACAGCGTAGCCTAGTCGCACCCCTGCGCAGCGATGTGGCGTGTCGGAAATGCGCCCCTCACGTCCGTTTCAGTGCCCGGCTCAGGAAAGGCAGGCTGCGTTCCATCCGGTAGTCGATACCCGAGTGATTGTCATCGAACTCCTCGTAGACATGTTTTACACCATGCTTTGCCAACTCCTTCGAGAGCAGGCGAGTGCCGTAATGGATGTGGTACTGGTCCCGCCAGCCACAGTCGATGAAGATGCCGCGCAGGCTCTTCAGGTTGGCCTGATACTTTTGAACCAGGTGTATGGGGTCGTGTGCCAGCCATCGTTTCCAGCGTTGTGGGATCAACTCGCCGGTCTCGAGATTGAAGGGTAGCCGGAAGCCGTTGGGCGCCGCGGGGTCGGGGTCGTAACTGGCCGCCATCGCGAGATTCATCAGGCACATGATGTCATTGCCGGAATGTTTTTCCCTGTCCCAGAACGATTCCAGAAAGCGTTTTACTCGCCCATCATCGATACCCGGCTTCAGTTTGCCAGTGGTCCTGGCGACGTTCAGCGAACCGGTTTTGCGTGAGGGCTGCCGGTATTTCGCCAGCTCGTTCAGTGTATTGGGCCAGTCGGACCGGTAGACAAAGTCAAAGTACGCATCGCCCGAATGGTCGGCGATGGCCCCCCAGTATTTCGGGTACTTCATGCCGTGAATGATAGAGCCGTAGCCACCGGATGACTTGCCGAAACAGGCTCTTGAATCCCTGCTGGCCAGTGTGCGCAGTTCGCCGTCCACAAAGGGGATGATCTCCCGGGTGAGGTAGTCGGCATACCGACCTATGGCACTTGAGTTGATGTACTGATTGCCGCCCAGCGCGGTAAAACAATCGGGGAACACCAATATCGCCGGCGCCATGCGCCGGTTGTGTATGAGGCGGGCGGCACGTTCCTGTACGTTCTCGCCGAAATTTTTCCAGGCGGTGTGTGATAGCCCCGAGCCGGTGTAACCCACCAGGTCGTACATCACCGGGAACCGCTTTTTGGTGTTGCTGTTGTATTGTGGCGGCAACCACACGTGCAGTTTACGCACGTGTGGGTCCCCCAGCGGGTTACCGCGCAGGAGTTGCGAATCATGCTCCAGCACCAGCAGTTCACCTTCCGGCCAGGTTGCCCTTTTGAGTGTCATTCGCATCTCCCATGTTTTCTTTCTTCGGGGGTGGTGCATTAAGCGTATGCCCTGGCAGACAACTATAGCGCCTTTCCGGCGTGCACGTGAGAGGCCTGCTCATGGTGCGGGTGCAACTATGCGCGGGAGATCGGGGCTTGCGAGATATACGTGTCAGCGCCCATGCTCGCGATATCCTTTGGAAATCAGACAGCATAGACGTCCATTTTCAGGTCGGGCCGCGTCTGCTTCACTGATACCCACTGACTTTTACCCAATCAGGAATCCATTGGATAAAGGTCCTTCGGTTGTTACCATCCTGAAGGTATCAATCAAGTCTTGTGAAGGATAAGCAGATGAGCTTCAGCACCAGGAAAATCGAGCGGGGCGGCGTCGAGCTCAGTTTTATCGACGAAGGTGAGGGGCCGGCTGTTTTGTTGGTGCATGGATTCCCCGATTCCTGTCACGTGTGGCGTTACCAGGTGCCGGCCCTGGTGAATGCGGGCTATCGCGTTATCGCCGCGGACAATCGGGGTATGGGTGAATCCGGCAATCCGGCGGGCGCAGAGCACTACGCATTGAGTGAGATTGTGGCGGACTTGCTTGCGATACTGGATGACTGTGCCATTGACCGTGTTGCGGTGGTCGGGCATGACTGGGGTTCGATCATCGGCTGGGCACTGGTCGATAACATTGGCGAACGCGCTACTTGTTTTGTGCCCATGTCCGTTGGCGCACCCCAGAGTTACGCCGCCTGTGACGATATTCGGCAAAAGGAGATGAGCTGGTACACGCTGATGTTCCAGATGCCGGACGTGCCGGAACAGATGCTGAGCGCTGACGACTGGAAACTGTTCCGCCAGTGGATGCGCCACCACGATGAAACTGACCACTGTATATCCAGGCTGTCGCGCGAGGGGCGTCTCACCGGTGCCATCAATATTTACCGTGCAAACGTAATGGATATGCTGCTGTCAGGTAAGGAGTATTGGTCAGCAGTACCGACACTTGGCCTGTGGGGTGAACAGGATTACTTTTTGTTGGAGGAGCAGATGATCGCCTCCGGCCGCTACGTTAAATCCCAGTGGCGCTACGAGCGGGTGGATTACGCCAGTCACTGGATGATGCTCGATCGCCCCGACCATCTAAGCCGATTGCTGTTGAACTTTCTTGGCGAGCATCAGTAGCGGGATGATCCTGCGCGGCAGGCACCCTGGGAACAGACAGTCAGTCTTCAGGCTAGTTTAACGACGCGGTTGTCCCGGTAAGAATCTTCGTTTATCTCCAGCACCTCAGTCGCCGGCTGCAGGTCGCACATGGCGTTGTCTATGAACTCGAGCATCTCAGAGACTGTAATAGTGCCCGATAGCCTGGCGGCCAGTTTGCGGGTGAGTCGGTGTGCGAGGATGTGCTTGTGGGCATCGGTCAGTATCAAGCCCTCCGCGACCATGCGCAATTGCTCGGTTTGAGTGGCGCCCATGACAATCTCCTTGCTGCATACCTGGATGCAGAGTGTCGGTGTGTCAGTCAGGCAAATGGTAAAGCCGGTGCGCTCAGGCATCAATACGGCCCGGTGACCCAATTGGGTGCTATGCATTCGGCCGCGCCGCCGCGTTGTCTGCGCTTATCGCAGCGTCTACTCTACCTGCAATAGGCTGGCGGTAGCGGTGTGCAAGGGATTCAGCTCCGCGATTGATTGAAGCTGGTCGACTACGATGTCTATCCTGAGGCTGGTTGCCGAGTTGAGCAGGGCAGGCGGTATCTCGAAAATCAGATCCACAACCAGGTGCCCGCCAGCGGGAATCACTTCTGTAATGGGCGCCAGCGCAAACTGGCTGTGTAAGAGGTCGCCTGCGCTATCCAGCACCTGGTAGCGTAGATCAAGCGCTGGACCAGCACCGGGGTTTGTATCGCTCGGGCCGAAGTTGGCGATAATCAGGCTGGTGCTGCCGCGGCCACTTCCGGCCACTCCCGCGTAGCCCTTGGAATACATGGACAGCTGTCGCAGGTTGAGTTCCTGAGCGGACAGTGCGGGCGGGAATGCTGCGGACGACAACGCATTGGTAAAGCGGTCTGGTTGGTGGATATTGCTAAAGAGTCCGCCATGCTGATCTGTGATGTAGCGCCACAGCTTTAAGTCCTCCTCAACCAGGGCCTGAATGGCAGTCGTGGCGCCGGTTTCCTTCAAGGTGTGTGCCAGGGTGTCAGTCCTGGTGAGATTCGCCCGCTTCTGCGGTATATCAATCCACTGGAGTAAGTCTGCAAGGTAGCGACTGAGCAAGCTGCTATGCTCGGCGCTTCCTATAAGGCACGCGGATTCAGACAGGGTTTTTCTGGCGCCTTCAAAGTCCGGGGTATAGCGGCTCAGAAAACGGCACTGGTAGTTCGCGACCTGCATGCGAAACTCGCGGCAGTTAGCCAGCGAGTTAACGATGCTGTCGGGATCCATGCCACGCTTAAGCCACAGCGCAGATTTCTCATCCGGGCTTTTCACCTTGTCTCTCAATAGCGGCCTGGTGATATGGGTGAACAGTGAACAGACGCGAGAGACAGGTTCGCGCACAACAGAAACAAACAGGGCCTCTGGATTGTCCGGGTAGAACGAGATTGGCTTGTGTCCGCCCACTACAGGGAAGTCGGCGAAAGTGTCGCGGTTGAAGGTGGTCAGGGGTTGCCGGGCATCGTCTATGCCAAACCAGAAAACGTTCTCGCTGCCGTAGCAGTCGTATAATGAAAGGCGCTGGGAGGAGCCGCCGGTTTTGGGTATGTGCAGAAAAATCAGTTTGGCGGGCATGCGGTGGTCCATGACGTTTTCGCGAGGTTTGCCCCTCGGGGTAACGCGTACATATTGCCTGTATTGTATCCGGTACGTATAGACCTTTTTTCTCGAGAAAAGCTTTGGGCAGACCCGTCCCCTGCAGGGCCCTTGCGTTGCGGCCCGCAATAATTGCGGGAGGGTCAATACCCTGTGGGCGTGAGAATAAAAATGGTTGTTTACAAGCTGATACTCTATAGTTTCTGGACTTATCCTGATCCCCATTTGCTGGTCAGCTGTTTTTTGCTGGCGTGCCACCAGAGGTAGTGCCATGAGTCGCTCAAAGTTTGCTTCCAGTCTGTTACTTTGCTTGTGGGTGACTGCGCCTGCCGCATACCCCGAGGCGCTTGACGCCACAAGTGGCCCGAAGGCCGCCAACGTTGACACCAAGCGCTTACTGGCGGCGGGCGACGATGAGGCTAACTGGCTGTCCTACGGCCGTACTTATGATGAACAGCGCTTCTCTCCCTTGACCGCGATAAACGACAAGAACATTGGCAAGCTCGGACTGCAGTGGAGCGCTGACATGGACACCGCTCGGGGCCAGGAAGCGACGCCCATAGTAGTGGACGGTGTGCTCTACATCTCGACGGCCTGGTCTATGGTCAAGGCGTTTGACGCGGCAACCGGCAAGCCGCTCTGGTCCTATGACCCCCAGGTGCCGCGGGAAAAACTCGTCGACGTGTGCTGTGACGCGGTGAACCGCGGTGTCGCGGTATACAACGGCAAGGTCTTCGTGGGTACCCTCGCAGGGCATGTCATTGCACTCGACGCCGCGACTGGCAAAGTAGTCTGGGATACGCAGAGCATTCCCGAGGGGGCGCACATGGCAATCACCGGCGCCCCTCGAATAGTCAAGGGCAAGGTGTTGATCGGCGCGGCGGGCTCGGAGTATTTCACGCGCGGTTATCTGGCAGCGTTTGATGCCGAAACCGGTAAAGAGGCGTGGCGCTTTTACACGGTTCCCGGCGATCCCTCCAAGCCTTTCGAGGGCAAGCATCTCGAAGCCGCGGCGAAGACCTGGAGCGGCGAATACTGGAAATATGGCGGCGGTGGCACGGTCTGGGATTCAATCACCTATGACCCGGTAACCGATCTGGTGTATTTCGGAACAGCAAATGCCGAGCCCTGGAATCCCGGGGTTCGCAACACCACCGACGGCGACAATCTCTATACAGCGTCAATCGTGGCAATCAGGCCCGATACGGGTGAATACGTCTGGCATTACCAGGAAACCCCGGAGGACCGCTGGGACTACGATTCCAATCAGCAGATCATTGCGGCTGACCTCAAGATCGGTGGCCAGATGCGGCGCGTTGTGATGCATGCCCCGAAAAACGGCTTTTTTTATGTGCTCGACGCCAAAACTGGCAAATTCATCTCCGGTACACCGTTCGCTAAGGTGAGCTGGGCGTCCGGGCTCGATCCGGTCACCGGTCGCCCCAATGTGAACCCAGAGGCCAAGTACGACGTGACTGGCGAGGCAGTTACCGTCTATCCCGGAGCCTACGGAGCGCATACCTGGCACCCCATGTCCTACAGTCCAGAAACTGGCCTCGTCTATATCCCGGCTAACCAGACGGCCGGGACCTTTGCGTCTCATGCCGAAGAGTGGGTGCCCGGTGAAGTTGGCATGCAAACCGGTGTTGATTTCAGCGTGGGTGCCATGCCGGCCGACATCGAGGAGCGCGAATCCTGGCAGAAGAAGACCACCGGGGAGCTTCTGGCATGGGATCCGATAGCACGGAGTGCGCGCTGGAGCGTGCAGCACCCGGGTCCGGCTAATGGTGGCACGCTTTCTACCGCCGGCAACCTGGTATTTCAGGGCACCGCCGGCGGCGAGTTTCGCGCTTATGCAGCAGACACAGGCAAACAATTGTGGAGCTTTGCCACCCAGACCGGCGTTGCTGCCGGGCCGGCCACCTACACCGTGAATGGCAGGCAATACGTGGCGGTTCTCGCCGGGTGGGGGACGCTCTGGGACTTGTTCGCCGGCGTCCTCGCGCCCGCATCGGGACGCGTGCCAAACGTTAGTCGCCTGCTGGTGTTCGCGCTAGACGGCAAAGCTGAGCTGCCGCCACTCTCGCCGAATTCGCTGGCGGTACTCGACCC
>Ga0316197_10002270_pt1 | contig 13755 bp, 14 predicted proteins | sample OudBiesiAoxic_MG_FD_204939 | JGI IMG/M metagenome (GOLD analysis project Ga0316197, IMG submission 204939) | Coastal sediment microbial communities from Oude Bieten Haven, Netherlands - site A oxic | ecosystem: Environmental > Aquatic > Marine > Coastal > Sediment | place: Netherlands...
TCCCACACGACTACCTGACCCATCGCCTGACGGGTGCCTTCACGACCGATCGGGGCGATGCGTCCGGCACGGGCTACTGGTCGCCGGCGGCAGGGGAGTACCGGTGGGACATCCTGGCGCTCGTCGACAGCACCCGCGACTGGACCGGGGTCGTACCGAACGTGCTCGGGCCGCTCGAGGTCGCGGGAGAGTGGAACGGCGCACCCGTTGCGGTCGGTACGGGCGACAACATGGCGGCGGCGCTCGGTCTCGGGCTCCGTCCCGGCGACGCCGCGATCTCGATCGGGACGTCGGGGACCGCGTTCGGTGTCGCAGCTGCGCCGACCGCCGACCCGAGCGGAGCGGTCGCCGGATTCGCCGACGCGACCGGCCGGTTCCTTCCGCTCGTGTGCACGTCGAACGCCGCCAAGGTCCTCGACGCGTTCGCTCGCCTTCTCGGCGTCGATCACGACGAGTTCGATCGTCTCGCCCTGGCGGCCGTCGGAGCGGACCGCCCGCTCGTGCTGCCGTACCTCGATGGCGAGCGGACCCCGAACCGGCCCGATGCCCGCGGGGTGCTCGCGGGTCTTCGCAGTGACGTCGAGCGCGAGGACGTCGCCCGCGCGGCCGTCGACGGCGTCGCCTGCGGGCTGCTCGACGCACTCGACGCACTTCGTGCGCTGGCGACCGTCGACGGCACGCTGATCCTGACCGGGGGCGGTTCACGGTCCCGCGCCCTCCAGGCGGTGATCGCGGGCCTCGTCGATCTGCCGGTGGTCGTCGCCGACGTCGACCAGGCGGTCGCCACGGGCGCCGCCGTCCAGGCCGCCGCGGTGGCCGCCGGGGTCGATCATGCGGCGATCCAGCAGCGGTGGGGTCTCGGCGTCGGATCGCCGGCGAGCGTGGCCTGTGATTCCGGCGATCTCCGCGAGCGCTACGCCGCGCTGCGCGACGCCCGCTCGTGAGCGCCGATCCGTTCGCGACGCTCGGGCTGAGCGATGCTGCGAGCGCGGACGAGGTGCGAGCGGCTCGCAGAGAGCTCGCCAAGCGGCACCACCCCGACCGCGGTGGCGACGCCGCGAGCATGCGAACGGTCAACGAAGCCGCGGACGCCGCGCTCGCCCGCATCGACGAGCGTCGGCCCGAACCCGTGAGCGGTGAGTCCCGGCGCGACCCGTCCGCGCGGAAACCCACCGCTGACGAACGGATCGGGGGACGCGTGACGTGCGACATGCCGTCGTTCACGGTGGAGGCACTGCCGGTCGAGACCTTCGAAGGGCTGCTCGTGGTGGCGTCGTGGATCGGCGAGGTCCTCGACGACGACCCGCCCTACCGGCTCGAGGTCCACCTCCACGAACCGTCCGAGTGCTGGTGTCGACTCGAGGTCGTGCCGGACGCCGGCGCCTCGACGGTGAGTCTGACGGTCGCCGGCCTCGACAGCACACCGGCCCCGGACATCGTTGCCGTCCGTGACCTCTGGGTCGACCAACTGAACCGAGTCGACTGGGCGTGACCCGCTGGTCCGTCAGGGCCGGGGTGCAGCGGCTTTGGTGAGGCGGTCACGGATCGCGTGGCCGAGCCCGACCGGGGGCGGCAACACCGCGATCACGGTGCCGACTCCACGGGCGTCGGCATCGCGGAGCGATCCGTACAGCTCGCGTGCGTAGCGGGCGAGGTCGTCGGTCAGGTCGAGGATCTCACTCCGGGGCGTTCCGGCACGGAGCGCCGCGGCGTCGTCGGCGTCGTCGACGAGGCGCACCGCGCACCTGGGCGCATAGTGCGATGCCAACATCCCACTCGCCCGGCTCGGACCGGCGGCCGCCGCCACCTCGCCGTCGAGCAGGGCCAGCACATCCTCGACCGGAACACCGCCCGCCCGGAGGATCTGCGGTGGATCGGCGACACAGTCGACGATCGTGCTCTCGACTCCCACGGGGCACGCTCCGCCGTCGAGGATCACGTCGCGCCCCGGGTCGAGCCGTTCACCGAGGTCGTCGAGGACATGCTGGGCCGTCGTCGGGCTGACCGAGCCGAACCGGTTCGCCGACGGCGCGGCCAACGGCCCCGTGCGCTCGATCAGATCGAGGGTCAGCGGATGTGCCGGGACACGCAGTCCGACGGTGTCACGTCCCCCGGTGACCTCGTCGAGGACCCGGTCGGAACGGGGAACGATGACGGTCAGGGGGCCGGGCCAGGCGGCGCCGATGAGCCGCCTGGCGGCATCGGACACCTCGCCGGTCCAGTCGTCGACCTCGGCGGCCGAGGCGAGGTGCACGATCAGGGGGTGATCACCGGGCCGTCCCTTCACCTCGAAGATCCGCCGGACGGCTGCCGCGTTGCGTGCATCGGCGGCGAGGCCGTACACGGTCTCGGTCGGAATCGCCACCAGGCCCCCGGCGCGAATCGCGTCGGCGGCACGGTCGACCTCGGTCGTGATCACGTTCAGCACACGGCGTCGAGGAACTCGAGTGCCGCGTCGAAGAAGCCGAACGCCTCGGTCGTGGCGAAGTGGTCGACGCCGCGGAGGACCTCGCAGCGCCCGTTCGGGAAGGCGGCGGCGAGTTCGTCGGCCGGGTACACGAAGTCCTGGTCGCCCACGACCACCAGCACGGGGCAGCTGACGGCGGCGCAGTGGTCCGGGGTGATCGCCGACGCCGGGGCGCGCTTCATCACCGCGGTGAGCGCGGCGAGGTCATTGCCCGGCTGGGTCGCGTACTGCGTGAAGAGCCGCACCCGGGTGTCGAGCGTCGAGGGATCGCCGCCGGCCGCGACATGGTCGAGTCCGGCCACGATTGCCTCGGTTCCCGAGGTGTCGCGGTCGAAGATGTTCGAGCCGATGCCGGCGAGCACGAGATGGTCGAACCGGTGTGGCTGGTCGATCGCCAATCGCAGCAGGGTCATCGCTCCGAGCGAGAATCCGACCGCATCGACCGGTTCGTCCGGGAGCGCCTCGACGATGCGTTCGGTCAGATCGGAGTACGCGTCGGGATCGTGAGGTTTGGGGGCGCTGCCGTGGCCGAGCAGGTCGACGCCGAGCACCGGGACCCCCGCGTCCTCGAGCAGTGCGGTGAAGCCGCTGCGTTCCCACGTTGACGCGAACGAGCCGCCCCAGCCGTGGACGAGCGCGACCGGGGTTCGTGTCATGGAGGGGACAGGCTAGGGCCTAGCCTGACCTCGCTTCCAGAGCGACCGTCAGGACCTCCACATGCGCATGCTCCATCCCGACCCGGGCTACGACCTCACCTACAACGACGTGTTCATGGTGCCGAGCCTGTCCGACGTGCCGTCACGGATGAGCGTCGACCTCTCGACGCCCGACGGCCTCGGCACCACGATCCCGCTCGTCGTGGCGAACATGACCGCTGTCGCCGGTCGCCGCATGGCCGAGACCGTCGCCCGCCGTGGCGGCATCGCCATCCTGCCCCAGGACATCCCCGTCGACGTCGTCGCCGGGGTGATCGACTACGTCAAGCGATGCCACACCGTCTTCGAGACACCGATCACGCTCGCACCCGATGCCACGATCGCCGATGCGCTCGCGCTGATCCACAAGCGGGCGCACGGTGCGGTCGTGGTCGTCGACGACGGTGATCCGGTCGGGGTCTTCACCGAGGGCGACGGCGAGGGATTCGACCGCTTCACGCAACTCTCGAACGTGATGAGCTCGAGCCTGCACATCCTCAGCCCCGACATCGACCCAGCGGCCGCGTTCGATCACCTCGGGCGCAACCGGTTGCGCGTGGCCCCGGTCGTCGACGACGGCGGGCGGCTGCTCGGCGTGATCACGCGGGAGGGAGCGCTGCGATCGACCATCTACCGGCCGGCGGTCGACGCCGACGGGCGTCTGATGGTGGGTGTGGCCGTCGGCATCAACGGCGACCCCGCCGCCCGGGCGAAGGAACTCGTGGGCCACGGCGTCGACGTGCTGGTCATCGACACCGCCCACGGGCACCAGACGCGAACGCTGCGGGCGGTCGAGGCGGTCCGGGCCGAGTTGTCCGACGCGAAGATCGTCGCCGGCAACATCGTCACCGCCACCGGCACGCGCCAGCTGATCGAGGCCGGTGCCGACGTCGTCAAGGTGGGCGTCGGACCCGGGGCGATGTGCACCACCCGCATGATGACCGGCGTCGGTCGTCCCCAGTTCTCCGCAGTGGTCGAGTGCGCCGACGAGGCGCGGCGCCTCGGGCGTCACGTCTGGGCCGACGGCGGGGTGCGCTTCCCCCGCGACGTGGCCCTCGCTCTCGCTGGCGGCGCGGCGAGCGTGATGTTCGGCTCCTGGCTCGCCGGCACGCACGAATCGGCGGCCGACACACTCCGCGATCCCGACGGTCGCCTGTACAAGGAGAGCTTCGGGATGGCATCGAACCGGGCGGTCAAGCACCGCACCCAGGGCGACCACGGCTTCGAACGGGCCCGCAAGGAGCTGTTCGAAGAGGGGATCTCCACGTCGCGGATGTATCTGGATCCGGAACGCCCGAGCGTCGAGGACATCATCGACCAGGTCGTGGCCGGTGTGCGATCAGCCTGCACGTACGCCGGGGCCGACTCGATCCCCGAGCTGCACGACCGTGCGGTCGTGGGCGTCCAGAGCACGGCCGGCTACGACGAAGGCCGTCCGCTCGGGGTGTCGTGGTGAGCCCCGATCTCAGGCCGGCCGGATCGCCGACGGTCGTGGCGATCGACGGGCCCGCCGGCGCCGGCAAGAGCACCGTCGGCCGGGCGGTCGCGGCTCGTCTCGGTCTCGAGTACCTCGACACCGGGGCGATGTACCGAGCAGTGACGTTCGCCGCGCTCCGGCGGGGCCTCGACCCGGCCGACGAGGCCGACGTCGCCGAGCTGTCGGAGGCGATGTCGCTCGACGTCGCCTCCGGGCCGAACGGGACGACGGTGCTCGTGGACGGCGTCGACGCGACGATCGAGATCAGGGGACGTGAGGTGACCTCGGCCGTCAGCGCGGTCGCTGCGAACAGCCGGGTCCGCGCTGAACTCGTCCGACGTCAGCGTCGGTGGGTCGCCGAGCACGGGGGCGGTGTGGTCGAGGGTCGCGACATCGGCTCGGTGGTCTTCCCCGACGCCACGCTGAAGCTGTTCGTGACCGCATCGCCGCGGGTGCGTGCCGAACGACGGGTCGCCGAGATCGGCGGCGATGTCGCCGAGGTCGAGGCCTCGATCATCGCCCGTGACCGCAAGGACTCGACCCGTAGCGACAGTCCGCTGGCCGAGACGAGCGACTCGGTGCTCGTCGACACCAGCGAGATGGGGGTCGACGAGGTCGTCGAACGCATCCTGGGACTGCTGGCTCCGTGAGCACGGCCGCGTCGCTTCCGACCGGCGACTCCCGGGCGAGCCGCGTCGCGTATCGGATCTGCCGGTCGCTCGTGTGCTGGTTCACGATCGCGTTCACCCGGATGCGTATCGAGGGTCGCGAGCACCTTCCCGCCGCGGGCGCCTACGTCATCGCGCCGATGCATCGCAGCTACGTCGACACGCCGATCACCGCGTGCATCACGTCGAGGCGCGTCCGGTTCATGGGCAAGCAGGAGGTGTGGAAGTACCGTCCGATCGGCTGGTTCGTCTCCGCGCTCGGGGCGTTCCCGGTCAACCGTGGCAGCGCCGACCGCGAGGCGCTGAACCGCTGCATCAGGGTGCTGCAAGGCGGTGAGCCGCTCGTGTTGTTCCCCGAGGGCGAACGCAAGGACGGGCCCGTCGTGCACCCGCTGTTCGACGGGGCGGCCTATGTCGCGGCGCGCGCCGGGGTGCCGATCATCCCGGTCGGCATCGGCGGCTCGGCGGAGGTGATGCCTCGTCACGCCAAGATGATCCGCCCGCGCAAGGTGTGCGTCGTCATCGGTGAACCCATCCACATCGACCTCGCGGGAGCCGACGGCGGCGTCGCCGGGGTGCCGCCACGACGGGTGCCACGCGCCGCGGTCAAAGCCGCGAGCGAGGAGCTGTCGGTCGAGCTCCAACGCCTGTTCGACACCGCCCGGGATCGGGTCGGTTGAACCGCCTCGACCGACGGCGTCAGCCTGTCAGGAACGCCTGCATCGCACGCGTGAGGTACAGCGGGTCGTCTGCGCCGCAGAGCTCTCGTGCGGAGTGCATCGAGAGCTGGGGCACCCCGACGTCGACGGTGTCGATGCCGAGGCGGGTGGCGGTCAGCGGGCCGATCGTGGACCCGCACGGCATGTTGTTGCGCGACACGAACACCTGCCAGGGAACCTCCGCCGTTTCGCACGATCGCTGGAACGCGGCGGCGGTTGTCGCGGAGGTGGCGTAGCGCTGGTTGGAGTTCACCTTGAGCGCGGGCCCGGCGTTGACGATCGGCCGGTGCCCGGGTTCGTGGCGCTCCGGGTAGTTGGGGTGCACGGCGTGGGCGTTGTCGGCCGAGATGCACGACGACCCGGCGAGCGCCCGATGGCGATCCTCGATCGAACCGCCGCGAGCGGCGACGAGGCGCGACAGCACCGTGTCGAGGAACGGCCCGGACGCGCCGGTGGTGCTCGACGAACCGACCTCTTCGTGGTCGTTCATGACCACGACGGCCACGTGATCGGCCGGTTCGGCCGCGGACAGTGCGTTCACACCGGCCCAGCACGAGAGCTGATTGTCGAGCCGGCCCGCGGCGAGCAGCGACTGATCGGCACCCAGCACGGCGGCGCCCTGGACGTCGTAGAGACACAGCTCCCACCACGTCGGGGCCGCCGCGAGACCGGCGGCCCGGCCGATCCAGTCGGCGAATTCGCCGGGCGATGCGTCGCCGAGGCCCCAGACCGGGCTGAGGTGCTGCTGGGTGTCGAGGACGAGTCCGCCGCTGTTGACCTCTCGGTCGAGATGGACGGCGAGCTGGGGGACCCGGGCAATCGGCTCGGCGACGTCGACCAGCGTGGTCGAGCCGTCGGCGGAGACGACGCGACCGGCTACGCCGAGGTCGCGGTCGAGCCACGAGTTGTTCAGGATGCCGCCGTAGACCTCGACGCCGAGCTGCTTCCAGCCGAGTCCGCCGGTGTCGGGGCGGGGCTTGACCCGGAGGCACGGCGAGTCGGTGTGGGCCCCGACGATCCGGAACGGCGTGGCCGCGCCATCGGCATCGGCGGGGAGTCTCCACGCGATGATCGCCCCGTCGCGCACCGCGTAGCCCGCCCTGGGCACGTCGGCCCACGGCGCCGACTCATCGAGGCGCTCGAAGCCGACGAGACGCTGCACGGTCGACTCCACGGCATGCCATGGTGACGGTGAGGAGTCGAGGAAGTCGATGAGGTCGTCGAGGTCGTTCATTGCTCAGCCTCGCTGGAACAGACCCATCGGGAGGCCGGTGCCCCGCAGGTGGGCGGTCTCGTTGACGGTGATGACCTCACGCTCACCGCTGGACGCGGCGGCGACCCGGTTGATCGAGGTGTAGTTCGGATAGAAGAACCCGCGAGCGAAGCTGTCGAGACCGAGGATGTGCGACAGATACCCGTTGATGACACCCCCATGACACACGACGGCAACACGCTGCCCACGATGCTCGTCGATGATGGACTCGATGGACGACACGACACGCTCACGGAAGTCGGCCTCCGACTCGTCGGAGTCCCAGGCACCGTCGAGCATCGCCTGCCAGCGGGGGTCGTTGTTGGCCTTGAGTTCCTCGACCGGCACGTACTCGGGACTGTTCTGGTCCCACTCGGCGATTCCCGGCGACGTCACCACATCGAGGCTCTTGGCAGCCGCGAGGGGAGCGGCGGTCTCGCGGGCGCGTGCAAGCGGGCTGGAGTACAGGGCGTCGATCCGCTCCCCGGCGAGGTAATGGCTGAGATGGGCGGCCTGCTCGTGACCCGCCTCCGACAACTCGGGATCGGCCGTGCCCGAGTCGAGTTCCCGACGGATCGGCAGGGCGTGGCGGATGATCAGCAGTTCCATTGCACGATAGACAAGCAGATATGAGCGGACGGACGAAGATCGTGGCGACCATCGGCCCGGCGAGCGACGGCCCCGACGCGCTCCGAGACCTGCTCGGTGCCGGCGTCGACGTCGTCCGGCTCAACCTGAGCCACGGCTCGCTCGAGGAACACCTCGACCGGCTGGAACTCGTGCGGGCGGTGGCGACCGAACTCGGCCGACCGGTGGCCGTACTGGCCGACCTGCCCGGGCCCAAGATCCGTGCGGGAGCCTTCCCCGACGGCGGCATCCGGCTGGTCGCCGGTGAATCCGTCAGGCTGGTGCCCGGCGGCGGAACCAGCGACGCCGACCGCATCTCGGTGCCCTACCCGACGCTCGTCGAGGACCTCCACGTCGACAGCCGGGTGCAACTCGGTGACGGAGCCATCGCGATGCGGGTCACCGAGATCCTCGACGGCTCGGTCATCGCCGTGTTCGAGACCGGCGGGGAGGCCAACGGGCGCCCCGGCGTCCACCTGTCGTCGGACTCGCTGCGGCTGCCGTCGCCGACCGAGCACGATCTCGAACTCGCCGAGGCCGTCGCCGACGCGGGTGTCGAGTTCATCGCGGTGTCGTTCGTGCGACGCGCCCACGACGTCGACCAGGTCCGCGCCGTGGTCGGCGATCGAGCGCTGCTCGTGTCGAAGATCGAGACGTCTGCGGCAATCGACCAGCTCCACGAGGTCATCGCTGCCTCCGATGTGGTGATGGTCGCTCGCGGCGACCTCGGTATCGACTGTCCGATCGAGGACGTCCCCCATCTCCAGAAGCGGATCGTGCGGCACTGCGTCGAAGCCGGGGTCCCGGTGATCACGGCGACGCAAATGCTCGAGTCGATGATCACCGCGCCGTCGCCGACCCGCGCCGAGGTGAGCGACGTCGCCAACGCCGTCTTCGACGGGACCGACGCGCTGATGCTCTCGGGCGAGACCGCTGTCGGGCGTGACCCGGCCGCGGTGGTTCGCACGATGTCGGTCGTCGCGGAACGAGCAGAGTCGGAGGCCGCCTATCGTCAATGGGCGAACCGGCTCGGTCGGGTGCAACGCCTCGCACACCACGAGCGCATGTCGTCGATCGACCCGATCACCGCCGCCATCACCCATGCTGCGTCGCAGGCGGCCGACGACGCCGACGTGGCGGCCATCCTCTGCTGCACACGGAGCGGGCGAACGGCGCGGGCGATGGCGCGTTTCCGACCGGCGGCGCGGATGATCGGGTTGTCACCGAACCCGGCAGTCGTGCGGGCGATGGCCCTCTCCTGGGGGATCGAACCGCTCGAGGTCGACCTGTACGGAACGACCGACGAGATGGTCTGGTTCGCGGTCGAGACCGCACTGCGCGCCGGGTTGGTGTCCTCGGGTGAGACGGTGGCGGTCCTCGCCGGAGCACCCGATCCGCAACGGCCGCGACCTGCCGACGCGGCGACCGATGTGCTCCGCATCGTGCGCGTCGACTGATGACCGGAACGATCTGGTTCGACACAGCGGGTGACGACACGCGCTCGACGCTCCTGCTGATCCACGGTTCGATGGACCGGTCGGCCGGCCTGCTCCGGCTCGGTCGGCGTCTGGACGATGCCCACCGTGTGGTCAGGATCGATCGGAGGGGGTACGGGCGCTCGGTGGACATCGGTCCGCCGTGGACCATCGAGGCGAACGTCGACGACATCGAGACCTTGACATCGACCGCAGCGATCACCGGACCGATCGACGTGATCGGTCACAGTCTCGGTGGCAACGTCGCGCTGGCCCTCGCTGCCCGCCGTCCCGATCTGGTGCGCTCGGTCGTGGCGTACGAGACGCCGCTGTCCTGGCTCGAGTGGTGGCCCGGGGATTCCGCCGGCGCCGCGGCGATGGCAGCGGCCTCGCCGGCCGAAGCGGCCGAGGCCTTCGTGCGGCGCCTCGTCGGCGACGAGAAGTGGGAGCAGCTTCCCGAGCCGACACGCGCCCAGCGACGGGCCGAGGGTGCGGCGATGGTTGCGGAGCTCGCCGACCTCCGGCGGGCGGCGCCGTGGGCGCCCGAGGCCATCGAGATGCCGGTGCTGGTCATGCGCGGCGAGCACGGACGGCCCCATCACCGCCGAGGTACCGAGTGGTTGGGTGCCCGGCTCGACGGCTGTCGGACGGCTGTCGTCACAGGTGCGGGGCATGCGGGTCCGCACACGCACGCCGCCGAGGTGGCGGCCGAGGTCGTGACGTTCCTCAGGTCGTTGCCGGACGCGGGCCCCGGCGCCGGCTGAGCACCAGGGAAGCGATCGCGACGACGGCACAGATCGCCGACAGGGTCGCCGTCCCCCCGATGCCGTGCGACGCATAGAGCCAGCCGCTCGACACCGCACCTGCCGCGCGGGCGATCGTTCCGACCGCGTTCGACACCGCCAGGGTCGTGCCGCGTGCGTCGGGCATCGCCTCGCTGACGAGCGACAGTGACGTCACGAACGCGAACTCGAAGCCGAGCAGGAACGTGAGGATCCCGATCACGCCGACGGCGAGCCGTGCGTCGGCTGTCACGATGATCACGAGTCCGGCCAGGAGCAGCACGAGGCCGGCGAGGGTGCTGCGCAACTTGCCGACCCGATCGGCGAGCCCGGCACTCGTGAGGCTCGACGCCAGTTCCACGGCTCCGAAGGTGACGGCGACGGCACCGATGCCACCGGTCGGGACGCCGAACGCGTCGTCGAGCCACGACCCGGAGACGACGAACACCGCGAGCCCGGCCATCGCCGTGGTGGCGGAACCGACCATGACGAGCCACGCTGTCGGTGTGATCGCGGCACGGCGCACCATCGGCGTCGCCGGATCGAGATCCTCGATCACGACGGCGGGAGTCCATCTCGGCAGGCTCGACGCCACGACGAACGTCGCGACGGCCGACGCACCGGCGAGCACCACGAAGGGCCCGCGCCAGCCGAACAGGTTGATCAACACCGCGACGATCGGTGCGCCGACGAGGAGCGCGAACGCCCACGAGGTCTCGTACAGACCGAGCATGCGCGCTCGTTGGCCGTACGCCACGCGGTGGCTGATCCAGGCCTGCCCGGCGACGGTGTAGTTCGACACGGCGAGCACCAGCACGAAGAAGGACACAGCGAAGCTCGCCAGTGTGCCGATGAGGGCGATCAGCGCCGATGACGTCAGCAGTCCGAGTGAGACCAGGAGCACCAGACGCTCGCGCCCGCGATCGAGTCGGGAGCCCGATGCAACGGTGGAGAGCCCTGCCAGCTCGCCGGCGCCGAGCACGGTGGTCAGCTGCGTGGTCGTCGCCGAGAAGGCGGGTTCCAGCGTCGGCAGGAACAACGGCAGCCAGCGCAGGGCGGTGTTGGCAACGGTCTTGGCAGCGACGAGACGCGTCAGCGTCGGCCCGATCGCGGGTGTTGCGTCGGCGAGACCGGTCGAGGGTCCGCTCACTCCGATCGCGGGTCTGAGATGTTGATCGACACACCGAAGAACGAGCACTCGGTGTCGAGGACGGTCACCGATGTTCCCGACCGCTCGTAGCTGGCTCGCACCTTGTCGGCGCAGTCCTGCAGCGCACCACGCTGGGTCCAGACGGCGAACGCGAGCAGACCGAGCAGGACGAAGCCGGCGAGCTTCTGCACGATGCCCTTCATGACCCAGAACGACGCGATCGCGCCGACCACGAGTGCGGTGGTCACGACGACGCCGATCGTCCTTGCCTGTTCGAGGGTGACAGCGAGCACGTCCGCACTGTACGTCTTCGGTACGCTCGGGCCGGTGAGCGACCAGCCGATCAACCTCTCCTCCGGACTCCCGACCACGGTGCTGCCCGCCGTCGATCGAGCGCTGGCCGATCGGTTGGGAGGCGCGCTCGACGCACCAGAAGCGGAGCGTCGCGAGGCGGTCGCGGCCGTGGTGGCGTCAGCGCCGCGAGACCTCGACGGTTGGGCTGCGCTCGGTGACCTGGGTCGCGACACGATGGAGCGGTACGCGGCGTATCGGGTCGGCTATCACCGCGGGCTCGACGCCCTGCGAGCCAACGGCTGGCGCGGGAGTGGCTACGTGCGCTGGTCCGAACCGACGAATCGAGGATTCCTGCGCTGCATGCGCGGCCTGGCCGACATGGCCGCCGAGATCGGTGAACTCGACGAGGCCGAGCGGTGTCGCACGTTCCTGCTGCAGCTCGACCCGTCGGGGATTCCCGCTGACTGATCCGGGGCGCGCCGTGCTCGTGGGTGCCGTGCTGACGGGCGGTGCCGGCCGTCGCATGGGGCGTACGAAGGCGTTGGTCGACGTCGACGGGGCGCCGATGGCCCAGTGGGTGATCGCTGCGCTCAGGGGTGTCGGTTGCGTCGAGGTCACGGCGATCGGTGGTGATCCGGACGAGCTGTCGGCCCTCGACGCTGCGGTGATCCCGGACGATCACCCTGGTGAGGGCCCCCTCGGTGGCATCGCGACCGCCCTGCGGACCTACGGGTCGCATCCGGGCGCCGACGTCCTCGTCGTTGCCTGCGACCTGCCGTTCCTCGGGCCGGACGACCTGGACCGGCTCGTGACCGCCGGCGCGGCCGATCTCGACGCCGACGCGATCGTGGCGCGGACGAACCGGCGGGAGCCGGGATGTGCGCTGTGGCGGCCGTCGTCGCGTGCTGTGGTGCGTTCGGCCTTCGGCGACGGGGAGCGAGCTGTTCACCGTGTGCTCGACGCCCTGCGCGTCGTCGAGGTCGACCTGCCGGTGTCGAGCCTGCGCAACATCAACGCTCCGGGCGACCTGCCTGGGTACCCTTGAGGGCATGACGGTCCCGGAGATCTCGGTCCACGATCTGGCGGCGCTCGGCGCCTCGGCGCGGGTGATCGACGTGCGTGAACTCCACGAGTGGAACGACGCACACGTCGCGCACGCCGAGCTGGTCCCCCTCGGGACGGTGCCCGACCGGCTCGACGCGTTCGACGGCAACCCCTCCTATGTGATCTGCCGGTCGGGCAATCGCAGCGGCCGGGCGTGTGAGTTCCTGATCGCCCAGGGCCACGACGCCGTCAACGTGACCGGTGGCATGTTGGCGTGGGTGGCCGCCGGCTTCGACACCGTGAGCGGGGGGTCGGGGTCGACCGACGCAGTCGCCCGTGGCTGATCGCCGGCTCGAGTACCGCTGGATCGATCGACAGGCCGACTTCGACGACCTCGTCGTCGAGTTGCTCGCCCAGCCTCGCTACGCCCTCGACACCGAGTTCCACCGTGAGCGGACGTACTACCCGAAGCTGGCGCTCGTACAGGTGGCCTGGCGCACCGACGACGGCCAACACCTGGCGCTCGTCGACCCCCTGTCCGTCGACGTTGCCGGGTTCTCGAAGCTGTTCGTCTCGGAGGCGTTGTGTGTGATCCATGCCGCCCAGCAGGATCTCGACGTGCTCACGCACGCCGTCGGTGCGGTACCGGAGCGGATGTTCGACACCCAGCTCGCTGCGGGATTCCTCGGGTACGGCACCCCGTCGTTGGTGTCGCTGCTGCAGGGTGAGATCGGGGTGACCCCGGCCAAGGGTGATCGGCTGACCGACTGGCTGCGCCGGCCGCTGTCCGACAGCCAGTGCCAGTACGCCGCGGTCGACGTCGAGTACCTGCTGGAGGTTCACGAGCGACTGGTCGCGCAACTGGCAGAGGTCGATCGGCTCGGATGGGCGCAGGACGCGTGCGAGGAGCTGCGGACGCGACCGACGAGCGGTTCGGCACCCGATGACGCGTGGCTGCGGCTCAAGGACGCTCGTTCGCTGCGTCCGAACGCCCGGGCCGTCGCCCAGAGCGTCGCCGCCTGGCGCGAGCGACGCGCGATGCGTACCGACATCCCGGTTCGACAGGTACTTCCCGACCTCGCCATCCTCGGCATCGCTCAACGCG
>Ga0316197_10002273_pt1 | contig 13751 bp, 14 predicted proteins | sample OudBiesiAoxic_MG_FD_204939 | JGI IMG/M metagenome (GOLD analysis project Ga0316197, IMG submission 204939) | Coastal sediment microbial communities from Oude Bieten Haven, Netherlands - site A oxic | ecosystem: Environmental > Aquatic > Marine > Coastal > Sediment | place: Netherlands...
TCATCAATAATTTTAAATTAATAAATTATTTTATCTTGTAATTTTTCTTATCTACCATTATATCAAGTTTGTTTTGGTTTATCAAAATTTTTATTGATATAAAATAAATTTGTGAATTTTTTCTATAGTTTATAGTGATTTATTCTAATTTTTTATAAGTATTTAAAAGAATTCCATTTTTTAAATGAGGCTTTAAAAGTCTCAACCAATTAATACTCTGTTGTTCAAACATCTCTTGAGACATAATACGCATGTCTTCATCCATATTTAAATCTTCTGCTATATTCTCGTAGTTTTCAGGATCACTTCCATATACCAAACTAAGACTTCTATATCCTCTCTGATCATCCAAACTATGTTCATCCATCAAATCTTCAGAAGAAAACTCTTCTACTTCCAGCCCTTCCATAAAGAATAGTTCTGCTGCTGAGATCGCACGTTCTTCTCCATCTTCATTTGTAAAAATAAGCATAATCACACCAAAATCATCTACAGCATCTTCCTCTTTTCCCAAAACGGGTATATTTAAAAGATCTACTAAAGCATGTCCTAATTCATGATAAAAAGTGTGCTCTATCGCATCCTTCGCATAAATTCCCCATTCTTTCTTATACTCATTTTTAAACCTTTTTCTTACTTCTATTATAAAATCATAAGTTATTACTATCTCACGTTCTTCAGGATTATAATGTACATAATCTCCATTTCCCACTACTACCAATAACTTTTCCTCTACTTTTATCTCTTGATTTACAGTTTTCAATAGATTTTCAATAATACTATTTTTTACCATCCATTCTTGTACTAGCCGCTCTTTTTTTCCTACTGGAGAGGAATATTTCATCTCTACTTCTCCGAAAATAACCATAGTATTTAATATGAGTAACACCAATATTTTCTTCATTTTTTCCTCCTAAGTCATTATTTAATTAATTTTAAATAATAAGTGAATCTTATCTTTTTTTAAAATGCTGATTTATATATATGTTTAATCTATCTGTACTTTCATATATGATTTTCATACTTTTTAATTCAATAGCTCCTACAACTCCAGTATCGTAACTCCCACAGTCTATAGATATTTTCTGATTATCTACAAAATGGATCTTTCCATCTAAATTAGGAGTGTGTCCATAAATTATAATTTTATCTGTTTTTAAAAGTGGGTAATCTATAAAATCTCCCCTTATCCATGTCATCTCATAAGGAATTTGGTCTTCGATACTTTTTTCTGGATTTATCCCTCCATGAACTACAAAATATTTCCCTAGATCAACTGCTATAGGCATATTTTTTATATATTTTAAATGTTTATTCAAAATATCATATTTTTCTTTATAGGAATCAACTGTCTGTCTTCCTCCATTTCTATACCAAGCAAATAATTCACCATTTTCAATGGCATTGACCATAAGATCTTCATGATTCCCAAAGGTATGAATTATATTTAACCCACTCTCAATCAATTCCTGTATCGTGTCATACATCTTTAAACTAGAAGGCCCACGATCGCAAGAATCACCATTTATAATCAATAAATCCTTTGTAGTTAATTTTATCTTATCCAATAATTTTAAAAATACATTATGATACCCGTGGATGTCACTGATAATCCATACCTTGTCATAATCTTCCATATCTAACTTCATTATATTCATCTAATCCCCCTTTTTTACCCTCTCCGATCCTGACGGATACCCTCTCCCTCTAAGGTAGAGGGAACTCAATTTATTTCACTTTGTTTCTCCCTACGAGGGAGAAACTAGGAGAAGAGGGTCTAGTGTATCTCATCCATTTTAAATTTTTCTACTATATCCATCCTCAATGTATTTTCCTGTATTTCACCACTATTTTTTCTTAAATATTCTATGGATATATCCCTAACTAACTTTATGATTTTTACATCGTGAACTATATCTACAAATTTTAGATCTGACATTCCACTTTGACGCGTCCCAAATATCTCTCCAGGTTTACGAAGTTTTAAATCTTCCTCGGCTATTAAAAAACCATCTGTAGTTGATTCCATAACTTTTAATCTAGATTTAGAAATATCATTATCTGTTTTGGCTATTAAAAAACAATAAGACTTATGCTCTCCCCTTCCTACCCTTCCACGAAGCTGATGAAGTCCTGCCAAACCAAATCTATTGGCATTGGTTATCATCATAATAGTAGCATTAGGAACATCCACTCCTACCTCTATAACTGTGGTAGAGACCAGTATCTGTATCTTATTTTTTTTAAACTTAGCCATGATTTTTTCCTTTTCTATATTTTTCATCTTTCCATGGAGAAGACCTATCTCAAATTTAGAAAATTTTTTTACCATCTCCTCATAAAGTTCTGTAGCAGAGGTCACAGCCAATTTTTCACTCTCCTCAATAAGAGGAGCTACAATATATGCTTGTCTTCCTTTAACCAATTGTTTTCTGATAAAATCATAGGCTTTTTCTAGATCATTATCCGACTCTATCCACTTAGTTTTTATAGGTGTCCTTCCTGGAGGCAATTCATCTATGATAGAAACATCTAAATCTCCATAAATACTGAGAGCTAGAGACCTTGGAATAGGGGTAGCACTCATAACCAACAGATTAGATATTTCACCTTTATCTCTCAGTTTTTTCCGCTGTTCTACCCCAAATCTATGCTGTTCATCTACCACAATCAATCCTAATTTATGAAATTCTACATGATCCTCAATAAGAGCATGGGTTCCAACCACAATATCAATAACACCTTCTCTTATCTCAGATAGTAATTTTTCTCGTTTTTTACCCTTTATACTTCCAGTGAGGATCTCTACCCTCACTCCTAATTCAGATAAGCCATCCACCATAGAAAGATAATGCTGTACTGCCAGTATCTCCGTAGGAGCCATGATTACTCCCTGATATGAGTTTTCTACAAGGTATAAAAGCATTAAAACGGCCACAATAGTTTTTCCCGACCCTACATCTCCTTGGATCAGTCTATTTACTATCTTTCCTGCTGAAAGGTCTTTATATATCTCTGTAATTACTTTTTTTTGAGCTTTTGTGAGCTCAAATCCTAGACTGTTTAGATATTTTTTCACCATATGTCTTTCATCATTTAACTTATATTTAGAATTGTTGTCAGCATCCAATTGAAACCTTTTAGACAAGATTCCTAATTCTAAAATTAGGAGTTCCTCTACAGCCATCCTATTTTTAGCTTTCTCTATCTCCCTTAGGTTTTTTGGCATATGAATTTTTAAAATAGCTTCTTTTCTTCCCATTAATTTATATTTTTGGAGTATGTCTTTGGGTATATTTTCCTCAATAAGGGGAATATACTTTTTTATCGTATCCCTTATTATTTTTCGTAATCCATTTTGAGATAATTTTCTATTACTGCTGTAGATAGGTTTTATCTCCTCACTCAATTTACCACTATATTTTCTGTATTCTGGACTAGCAATCTGAAAGTTATATCCCCTCTTTACATTCCCAATAAATACATATTCCTCTCCTACTTGGAGACTTTTCTTTAGATACGGCATCTGGAACCAAACCATGTCTAGCATCCCTGTCCCGTCAGTAATACGAGCTACAGTCATGGTTTTACGGGTTTTAGTTTTCCTGTTTTCTACAGATATAATTCTTCCTATAACCACCACATACTCTTCCGATCTTATCTCACCTATTTTTTTTATATTAGATCTATCCTCATAGGTTCGAGGGAAAAAACATATCAGATCTATTATGGTATTTATTCCTAGATTTTTTAGGGCAACTATAGTTTTTTCCCCTACACCCTTTATATCTAAAGTTTCAATTTTATTGTATAAGTTTTTGTACATATCATACCCCTTTCGATGGTTTTTTCTATCTATCTCACGTTGGTTTCCTTAGCGAAGGGAGACCATAAGAAGGAAGAGGGTCTAACCTTACCCTCTCCGGTCCTTACGGAGACCCTCTCCCTCATAGGGCGAGGGAAGTTCTTCTATAACTCACAAAGTTCGTACTATAAGTTTCTCCCTACGAGGGTTCACATTTAAAATTAGATTTAGTTTTATCTAATTTTGATAATCGTGAAATCCCCGACAACAAGAGAAAATGGGCTACTCTCCTTCTAATTCTTTTAATTTTTCTTCAACTTTTTCTAGTTTTTCTTCTAATTCTTTCAGTTGTTTTTTCCATACTATAGAATTTAGATCTAATTTTATTATTTCTTTATAATTTTTTATTGCTAATTCAAAATTTTTTTTTGCCTCTATATATCTATTTTTTCCTTTTTCCTTTTCCCCCCAAGATTCATAAACAGTACCTAGAAACATATAACTACTAAATTTTTTAGGTTCCAATTTCTTCACTATATTAAAGTTAGAAACTGCTTCTTCATATTTTTTTTTAATTATTAAATAAATACCTAATTGAATGTAAATATCAGCCTTTTTAGGGTATTTTTTAACTAGTTTTTTCAACTCTTCTATTTTTTCTTCATCCTTACTTTTATTAATTGCTATTGCAAATTCTGTGTTATATTGAACTTCTCTAAGTTTTTCATTCATCTCTTTATTTGTCTGGTCTATAGTTTCATATAATTCTAAAGTTTTTCTTTCCAGCTCTTTTTCTTGTTCTTCTGCCTTTTTTTTCAACTCTGCATTCTCTGTCAGCATTTTTCCATTCTTTTATCTAATTCTTTGGTTACTTCTTCTTTTTCCTCTTTTAATTTTTTATCATTATTATTCTTTATATACCATGTAGAACCTAATAGAGCAGTCAATAAAATAGATACTATAACTCCAACTCTTTCAATTAACCATTTTGTGTCTGTAAGTGCACTATCATAATACTGCATAGAGTTTTGGTAAATTTGGTCTACGTTATAAGTTAATCCTAAATTATTTTCTTCTTTATACTCTAATTTTTCTATCTTTTTACTCAAATCATCTATCTTATTATTTGATTTTATCAACTGAGTTTTCAAAAAATCAATGTCTTCCCTCTGAATAACTTCATATGATTTTTGAATTTCTATATTCTCTTCTCCAAAACACATAAAACTCACTAATAAAAACAACATCATTATTTTTTTCAATTTTAATTCCTCCTATTTTCTTTAACCTTACCTTCTCTCGCCTTTTAGGCACTCTCTCCCTTGACATCGTAAAAATGATATTTATTAAATATAATTTTTTCGTACTCGTCAATCGGGGGAAAGAACTAACATTCAATTCCTTCACTTTGTTACTCCCTACGAGGGAGAAACTAGGAGAAGAGGGTCTCCCCCTTTATATCTCCTTCCCGTCTTTATATTCAGCCTCTCCTTCTACTTCTCCACTATGGTAGTAATAGATCCAGTGACCGTCCATCTTACCGTTTAGATAACTTCCCTTTCTCTTTACCTTTCCATTGTAAAAATAATATGTCCATTCACCATCCGGTTTTCCATCTTTGGAATAACCTCTACGCTCTATATTATCACCATCATAATATAAAACTCCCTCACCTGTGTATGGCTTTTCTCCATCAAGGGTGTAGATTATTTCTTTTCTAAACTCTATCTTTTTAGCTGAACCCTCATCACTAAATCCAAATAAAGTTATAACTACCAATAATATTAATATTTTTTTCATATCTCTTATCCACCTTTTTTAATAATGAATTTTCCCTTTAAATCTAGAAAAATTTTATTTTTCTTCTAGTATACCATAAAGTTTTTTTAGTTGACATTCCCCTCTAAAAAAGGTATCATTTATCTAAAATAATCTATAAAAGGAGGTAACTATTGTGTCAAAGAGATTTACTTGGTGGTGGAAAAATTTATCTAATAATTTTAATACTGTTTCATCTAAGTAGATTGACGTCTAATCAATAGTAATATCTTTTTTATCCTTTAATTCTGTATTGAAATATAGAATGGTAGGAAAAACATATATATACTTGACCAGTCATCTTGACTGGTCTTTTTTTTATTTTAGGAGGGAACCATGAAAAAAATAATATCAGGAATACAGCCAAGTGGAATCTTACATATCGGAAACTATTTTGGTGCAATACAACAATTTATCAAATTCCAAGAAGAAAACGAATGCCTATTCTTCGTAGCAGATTACCATGCTCTTACATCTTCTTCAGATGCAGATGCACTACGTAAAAATACTAAAGATGTAGTTTTAGACTACTTAGCATTAGGAGTAGATCCTACAAAGGCTAGTATCTTTATCCAGTCACACGTACCAGTACACACAGAGCTTATGTGGATTTTATCAAATCTTACACCTATGGCACTTTTAGAAAGAGGTCACTCATTTAAGGATAAGAGTGCTCGTGGTATCTCATCTAATACAGGATTATTTACATATCCAGTACTTATGGCTGCCGATATCTTAATGTACGATGTAGATATGGTTCCAGTTGGAAAAGATCAAAAACAGCATTTAGAGATGACTCGTGATATTGCTACTAAGTTTAATGAAAAATATGCTGATATTTTTAAACTCCCTGAGCCTATGATCGTAGAGAGTACAGCTGTAGTTCCTGGAGTAGATGGAGCTAAGATGTCAAAATCATACGGTAATACTATCGATATGTTTGCTTCTAAGAAAATATTAAAAAAGCAAGTGATGAGTATCGTAACTGATTCTACACCGTTAGAAGATCCTAAAGATCCAGATAACAATGTAACTACTCTATATAAATTATTTGCTACACCTGAAAAATTAGAAGAGATGAAGGAAAAATTTAGAGCTGGTAACTACGGATATGGTCATGCTAAAAAAGAGCTTTTAGAAGCTATTTTAGAGCACTTTGCAGAAGCCAGAGCTAAACGTGAAGAATTAGTAGCTAACCCTGAATATGTAGATAAAATATTAGCTGAAGGTGCTGAAAAGGCTCGTGTAATAGCTAAAGCTAAAATGTTAGAAGTAAAAAAAGCAGTAGGACTAATTTAACTCTTCCTTCTTATGGAGATTCCACGATTATAAAAATTAAGTGTAACTAAAACTTAATTTTAAATATGGACTTACAAAAGGGAAACTAAGATGAAAAGCTAGAGTAATATAAAAAGAGAGAAAATCAAAATTGATTTTCTCTCTTTTCTATTGCTATTTATAAGAAGGGTCTATACTGTTACTTTTTTACCTTCTTTGTTATATACCTTATCTTTTACTGCTAAGAATACTATTCCTATAACTATTGCTAAAGCAATCCCTGCATACTTAGACATCATTACCGGTAATCCAAATCCAATTGGTGCCATCATGATAAATGCGATACATACAGATGTCATGAACACTGAAGGAATAAATGTAATCCAGAAATTTTTCTTTTCACTTACAAAGTAAGCTGTAGAAGTCCATAATACGATAGTTGCGATTAATTGGTTAGTAAATCCAAAGTATCTCCATACAATGTTGAAATCTACTCTCGAAAGGAAGAATCCAATAACGAATAATGGTATAGCTACTAATAATCTATTTTTCATAGAATGTTGTTCAAAATTAAGTGCATCTGCTATTGTAAGTCTCGCACTTCTAAACGCTGTGTCTCCAGATGTGATAGGTGCTGCTACTACTCCAAATACTGCCAATGCTCCTCCAACTTTTCCTAATAATGAGTTAGATATTACATTTACAATTGCTGCTGCATTTCCATCAAATCCTGCTAATCCTTTTACTCCACCAAAGAATGCCATTGCTGCTGCTGCCCATACTAATGCTACTACACCTTCTGCTATCATAGAACCATAAAATACATTTTTACCTTGTTTTTCATTAGTTAAACATCTTGCCATAAGTGGTGATTGAGTTGAATGAAATCCTGATATTGCTCCACATGCTATTGTGATGAATAACATTGGGAATATAGGAGTTTTCATAGGTGTCGCCTGCATATTTGTTATATTTCCAAATAATTCAGGAATCTCAAATCCTCCTACAAATAACATTACTCCTACACCAGCTGCCATGAATAACAATGCTGCTCCAAATAATGGATAGATCTTTGCTATTATCTTATCTACTGGTACTAATGTTGCTATTAAATAATAAGCGAATATGATGTATATCAATACTTTTACGTTTAATCCTGTTAATCCGTGTAAGATAGTTGCAGGCCCCGCTACAAATACTACTCCTACTAATACTAAAAGTACTACAGATATAACTCTCATTGCCATTCTATAAGGTTGTCCTAAATATTTTCCAACTAATTCTGGTATTGATTTACCGTCATTTCTAAGTGATAACATTCCTGACATATAGTCATGTACTCCACCTGCAAATATTGATCCAATTACAATCCATATAAATGCTACTGGTCCAAATAAGGCTCCTGCAATGGCTCCAAATATTGGTCCTAATCCTGCAATATTTAAAAATTGAATCATAAATATTTTCCAACCTGGTAATGGTATAAAGTCTACACCATCTTCTAATCTAATTGCTGGTGTTTCCGCTTTTGGATCTACTCCAAATACCTTCTCAACAAACTTTCCATAAAATAAATGACCTAAAACTAATAAAACTATCGACACTAAAAAAGTAATCATATCGTCCTCCTAAAATAAATTTAATATGTTTGATAAACTTGATATGATTATTATACATCTATTAAAGGATCAAATGATGATTTAGAGATTAAATACAAAATTCTAAACATTAAATACAAATATTCGTCATGAAATGCATTTTAAATCTCCGAGTTTTATTAAACCACCTAGTTTCGTTTTAGAACACTTAGTGTGTTTTTCTACTTTATATTTAATAAACTTCTAAATTCCTTTATCTTATTTCGGCTCACAGGAACTTCTATATCCAAATCCTCTACCTTTAAATTATACGTACTATTAAACCAAGGTATTATTTCTTTTATTTTATTTATATTCACTATATACGATCTATGGGTCCTAAAAAATATATTTGGAAGTTCTTCCTCCAAATCAGATATCTTCTGCTTGGAAAAATATATTTCACCCTTGGCATAGACCTTTGTTTCCCTTTCACAAGCTTCAAAAATATAAATTTCATCTAAAGATAAAACATACATCTTCTCCCCCTTCCAGAGAGTCAGCCTGTTGATACTCATCTCTTCCTTGGGTTTTTCTGCTGTTTTTTTTTCTATTAAAGCATCTAAAGTTTTTATTATTCTCTCCTCAGAATATGGTTTCAATATATAATCAAAAGCCTTTATACTAAAAGCATCCACTGCATATTCACCATACGCAGTAATAAATATAATCTGTGGTTTAATTTCAAATTTCGAGATCAATTTGGCTAAGACCATTCCATTCATATTTGGCATATTTATATCTAAAAAGATTATATCCACACTATTTTTTTCAAAAAAATTAAGGGCTGATATAGAATCCTCAAACTCTCCTACAATCTCTAACTCTTCATATTTTTCTATAAAATATCGAAGCTCCATCCTTGCTGGATACTCATCATCTATTATTATACACTTCATTATTCCCCCCTGATATCAAAAGTTATCCTTGTTCCCTCCTCTAATTTTTCTATTTTTAGCCCATTTCCATAGATCAATTTTATCCTTCGATGTACATTATATAGCCCTATCTTGCTGCTTTCAATACTGTCGCTATATATTTTATCTATCACTTCTTGATCTATACTCCTTCCATTATTTTCTATGATTACTCGTATTTTATCTCTATCTATCCTGTATATTTTAAGAAAAACATCCTTTCCCCCTGTTCCATTTAAAAGTCCGTGCTGAATTGCATTTTCTACTAAGGGTTGGATTGTCAGACTTGGTATTTTTACCAACTTAACATCTTCATCTATCTCATAGTGCATATTTATTTTATCAGAAAATCTCGCTTTTTCTATATTAACATAGGCTTTGACCTGTTCTAATTCCATCTCTATCTCTACTGGCTTATTTCCGTTATCCAAATTATATCTAAGATAGGTTGCTAGATCAATAATTGTACTTCTAGCCTGCACAGGATCTATTCTTACAAAAGAAGTTATTGTATTCAATGCATTGAATAAAAAATGTGGATTTATTTGTGTCTGTAATGCGGTTATTTCTGCATCTCTAGCCATCTCCTCCAATTTTTTTACTCTGCTTATCTCAAGTTGAGTAGATATCAGTTCAGATAATCCCAGTACTAAATTTTTGTTTCTTTCAGATATATAAGAATTTTCCGAAAAATAAACTTTTAATGCCCCAGTTACTTCTGTCCCTGATTTAAGTGGTACTATTATATATGAAATAATATCTTTAGAAATACAATCTAACCTTATTTCCTCTGCGTCTTCCTTGTTAACCACTCTAAACTTCCCTGTTCTGAGTACTTCCTTTGTAACATCTCCTCTAATCTCTCTATGATTTATTTTATGCTTTTCATCCTGACTGCAGTATGATATTATATTTTCCATATCGGTAAATACCACTATCTTAGCACCTAAAGATTCCAATATAGTTCTACATACATTTTTTAACGAATCATTGTTTACATCTCTGAAATATGGCAACGTTTTATTGGCAATTTCCAAAACCAATCTAGCCTCTTCTCCCGCTACTCTATCTTCCTCCAACATCATATTTTCTGTTATCAATATTACGATGGCTACTCCCAAAGCATTTACTAAAACCATAGGGAAATAGATAGTTTCCACTATATTTAAAGCTAAATAAAATGGTTTTGACATGAGTAGTATCAGTCCCATACTGATATTTTCAATAATAATTCCACCTATAAATCCCAATATATATTTATTTTTTACATTGAGTTTATTTAAATATCCTAATCCCCAGCCTCCTAAAAAAGTAGCTATCCCACAAGGAATTGATGTTATTCCATAAGGATCTATCATAATCCTGTGAATTCCTGCAGTCAATCCTGTAATAAGACCGATCATAGGACCACCTATAATTGCTGCTACAACCACACTTATATTTCTCGTATTTGCTATGGCACCGTTATAATCTGTTCCCATATAGGTCCCACCTATAGCAAGTACCGCAAATATCAAAGATAACAATACCATATCTAGTTTTTTATATTTTTCTTTTTTTATTAATCGTTTGAATCCCCTAGCTCTCGACAGGAAAAATGCTATCGTTATGATATAGCCCAAACTATTTATTAAATTTCCAACAAGCCCAAACATAGCTCCTCCTTATATTAATATATTTATATAAGTTTATTTTACACTATTAGTAAGGGTGTTGCAAAAAGTTTATCAAGATCTTATCAATTAGAGATATAAATATGAAGTTTAGAGTCTCGATAAATCTATTGACATTTTAAAAATTAATTTAATTAAGGATGTGCAGGAAATTTTATCTAAACCAAGAATACTATATGAGTTGAGTTTCAAAATATTGTAGGATCACCTAAAAAATAAAATTTCAAGTGTTATTATATTTTCGTTGACATTTCTTTACTTATTTAGTAAACTTTGTTTATAGAAAAATATAAGATCTAATAATATGGAGGTAATGATGAATACAATTAAAAATCAAATAGATTTAGAACAAAAAATAATGGATTTATATTTAAGACACCAAAAACAAAGTGAATCAATGGAATGGAATTTTTATGAATATATGCCTTGGGATCAAGGTCAGTCTTTCTCTACCTTACCTTATAATAAATCACAAAATACCCTACCTCAGGAGTTAATCACAGCAATAGAAACTTCTATGCTTACAGAATTAAACCTCCCTTGGTATACTACTTTTTTAAATAATATGTTTATAAATGGTTTAGAGCCACTGCAAAACTTTGTACATACATGGGTAAGTGAGGAAGACCAGCACGCTTCCGCTTTGGAAACCTACTTAATTTTGACTAGAAATGCTGATCCTATAGAGCTCACAAAAGTAAAAAAAGAAATTCTTAACACTGGTTGGGACTCAATTTTGTCAGACCCTCTATCATCTATGGTATATACTTCATTACAGGAATTAGGAACAGTTGTATTTTATAGAAACATTGCTAAATATGCACAAAAATATGACTCTGGGTTAAGTGAATTACTTCTAAGAATCGCAAAGGATGAATCATCTCACTATGCTTTCTACAATCAGATAGTTGATGCACATCTTGAATTAAATCCTGATTTACTAGTACAAGTATGGCCTGTGATCAAAAACTTCAAAATGCCAGGAGGATCTCTCAGTGATTTTGATGACAGAATGAAGGTTATTCAAAAAGCCGGATATGGTCCAGATGAATATGTTAATCAAGTTTTAGAAGTTCTTATCAAAAGATGGAAAATTGCTAAATTAGAGCCTACTTCCCTTGAAGGTAAGGAATCTCAAAAAAACATTTTAAAATATTTAGAAAAGATCAAAAGAATTAACGCCAGACTAAAGAATAGATAAAGCAATGTGACGTGAAATAGAAAAAGTCATCTGTAATTTAGATGACTTTTTCTTATTTTTTTATCTTCAATATTTTTACTGTCTTTGTATTTTTCTTAGCTAAACTCAAATTCTTTTCATAATTAATCTTACTGAGTAGAATAAATATTGCATCTATCACCGTTAACTGAGTTATCGTAGACGAAATAGCAGTTAATCTAAAATTAACATTTTCAGCAACAGTTTTAATCGCTATATCTGCTAATTTACTCAGTGGATTTTCCACTACCTTAGTTAAAGTTATAATTTTTGCACCATTTTTTTGAGCTATCTCAACTGATTTGATTATCTCATATGTCTGTCCACTGTGGGATATAGCAAAAACCAAATCATTAGGAGTGGTATTATTCATACTGGTAAGTTGCACATGGGTATCATCTAAATAACTAGCACTTAGATTTATCTCTAATAGTTTATACATTAAATTCTTGGCTACCAAACCTGAAAATCCAGCTCCTAAAATATAGACATTCCTAGCTTTACATATGGCCTCTACAGCTTTTTCCATATCTGAAACATCTATAATAGAATTAGTATTTTTTATAGCCTCAATATTTTGATAAGCTACTTTATTTATAACTTCCGAGCTTATATCATCCATTGAAATTTGATCATGTACTATCTTAGTTTTTTTTGAGCTTTTTCTTATCACTGCTTCACTTAGAGCTATTTTAAATTCTGGAAACCCCTTATACCCCAATTTTTTGGCAAACCTTATTATACTAGGCTGACTTATACCTATTAATTCTCCTAATTCCTTGGCTCTCATTCCTTTTATATTTTCCAAATTTCCTAAAATGTATTTGGCTATCTTTTTTTCTGTTTTTGTAAATATCTCTTTCATTTCCTTTAATTTTGTTATACAATCCATCTTTATTCAACCCCTTTTACAAATTATAAAGCATTATTGAAATTTGTGCAAAATTTTATTTTATTTTTGAAATAAAATTTCAATTTAAAGACTCTAAAAATATAATTTAATGCACTATATATTTAAACATTTAAGATGATATGTTATACTGTTTGTGTAGTAACATTCAATTAATTTACAGGAGGTACAAATTATGGATAACGCTTTAGAAATCGTAAGAAATATGAGAAGAAAAAATAAAATCAAAAGAGAAGTAACTGATGTTGAGAAAAAAATAAGAGACAATAGAAAAAGAGTTGAATTATTAGATAACTTATCGTCATATATCAAAGATAATATGACTACAGACGAGATAAAAGACATCATTCAAGGTATGAAGAGTGACTATGAGGATAGAATCGATGATTTCATCATCAAAACTGCTGAGTATTCAAAAGAAAGAAGAGACCTTAATAAAAGTATCAAAGAATTGATGCAAGCTAATCAATTACTTGAAAATAACTAAATAGCAG
>Ga0316197_10002274_pt1 | contig 13750 bp, 7 predicted proteins | sample OudBiesiAoxic_MG_FD_204939 | JGI IMG/M metagenome (GOLD analysis project Ga0316197, IMG submission 204939) | Coastal sediment microbial communities from Oude Bieten Haven, Netherlands - site A oxic | ecosystem: Environmental > Aquatic > Marine > Coastal > Sediment | place: Netherlands...
CGCTGGGTAGGCACGCACGTCGAGTGCTCGGTCACCCGACTCCACCACGCGGGGAAGGTCGCCGAGGTCCCATTCGACGATCCCGCGACGCTCCTCGATCGGCGCTGCGGCGGCGATCGACTCGCGAGCCACGCCCGCGAGCGACGACTTCATCGAGTCGAGGTCCGTGCCGACTGCGTGCACCGTGCCGTCGTCGTCGGAGACCACGATGTGCAACCGGAGGTGATCGGGGATCACGGAGAACTCGACGTCGGATCGCTGCACCCGCACGCCCGACACCTCGGTGACCGTCGACGCGACCGCCTCCACCAAGGAGCCCACAGGGGCCCCGTCCAACGAGACGAGGAGCCGATCGACGACCGCATCGATCGTGTCACCCAGGGGGATCAGCTGGCGGCGGATCGACTTGGGGAGCGATCGCACCAGCAGCTCGATCAGTTCTGGCCGATGTCCGGGCACGTTCCACTCGAACCCGTCGCCAGCCACCTGGTTGAGCGCAGCAAGCGGGACGTGCACCGTCACCCCGTCGAGCGGCTCACCCGGCGCGAACTTGTAGGTGAGCGGCAGCTCGATCACTGCGTCGCCTGCCGCCAGACGCCACGCGTCGGGGAAATCCTCGAGCAACGATGCGCCCGTCCCCGTCGGATGGCCGCCGTCATCACGCCGGCCGAACAGGGCCTGGTCCGACAGGTCGAGCAGGTCCGGCTCGCGCCGCCGAGCATCCTTCCACCAGCGGTCGAAGTGACGGATCGACGTGACCTCGCTTCCGACACGGTCGTCGAAGAACTCGAACAGCAGGTCGTCGTCGACCAGTTCGAGCCGACGTACCCGCGCCGCCATCCGCCGAATCCGTTGGAGGTAGTCGGCGTTGCGTTCGAGGAAGCGGTGCCGGCCCGACCACCCCTTGTCGGTGACGTCGCTCTCCACGAGCGCCTTGGTGATGAACCATGCCCGAGCCTCGTCGTGATCGACGCGGTCGTACCCCACGAGTCGATCGGTCACGATCGGCAGTCCGTAGAGCGTCACCGATTCGGTGACGACGGCCCGGCCACCTTTGGGGTCCCAGCGGACATCGCCGTACGAGCGCTTGACGATGTGACCGGCCGCCTTCTCCACCCAGGCCGGGTCGATCGCGGCGACCCGCCGTGCATACAGCCGGTTGGTCTCGACGAGTTCGGCTGCCATCAACCACGGCGGCGGCCGGCGCGTGAGCACCGACCCGGGCGCCACGACGAATCTCGCCTGGCGCGCGCCGATGAATTCGCGGGTGTCGCGATCGCGCATCCCGATCTGTGACAGCAGTCCGGCGAGCACGGCGCGATGCACGTGGTCGGGATGGCTGTCGGTCACACCGTGCCCTCCCGAGGCGGGTCGTATCCCCAGCTGGCCGGCGATACGACGGAGCTGGCTGAACAGGTCCATCCACTCCCGAACCCGCAGGTAGTTGACGTACTCCTTGCGGCACATGCGCCGGAACTGGTTGCCGGACAGCTCCCGTTGCTTGGCTCGGAGGTGATCCCACAGCGCCACCAGCGAGAGCAGGTCGGAGCCCTCCACCTTGAACCGGTTGTGGAACTCGTTGGCCTGCTCGCGGTGCTCCTCGGGCCGCTCGCGCGGGTCCTGGATCGACAGTGCAGCGGCGATCACCAGCACCTCTCGCACACAGCCGAGCCGGTCGGCCTCGAGCACCATGCGTCCGAGGCGGGGATCGACGGGCAATCGGGCGAGCCTGGTCCCGATCTTGGTGAGATGACGCGCCCCGTCGGCGGCGCCCGGTCGATCTCCCTCGCGCATCCGGAGTGCGCCGAGTTCGTCGAGGAGGAGGTAGCCGTCGCGGATCGAGGCGTGGTCCGGTGGTTCGACGAACGGGAATCGGGCCACATCGCCGAGCCCGATCGCTGTCATCTGCAGGATGACCGAGGCCAGGTTCGTGCGAAGGATCTCGGGCTCGGTGAATGCCGGCCGCGCTTCGAAGTCGTCCTCCGTGTAGAGCCTGATGCAGATTCCGGGAGCGACACGACCGCATCGCCCGGCACGCTGGTTGGCGGATGCCTGCGAGACCGGTTCGATCGGGAGGCGCTGCACCTTGAGACGGCGGCTGTACCGGGAGATGCGGGCCAAGCCGGCGTCGACGACATACCGGATGCCCGGCACGGTGAGCGACGTCTCCGCAACGTTCGTGGCGAGCACCACCCGCCGGCCTGGCCCGCCGCTGTCCGGGCGCTCGAAGATCCGGTGTTGCTCCACCGACGACAGCCGGGCGTACAGCGGCAGCACCTCGAGTCGGCCGTCGTCATGCGATCGCCGAAGCGCACCGGCGGTGTCACGGATCTCGCGCTCGCCCGAGAGGAACACGAGCACGTCGCCCGGACCTTCGTGGCTCAGCTCCTCGACGGCATCGACGACCGCCTGTACCTGGTCGCGTTGGTCGCTCGGATCGTCCTCGTTGTCGGCACCGAACGGGCGGTAGCGCATCTCGACCGGATACGTCCTCCCCGTGACCTCGATCACCGGCGCCCGCCCGTCCGCTCCACCCGACTCGCCAACGCGTGACTCGCCAACGCGTGAACAAATGGCCCCGTCAGGGGACCATTTGTTCACGCGTTCGAGGTCTGCGGACGCGGAGGGGGAGGCGGACTGGGAGGCGAAGTGGGTGGCGAAGCGGTCGGTGTCGATGGTGGCCGAGGTGACGATCACCTTCAGGTCGGGGCGCTGCGGCAACAGCTCTCGCAGATAGCCGAGGATGAAGTCGATGTTCAGACTGCGTTCGTGGGCTTCGTCGATGATCAACGTGTCGTAGCGGCGCAGCATCCGATCGCGCTGGATCTCGGCCAGCAGGATGCCGTCGGTCATCACCTTGATCCGGGTGGCATCGCTGACCTCGTCGGTGAACCGCACCGTGTACCCGACGTCGGTACCAAGCGGCGTGCCGACCTCGCTGGCGACGCGTTCGGCGATCGTGCGCGCCGCCACCCGTCGCGGCTGCGTGTGGCCGATCATCCCATCGACCCCGCGCCCCGCCTCGAGACACAGTTTCGGGAGCTGCGTGCTCTTGCCCGAACCTGTCTCGCCGGCGACGACCAGCACCTGGTGCTCGCGGATCGCCTCGATCAGCTCCTCACGGCGAGCGCTGATCGGCAGCGTGTCGGGATAGCTGAGCTGCACCCCGCCAGCCTGGCAGCTCCGCCCACTCGCTCCACCCGAGGTTCAGCGCGGAGGGTGCCCTAGTTTCGAACGACGTGGCCGGCATCTCGTACCAGACGAAGGTGATGACGGTCTACATCCTCGGGCTGTTCATGACGATCATCGACGGCACGATGGTCAACGTCGCGCTGCCGACGATGGCCGACGACTTCAACGTGCCGACCACCGACATCGAGTGGATCGCTGTCGGCTACCTCCTGAGCTTCGCTGCCGTGATCCCAGCTGCGGGCTGGCTGGGTGATCGGTTCGGCACGAAGCGGGTGTTCGTCACCGCACTGATCGCATTCGTCCTCACGTCGCTCGCGTGCGGCCTGTCGCAGACGCTCGAACAACTCGTCGCATTCCGCGTGCTGCAGGGCCTCGGCGCCGGGCTCGTCACACCGATCGGCGGGGCGATGCTCTATCGGGCATTTCCGATGGAGGAACGCGCGCGAGCAGCGATCGGCGTGCTCAGCGTGGCAGTGATCGCCCCGGCGATCGGCCCGATGCTCGGCGGGATCCTCGTCGACACCGTGTCGTGGCACTGGATCTTCCTGATCAACGGACCGATCGGGCTGGTGGCGATCGTGCTCTCGGTGGCGTGGCTGCAGGAGACGAAGCAGGCGGCGCCGGGTCGCTTCGATGCGGTCGGGTTCGTGCTGTCGGGCTCGTCGGTGGCGCTGCTGCTCTACACGCTGTCGATCGGCCCCGAGAGGGGGTGGTTGTCGGCCTACACGCTCGGCTTCGGACTGGCGGGCGTCACCGCCCTGACGGCGCTGATCGTGATCGAACTGCGCATCCCGGAGCCGATCCTCGCGTTGCGCCTCTTCCGCGACCGCCTGTTCCGCACGATCAACGTCGCCGCCGCCCTCACCTATGCGGGCTTCTTCGGGATGATCTTCGTGCTGCCGCTGTACCTGCAGAGCCTGCGCGGCTACTCCGCGTTCGAGAGCGGCCTCGCCCAATCACCGCAGGCGTTCGGCGTGTTCCTCGTGTCGAACCTGCTCGGCAAGCGGCTGTACCGGCTGATCGGGCCACGTCGATTGATGGTGGTCGGCATCGCCGCGACGTCTGCGATCACCTGCCTGTACGCCACCGCAGGACTCACGACGCCGCTCTCGACGATCGCTGCGTTCTCCTTCGCCCGAGGGCTCGCGGTCGGGATGGTGTTCGTCTCGATCCAGACCGCCGCCTACGCCACCACGTCGATGGCCGACACGGGCCGGGCGACGAGCCTGTTCAACACGCAGCGACAGGTCGCCTACGCATCGGGGGTGGCACTGGCTGCGACGGTGATCGCGGCGATGCTGCCGGTTGCGGGCGACGCGGCCCCCGCCGCCGACCGGCTCGGCGCCTACCAGGGTGGGTTCCTGGCAGTGGGGCTGATCATGCTGCCCGCCGTAGCGGTGTCGTGGTTCATCCACGACGACGATGTCGCGGCGACCCGCGGCCTCGCATCGAGCGGTGAGCCCGTCGCCACAGCCCGCGCCTGACGCCCCAGCACGAGCCGGATACCGCGGGTGTCGCGTTCTCGTCGGCAGGAGTCCCGCAATCCGGAATCGGTGCCGACGAGAACGCTGCAGGTCAGACCGGTCGGGGCGTCATCGCGTCGCGGCGCTTGGCAGCCTTGACCGCTGCACCACCGATGCGGAGGAACCTCGTGTCGCCGAACGGTGTGCCGGCCACCTGGTTGAGCACCATCGCCACGGCCAGACCGGAGTCGGGGTCGCCCCATGCGCCAGACCCGCCGAAGCCGAAGTGCCCGAAGCCCCGTGGCAGCACGCCGGTGGACGTCGCGGCCATGTGGTAGCCCAGCCGCCAACGCATGTTGAACATCACCGCCGCGTCGCGACCGACCACGTCCCCCGTGCGACCGTCTCCGTCGACCCCGAGTGTGGTCTGGACGCGTGTGGCCTCGGCCAACGTGGGCGACGACAGCAGCGGCGGCCCGTCGAAATCCTCGGGCGTCGCCAGCGCAGCGTACATTCGAGCGAGCGAGCGAGCGGTGAACACGCCGTTGGCAGCCGGGATCTCGGCATCGTGGATGCGCGGCGTGGTCGCGACGTCGAGGAAATCGTCGACCACCAGCGCCTCGAACAGCGGCGTGTACCGGTCGAAACGAGCGAGATTGCGCAGCAGCTTCAGCAGGCGGGCAGAGTCCTTCGGATCGACCAGCAGGTCGGCGATGCGCCCACGTTGTTCCTCGGGCGTGCCGATGTACATGCCGTCGAGGTCGAGCGGTTGCACGATCTCTCGATGCACCACATCGTTCACCGTGTGACCGGTGACGCGGCGGATCACCTCACCCACGAGCCAGCCGTAGGTGAGCGCGTGATAGCCCGAGCGGGTACCGATGTCCCACGCTGGCTCGGCCTCGGCCAGCACGGTGACCATGTCGTCCCAGTCGAGCAGCCCTTCGGTGTCCTCGACGAGCGTTCGCACCTGATGCAGACCGGCCTGATGGGTGAGGAGATGCCGGAGCGTGATCGCTTCTTTGCCGTTCGCGGCGAACTCCGGCCAGTAGGTGGCGATCGGTTCGTCCCAGCTGAGATAGCCCTGGTCGGCGAGGCGATGGACTGCCGTGGCGACCACGCCCTTCGTTGTCGAGAAGCTCATCGCCATCGTGTCCCGCTCCCACGGGGTGCCGGCCGCGTCGCGGTCACCGGTCCACACGTCGGCCACCAGCTCGCCGCGGTGGTACACGGCCACGGCGACACCACCGATCGCAGAACGTTTCCCTGCGAGCTGCGCGAGCTTCTCGGTCACCGGTCCGAAATCGGGATGTACGTAGCCGTCCATGTTGTCGTTCTATCGCTGACCGGCCGGGGCGCGGCCGTTCGACCCTGTTCGCGACGGTTGCCGACGCAATATCGTCGAACCGATCGAGGGGCACCCATGACGACCGCGACGAGACAACCCGCGAGCTACGAACGGCTCACGGCGGCCGACACCGTGTTCCTGCGGATCGAGACACCACACGAACCGCAGCACGTCGGATCGCTGTCGGTGCTCGAGGGGGCACCGGTGCGCGACGCCGACGGCCGAATCCGGTTCGAGGAGTTGCGCTCCCACGTCGATCGACGGCTGCAAGCGGTCCCCCGGCTCCGACAACGAGTGATGGAGGTGCCCTACGGTCAGGGCCGCCCCGTGTGGGTCGACGACGACCAGTTCGACATCGACTACCACGTGCGGCTCACTGCGCTCCCGCGGCCTGGCGACGACGAGCAACTCGCGGCGCTCATGAGCCGCGTGCAGGCCTTGGCACTCGACCGGCGACGACCGCTCTGGGAGATGTGGTTCGTCGACGGCATCGACGGCGACCGCGTGGGCATGATCATCAAGACACACCATGCGCTCGGCGACGGGATCGCCAACGTCGACCTCGCGCTCGCCCTCGTCGACCTCGAACCCGACCCGCCGACCGAACGCGAACCCGAACCGTGGACGCCGCGACCGGCGCCGAGTCCGAACGAACTGCTCGCGGCGTCGGTGCGCGACCAACTGACGCGTCCCGGGCGGATGGCGCAGCGTGCGGTGAACGCCGCCCGCGATCCCGGCAGCGCGATCTCAGCGACGTGGAACGTGGTGCGGGCGGTCACCGAGTTCGCTGCGAAGCCGAACCCCGCACCGTGGAACGTTCCGGTGTCACCGCACCGGCGCTGGACCCATGCTTCGATCCCGATGGAGCAGGTGCGTCACGTGCGCAAACGCCACGGCGTCAAGCTCAACGATGTGGTGCTCGCCGCGTGCAGCGGCGCGCTGCGCGCGTTCCTGATCGATCATCAGCCCGACCGGATCGGCGACGACCGCGGCGGGTCGAACACCGACCCGACCATCGACCTAAACGAGCTGACGGCGATGGTGCCGGTCTCGCTCCGCAAGCACGACCAGCACGGCGAGACGCTCGGGAATCTCGTGTCGATGATGCTCGTCGAGCTACCGGTCGACGAGCCGGACCCGGTCGAGCGACTGTTGCGTGTACAGGCGACGACCAGCGAACTCAAGGCCGATGAAGGGCTCGTCGATGGAGCGCACGCCGTGCTCGACCTCGCGGACGCGTTCACACCGGTGGCAGCACCGCTCACCCGATTCGTGAGCCGCAGCATCCCGATGAACCTCGTGATCACGAACGTGCCCGGCCCACCGATGCCGCTGTATCTGTGCGGCGCGAGATTCGAACGGATCTACCCCTACGTCGAGGTGATCGACAACGAAGGGCTCACGATCGCCGTCGTGTCGTACGACGACCACCTGTTCTTCGGCCTCACCGGTGACCGCGACGTGCTCGCCGATCTCGACGACCTCGCCGCCGCCATCGAATCGAGTTTCACCGAACTCGCTGCCTCCTGATGTTGCGCTGGTGTCTGACACCAGCGCAACATCAGATTGGCTGACCGGAGAACTGCGCGTTGTAGAGGCGGAAGTAGGCGCCGCGTTCGGCGAGCAGCTCGTCGTGATCGCCTTGCTCGCAGATGCGGCCGTCCTCCATCACGAGGATCACGTCGGCACCACGGATCGTCGACAATCGGTGAGCGATCACGAAGCTCGTGCGGTTCGACCTCAGCGCGTTCATCGCCTCCTGGATCAGCACCTCGGTTCGTGTGTCGACCGAGCTGGTCGCCTCGTCGAGGATCAGGATCGACGGGTCGGCGAGGAAGGCACGGGCGATCGTGATCAGCTGCTTCTCGCCGGCGGAGATGTTGTCGCCCTCGTCGTTGATCACGGTGAGGTACCCGTCGGGCAGCGAGTGCACGAAGCGGTCGACGTACGTGACCCGGGCCGCCTCGTAGACCTGCTCGTCGGTGGCGCGGGGGTTGCCGTATCGCAGGTTGTCCATGATCGTGCCGCCGAACAACCACGTGTCCTGGAGCACCATCCCCACCTTCGAGCGCAGCTCACGCCGCGGGAACGACGAGATGTCGCGCCCGTCGAGCGTGATCGAACCCGAGTCGAGGTCGTAGAACCGCATGATCAGGTTGACCAGCGTGGTCTTGCCGGCACCGGTCGGCCCGACGATGGCGATCGTCTGTCCGGGTTCGGCCACCACCGACAACCCCTCGATCAACGGCTGCTCGGGGTCGTACGAGAAGTGCACGTCTCGGAACTCGACCCGTCCACGCACCAGCGGCGGATCGACGGTGTCGGCCTGCTCGATGCTCTGCTCATCGGCGTCGAGCAGCTCGAGCACACGCTCCATCGAGGCGATGCCCGACTGGAACGTCGCCGCCATGGAGGCCAGGTGTGTCAACGGCTGCGAGAACTGGCGGGCGTACTGGATCATCGCCTGCATGTCGCCGATCGAGATCGCTCCGCTGGAGATCCGCAGGCCGCCGACCACGGCGATCAGCACGTACTGCACGTTGCCCATGAACATCATCGCCGGCTGGATCAGGCTCGACATGAACTGGGCGCTGAAGCTCGCCTCGTACAGCTTGTCGTTGTCATCGCGGAAGCGGGCCTCCACCTCGCGCTGACGGCCGAAGCTCTTGACGATCGCGTGACCGGTGAACACCTCTTCGGCCTGCGCATTGAGCGCTCCGGTGTGCCGCCACTGCGACATGAATCGGGGCCGCGCCTTCTGGCCGATGAACTTCATCAGCCACACCGACAACGGCACGGTGACGAGCGCGAACATGGTGAGCAGCGGCGAGATCGAGAACATCATGATCGTCACACCGATCAAGGTGAGGAGCGAGGTGAGGATCTGACTGATCGTCTGCTGCAGGCTCTGCGCGAGGTTGTCGATGTCGTTGGTCACCCGGCTGAGCAGGTCGCCGCGCGGCTGCTTGTCGATGTAGCTCAGCGGGAGCCGGTTGAGCTTGTGCTCCACCGACTCGCGCAGTCGGTACATCGACCGCTGGACCACTCCAGCGAGGATGTACGCCTGGCTGTACCCGAGGCCCCACGCAGCGAGGTAGATCACGGCGATCGTGAGCAACTTGCGGTGCAGCTCACCGAAGTCGATGCCGTCGTCGCTGACGACACCCTGCACGATGATGTCGGTCGCCTGACCGAGCAGCCGCGGTCCGATCACCACGAGCGTGACGCTGCTGACCACGAGTGCGAGCACGGCGAAGAGCCGCGGCTTCTCGCGGCCCAGCAACTCACCGAGCCGCTTGAGCGTGACCCCGAAGTTCTCGGTGGTCTCCGCCGGCATGCCGACGCCGCCCCCCGGGCCGAAGCTGGCACGGCGCGCCGCAGTGCCGGCGGTCGCCAGGATCTCCTTGTCGTCGTCCGATGTTGCGCTGGTGTCTGACACCAGCGCAACATCTTCGGGCTGGTCACCGTTGCCGTTCGAGTTGTCGGTGCTCATGCGACGGCCCCTTGGCCCATCTGGCTCTCGACGATCTCGGCGTAGGTCGGACATCCGAGGACCAGCGCATCGTGAGATCCCCGGCCGACGACCTGTCCGTCCTCGAACACGAGGATCTCGTCGGCGTCGATGATGCTCGACACCCGCTGCGCGACCACCAACACCGCAGCATCTCTCGTGTGCGGTGCGAGCGCTTGTCGGAGCCTGGCGTCGGTGGCCAGGTCGAGTGCCGAGAACGAGTCGTCGAACACGTAGATCTCGGGGCGCACCACGAGCGCCCGGGCGATCGAGAGCCGCTGGCGCTGCCCACCCGAGACACTCGTCCCTCCCTGGGCCACCGCACTGTCCAGGCCGTCGGGCATCTGGCGCACGAAGTCCGCCGCCTGCGCGATCTCGAGCGCCTCCCACAGCTCGGCATCGGTGGCATCCGGTCGGCCGAAGCGGAGGTTGGATGCGATCGTGCCGGAGAACAGGTACGGCTTCTGTGGCACGTAGCCGACGCTTCCCCAGAGCAGGTCGGGATCGAGGTCGCGGACATCGACGCCGTCGACGAGCACGGTGCCGCTCGTGGCATCGAACAGCCGTGACACCAGATTGGTCAGCGTCGTCTTGCCGGAGCCCGTGCTCCCGATGATCGCCGTGGTCTGCCCCGCCTCGGTTCTGAACGAGATGTCGGTCAGGACCGGCGCCTCGGCGCCCGGGTAGCAGAAGCCGACATGGCGGAACTCGAGCGTGCCGTGCTCCGGCACCTCGGTGACCGGGTCGACCGGCGGCACCACCGACGACTCGGTGTCGAGCACCTCGACGATCCGCTCTCCCGCCACCGATGCCCGAGGGATCATCGACACGAGGAAGGTCGACATGATCACGGCCATCAGGATCTGGATGAGATACGACAGGTAGGCGACCATCGAGCCGATGTCGGTCTGTCCGGCCGCGATTCGGTCGGCCCCGATCCACAGCACGCCGAGGCTGGAGGCGTTGATGATGAACGTGACGGTCGGGAACATCGCCGCCATCAACCGCCCGGCGCGCAACGACGTGTCGGTGAGTTCGGTGTTGGCTCCGGCGAAGCGGTCGGCCTCCTCCGGCTCGCGCACGAACGCTCGCACGACCCGGATCCCGGCGATCTGCTCGCGGAGCACTGCGTTCACGCGGTCGATCCGGAGCTGCATGATCTGGAACGCGGGCACCATCCGGTACACGATCGACCCCAGGATCAGCACCGCCGCCGGCATCGCGACCACGAGCACGATCGACAGGCCCACGTCCTCTCGCACCGCCATGAAGATGCCGATCACCATCGTCAGCGGAGCGGCGATCATCATCGTGGTGGCCAGCACCACGAGCTGCTGCACCTGTTGCACGTCGTTGGTGATACGGGTGATCAGCGACGGCGCACCGAACTGACCGACCTCACGCGCCGAGAAGTCGGTGACGGAGTGGAACAGATCGCGCCGGATGTCGCGGCCGAACCCCATCGCAGCACGGGCGCCGAACCAGACCGCGCCCGCCGCGAACACCACCTGCACCATCGTGAACGCGAGCATCAGCGCTCCCGACCGCCAGATGTACGCGTTGTCGCCGACGAGCACACCGTTGTTGATCAGATCGGCGTTGATCGTCGGCAACATCAGCGCCGCAAACGTCTGGATCGCCGACAACACCACCACTGTCCAGAGCACCTTGCGGTACGGAAACAGGTGGCTCTTGATGAGCTCCCACAGCTTCATCGGGTCACCCCGTGCAGGACCGTGGCAACGATCTCGTCGGCGCTCGCCGCCGAGCCGGTCATCATCGGATGGGTGAGCGCCAGGGTGAGCGCCCGCAACATTCGGGCAGCCTCAGCCGGCTCGACGCGGAGTCGGTCGGCCTCGCGAGCGAAGATCGCCGTGAGCGCCGGGCTGTCGGTCATCGGGCGGCGGACCTGGCCGTAGCGTTTGGCCGACAGGTGCGACACCAGCGACCACACGTCGACGACGCGGCGCTGGATCAACTCCGTCGCGGCGACCAGGCGCTGCTCGAACGCCAGGTTCGCGTCGATGTCGGCGAGCGCTGCTTCGAGCGGGCCCTGGTCGAGGGCAGCGTCGAGCACGGCGTCGAGCAGTTCGTCCTTGTCGGCGAACGCACGGAAGACGGTGCCCTCGGCGATGCCGGCTGCACACGCGATCTGGCGGCTCGTGACGGATTCGCCGTGCTCGGCCAACAGCGGGAGTACGGCGGCGATGATGGCGGCGCGCCGCTCGCTCGGAGGCATCGCCGATGCTCGCCTCGACACCGACGCCGACGCTGAAGGGGCAGCAGGTGGTGACGACATCCGCCCGATGCTACCGAAGTGAGTGAGCACTCACTCCAGTCCTCACTGCCCCCGCCTCTCAACCGCGCTGGACCGCGCCGCAACCGCCACCCCGCACCCGCGTGGATTGCGATGTGAGCGGTGAGCTCCCCACAGCCGCTCACCGCTCACAGCGCTGCGGCGGGAGGGGTGGGCAGCGGCGGGGAGGGGGCGGTCAGCGGCTGGTGACGGTGGCGGCGACCTGCGGCTCGACGCTGCCGCGGAGCGCGTCGAGGTACGCGTCGTAGCCCTTCGAACTGGGGTGGAACGAGGCGGTCGACACGTTGAGGGGGCCGTCGGTCCAGTGCTCGCGGATCGTGCCGTCCTCGAGCTTGCTGCGCCGGAACGAGTCGCCGAACACGGCGTCGTTGATGTACCGATCGCGCTGCCAGAACCGGCAGGCGCCGTGGTTGTCGAACTCGTCGATCACGGACACGTAGCGGATGTCGGCACCGGTTCGGATGCGTGCGACGCTGGTCGCCGTCTCGATCTCACGGTTCAGCAGGTCGACCTGCTCGTCGATGAAGTCGGCCTCGTTGCGGCTGACCCCGGTGACCCCTTCGCACCAGCGGTCACTCTGCATCAACCGGGGATAGGCCAATGCCCGGACCGATACGTCGGGATACTCGTCACCGATCGCGACGTAGATCTCGATCAGGTCGCGCCGGAGGTCGTCGAGGTTCGCCATCCGGTTCTGCGCCGACCGGTCACAGCCCGCTGAGGTGATGCAGCGCAGCAGCGCATCTGGCCAGTTCTCGTCCCGTTCCGTACGCAGATCGTTGCCGCCGATCGTCATCGCGATCAACGTGCCGTCGCCGTCGCCAGGGATGTCAGCGGCACGCACCTGCGCTGGAATCTCCCGGATCACCGCTCCAGCACACGCGACGAACACCGACTCGGCGGCGAGCTGTCCGGCGAGCCGGGGGCCGGGGGTCTCGTCGAGCTCGCGCTGACACGCGCTCGATCCGAGCCGAGTGGACCGGTCGAACGAGTGCGCCTCCGGTCCGTGATCGTCATAGCTCGAGGCATTGCGGTGGATGCCGCTCCCGGAGCTGTACGAATCGCCGAGCGTGACGACCCGCTCGATCGTGGACTGCGACGAGCTCGCCTGCGCCGTGGTCGCCAGCGCGCCGACGGAAGCGACGGCGCACACAACGGCGGTCGCAGCTCGAAACATGACGTCCAGGCTACGTGCACCCACCCGACCTGATGCTTCGCCCCCGGCCATCACATCGAGTTCTCACCGTCGACGCAGGGCCGACACCGGCCCTCACGGCGCGTCGCGGAGACGGCGGAGCAGCACTTGCTGGGCGATGGTGGCCACGTGGAGGCCGTCGGCGCGCAGCACGTCGCCGGTAACGAGGCCGCGACCACCCGACAGCCCGTGCGAACGGGTGTCGAACCAGTGCCAGTCGGTGGGGTTGCTCGGACGGTGGAACCACACCGAGTGATCGAGGCTGGCACCCTGGAAGCGGTACCGATCGGCGGCCTCGTTGCGGAAGTCCGGATGCGGCGACCGGGCGGCGCGCGACGGCGCCGCATCGGACATGAACGCCAATGCCGCCTGGTGGTCGACCGGATCGTCGCCCACATCGGCGGTCAGGCGGATCCAATAGCCCATGATCGACCCACCGTCCCCGCCGTCGAGGAACGTGGCACGACGGTCGATCAACTGACCCCACGAGTAGTCGTCGAGCGACGGGTCGTCATGACTCGGCAACCCGTCGGGAAACGCAGCGATCGGGGCATCGGCTTCGTCCTCGACCACCTGGAACGACACCGACACGTTCAGGATCGCCCCGGTCGACTGCCGAGCGACCACCTGACGCGTGCTGAACGATCGGCCGTCACGCAGACGCTCGACCTCGTAGCGGATCGGTTCGTCCGGGGTGCCCGGCCGGATGAAGTACGAGTGCAAC
>Ga0316197_10002275_pt1 | contig 13746 bp, 10 predicted proteins | sample OudBiesiAoxic_MG_FD_204939 | JGI IMG/M metagenome (GOLD analysis project Ga0316197, IMG submission 204939) | Coastal sediment microbial communities from Oude Bieten Haven, Netherlands - site A oxic | ecosystem: Environmental > Aquatic > Marine > Coastal > Sediment | place: Netherlands...
TGATGGCATTCATACAGCGCGAACTCCAGAGGCACTCGACGATACGACCTGGCTGGCTCCCCTCGAAGGTGTAGCCGTGGCCTACCAAGGTGCTGCAGTCGTGCGCCCCGCCGAGGGACACAAAGTTCACGGGGCGCCCAAGGAGGGGCCCGAGCCCGCGCTTGGCAAGGGTCGTTTTACCGTTGCCTGGGGGGCCGCAGAAGGCGAGGGGGCGCTGCGGGGCACTGGGGTTGGAGTACCAGGAGAAGACGCGCTCGAGGATGGCCTGCTTGACGGTGCTGTGCCCGTATACCACGGAGTCCAGGTGGCCCTTGCACCCCCGGAGGATGGTCTCGAGGGGCTGGCTGAGAGGAACCTGCGGCACTGTCAGAACATCCAGCGGTATGGCGAGGCACGCCTCGACCCAGGATGCGTACTTAGACGCCTCGCCGGAGAGCACGCCTTCTCCGAAGCGCTCGAGCTTGGCGCAAATCCTCTGCTTCAGCGGCGGCGGCAGCGCCGAGAGGAGGACGCGGAAGCGCAGCGGGGAGACGGGGCCGGTCACTATCGCCGCGAGGCTTCTCGCAGCCACGCAGAGCTTCCCTGTTTCCTCCAGCGTGAGGGTCGCGACGTGTTCGCGCTCGTCCTTGGTGAGCCGGCCCAGTGCGTCTATGTCGCTCTTGTCGTTCTCTCCTCCGGCGTCCGGGGTGCAGAAGGACTGAGCGGCTGAAAGGCTGCCTCCGCGTGCGGTTGAGAGGGGGGCCAGAGCTTCGTCCCCCGCCATGGCAGCCTGCCATCTGGTCGCCACTCTGAGCAGGGCGGTCGCGCTTCTCTGACCGTCCGCTGCTCCAGTGGCGTGTAGTCTGAGCTCCTCCTTACCGGAGGTGAGGACAAGGCTAGCGCGACTCGATCGGCACCGCTGTCGCCTCGGGCGGCGGCCGTGGTGCAAGGGGGTACAGCTCCCGGCTGCACGCGCCCCGTCGACTCCTTCTCCGCTAGTATCCTGGCTGTCCAGGGTCATGAGCTTTATGAGTCGCTGGAGACAGACCCAGCCTTGGGTTAATCCTCAAAACGGACAGGAGTGGCGTTCTCAATCGTTCTCCTGGTCCTCTTCCCAGTCCGCCGCGCGTCCAAATGAGTCGTTTTCCACTTCGTCCTCCCGCTGCTCCTCCGCTGCCCAGGCCTCCTCGAAAAGGAATCTGGTCTCCTCGTCTGCCTCCCTCTCGTCGTCTCCAGTGCGGTACCGGTTCTCGCATGCTTTGGCGAAGGCGATGTACTCCCACGCGGTGAGTCCCTCCTTGCCTCGCACGGAGCCGAGCGGCAGCAGGGCGCAGCGCGGTGCCCAGACCATTACTTTCCAAGTCTTTGGCGCATTGCAACCAATGACCACTGCGAGAACGCGCACACCCACGTACGCAGACACCCAGTTCTTACTTTGTGCCCGTGTCTCCCTACCCGCAAACAGCACGCGATGGAGGCGCCGCAGCAGTCCGCCATCTCCGAGGAGCTCGAGGAGCTGCTCGCGCACGACCTCTCCGAGCCAGCGGCAGCTCTGCCGGAAGTCCCCCGATACCCGGCGCCCAAACACCGCAAACGTGACTCGACCGAGCCACCCGACTGGAAGGTGAGCTTCGCCCAGAGCGTGCTCCTCCGGACCTTCTGTGAGAACGTCGGCAACATTCTGACGGAGTGCTACTTCGAGGTCGTACGGTCGGAGGATCCGGACGGCTTCTCGGGCCTGAGTGTGGAGTCGATCGACCAGGGGCGCGTCTGTCTCGTGCAGGCCAGGCTGAGCGGCCAAGTGACGCTGGGCCCCGGCGCCCCCGCGGGGCCTAGGGGCTTCTGTGTGCGCATGTCCAACCTGACTTCGAGTCTCAAGTCGGGGCACGCCTGCCACTTCGTGGACCTCTGGCAGCCGGCGGGGTCGTCCGACGTCGTGTTTCGCATCTACGAGCCCAACGTCTCCAACTACGCCCCCGAGTTCACTCTGCGGACGCTGGCAAAGGGCAACGACTGCCAGGGCCTCAATGGGTTGGAGTACAACCTCTTCGTGGAGATCGATCTCGAGACGTTCCGTGGAGCCGTGCGCATGGCGAAGGATCACAAGGCCGACGTGCTCACCCTGGCGGTCTACGCGCCCAAAAAGAAGGGCCCGCCCGGGAGCCCGGACGTGTCCTTCTTCGTCATCTCCTACGATGCGGACGAGGTCTCGTCCAAGTTCCCATATCAATCGTCCACCGAGTCGGAGGCGCACGTGGACGGAAAGCCTACGGTGATCCGCGCCAACGACACCTCCAGCACTGGGTACGACTGTCTTCCGCCAGAGGAGGAGCTCGACACCGTCTTCAGCGACCGCTTCGGGGTGGAGCACCTCTTCCACTTCGTGCGTGGCATGGAGCGCCGGGAGCTGACGCTCCGGCTAGACCAGGGCAAGCCGCTCCTCCTCGAGTACCCGATGGGAGGCTCCTCCCGAGCGGACTACATCCGCTTCGTGCTGGCGCCTAAGATTCAGTGAGGAGGTCGAGGTCGCTGGCGTTGTCGCCGGCGGCCTCGGTTCCGCCGCACCAGCCGCGAGGACGCGGAAGACAGACAGCGAAAGAGAGTGCGTGGAGAAAGCTGTCCGCAGCGTCGTCCTTCTTGCGCATTCGGGCAAGGGCCGCGATCGTGTGTGCGTGCGTCTCGGAGTCTGTGAGTAGGCGAGTCATCAGGGCCACGGCTCCCTTCTTGCGCTCACTGTAGGTCTTCTGGCGCACCTCCGGGGCGTAGCTGAGCAGGGGCTTCCCCCAGGCTGTCAGCTTGCGCCTCGCTGGGTGAAACAGGATGCGCGCGTCCTCGCCGCGAAGCTCGCGCACCAGCGCATAGAGCGCCGCAGAGATCATCTTCATCCTGGCCGCGGGCTGCGCCTCGATGACGACGTGCGTGGCCCACTGGAAGAGGTCCCGGCGGGCGCGCACAAACTTCACCATGCCGTCGAGAATGGTGGAGTGGGCGCACCGATTGGCGTTTTTGGTGCTAGGGCAGAGCTCGGCCACCTCCCAGTCGAGACAGCCGCTGCCGCGGAGCCCCGAGATGGCACGCTCTAGGAGCGTCTGGCCGTGGTCCCCCCCTCCCTGCTGGATCTCCAGCAGGCAGACCGAGAGGTTGCGGATGCCGATGTCTACGCCAACCACGCGAATCGGAGAGGCGGCCATGTGCCCCGCTTCACAAAAAGAATGGACGGTGTCGCCGAGCTGGATTTCGCAAGCTCAACGCTTGGCCTCGTGTGCCGGAGAGACGGGCGAGAGGGCTGTGAGAGCCTTACTCGCCCGGAGCTCAACGGGATCCTTGCGTCCTGGGCGCCTATTTACTTGCCCTCGGGATGCGCCTGCTTCCCAGGGGCCGCGGGAGGTGGTGCGCCGGGATCGGTCTGCTTCCGACCGGACGGGAGCGACGGCTACGGATGCGAGAGCGGCAGCGTCGGAATCGACGTATGCGACAAGGCCTGGCTCTGGTGCGCCTCTAAGTCGTGCGTGGTGGAGGAAGGCAAGCTCTGGGGGAGGTGCATGTAGGAGAGGAGGAGGTCGTGGAGAGCCTACCCCGCAGCTCTGCCCGCCTTGCGGATGAGCTCCACGAGCTCGGAGCCCTCACGTCTGGCCTTGGACTGCTCGATGAGGCCCCAGATTAGTAGCAGCACCCCCAGGAGCGTCCCACCCGCTGCGAGCGCCACCAGCTTCCAGTTGAGCTTGCAGTCACAGTCGGAGTCCGTCTTGCAGCCCCCACTGGCAGACTGCAGAAAGCCACAGCGGCACGCCCCGTTCTGACACGAGGGCATTTTCCTTAGGCTCAGAAGGGGTTTCGCAGGAGGCGAGTTCCCTCCTTCAAGGTGGACAGCACCTCGTAATTGCTGCCTGCGATGGTTCCGTTCGTGTAGGGCACCATGTCCTGCACGAAGACTGGGAAGGCCACGCAACCCACGCTGGGATAGCCCATGCTGGGGAGCAGGTCTCCCCGGAGACCAGAGGGCATCAGGGTTCCTCCGAGGACGCACCGGCCGTCAACGTTCATGGGGCCGCCCCCCACGGGGCACTGGCCGACAGGGGTCATGTGCTGCTCGTCGCTGGTAACCAGAGCGGAGGACTCCATCGTCGCTTTATATTGACGGTCGGCCAAAAAAGCTGTTGCCCTGAAGAGACAAAGGACCGGCTTCGGAATGGCACCACGACCTATTCTTGGCGAAGAGCGGAAACGACGCGCGCGGCTGGCTGGGGCCATCCTCGCGGCGAAGCGCCGAGAGCGCGACCGTCCTAGGTGGCTTGGCTCGGAGGCTCCGGTGGAGGGCCGCCAGGCGCGAGTCGTCGCAAGGACAGCTCCGGGTCCTCGGGGTCCCCGTCAGCCGGAGCGCCCGCAGGCGAAGCAGCTGTGGCCACCCCTGCAGCGCCCGTGCGCCTGTCACTGAACTAGAAATGACGGCAGACAGTCGGCAAAGTCTTCCTCCTCGTGCTCCTCGTGCTCCTCGTGCTCCTCGTGCTCCTCGTGCTCCTCGTGCTGCGGTCCCTGTTGCTTGCGAGGGCTGCGGCTCTGACGAGGCGGCCCTGCGGCGCTGCACCAGACAGCGTCTCTGCGAACACTGTCGAACCTCTCCGGAGTACCGCATCGTGTCGCGCGCCACGGCCTTGCGAGATACGGAGCTCTCGGCCGACGACCTCGACGACAATCTTGAGCCCATCGGCCGCTTCAAGAACGGCCGCGACCCTCGCTTCGCCCCCACGAGGGTCTACCTCTGGAAGGACGTGTTCCAGCTACTGTTGGATCTCGAACTCAACGTCCCCGACGAGTGGTAGAGGGGCGGTGTCTGGCCTCCAAAGAGCGGCTGTGGCGGCGACGGCGACCACGGCCAGAGCGCCCGCCGCGAGCGCCACAGACGAGGCAGCGTTGGAGCGCTTATCTCCCGGAGGACCGAAGAGGCCGACGACCAGCGCGCCCAGCGCCAGAGCCACCGCTACCAGCACGACGGCCACGCAGCTCGAAGACATTTTCCTTAGGGGGAGAAGGGAGGGGACGACGTCTTCCTTCCTCCGGAAAAGAGACAGACCATGCGCAGAGGAACGGCGGCCGTCATTGGTGCCTGCTGCGGCGTGCTCTTGGTGCTAGTGGCCGTGGGGGTGGTGCTCGCATGTCGGAGGAGACTCCTGAGGAAGCTGCTGGACGTGCCCTGCGGCGAGGTTCTGGTCGTGATCGTCCCGCACCGCGACCGAGAACCCTTCGTTGAGTATCTGGTGCCACAGCTTTGCACCTATCTAAGCGAGAGGCACAGGTGCGCCGTGGTGCGCGTGCTCTGTGTGGAGCAAAGCGACCCGGGCCCATACGCGAAGGGCCTCTCGTGGAACGTGGGACTCAGGTACCTGGACCGGGAAGGCTACGGCCCGGAGACGTCGCTGGTGCTCAACGACGCGGACATACTGCCGAGGTGGAACGTCTCCTACGCGTGCCCGGAGGGGCGCGGAGGCGTGCTCTGGTTTCAGAACACCGGGGGACTCAAGGTGCGCCTCGGGCAGATGCTCCGCGCGCACGGCTTTCCGATGGCGGTGACAGGCTGGGGCTACGAGGACGTCGCGATGTGGAGAAGGCTGGAGCAGCTGGCTGACGCCAACCTCACGCACTGGGTCGAGGAGCTTCGAGCCGCAGGGGCAGGTCCGGCAGTCGTGATGAACCTTGAGTGGGGCACGATGGACGAGGAGGAGGCGGAGGGATCCCGCGAGTGGTACTGGGGAGACGACCGCAAGTGGGTGCGCATGGTGCAGCAGAGCGACGAGGACTGGGGCGTGGCCAGGGACGGTCGACGCGCCGTGCTGGAGCCGCCCTCGAAGGACGGCTGGTACCAGGAGGCGAAGCGGAGGCGCAACGAGGTGCTGGATCAGCGGTTGGAGGCGCTGTCGCCGGAGGACTTTCGGCGCCTGGCCGATGTCGACGGCGCCGCGTCGCTTCGCGTCGGGTCGCTTCGGGCGGTACCCTTCGGAACCCGCTTCCCGAACGCGGCGAAGATTTCCTCCGGATGCGAGGCCTGGAACCTTCGATTCGACAGCGCGGAGGTGCTCGGCACCACGCCACGCCTCTTCCTGGAGAAGCCGGAGCTCGGGTGGTACTTCGACGGCCCGACCGAGTGCGAGGAGGGAGGCGACGATACGTGCGGTTCGGGTCAAAAGTGCGAGACCGGGGCCTGCATGCCTACGCCTGGATGAACCAAATGAGGCCCAGTGATGGTGGCCCCCCGAAGAGAGAAATGGATACGGCCGGGGGAGATTACGCGTGGCCCACCGGGGGCTACTGCTACTGTTCGACGTCCAGCTCGAGCGGCCTCAGTCGGTGCGGGTGCTGGGAGGCGCAGATGTGGCCTGCCCACCTGGCGATGCCGCGAGGTCTCTCCGTCCTGGCCTCCCACGGCACCCTCGGGCGCTTCGGTATCGACCCGAGTGAGACCTGTCCCCCGGGGACGGACCGGAGGGATCAGGGTCAAAGAAGCGAGTGTACTTACGGCCCAGGGGCCTACGTCTACGCGCCGCGCGGCCCGCAGGGAGTGTCAACAGCAGTGGCTACGTCCCTTTCGGACTCTCAAGAGGTGCCGGGAGCGTTAGCACCGCCGCGGTGACGGATGGAAGGGACCCTCTTCAGGAAGCGCCGGCGAGAGGACGGCGAGTCCGCCAGGTTCGAGCGGCTGCCCCCTCCCCTAAAGGAGCCGAGGAGAGAACTCTGCGATACTCCCACTGCCCACCTGCACCTGACGGCTCGTGTCAGAGCTGTGGCAGACGGGAGGTGTGCGGTCGACGGATGGACGGCGCCTCAGCTCTGGGAGCTCGCCAGGATTTGGCGGCTCTCAGAGCTCGCGCCACCCCTTGCGGACGGCTAAGTCGTGCTCCGGGTGCTGCCGAAGAGGGTGTGCCATGGCCCGATCGATGGCCCTCTGGCGCTCCAACTCGGCGAGTCGTTCTTCTTGCCCGAGGCGAACCGCCTTGCTCACGGCCTTTTTCACGCGCATGGCTTCGTCTCCCCCCGGGCGCTTGCCTCCTCGCGCCTGCACGGCCGTGCGCTTTGCCGCCTGCCACGCCTCTTGCAGCAGCTTCTGCACGGCCGCGGTCTTTGCAGGAGAGAAGACGGGCAAGTCCACCGGCTCGGAGAGCTGCCGCTGCCCCAGCTCGACGGAGGCGCAGTCCCGTGCTGCTGTGTACGCCAGGAGGCGGTCGATCTCCTTGTGTGCAGTCGCGTGCACTCTTCTTCCGTATGACAAGAGGTGTTTCTGGACAGCCTCGGAGCCGATAAAAGCGCGAACGATTTCGGGAACCAGCACCGGGTGCCCGAGCTCCTTCTGTATCGCTGCAGACATCTCGGCGTCGAGATTGCGCCTGGTCGCGTAGTGGTCCAGCTGCCACTGGAGCAGCGCTAGTGTGACAAAAGCCGCAGCGGTTGACAGTGCCTGCGTGGCGCGGAACGGGTCCCGACACACCGTTTGAGCGACTGCGTATGCCTCCTCTGGCCACTTCACAAACATATACGGGTCAAAGTCTGTGAAGCGAACATCGAAGACGCCGTCGGGAAGGAGCCTCACAAGAATGTTGGCCGGCTTCACGTCGCCTGGGAGGAAGCCAAGCCTGGCCAGGTCCAAGGCCCGCTGCACGACTCCCGAGGCGACGAAGGGCAGCACATGCCCTGGTCGCGACACGTAGAGGTAACCCGTGTCGCTGGCTCGGGCAGTCAGAAGACCGTGGAGGTCTGTCGCGTAGAGAGCCTCGAGGGTCCATCCCCTATGGCGTAGTTCCTCCCGGGCTCCAGGGCCGAAGATGCCGTGGCCGAAGACCCGGGGGCCGATGAGCTCCTCTCCGAGAGACGTGGCAAGGGTGGCGAGGTTCCGGAAAGCGTCTTTGCTCTCCTCGCTTCTGAACTTGTCCTTAGTCACCTTCAGGCCCAGACCCTTCCACCCCTCTTGGTGGTGTTCGCCAAACGAGCGAGTCGGAACGAATAGGGCTCCCGAGAGCCCTTCGGCCCCACGCTTCTTTTCAATGGGCGGCACGTCGTCCAGGTCAAGCCTGGCGAGGACAGTCGCAACGCCCTCTGGTGACGCCAAGGGTGCCTCGAGAAGACTCTCCCTCATTGGCCGGTTGCCCCGGGAGTCCAGGTCTCCGGTCTCGATAAGCTTGGCTCTGAGCGCCTCTGTCTTCTTGGTCCTGTCGTCCTCGATGCGCCGTTGAGCTAGTTGGTAGGCGCGGGCCATTATTGGCGCCGCTTCCGCTTCCTGCCGACGCCGCCTGGCGCCCAGCGCCATATTCTGTATGATCTCGTCTGCCTGAGCCCTGGTAGGAGCCAGTCCGGCGCCCTCTCCTCCGTGGGCTCCCAGGGCGTAGGAGAAAAAGCCATGGCCTTCTGCTTTTTTTCCGGCCACCTCCCTCTCTCTGTTGAATTCGAGTCGGGCTGCGTCCAGCTCGCCCTGCCACCGGGCGGCTGCTTCTTTGCGGGCGGCACTGGCCTCGTCTGCGTCGCGGAACCTGCGAAGGTGGGCGGTGGTCTCCTCCGCCTCGGCGAGTCGGCGTCTCACCCTATCGTCCACCTCGGCGAGGAGAAAGGCCACGTGCACGCCGCCCGCTTCCACGGCGGCTGCCGTTTTGGCCGCGGCGACCGCGGGAGGCGCGGGCGGTGGAGGAGGTAAGGGCGCGTCCAGGACAGCCTGGAGGTCAGCGAGGAGCTCATCTTCCTCGTCGAGGGCTTGGGGAATCGCCGCAGCAGGGGCGAGCGCAGCGGCCGCCGCCGCTGCCGCCGGAGCGCCCGCGGCTTTGGCTGCGGCCTTTCGCGGCGCTCTCTTGGCGGGTGCTTTGGCCGCCTTGGCGGCAGCCTTTGCCGCGACGCTGTTGACGCAGTTCTTACCGTTCCAGGAGCAGTCGGTGGGACGAACTGCACAGTCTTTTCGACTCAGACGATTGCAGCGACGGGCGCAACTGTCGGTGTACCAGGCGCACTCTCTGGAGTGGAGTCCGCAGGCTGCTGGGTCGGTGTGGAGGGTGCAGTCGTGTCTGCCTGCACCCGCGGCAGGAATGTCCGCCATCGCAAGACTAGGTGTTTTCAAAACCGACATCTTATATACACATCGGTTGGCACTTAAGCTGCGCCGAGACAAGCTGCGTCGCCTCCTCTGTAGGTTCCCTCGCCGCGTTCCCCAATGGCGACGCCTGAGCAGACGCGGTATTTGATGGAGTGCTGGGCTGCGCACCACGGGATCGTGCACGCGCAGATCTCTTCCTACGACCTCTTCGTGACGTCGAGGCTCCAAGAGATCGTGAGCGAGGGCTCCTCCATTCGGGTGGAGAACGAACGCCGCAAGACGACGCACGCCATCGACTTCGAGAAGGTCTCCATCCGATCCCCGGCCATGCGGGAGGCCGACGGGACGTACCACGCGCTCACCCCTCAGGAGTGCAGACTCAGGGGGCTCTCGTACAACGTCGGGGTCTACGTAGACGTGCTGCACTCCGTCGTGTCCCCCGAGGAGACGTCGCGGAGAGTCTACGTGGAGACGCTCCTCTGCAAGGTACCCTGCATGGTCCGCTCGTGCGCCTGTACGCTCTCCACGTGCCCCCGCTCCGGCCCCGGCAGCTGCGAGTGTCCCCTCGATCCCGGAGCATACTTCATCGTCAACGGCAACGAGAAGGCGGTCGTCTCCCAAGAGAAGCTCCGGACGAACCATGTCTTCGTGAAGCGCGCTGGGCCGAGGACCTTTTCCGCAGAGATCCGCTCCCTGCACGCCGCTAAGGCGAGGAGCACCAGCACGCTCGTGGTCACGCTCGGGCCCCGGACCGCGCAGAGGGTCGAGACATTCGCGGTCGCGCTTCCCTTCGTGGAGACCTCGGTGCCCCTGGCCGTGGTCTACAAGCTCCTCGGAATTGAGGAGCTCGGAGGCGTGTGCGACTCCGTGCTGGCTCAGCTGCCGGCCCACGAGGCGCCTCGTCGCGCGAAGCTGAAGGAGCTGCTGCTGCGGGCCTTCGATACGCCGCTGCTCGACGACCCCGTGGCGGCTCTCGTGGAGTGGATCGGCAAGGAAGGGACCAAGGAGCCGACGGGCCAGAGGAGGGCCCGCTACATCGAGCACATCATGGCCAACGAGTTCCTGCCGCATATGGGCCTCGACTCTAGTCCCGTGACGCGGGAGCGCAAGCTCGCCTTCCTCTCCCACGCGGTGCTGAAGCTGAGTCTTGTGTTCCTGGGCGTGCTCCCGGAGGACGACCGCGACGACTACTCGCTGAAGCGCGTGGAGCTGGCCGGCTCGCTCTTCGCCCTGCTCTTTCGCCAGCTCTTCCGCACCTTCCTGAAGATGCTCCAGCTCCAGCTGCAGAAGAGCGTGGAGGCGGGGAAGTACATCAACATCGTCGAGGCGCTCTGTCCGAAGAAGATCACGGCCGGTTTCAAGTACGCGCTCAACACCGGCAACTGGGGCGTCCAGAAGAGCGCGGCTCAGAACGGAGTGGCCCAGGTGATGACGCACATGAACTTCACCGCAAGCGTCTCCCACCTGCGGCGAGTCAGCACTCCCATCAACCGGGACGGCAAACTTCCCAAACCCCGGGAGCTCTCTACGTCCCACTACGGCATCCTCTGCCCGGTGGAGACTCCCGAGGGGCAGGCCTGTGGCCTCGTCGAGAACTTCGCCTTCCTCTGTCACGTGCGCGTCGGAGCGCCGGGACACTACGTGGTACGACAGCTTCACCGCGAACACCTCGTGGACACCAGCAGCCGTTTGCTCCCGTGGAAGGTCTTCGTGAATGGGGCCCTGGAGGGCCACTGTGAGGATGGCCAGGCTCTTGCCGAGCTGCTGCGGGAACGCCGCCGCCTTGGAGTGCTTCCCTTCGACACGACCGTGTACACCGACGATGCGTGCCTCAGCGTGGGCGTCGACACGGACGCTGGCTGCCTCCTGCGGCCGCTCTTCCGCGCCTCCATGCTGCTGAAGCTCAGGGAGGTCCTCTCGCTGACGCCTCCCCCACTGGTCTGGAGGGAGATGCTCTCCCGGGGCGTGGTGGACCTGGTGGACAAGAACGAGGAGCGAAATCTTAAGGTGGCCGCCTTGGGGCTTCCCGCAGACGGGGCCACCCATCTCGAGTTTCATCCCTCTGCCATGCTCGGCGTCTGCGCGGGCGTCATACCCTTCCTGAACCACAACCAAGCGCCGCGCAACATCTACGAGTCCGCCATGGCCAAGCAGAGCATCGGTGTGGCGTCTCTGGCGGCCGAGCACAGGGTCGACGCGGTGGCCCACGCACTCCACTATCCGCAGGTGCCGTTGGTGCGGACTCTGTTGCACGAGGCGCTTGGCTACAGCCAGACCTCCTGCAGCTGCAGCGTCGTCGTGGCGATCCTCTCATACACCGGCTTCAACCAGGAGGACAGCGTCATCTTTAACCGCGCGGCGCTAGAGCGGGGGCTCTTCCGGTCCACCGTCTTCAAGGCCTTCAAGGACGAGGAGAAGGGGGCGGGCGCGGACATGGAGCACTTCGGTCCTGTGCCGACCTCCGCCATCGGCGCCCGTCGGGCCAACTACGGTAAGGTCGAGGCTGACGGACTGCCTCCCTTGCGGGCGCAGGTCACCAACGCCGACGTTATCATCGCGAAGCGGATGACCACGAGCGCCCTCGGCGCCGAGCGGAAGAAGAAGAAGACCCAGGTGACCGTGGACCACTCCACCGTGCTCTCCGCCTCGGAACCCATGCGCGTCAACCAGGTCTACCTGACATCCAACAAGGACGGCGCCGCACTGGTTCGGGTGCGCCTTCACGCGGTCCGGACGCCCGACCTCGGGGACAAGTTCGCCTCTGTGCACGGACAGAAGGGCGTCATCGGCATGGTGCTCGACGAGTGCGACATGCCCTTCGCGGCGGACGGCTCGCCTCCGGACGTCATCATCAACCCGCATGCCATCCCGTCCCGCATGACGATGGCGCAGCTCATCGAGTCGCTCCTCGGGAAGGTGTGCTGCCTGCGCGGGGAGGACGGCGACGGGACGCCCTTCAACGGCACGCGAGTCGAGGACATCGCGTCCCGATTGGCCGAGCACGGCTTCGAGAGCCGCGGCAACGAGGTCCTTCACAACGGGGTGACGGGAGAGCCCTTCGAGACGGTCGTCTTCGTGGGCCCCACCTCCTATCAGAAGCTCCGCCACTGCGTGACGGACAAGGTACACGCCCGGAGCCGCGGGCCGAGGCAGCTCATCACGCGGCAGCCCGTCGAGGGGCGCAGCCGCGGGGGAGGCCTTCGCGTTGGCGAAATGGAGCGCGACTGTATGCTGGCCCACGGCGCGTCCAGCGTGCTTCTCGAGCGCATGTTCTACCAGAGCGACGTCTTCGATATGTACGTCTGCCGGCACTGCGGGCTCATAGCCGAGTCGCTCGCGCCAGAGGCCCCGCTCACCGTGGGAGCCCACAGAGAGCATTGCCGCAACTGTCGCAAGGGCGGACCGGAGAACATCGCTCACGTCAGCATGCCCTACAGCGCGAAGCTTCTCTCGCAGGAGTTGGGGCAGCTGAACATGGCCGTGCGCTTCCGTGTTCAGGACAAGGACGCCGCAACGTCTCCCGTTCCGGTTTAAAGGACGGCTGAAGGGTCGAAAATCGCTAGAACCATGCTCCCCCTTCTTAGGAGTCGCCGTTCCTCTCATCACCCTTCCTATGTGGCTGCGGCACAGATTCGTGAGTGGACGTGCGAGCAAGAAAGAGGCTGGCGGCGGACGTAAGGATGAACTAGGGAGTGTGGCGGTGTAACTGGATTTGGAATTGGGCGGGATTGTCGCTAAACTGAAGCCCCTGTAGACGGTAGTGCCAGGTGCCTCCCCCAGGGTCCCTGCGACAGCAATGGCTCCGAAGCGCGCAAGGGGATCCCCAAGCACGCTGGACGTTGACGTTATACGAGCGCATCTACGATTGCAATTCGAAGCGGCACATGACGTGCGACTCCTCTTTGTGGGACACGCACTCCGCAGTGACACCGAGGACAACACTACCACAATGACGGGGAAGATCCTCGATTATTTCACCCACTTCGGCACAACTGAGGTGACGTTGTTCCCTCCGGAACTGGCGCCGTGTCGCACGGACGGTTACACAGTTCCAAGGTGGCTCCGCAGCGACGTTGTACTCGTCGGTTCTTGTTTGATTCCACACGTGGAAGTGTTGCTGAGGCGTGCCCGGGACTCCTCACTGGTGCTACTTGGAAGCATGGCCAAAGACTCTGTGAGCGAGTGTCTCCGGGTGACTGGCAATACCGCTCAGTTGGAGCAACTTTGCTCCGTTAAACATCCGTGCTATTGGGAGCGCAATGACTGTCTGAAGGAGGCTCACGCCGCCCTGGCGACAAGGATCCCCAACTTCTGGAGCATCGACGAGATGCACGCAGTGGTGAAGACGTCTGGGCGAACTCCAAATCGGTCAGCAATGCCTAGAAGCGAGGAGACACGGAACAAAACGAGCCACATGGGGCAGCGCCACGTTGACGAGAGCCGCCAGCGTCGAGCGGAGCAGGAGATCGGAAGCGACGTTGAGGGCGTCCGCCGTCGCAGGGCGGCAGGACAAACACCGGTGCATATATGTCACGATATGACTGTGCCGTACAGGACGCTGCTGAAAACATTGGCGACTCCAAGGCACATTTCGGAGAGCGATCTTGTGAAGTGGCTCCGAACCGCGGGAACTGCCGCCGAGGACATTGACAGATCTGGGACAGTCAATGTCGACTTTATGGCCGCTGCACGAGCGATGGGGT